>BNJT01001571.1_pt1 | contig 158372 bp, 250 predicted proteins | sample 8540491 | NCBI WGS metagenome assembly BNJT01 (sample SAMD00202455, study PRJDB9452) | human saliva metagenome | host: Homo sapiens
ATCAAAATAGAAGAGACAGAGAATAGTTTAAAAAAATTATAAACTGAAAGTATATATCATGAGTATCTTAAATTTGAGGAGGCATATCGTGAACAGTTTTAGTGGAAATTTCATGTATAATTTAAAATATTTCTTAACTTTAATAACTACTGTGAATGTATCTATTTCAGATTTTTTTCTTATTTATTATATAATATTTTTCATTTTGTATTATAAATTTTCTCCAAATAAAAATTGTGTAAGAAACTTTATAATGAAGTAAAAATTGAAATAATATTATTACCTAAATTAAGTTATCTAATTCAGGGATATACAGAATACACATGTATATATTAGGAATATTTATATTAATAATTTTAAAAAAATAAAATATAAAAATATTAAAGAAGTTTTTTTCTTTTTGATATATTATGAAACTTTATTAGTGAATGCTGTAGTTGTATTAATTGAGTTAATATATTATCTGTTCAATCAAGAACTTTTCATTGATACAATTAATGAAAAATTTTTGAGTTATAAAAAAATATGCCATTAGAATTTTTATTTCTAAAAAAATAAAAAAAAGTATCAGCAATGAAAAAAATTCTAAATGATACCCTAAGAGTGCAATCTTTGTGAGGAAGAATGAGATGAAAATAAAGGTAATAAAAAAAGAGAAAAATATTTAAGAATAGAGAAAATATTAAAAAAAGAATTTATCATAAGAACACTAATATTTTTTTAATAGTTTTATATTTTTTTATAAATTCATTTATAAAATATGGAATATTAACAGTGGGAATGTCAATATTTTGTTTTTCCAAGTATATTTTTTTATTTTTATTTAAGATTTATACTGAAATGTAGTTATGAAATTCTAATAATAAAAAAAGGATATAATAAGTTCTTATATTTCTAAAAAAATTATTGTATAAATAAATCTAAATTTAAAAAAATCTAAATAAAAAAAATTTGAAATTTCAAATTTAGAAAAAAATATTTTTAAAGAATATCCTATATGGGCTATAGTAAGGGAGTTAAATATGAAGAAAATCCATATTTTTAAACTTCATTTTAAATTAAAAAGATGGAGAGCAATTTGATTTTGGTTTGATGCTAGATGATAATGAAGCAAAAGAGATACTAAAAAGAAATAAAAAGAATTTTTTTAAATGTAAATAAGCTCACATAGGAAGTGATAGAACAGTATGGAGATAAGAATAACTAAAACAGAAAAATTATTTAAAAAAATTGAAAAAAATAGCTAAAAAAAGAACTATTAATAAGGATAATAATATTTCTTTTTAATAGTATTTTATTTCTTTATTACTACATACAAAAAAATATGGGAGAATAACAATATTTTTTTGACTTTATTGATTTTTTTCCAGTAGGAATATCTTTTTATTTGGCTTTTTATATCAAATTATCCTTATGAAGTGCTTATTATTAAAAAAATGGGAAAATGATCAGATATGTATCACTCTTCCATAGACATTTAAAAATTTTGTAAATTATTTAATTTTTTTACAAGTTTATGATATTGATAATTTAAAAACATATTTATTTTTAAAAAAATACTACAGAAATTTTTGGTAATTAAAGCTATAAAAAGAACAGAAAGTCCATATCATAAAATTCACTTAACTTTTTAAAGATAAAAGTTATACTGCATTTGGAATGAAACTAAAAAGATGAAGTGGCAAAAGGATATAGTATTGACAATTAATAAGTTTTTTTAGAAAAAAATACAAAAAAAGAAAACAAAATAAAAAAAGATTGACATTTAATGAGTTATATAAAAATAGAAAAAAATGAAGAAATTAAAAATAGCTAGAAAAAAATTCTTAAAGCATACAACATAGAAGAAGGAAGAGGTATATGATAACTTTAGATGATTTTTAAAAAAATAATAATTTAAAAAAATTAACTGGAAAGTAATTCATATTGGATGTTTAGGAAGTGAAGTATTTAAAAATGAATTAAGCTATGATGATATAATAAATTTTTTTCATTGGAAGAATTTGATGAAAAAAATAAATTAATTTTAAGAATAGTAGGAAGTGACAGAGATGAATACCAAGAAATAGCTTCTCTAGTTCAAGAACTTGCTAATATAGAAGAATCAGAATATAAATTAGCATTTGAAAAAAATGGAAGTTAGTGTATATAAAGAAAAAAAATTTTCCTAAATTAAATAAAAAAATATTATACAAGGACTTATAGAACTAAATGATCTTTGGGTTAAATTAGATTTTTCCAGAAGATAGTCCCTGTATTCTTCAAGGAGTAAAAATAATATTTCTCCACAGGAGTATTATACTGAAGAAAAATTATATATATTTATATAATAGACACTTAGATTGGATTAGAGATAAAAAGTGATTATCTAAATGGAAAAATAAATTTAAAATCTAATTATAATACTCTAAAAACCATCTAAAAAGAGGAGGGTATAAAAACATGGAGTCTAAAATAAAGAAAGTCTATATGTTGTATCATATAAATGAAAGAAAAGATGAAAAAGTTAATTGGTTTTTTTGTCAAGCAAAGAAAAAAAGCTGAGAGTATAATAAAAGAATTAGTAGAAAAAAACCTGGATTTAGAGATTGTCCTGATGGATTTAAAATAAAAAAACAATGATAATAGGAAAAGATTACTACACAAGAGGTTTTAAATCAAAAATGTGCTCCTAAAGATGAATAAGAAGATTTTATGATGTGAAAGATTATTTTTTTCAAGGAGGATAAAATTGTGAAAAATATATGTATTATCTCATGAATACTGTTATGGAGATTATAAATATAAGTACAAAAGAGGAAAGTAGATTTATAGGAATATATTTAACAAGAAGAGAAGCTTTTAAAAGCTTTTAGAAAAAAATTTAAAAAAAGATAAGTGGGTTCTCCTCTCATCTAGATAGCTTTTTATAATAAAAAAACAGAAATTAACCAAATAGAGTGGATAGATGGTTATAGAACAGGCTATTTTTAGTATGGAGTTAGGTATGCATGAAGAAAAAGGAAGAGGAGTAATATGAAAATATATGTACTGTCTCATTCTTATGAATGTGATGTAGAAAAAAACAAAAAGATGAAGGGAGATTCTTAGGAGTTTACTTAACAAAAAAAGAAGCTATTGAAAAAAAGCAGAAATGTATAAAAAGATAAAAGGTTTCTCTTCACATATTTCGAATTTCTATATAAGTTGTTATACTGTTGATAAAAACATTAAAATGGTTAGATAATTATAGTATAGATAATTGGCGTGCAGTTGCATTTATAGGAAAAATTTTACAGACAAAAATATTGAATAAAAATAGTAGAATAAACCTTACCTGCTGATGATAATGGTGAAATAGTTGAGGCAAAGAGAGGAGAAATAAAAAAATTTTTTTATTGATGCAGGAAAGAAAAGGATTTCATGGAGTTCCTTACATAGGAGAAAAAAAGGAGTCAAAAAAATGATAGATTTTTTTAATGCAAAAGACTTTTATAGGAAAAAAAGATAAAGTTAAAATTTACAAAAGAATCTCTAGAAAAAAAGTGAGAAAAAAATAAAGAAATAATTGAGGAAAATAACGAATGGTTAGATAAAGTATTAAAGAAAATAAATTTTTTTAAAAAGACATGGTTTATCTTCTCAAAAAGATGTTGATTTTTTTCTACAGGTGTTGTTACTTCTGTTGGAAAAAGATGTTGACTATGAAGAAAATGATGATGGAAAAAGAATTTTATTATATAGAATTAGATAGCTATAAATGGATAAATTTGAATGAGATAGAAGAAATAATTGAAATAGAATAGATTTTTCTAGAAAATTTTTAAAAAAATTTATTTTTTTAATAATTAAATTAGTGATGTTTAGAAAGTAGTATATTAATTTTAAAGAAATTGATTACATTAAAAAAATACTATTTATTCTATTGGGCATAGATGTTCCAGCTTGGATAGATTATGGAGTTAATTCAAAAGACAAGCTTACAAAAAGCTCAAAGAGAGGAATTATATGAGATATCAAAATTATATTTTTAAAGATTATTTATTTAGAGAAGTAGTTGATAAAAAAATGGGAAATTAAATTATAAAATATATCAAGAATATATGAATAAATGGAGATAAAAATAATGATAAAAATTTTTTTGAACTTTTTAAATAATTTGCATAGTATAATAAAAAAATTACTCAATCATCATTACCTTATGGAATTATATTTTTATTTTATGATTCTTTTTAAATTTAATTTTTTTCTATTTATTGAAATTAATTTGAGTAAAAAAAATCTTTTGGAATAATTAATTATTCATTTTTTTAGCAACAAAAAAATTTTATATTTTTTTGTCCAGCTAATTTTAGAAAATATATTTATATTTTAGGAATTATTGTTCTCTTAATTTTTAAAGATAAAAATATAAGAAAAAAATAAATTAGAAATTATGATGGGTATACTAATTTTTTTATGAATATCTGATAGGAAACATAATTTTAGATATTTTTCACATTACTTTTTTTATATTACCAGAGGTTATTTAAAAAAAGTAATATAATTAATTTTTTTAAAAAGAAATTTATTAGGATGAGCAATAGTAGATCAAGTAGAAAAAGAATCCAGAATACCTATCAATACTAGATAAAAAAAAGCTATAAAGAATGGAAAAAAATAGATGATGCTCTTCAAGAAAAAAACAAGTATCAGTAATGAATAAGTTATTAAATGATGCCCTAAGAGCAAAAAGGCTATGCAGAACCAGACATAAAAAAATGCTACTAACAGATGTAACAGATCCAAATGGACTATATTATACAGACACATTAACAAATGTAGTAGTATTTGATAGAAAGCAATTAGCTAACCCGGATAGAGATAAAATACTAAATATATTAGGACATGAATTTGGACATTACAGTAAAGAAGATAATAAGACAGGAAACCAAACTATAGCTAATTATTCAGGAGATAAATTAGAAGACAGAACAAAAAGCTATGGTAGCTAAAGAAGCAACAGAAAAAAACATTAGCAGCAATAAGAAATAATCCAAATGTAATAACAGGAGAAGAAGGAAGATTATTAGCTGAAAGTATTCCTATGGATAGAAGGGAATATGAAACAACTGGATTTTTCAGGAGGAGTGAGTGCCTCATTTGGTGGAAATCTAACAGGAGGAGTAGGACATTATGAAAGTATTAATTGGGATAAGGGAATTGTGGAAGTATACGATACAATAGAAGGTGGAATAAATTTCTCAAATCCTGACATTGGAATTACAGCTGGAATTTCCATTCTTCCTTTTGCTGATTCTGCAAAAAGATATTGAGGGAAGAGGAAAAAGTTATTGGTGTTGATTTTTGATCCAGTTTGGATTTTTTTAATTTAATAGCTAAAAAAAGTAATGAAAAAAAGGTTCATTTAGTCTAGGAATAGAATTTTTTTATATTCAGCTGAAGAAAAAGTTTTTAGGGGTTAAATTATATGCTAGTGAGTCTGTATATCCATTAGGTATACATGGTGGTTTTGTTTACGGTACTAAAGTTATTAATAAAAAAAGTAATGACTATAAAAAGAGTACATGAAAAAAAGCTCATATAGGAAGTGATAGAACAGTATGGAGATACGAATAACTAAAACAGAAAATTATTTAAAAATTGAAAAAAAATAGCTAAAAAAAGAACTATTAATAAGGATAATTATTTTTTTCCTCTATATTGCTGTATATTTTTTTAAATTATATAAATTATCTCCTATTTTTTTATAATTATTTTTTTCCTATATTATTAGGTTTTGAGTATGTTTTTATCATGAAATATTTATATGAAGTTATCATAATAAACAAGCAAAAAAATAGTTGTATATGTTTCACTTTTTTTATAGACATTTAAAAATTTTTGTAAATTATTTAATTTTTTTACAAGTTTATGATATTGATAATTTAAAACATATTTATTATAAAAAAATACTACAGAAATTTTAGTAAGTAAAGCTATAAAAAAAGAACAGAAAGTCCATATCATAAAAATTCACTTAACTTTTTAAAGACAAAAAGTTATACTGCATTTGGAGTGAAAAATGAAAGATGAAGTGGCAAAGGATATAGTATTGACAATTAATAAGTTTTTTTAGAAAAAAATACAAAAAAAGAAAACAAAAATAAAAAAAGATTGACATTAACAGAAAAAAAGAAAAATTTAAGTAAAAAAATATAATTCTCCATTAGAAGAAAGATATAGTTATATTTTTAAATAAAAATACTTGATGAGGAAAAAAATTATTTATATCTGAAAAAAAGACAATAATTTCTTAATTAATGGAGATACTGAAGCAATAAAAGATTTAGAAATATTCAAAGATATGAATTATGAAGAAATAGATTTCTATATTTTTCTATGTAAATTATCTATCTAAAAAAAGAATATGAAAACAAAAAAAGTTTTTAGTAGGATATAATGGGATTGATGGAAAAGAAGTAACTATGTTAAAAGTTTAAGGAAGATATAAATGAGATTAGAGATAGTAGAAGCGTATATAGGAGGGAAGTTGAAAAAAATAAATGAAAAAAAGTAGAAAAATAGACAACACTTTACTTTATATACTTATGCTCTAATAAGTCTTATAGTTACAGATATATTTGTAATAATATTTTTTTAGTTGTGCGTATTCTTTCAAAGCAAAAAAATCTATGTAATAATAGTTATTTTATTAATTATGGTTTATTTGATTACAAGGGCTATAGTAAATTGTCTAAAATATTATATATCAAAAAGAAGAGTGTTATTGTGAAAATGAAAAACTTAATATATAAAAGAATTTTTGTTTAAAAAAATTTCTATTAAAAGAATTGAAAAATTCCATTACTAGATATTGAAGAAGTTCTAGATAAGGGGCATGTTTATTCAGAAAATGGTGGTGGAAATTATGCAAGTCCTACAGATTTTGTGTTTTTTTATTCTTTAAACCTTATAAAAGGGTTTTATTAAATTTAAAAAGAGGAATTAAATATGATATCTTTACTTATACCTACCCATATCTTTATATAGAAAAGGAAATTTATGATGACACTGATTTTTTTAAAAAAAGTTTTAATGAATTAAAAAGAAATGATTGAAGCAGAGCAAAAAAAGATATTGTTTAATCAAAAAAATTGAAAATTTAAGTGAGAAATATAACTATCCATTAGATGAAAGATATAGTTATATTTTTAAATAAAAATACTTGATGAGGAAAAAAATTATTTATGTCTGAAAAAGACAATAATTTTTGTAATCAATGGAGATAGTGAAGCAATAAAAGATTTAGAGATATTCAAAGATATGAATTTTTGAAAAAAATAGATTTCTATGTTTTTCTATGTAAATTATCTATCAAAAAAAGAATATGAAAATAAGAAAGTCTTAGTAGGATATAATGGTATTGATGGAAAAAGAAGTAACAATGTCAAAGTTAAAAAGAAGATATAAATGAGATAAGAGACAGTAGAAATATATTTAAAAAAATTAATAATATTTAAGGGATAAGATTATAGAAATAAAAAAATATTTTTTTGAAAGGAATAGAAAATATGGAAATAGAAAATACAAAAAGAAGCTACAGTTATTGAATTAAAAAAACAATAGAGTATTTATTGAGTGTACTTAGTCCCATTATTTACACTAATAGGATTAATTATTTCAAAGATAACAATTTATTCTATTCTAATGTGTTTAACTATTTTTCATTTTTTTAAATATTGGAAATTATATAGCTATAAGAAATATAGGAAGTATAGAAACTTTGACTTTAAACAATGTAAGCCTTACAATAAGAAGATTAAACAGAAATAAAAAAATCGCTTATGAAAAAAAGATATTTTTTTGGAGAAATTGTTAAAGTATATTATCAAGAAAAATTTTTTTAGGTTTTCATAAAAAGGACTTTTTAACTTTGATAGAGAGAGAAACTTAAAAAAATAAAAAAACACAATTTTTCCACATATTCATTTGGTTATAAGATGTCCTATGAAGATTTTTAAAAAAAATAAATAGTATTATTGAAGAAAAAAATAAAGGGACATAAAAAAATTATATAAAAAAAGAAGAGATTGAAAAAAAGTATATAGAAATCTATACTTTAAAAAGTTGAAGAAAGATATAGTTATATTTTTAAATAAAAATACTTGATGAGGAAAAAAACTATTTATATCTGAAAAAAAGACAATAATTTTGTAATCAATGGAGATAGTGAAGCAATAAAAAGATTTAGAAATATTCAAAGATATGAATTATGAAGAAATAGATTTCTATATTTTCTATGTAAATTATCTATCTAAAAAAAGAATATGAAAATAAGGAAGTCTTAGTAGGATATAATGGGATTGATGGAAAAGAAGTAACTATGTCAAAAATTTAAGGAAGATATAAATGAGATTAGAGATAATAGAAATACATTTAAAAAAATTAAAATAAAATAAATGATTTACCTAGGTTGCTGATTTTTTGTTAGCAACCTATGTTTTTTTATAAAAAAATATGATATAATTAAGGATATAATATTCAAGGAGACTAATATGGGAAAAAAATTATATTTTTTTACTGGTGGAAGTAGAAGTGGAAAAAAAGTAAATTTGCTGAAGAATATATTTACGAACAAAAAAATATAAAAAAATAAAATTTATTTTTGCTACAGCTATAGCTTTTTGATGATGAAATGCAAGATAGAATTGAAAGACATATTAAAAAGAAGAGGTAACACTTGGAAAAACGATAGAAGCGTTTTAAAAATCTTATCTCTCTTGTGAAGAATGATATAGATAGTACTGATGTGATTTTTATTTGATTGTATTACAAATTTTGTTTCTAATTTCATGATAATGGATAGAGATATAGATTGGGATAAAAGTAGATTTATCTGTAGTTCAAGAAATAGAAGATCAAATTGAAGAAGAAATGTCTAATTTTTTTAGAATTTATTAGATCAAAAAGACTGACTGTGTTTTTTTGTAACAAATGAAATTGGTTCAGGACTTGTGCCTGATTATCCTTTAGGTAGACACTTTAGAGATATTTGTGGAAGAATCAATCAGCTTGTTGCAAAAGAATTCTGATGAAGCTTATTTAGCTGTTTCAGGAATAAAAAGTAAAAAAATTAAATAATGGGAGGAAATATGAAAGGTTTTTTTATTACTTTTTATCGTTTATGACAAGAATACCAATGCCAAAAAAATAGATTATGACGAGGAAAAAGCTTGGAAAGTCAATGAAACTTTTTTTCCACTTGTAGGAGTAGTAATAGGTTTTATTCTATTATTCTTTTTCTATAGTGTTTTTCTTATGTCTTGAGCAATTTATCTTTTTTTCGGCTTTTTTTACCAATAATCATATTGGTAGTAATTTTAACAGATTTAATCTCAACAGGAGCTTTACATCTTGATGGTTTAGCAGATACTTTTGATGGAATTTTTTTAGTTATAGAAGTAAACATAAAATGCTTGAAATAATGAAAGATTCAAGATTAGGTAGTAACGGTGCTTTTAGCATTAATCCTATATTTCTTAATAAAGTTTGTATTACTATATTCTTTATTGATGGAAGATCAAGGAGAAACAGTTTTTTGCTGTATTAACTTATCCAGTTGTAGCTAGACTTTGTAGTGTTATCAGTTGTGCTTCAGCTCCTTATGCTAGAGGAAGTGGAATGGGTAAAACTTTTGTTGATAACACAAAAAGCTAGTGGAGTTATTATTGCATCATTGATAACTGTAGTATATAGCAGTGCTATGTTATTCTATATGATAAATAGTAGTTTATCACTTGAATTACCTTTAGATTTTTGTTATGATGAGATTAGGAATTAATTTACTTATAATTGCAATACTAGGACTATTTGCTTTTTTTCTTTCTCTAAATTGATAGAAAGAAAAAAATAGGTGGGATAACAGGAGATACTTTAGGTGCTTTACTTGAAATATCAAGCCTTGTATATCTATTCTTAATTATAGTTGTACCTACTTTCTTCTTATAAGGAAATAATATGGGGAAATTAATTTTAATAAGACATGGGCAGACAGAAATGAATGCTCAAAACCTATATTTTTGGAAAGTTAAATCCACCTTTTAAATGAATTAGGTATAGAACAAGCCTATATGGCAAAAGGAAAAACTTTCAAATATAGCTTATGATTGTATCTATTCTAGTCCTTTAGAAAGAACAAGAGAAACAGCAGAAATTTGTAATTATTTGGATAAAGAGATAATCTATGATAGTAGGTTAGAAGAAATAAATTTTTGGAATTTTTTTGAAGGTTTAACATTTAAAAGAAATTTCTGAACAATATCCAAATGAAGTAAAAAGAAATGGAAAAAGAATTGGAAAAGTTTTAATTATATAACAGGAGAAAGTCTCGAAGAACTATATCAAAGGGCTGTTTCGTTTTTTTAGAAACTTTAGATTATACAAAAGACAACCTTATTATTTCTCATTGGGGAATAATAAATTGTATAATCAGTTATTTTGTTTCAGGGACTTTAGATACCTATTGGAAATTTAAAGTAGATAATTGTTCTATTGTAATCTTTGGAAAGGAGATTTTTGATTTCAGTTATCTTACTAAATTATATTAGAGAGTTGGTAAAAAAATGAAAGATATAAATTTTTTTATTTGATTTAATCAGTAAAATAGAGCCTGTAGATAGTTCAGCAATTAAAGAAGCTCAAGCTGAGCTTGATAGAAAGATGAAACCTAAGGATTGCTTAGGAGTTTTAGAAGAAATTTGTAAAAAAAGTTGCCTCTATCTATGGTTATCCTATAAAGAAATTAGATAGAAAATGTCATATACTTGTTTCAGCAGACAATGGAGTTATAGAAGAAGGAGTATCGTCTTGTCCTATTGAATATACTCCAATAGTTTCTGAGGCTATGTTAAATAATATAGCTTGTATAGGTATATTTACAAAGACTTTAGGTGTGGACTTAAATGTTGTTGATATAGGAATGAAGAACGACATAAAAAAAGAGAATATCCTAATTTAATTCATAGAAAAGTTAAAAGAGGTACAAATAATTTTTTTACAAAGAGAAAGCTATGTCTATGGAAGAATGTCTACAAGCTATTTTTTTACAGGGATAGATTTAATAAATGAAAGAGCTCAAGACTATGATATTTTTTTCAAATGGAGAAATGGGTATAGCTAATACTACTACAAGTTCAGCTCTTCTATACTCTGTAACAAGAGAAAACATAGATATAGTTGTAGGAAGAGGTGGATACTATCTGATGAAGCGCTTAAGCAAAAAAAGAAAAAAATAATAGTGGAAGCTTGTGAAAGATATGGAACTTTTGATATGAATCCTATTGAAATGATGGCTGCAGTTGGAGGTTTTGACTTAGCTTGTATGCTTGGAATGTATATAGGGGCGGCTCTTAACAAAAAGCTTATGCTTGTTGATGGCTTTATATCATCTGTTGCAGCACTATTAGCTTGTAAGTTAAATAAAAAAATATTCAAGATTATTTATTATTTACTCATAAGAGTGAAGAACCGGGAGTAAATATTATCTTAGATTATTTAAAGGAAAAAAACTTTTTAAATATGAATATGAGACTAGGTGGAAGGAACAGGAGCTGTTCTTGCCTATCCTATAATTGCTTGTGCAATAGAAATGATTAATACTATGAAGAGTCCAGAAGAAGTATATAAATTATTTTTTTAATAGGAGCTAATTATGGATAAAAGTGACAATAAAAAAATGTTAAAAAAATAAGGAAGAATTAAAGAAAGCTGAATATAAGGGACATAGGGAAAGAATTAGAAAAAGATTTTTTTGGATAAAGGTATTCATTCTTTTTTTCTGATTATGAAATTTTAGAATTTTTTTACTTTTTTTATTGCAATGCTCAAGAAGATACAAAAACCAATAGCTAAGGCTATATTAAAAAGAATTTAAAAGTTTGAATAGAGTCTTTAAAGCTGATATAAAAAGAACTAGAAAAAAATTAAAGGAATTGGACCTATTTCTGCAATTTTTAATAAAATTTGTTGGAGAATTATTAACAGAATTATATGGTGAAAACCTTAAAAATAGAAACTAAAGCTGATAAAATAACTGATAAAGAGGCTTTTATTAAAAATTTTTTTAAGAAATAAAAATAGGATATGAGGATGTAGAAAAATTTTTATGTTATCTATCTTTCAAGCTCAAATGAAGTAATAGCTTTTTGAAGAAAGTTCATCAGGAACTTTAGATAGAAGCTCAATTTATCCAAGAGAAATATATAAAAGGGTAATAATGGAAAATGCTAAGTCAATAATTATAGCTCATAATCACCCTTCAGGAAATACTTGTCCTTCAAAGTGTGATATAGATATAACAAATGAGATAGCAAAAGGACTTAAAAAAATTTTGGTGCTTTGTTGTTAGAGCATATAATAATAACAAGAGATTCCTACTTTAGTTTTTTTAGAAGAAGGATTAATATAGATTAGGAGAGAATATGGAAAAATAATATTATAGATGAAAATACACAGATAGTAAGCACGGATCCAGAGAGAATTCACAAGGTTTTTAATAGTAACTTTTGAAACAACAAAAAAAGAGATACTATTTTTGAAGTATTAGGTGATGAAACATACAAAAAAATGACAAGGTTATCGTTGAAACTATAAGAGGAACTGAGTTAGGTATAGCTTCTAATAGTCCTTTACCAATGAAGGAAAAAAAGACTTAGTTTTACCTATAAAGCCAGTTTTAAAATTAGCAAGTGAAAAAGAAATTGAAATCTATAACAAGCAAAAGAAAAAGAAGCTGATGATGCTTTTTATAGCTTGTAAGGAAAAAAAATTAGAAAACATCAACTTGAAATGAAGTTAATCACTTGTGAATATACTTTCGATAAATCAAAAATTGATATTCTATTTTTACAGCAAATGGAAGAATAGATTTTTAGAGAACTTGTAAAAAGACTTAGCAGTGATGTTTAAAAACAAGAATAGAATTGAGACAAATTGGTGTAAGAGATGAGGCTAGAATTTTTAGGAAATATATACCTTGTGGAAAAAGAGTTATGTTGTAAAACTTTTATTAATAAGTTTGACTCTGTTTCAGTTAAAATGGCAAGAGACCAAGGACTTGTAATAAATCCTACTAAAAATATCAGGTGTATGTGGAAGATTACTATGTTGTATAAATTACGAATACAGCCAGTATGAAGAAGCACTTAAAAAAACTTCCCTGCAGTAAACCAATCAGTAAAAAAACTGAAATAGGTGAAGGTAAGGTTGTTAGTATAAGTCCACTAAATAACTTCCTATATGTAGATGTTAAAGATAAGGGAATATCAAGATTTTCTATAGATGATATAAAAATTCAATAGAAAAAGAAGCTAGTATCTTAAAAAAAATATGAAAACAAAAAGAAGAAATTGAAAATAAAATTTTTAGAGAAAGAATAATATGCTAAAAGATGATGAAATTATTGAAGAATTAGATAAGAAGTACAAAAATTATTCAGAAAAAAAGGTGGATATAAATACGCTGAAGATACTATATTGCTTTTTTTAACTATTTAAAAAAAGTCTTTATCTAAAAAGAAATATAAAGCTATTGGATATAGGTACAGGGAATGGAATACTTTCCTATACTTCTATCTGATAATGATATGATAGAAGAAATTGTTGGAATTGATATACAGAAAGAAAATATTGAAAGAGCTAATAGCACTTTAGAACTAAAATGAGATAGAAAAAAATATTAATTTTTACTTGTTTAGATATTAAAGAATACAGGAATGCCAATTATTTCGACGTTGTAATTTCTAATCCACCATATATGGAGGATAATGGAAAAAAAGATAAATGAGAATGAGCATAGAGCATTGTCAAGACATGAGATAAAAATTGAATTTAGATGAATTCATTCAAAATGCTAAAAAGACTTTTTAAAGCCTATAGGGACTCTGTATTTTTGTACATAGAACTCATAGATTAATTGAGATAATAAAGACCTTGGACAAAAAAATAAATTTTCTGTAAAAAAAGATAATTTTTTTGTTTTTTTCAAAGAATAATACATCAAGTATGATGATAATTGAGGCATTAAAAAGGCAAAAAAATAAAATTAGAAATTGAAAAATTATTATGTATAACAGAGAGGTGTTGAAATGGCAAAGATATCACTTATTGGTTCAGGTGGATGGGGAATAGCCCTGACTATTCTATTACACAAAAAAATGGACACGAGTTGACAGTTTGGTCTTTTGATAAAAAAAGAAGCTGAAGAATTAAAAAAATAACTAGAGAAAATAAAGCTAAATTAGCTAATATATTACTTCCTGAGGATATAGTAGTGACTGATGATTTAAAAAGAAGCCGTAACAGATAAAGATATTTTTAGTTCTAGCTGTTCCTTCCAAAGGCAGTAAGATCTGTTTCAAAAATCTTTAAAAAGATATTGTTAAAGAGAAACAAATTATAGTCAATGTTGCAAAAAGGACTAGAAGAAGATACTTTAGCAACTATGACAGATATTATAGAAGAAGAATTGAAAGATAAAAATCCACAAGTTGCAGTTCTATCAGGTCCAAGCCATGCTGAAGAAGTAGGTAAGGGTATACCAACTACTTGTGTTGTATCAGCTCATAATAAGGAACTTACATTGTATTTGCAAAATATCTTTATGAATCCAGCTTTCAGAGTATATACAAGTCCTGATATGCTTGGAGTAGAAGTAGGAGGAGCTTTAAAAAATGTTATTGCTCTAGCTGCTGGAATAGCTGATGGGCTAAACTATGGAGATAATACAAAGGCTGCCCTTATAACTCGTGGAATAAAGGAAATTGCTTCTTTAGGAGTTGCAATGGGGGAGAACAATCTACTTTCTATGGTTTAACAGGTTTAGGAGACTTAATAGTAACTTGTGCTAGTATGCACAGTAGAAATAGAAGAGCAGGTATTTTACTAGGGCAAGGTAAAACATTAGACGAGGCTATAAAAGAAGTAAATATGGTTGTTGAAGGTGTATACAGTGCTAAGTCTGCTTTGATGGCTGCTAGAAAGTATAATGTAGAAATCCCTATAATAGAGCAAGTGAATGCTGTTTTTATTTGAAAATAAAAAAATGCTGCTGAAGCAGTTAATGAACTTATGATAAGAGATAAAAAAATTAGAAATTCAATCTTGGTAATGAAAAAGGAAAAAGAGGATGTAATAATGAAAAAGATATTTTTTTAATGTTTATTGCCATTTTATTAATCAATGCTTGTTCTAATACAAGTGTACCGTTTAATGAAGTGGAATCAAGTTTAAATCAAAAAGTATATTAGACTAAGTAATGAATATTACAAAATGCTAGAAAAATCCAATAGTGGAAAAAGATAGAAGAGCTGTATTAAGTAAGTTTGAAAGCTTTTAGAACAGAAGTTAGAGACATAAAGAAAACTAGAAAAAAAAGCTACTTCTAATGAATTAAGAGTATTAAATTCATTTATTGATAAAGCTAGTATAAATATACAATATTTAAATGATTTAGCAGAATAAAAACAATAAAAAAAAGCTATTGCAGAAATAATAAAAAGTAAAAAAATAGTTCGTTACTGAGTAGAAAAAAATTTTCTTTGAAAGATTTTTAATAAACTTTAGTTATATATAACGATTACTTGCCAGCCTATAATGTTTCTAGAGCTCCACAAAGGCTCTTTCACCATTATAGGACGTCGCAGTAATCTTATTGAAAACTATTATTTATTTACTCAAAGAAAAATTTTTAATCATAAATTATAATGTAACTCTCTTATTTTTTTACTTTTTGAATTAAGATTATAGTACGCAATAGCTTATTTTTTTATTAAATCTGTTAGAACACTCGTGGCTCTAGCACCCATTAGGGTGTTAGCCGTGAGACATGTACTCGTAGGGTATGAATAACACCAACATTGAAAAATGTTGTATTAAAATTTGCAATTTTACTAATTTTTAATGTATAATATATTTAGAACATTAGCAACTGAATATATGGAGTTAAGGCTAGTAAACAGTAGCCTTGTAAAATATTCACTGTTCTGTATAGTTGTTCTTTTTAAATATAATATACAGATAAAAGTAGCGGTGTAGACGCAAGTCTTATCCAGTAGTGGCTATTGTGGACTAGCCAAAAAGAATAAGGGTTTAAAAACCAAACTTCTTAGAAGATAACTTACTTTTTCAGTTATCTTATGAAGCTCTTGACTCTAGCACCCATTAGGGTGTTAGCCATGAGTAGTTCACTATTGTGGTTCAAATACAAATGTCTTTGTAAAATAAACCTTTATATTTTTTTCCCTTATGGAATATAGGTTTAAATCTCCATTTCTTAATAGCTTTCATAACTTCAGCATCAAAGCCTAAATCTTTATGAGATTTTATTATTTCAGCCTTTTTCAACATTACCTTTTTAAGCCTACCAAGAATTTAACAGTTACTTTTTACTTGGTTTGAATATCCTATAGATTCAGCTTGAGAAGGATAATCAGGTTCTACCTCATTGATTATTTGATAGTTTATTCCTTCAGAAGTAAGAGCTATGTAAGTTCCATCTCCATCTGCAATAAAGTTTGAACCTAAGTCTTCACCTGAAGAGTTTCCATTAGGAGAGCCACCATCACTACTATGATTACTTGACTTATCAGAAGAACTAGTACTAGAACTTTCTGAACTAGACTTAGAAGAATTATCTGAATGACTTGGTTCATTTTTTTATTTGGAATATTACTTTCTATTTTTCTTCTCTTCTGTTTTTTTCAGCCTTCTTTTTCAACAGGTTTTTTTCTCCTCAATTTTTCTTTTTCTTCTACTTTTTTTCTCAATTTTAGGTTCACTCTTAGGCTTTTTCTTCTTTAGGTTTTTTTCTCTTTCTTGGGTATCAAGAGTTTTAGCACCGGGATTATCAGAAGTTTGTTTTGCAACAAAAGCAATGGGAACAACTTCATTTTTTTAACTAATTTTTTTCTTTTTTTCTACTTCATCTGTTTTTAATGGTAGCAAAAAGAAATAATATAGCTAAATGCACTATAAGGGATATAAGAACATATTTTTTTCATAGTACCCCCTATTCATAGAAACTTAATCCTAAATTATCCACACCATTTTCTTTTTATCTTAGTTATAACGTCCATAATTACTTGATATTTTTAAATTTTTTTATCTGCTGAAACAGTAGCTTCTTTAGCAGTTTTTTTAAGTAAGAATCTATTTCTGAAAAATTGGATTTGAGTGATTTTTTTCCATCTTCAGAGATATGATAATTTCCATCTTTATCTATTATAATTTCAATACTTTTTAGTTTTTGTCAGTTTGTTGTATAGTAGAGCTAGGTAAATCTATTTGTACTGAACCAAAGTTATTAAATGTTGTTGTTACCATGAAGAATATAATTAAAAAGAAATACAACATCTATAAGAGGAGTCAAATCTAATTTAGCCGATTCTCTACTTTTTTTGTATTTGCTCATTTTTTTATCTCCTAAATATATTTATTATGTTTGTGACGATATCGTCTATTTCATTTTCCATCTTTTTCTAATCTTCTATTTAAATAGTTATAGACAACGATAACTGGAATAGCTATCATAAGTCCTGCAGCAGTTGTTAAAAAGAGCTTCAGCGATACCATCAGCAACTATAGCAGCATCTCCTGCACCATACTTAGAAATGTTTGTAAAGGCTTTAATCATACCTGTAACTGTTCCTAGTAGACCTAACATAGGTGAAATACTGATAATACTTGATAAAAGATTTAATCTGCTTTCATAAGGAGAAGTTTCTTGAATAGTGATTTCTTTTTAAAATAAATTCATAATCTTGAACTTCCATTCCTTTTTTTCAGCTTTTTTTCTAAAAAAATTTCTTTACAGCAGAAGCCACACAGCTCTTTTTAGAAGCACAAAGATTTCTAGCTTCATCAATTTTTTTATTGGCTACTAAAGAAAAGGATTTCCTCTTTAAAAAGTATTTCCTACAGCCTTCTCATTCCTAGAAAAAAATGCTATTCTTTCCAATATAACAGCAAAAAGCAGCTATGGAAATAATAGTTAATACCCATAGTATTGGTCCCCCAACTTGTAAATAATGTAACATAACACTGTCCTCCTACAAAATTTTTTTATTCTAAATACTTTTTATAATATATTATTTTAAAAGTCAAGATATTTTTTTCTTTATTTTTAAAGTTTATCAAAAATAAAAAAACAAAAAAATTCTAAAAAAATAAAAAAAATAAAAAAATAAAAGGTTGAAATTATTTCATAAAAAAATAGTATTCTATATAAAAAGGAATAAATAATAACAAGGAGAGTGTAATCATATGGCAGATAATAGTAATGTAGATATAGTTTTTCTAAAAACCTTCTAAATTTGAAGATTGCGTAGTTTGTGCAAAAATATATAAAGGAAGATAAGATAGTTAATATGAATTTAAGTCAACTAGATGATAAAGACTCAAGAAGAGTTTTTAGACTATGTTGCCGGAGCAATTTTTTTATTACTAAGGCAGATATTGTTAATGTAGGTAATAGAATTTTTCTGTTCAGTCCCTGTTAGTAAAAAGCTTTTTAAATGAAACTGATAGAGAAAGTGTTCGTGACTATGAAACTGAAGAAGAAATAATCAGAAGATAATTGATATTAAATAAGAAGTCTAATTTTATTGGACTTCTTTTTTTGTAAGGAGATATTATGAAAAAAAATTTTTATTAATTTTATTTATACTTTTTTTCTGTAACAGTTTTATCAAAAGAAAAAAATATTGTGTGCCTAGACCCTGGACATCAAAACAAAAAGGAAACCCTGCTCTTGAAGAAATTGCACCTAACAGTGATAAGAAAAAGCAAAGGTTACAACAGGAACTAGGGGAGTTGTTACGAAGAAATACGAATCTGAGCTTATGTTAGAAATAGCTTTAAAATTAAAAAAACTAGCTTAGAAAGCAAAGGTTACAAAGTTATAATGACTAGAACAAAAAAACGATGTGGATATAAGTAACAAAGAAAGAGCTATATTTGCCAATGACAACAAAGCTGATGTCTATATAAGATTGCATGCCGATGGTAGTGAAAATAAAAATGCTGCTGGAGCAAGTGTTTTTAACTTCATCACCTAAAAAAATAAATATACAACAAAAAGTTCAAAAAAAGAAAGTGAAAAAAATTTTTCAAAAATACTGTTAGAAGAATATGTAAAGGCAACAGGAGCTAAAAAAATAGAGGTCTTATATATAGAGATGACTTAACAGGAACAAACTGGGCTACTGTACCTAATACTTTAATAGAACTAGGTTTTATGTCAAATGCTGAGGAAGATAAGAAATTATCTGAAAAAGATTATCAAGATAAAATAGTTAAAGGGCTAGTGAATGGAATAGAAAGATACTTAGGAGGTAAATAATGAGTGTACATATAGCAGCAAAAAAATGGAGAAATTGCAGATACTGTATTATTGCCAGGTGATCCTAAAAGAGCAAAATGGATAGCAGAAAACTTTTTAGAAAAATGCAGTTTGCTATACAGATATTAGAGGAATGTTAGGATTTACAGGAACTTATAAGGGAAAAAGAATTTCTGTTCAAGGGACAGGTATGGGTATACCTTCTATGTCTATTTACATAACTGAACTTATGAAAGATTATGGAGTTAAAACTCTAATAAGAGTTGGTTCAGCAGGTTCTTATCAAGAAGATGTTAAAATTCGTGATATAGTTGTAGCACTATCTACTTCGACAGATTCAAATATAAATAATAGAAGATTTAAAAGGAGCTTCTTTTTGCTCCTACAGTAAATTTCGATTTACTATCTAAAGTTTTAAAAAAACAGCTGAAGAAAAAAATATAAAAAAATAAAGGCTGGAAATATTTTTAACAAGTGATGAATTCTATAATGATGACCCTACTTATTTTTAAGAAGTGGGCTGAGTTTGGAGTTCTTGCAGTTGAAATGGAAACAGCAGCACTATATACTTTAGCAAGTAAATATAAGGCAAGAGCTCTTTCAATATTAACTATTTCAGATTCTTTGGTTAGTCCTGAAATAACAAGCTCTGAAGAAAGAGAAAAAAACATTCAATGAAATGATTGAACTTGCTCTTGAAACAGCAATAAAAATAAAAAAATAGGTTATTACAAAAAAACTATTAAATTGAAAGGGGCTGTTGCAAATTAACAAAAAGTAAAAAAATAGTTCGTTACTGAGTAAATTTCTTAACGATAAAAAAATCAAGAATTCGCTGTAAATTCGACATCTGTAAGAAACTCTAAATGAACAAGTTCATTAAGTGTTTCTAAGATCGCTACGCTCAGACATGTCGAGATTTACTCGGCTCATTCTATTTGATTTTTTTATCTAAAAATTTCCATTCGTAACTCACTTATTTTTTTACTTTAAGATTGAAACTTTAATTTTGCAACAGCCTCTTTTTTTATTAAGTTTGCAATAGTCTAATTTTTCTTAGTATTCAAAGAATACTTCTATTGTTTTTTTCATCAGATTTTTTTCCTAGATATGAGAATATTACAAAAAGCTGTAAGAGCAACAACAAGACCTGGAACTATATTATGTAAAGTAAAAAAATCTTAGTCTTTGTTATTTCAAGATATAAGTAAGCTACAATTCCAAAGAATATTGAAGCTATAGCTCCTGTTGCATTCGCTTTTTTTCCAGTAAAGTCCTAAAAATCAAAGGACAGAAGAATACAATTTCTTGTCCACCTAGAGCAAATAAATTTATCCAAGTGATTAAACTTATTGGTTTTTACTGAAAGTATGAAAACTAAAAAGTCCTATTAAGAATGAAGTCCACATAGAGATTTTTCTTTATCTTATTTTTCACTTGCATTTTTTTATCTAAATAGGTAACATATAAATCCTTTATTAAAGTAGAAGATGAAATTATTAATAGAGAATCTACAGTTGACATTACTGCTGCAAGAGGTCCACCTATAAAGACTCCTGCAAGTATAGGATATAGATTCTTAAGAGCCAAGATAGGAATAATTTTATCCACCTCTTGTAAATCAGGAATAATAGCTCTCCCCATCACTCCAACTAAGTGCATACCTAAAACTAAAACTCCAACTAAAGATGTTCCTATTATCATAGCATTGTGCATAGCTTTTTGCATCTTTAAAAAGCCATACATCTTATTGTTGTTGCAGGTAGTCCTAAGACAGCTATACCAACTAGAATCCAGAAAGACATAATAAATGGCTTTAGCAATATTTCCACCAGAGTCAGGTTTTTAAAAAGATTAGGATCAATCTCTTTAATCTTCATCATAATATTTTTCCATACCATTTCCATGTCTTAGTATAACAAAGAAAAAGAACTATGGTTGCTGCAAACATAACAACTGCTTGAATAGCATCTGTTAAAGTTACAGCTCTAAATCCACCGAAAGTTGTATATATTATTACAACTGATGAGAATATTATAAGTCCTGTTGTATATGAAAGTCCTGTAACTGCTTCAAATAGTCTAGCTCCACCAATAAATTGAGCCACAATAGCACTTATGAAGAATATTATTAACATGATAGATGATAATATATTTAAGAAATTATTGTTATATCTAGCTTTTTAAAACATCAAAAAAATTGTTATTGCATCTAATTTTCTTGAGATGATAGAAAGTTTCTACCAAGAACTCCTAAGGTAAAAAAATGCTGTAGGAACTTGAATACAGGCAAGTAGAACCCAACCTAAACCAAGCTTATATGCAATACCTGGACCACCTATAAAAAGAACTTGCTCCAACATAAGTTGCAACTATTGTCATTGCAAGAACAAAACCACCCATAGATCTTCCGCCGATATAATATTCATTAGTGAAACTTTCAGAACTATTTTTTTATTTTATTAACTCTGTATGCAATAAATAGCATTGCAGATAAATATAGTAAAAATAGGTATAATTATTAGTATTTTATCCATTTTTCTCCCCTTACTACTTATCTAATTTTTTTGTCTTTATTATTATATTCTTCAAAATCTACATCTTTGAAGAATAGTTTTATACAAATATAGACCAAAAACATTTATAAGCACTAATCCAACAACACAAGAATAGAAAAAAACCATTCAGGTAAACCTAAGATATATTTATATTCTTCCACATTATCAGAACCATACTCATAAGCAAAAATAATACCACCAAACAAAAATATATTAAATAAAGAGCAATGGTTATTAAAACCTCTTTATTTATCTGTTTTTGAAATTTTCATTGATCCTCCCTAAATAAAGAATAATTTTTTTGATTACTTGTTAAGATTAACAATTTTTTACTAAAAAAATCAATTTTTTTACATTTATGTCCTTTTTATGTCCTGTTTAAAAAAATCAAAGAAATAACTATGTAAAAAAACTAAAAGAAAAATATAAAATATAGGACATAAAAGGACAAATACATTGAAATTTGATTTTTTTGCAGAAAAAAATTGCTATTCTAAAAAAAGGTTAAAATATTAAGAAAGGAAGCAAAATACTATGAAAAAGAAATTTATTTTTTTGGAAAAAAATATTATTATCAATTTTATTAACTTTTTATTTTTTTGTTGCTTGTCAAAAAGAAGAGAGCAAAGAAGAGAGCATTAGAACAGTATCAACTGTAGATATAGATAGTTTAAATCCTTATCAAGTTGTTTCTAGTAATTCTGATCAAATTCTTTTAAATGTGTTTGAAGGATTAGTTATGCCAGGAACAGATGGAACAGTTATTCCTGCCTTAGCAGAATCTTATGAAGTTTCAGAAGATGGTAAGACATATACATTTACAATTAGAAAGGGAGTAAAAATTTCACAATGGAAATGATATGGATATTAAGGATGTAGAATTTTTCATTAAATTATATGTCAGGAAAATTAGGAAATGCTCCAACAGAAGCTCTATTTGAAAATATTGAAAAAAAATAGAAGTATTAGATGATTCACATATTGCACTTCATCTGTCTGAACCTGACTCTAGTTTTATTTACTATATGAAAGAAGCTATAGTTCCTGATGAAAAATAAAGATCATTTAAATGATACTGCAATAGGAACAGGACCATATAAAATTAGTGAATATCAAAGAGACCAAAAATTAGTTCTTAGTAAAAAAATGAAGAATACTGGGGAGAAAAAAAGCAAAAAAATCCCAACAGTTTCAATCTTAATAAGTCCAAATTCAGAAACAAATTTTTCTTAAATTGTTATCTGGTGAAATAAATTTCTTATCAGGTATTGATTCTAAAAAGAATTCCTGAATTAGATAAATATCAAATTCTTAATTCGCCTTCAAATTTATCTTTAATTTTAGCATTAAACCCTAAGGAAAAAAACCTTTTGATGATATTGAAGTGCGTAAAGCAATTAATCTTGCAATTGATAAAAAAACAAGATAATTCAATTGGCAATGAATGGTAAAGGAAGTCCTATTTATTCAAATATGAGTCCTGTTATGTCAAAATTTTTTTATGGGCTGCTCCTGAAGAAAAAAAGCAGATCCTCAAAAAAAGCAAAAACAAATTTTAGAAGAAAAGAAACTGTTACCTATAAAATTTACTTTAAAAGTTCCAAATAGCTCTAAGATTTATTTAGATACTGCTCAATCTATTAAAGAACAATTAAAAGAGGTAGGAATTACAGTTGATTTAGAAATAATTGAATGGGCAACTTGGCTTTCTGATGTGTATACTAATAGAAAATATGAGGCAAGTTTAGCAGGTTTAGCTGGAAAAAAATGGAACCTGATGCTATTTTTAAGAAGATATACTTCCACTTATGCAAAAAAACTTTACAAATTTTTAATAATGCAAGATACGATGCTTTAATAGAAGAAGCTAAAAGAACTTCAAATGAAGCAAAAACAAGTAGAAAACTATAAGGAAGCTCAGAAAATTTTTAGCTGAAGAACAAGCAGCTATTTTTCCTTATGGATCCAAATACTATAATTGCAACAGAAAAAAAGGATTAGAAGGATTTGAATTCTATCCATTACCATATTTTTAATTTTTGCAAAACTATACTTTAAAAAAATAAGGGAAAAATTATGTATTATATAAAAAAAATTTTTTTAGAATGCTTTTTAAGTGTTTTTTTCCATTGGAACCTTTTTCTTTTTTTACTTTTTAGAATTGATTCCCGGAGATCCAGAAACTACTATTTTAGGACTAGAAGCAAGTGCTAAAGATCTTGAAAATTTAAGAGAACAATTAGGATTAAATTTAAGCTTTTGGAACAAGGTATTGGAATTGGCTTTGTGGAGTTTTTTTCAAGGTGATTTAGGGATTTCTTTCAAATACAAAGAGCCTGTTTTTAAGTTAATTTTTGGAAAGACTTCCTTTGACACTTAAAAATTGCTTTTTATTTCTATACTTATTGTTTTCTTAGTGTCTATACCTTTTATCTTTTTTTCTACATAATACTAAGAGTAAAAAGAATTAAAAAGATAGGGGAATCTATTTTAAGTGTATTTATTTCTATACCTTCTTTTTTTGGTTAGGAATTATATTTATGTATCTATTTGGAATCATCTTAAAATGGACATCAACAGGATATAATAACTCTTGGCAGTCATTAATTCTTCCTTGTATAGTTATAGCAATTCCTAAAAATAGGTTGGATTAGTATGCACTTATATTCTAATTTGTATAAAGAATTAAGAGAAGATTATATTAAGTATCTTTACTCTAATGGAATGAAAAAAATTTATTTAAATTTTTTTACATATTAAAAAAATGCTTTTTTTACCAATTATTCCTTTAACAGGAATGCTACTATTAGAATTAATTACTGGAGTTGTTATCATAGAACAAATTTTTTTCTATCCCTGGAATTGGAAGACTTCTAGTGCAATCTGTTTTTAATGAGAGATATTCCTTTAATACAAGGTTTGATTTTTTTATACATCAACTTTTGTGGTTCTTTTTAAATTTTTGTAATAGACATACTATATTCTTTATTAGACCCAAGAATCCAAGTAGGTGATCAATAATGAAAAAAATGGCAATATTTTTATATTAATTCTAGTAGGAATTATATTCTGTATTTCCTTTTATCAAAAATCCATATAAGATTTCAGAAAACTTTACTTTATTAAAGCCTAGTTTTCAACATATTTTTAGGAACGGATAATTTAGGAAGAGATATTTTTTTAGTCGTCTATTACTAGGAACTTTCCATAGTATTTTTTTCTTGCCTTTTAGTGCTATTTTATTAGCAGCCATTGTTGGAAGTATACTAGGTGCAGTTGCAGGATATTTTTGGTGGCTATATTGATGAATTTTTTTCTGTTTATTTCAGAAATATTTATGTCAATACCAGTAATTTTTAATTACTTTAGGAATTATTGTACTTCTGAATAATGGTTTTCATTCTATTATTTTTGGCACTTTTTTTGTTTTATATATGCCAAGAACACTTTCTTATGTTAGAGGTTTAGTAAAAAGAGAAAAACATAAAAAAACTATATCAAGATAGCAAGAATTTATGGAGTTAGTAATTTTAGAATTATGAGGAGACATATTGCTCCTAATATTATACTTCCAATTCTAGTAAATTTCTCGACAAATTTTTGCAGGTGCTATTCTAACTGAAGCCAGTTTAGGATATTTAGGTTTTTGGAATACAACCTCCTTATCCTACTTTAGGAAATATGTTAAATGAATCACAATCTTATTTCTTGTTAGCACCTTGGTTTACAATCTTACCAGGACTTATGATTTTTATTTTTTTAGTCTATAAGATAAATCAAATTTCAAGAAAATATCAGGAGAAAAAGTAATGGAAATACTAAAAAAATAAAAAAAATCTAAATCTTAAAATTCGTGAAAAAAAGAAATCTTAAAAAAATGTTTCTTTAGAAATAAAAAGAGGGAGAAGTAATAGGATTAATAGGAGAATCAGGAAGTGGGAAAACTATTTTTTTACCAAAATATATTTTAGGTATACTTCCCTTGACAGCTCAGTATACTCAAGAAACTTTTTGAAGTTGTTTCAAAAGTAGGAGCTATTTTTTTCAAAAATGCTTTTTACTTCCTTAAACCCAACAATGAAAATAGGGAAAACAATTAAAAACATCTTTATGTTTCTCACTATGGGACACAAGAAAATTGGAAAGAGAAAAATAGAAAGCTTATTGGAAGATGTTGGTTTGGATAAAAATAGAAATTTTTTTAGATAAATACCCTTATGAATTAAGTGGTGGAGAACAACAGAGAATTGTTATTATGGGAGCTTTGATAGGTGAACCTAGTTTTTTTAATTGCAGATGAAGTAACAACTGCTTTAGATGTAGAGACAAAAATAGAAGTTGTTAAATTTTTTTAAAAAGATTACGTGAAAAAAATTTAAAAATATCGATTTTATTTATAACCCATGATTTATCTACTTTTAAAAAAATTTTTGCTGACAAAATTTATGTGATGTATCATGGAGAAATTGTAGATGAAGATCATCCTTATAGAAAAACAATTATTTCAACTTTCTCAAGATGTTTGGAGGAGAACAAAAATAATGTTATTAACTGTGGAGAATTTAAGTAAAGAATATATAAAAAAAGAAAAACCCTAAATAATGTTTCATTTTCTATGGAAAAAGGGGAAATTCTTGGAATGTTAGGTAAGTCTGGTGCTGGGAAATCAACTATAGGAAAAATATTACTTCAATTATCAAGACCAACAACAGGGACTATCTTGTTTGAAGGAAAAGCCCTATCAGAAGTTCCTAGAAGAGATATTCAAGCAATTTTTTTCAAGATCCCTATAGTGCATTGAATCCAAGTTTAAAAAAATAGGGGAAATTTTTAGAAGAGCCCCTTATAGCCAATGGGAAAATTTACAAAAGGAAGAAAGAAGAAAAAAAGTTGAAGAAACTCTTGTAAAAGTAGGGCTTTTAGAGTCTGATTATGAGAAATATCCAGAAGAATTGTCAGGAGGACAGCAACAAAGAGTTTGTATTGCAGGAGCAATTATCCTGTCTCCAAAATTAATTATTTGTGACGAACCTATTGCTTCTTTTGGATTTAGCAATTCAAGTACAGATACTAGATTTAATTCAAAAAAATAAATCAAGAAGAAGGAATCAGTTTTATTTTTTTATCACACATAATCTACCAGCTGTCTATAGAATTGCTGATAGAATATTGCTTTTTGTATCGTGGAGAAGTACAAGAAATTCAAGAAGTTGAAGAATTTTTTTAAAAAAATCCTAAAAAGTGAGTATGGGAAAAAAATTCTTAAAGACTTCAAATTTAATTAAAAGATTTTTTTAATTTTTTTATAAAACTCTCATAAATTAATGATAGAAATCATCAATTTATGAGAGTCTCTTTTATTTTTTTACTCAGCTGTTTCTAAAACTTGAGATCCTTTATAATCTCCACATTCTAAACAAACTCTATGTTGTCTTTTAGGAGCTCCACATTTTTTTCACAAGTTACTAAACCTATTACAGTTAGTGCATGGTGAGATCTTCTCATATTCTTTTTAGCTTTTAGAAGTCTTTTTTTCTTAGGTACTGCCATTACTTTTCCCTCCTCTTTATTGCGTTTATTTATACCCTACTATCATACAAGATTTTTTTATTTAATGTCAAGTAAGAATTTGAAAAAAATATTGGGGCTTTTTTTCATATATAAACAAATATATTCTATTTCAAAAATATTTCTAAGTTAAAAACAAATAATTTACTTGAAAAAAATATTTAATAATTGAGTATGATATGAGATAGATATTTTTTTAAGTAAAGACTATTTTTTTAAAGTAAATATAGCCTTATAAAAATTAAACACATAAAGGAGGGAAGTATGCTAAAAATTTTTATATAGATGTAATAAATTATCTAGCAATTTTTTTGCATTTCTTTTTAGGTATTATCACAGCACTATTAGTAAAATATAAGAAGCTATATTTAAATATAGTTGTAGGCTTAGTTTCATTAGTAGGGCTTGCTTTGTTCTGTAACGATGACTGTATTTAAGCAGTTGTACCCACAGAAAATGGTTAAAAATATCATTACAATATAATCGGTGGGCATTGGCAATAGGAATGTTATTTATGCTTGTAGCCTTAGTTCTACAAATCATAAAGACATTTAGAAAGTGTGAGAATGATAAACTTTGTATAGCCTCAGCTATAAGTATAATCTTCTCAACAATAGCAGTTTGGTTTTTAGGATTTACAATAATTCCTCAGGTCTATGCTATGACAAAAGAGTTTGTTGCCTTTGGTGAAAATTCTTTTGGAACACAATCTTTGCTTAGATTGGGAGGATTTCTATTAGGACTACTAACAATATTCTTAATTGCTCTATCGGTTCAAAAAGTATATTTTCGTTTAAAACCATGCTTTAGCTAAAGTGTTTGCCTTTAGCAATTTTCTTTGTGGGAAGTATAGACTTCTTCTTAAGAGGAGTATCAGCCCTTGCAAGATTAAGACTTTTTAAAGTCAAGTAATCCATTTGTTTTTTTAATGTTATGATACTTGAAGATAAAAAGTACTACCTATATAACAATACTATTTGCAATAGTAGCTTGTATTTTTCTCTTTCCTATTATTTAAAGATAGTAGAAAGGTAGTTGGAACATTTAAAAAAATAATGCTCTATTAAGATTGGAAAAAGCGAGATTAAAAAAATAACAAACATTGGCTTTCAAGCCTAGCTTTCTTCTCAATATTATCTGTGTTTCGCAATAACAGTAATACATAGTCATATAACAAAAACCTGTTGCTTTAACTCCACCTCAACCATATCAAGAGGAAGGAAATATGATAGTTATTCCTTTAACAGATGTTGAAGATGGACATCTACATAGATTCTCATATACAGCAACTGGTGGAAATAATGTAAGATTCATAGTTGTTAAGAAGCCAAAAAGGTGGAAGCTATGGAATAGGACTTGATGCTTGTGATATCTGTGGACTTGCAGGATATTATGAAAGAAATGATGAAGTTGTCTCGCAAAACGTTGTGATGTTGTAATGAACAAATCAACAATCGGTTTCAAAGGTGGATGTAATCCAGTACCATTTGAATATGAAATTAAAGATAAGAAAAATATATATAGACAAAGCGACTTTAGAAAAAAAGAAAAAGATCGTTTTTCCAGTGGGTGATTAATATGTTTTTGGAGAATGGTAAAAGGAACATTATTTAGACAGAGAAGTAAAATGCTTATGATAGCATTTACAGTTGCATTAGGAGTATCGCTTGCAACAGCTATGATGAATGTTATGCTAGGAGTTGGAGATAAAGTTAACAAAGGAATTGAAAAACTTATGGTGCTAATATCACAGTAATGCATAAAGATGCTTCTATACTTGATGATTTATATGGTATAAGTGGAGAGACAGTTTCTAATAAATTTTTTTATTGGAATCTGAAATTCCAAAAAAATAAAACAAATATTCTGGGGCTTTGCAATACTTGACTTTGCTCCATATTTAGAAAGAACAGGAGAAATAAAAAGGAGTATCTGATAAGGTTAAAAATCTATGGAACTTGGTTTGAAAAAAACATTTAGTTATGCCAACAGGTGAAGAAACTGATGCAGGTATAAAGAACTTAAAAAAACTTGGTGGGAAGTAAAAAGGTGAATGGCTAAAATGATGATGACTTAGATGGAGTTATGGTAGGTAGCCTTATAGCTGGAAAGAACAATTTAAAAAGTTGGAGATACAATAGAAGTAAAAAGGAACAAATGAAACTAAGAAACTTACTATAAGAGGAATAATAAATTCAGGTGGAAATGATGATGAGGCAATCTATACTGCTTTTAAAGACTACTCAAGATTTATTTGGACTTGAAGGAAAAAAATCACTATGATAGATGTTTCTGCTCTAACAACTCCTGATAACGACTTTGGCAAGAAAGGCAGCTCAAGATCCAAATAGTTTGACAATTTCTGAATATGAAACTTGGTATTGTACTGCTTATGTAAGCTCAATCAGTTATCAGTTGCAAGAAGTTTTTAACTGACAGTGTGGCAAAAACCTAATAGACAGGTTGCTGAGTCAGAAGGAACTATCTTGAATAAGACAGAGCTTCTAATGCTACTTATTTGTATTTTAAGTTCATTTGCTTCAGCTCTTGAATTTCTAACTTGATAACAGCTTCTGTTATTGAAAGAAGCCAAGAAATTGGACTTATAAAAAGCAATAGGTGGAACAAATAAAAGAATAATTTTACTTATATTAACTGAGGTAGTTTTTAACGGGAATTTTAGGTGGAATATTTGGATATCTTGCAGGTATAGGATTTACTCAAATAATAGGAAAAACAGTTTTTCTCATCATATATAGAGCCAGCTGTTATAGTTGTACCAATAGATATTGCACTTGTGTTTGCTGTTACAATAGTAGGAAGTATCCCTGCAATCAGATACTTACTAACTTTAAAAACCAACAGAAGTATTACATGGAAGATAGGAGGATGAAATGACTAAGAAACAAATGTATATAAAATTGGTTGTAAGTTCTCTTATTAGAAGAAAAGCAAGAATGATAGTTGCTTTACTTGCTGTAGCAATAGGGGCTACAATAATGTCAGGACTTGTAACTATATATTATGATATTCCAAGACAATTAGGAAAAAGAATTTAGATCTTATGGTGCAAACTTTGTTGTGCTACCATCAGGAAATGATAAGATAACTGAGACAGAGTTCGATAAAATAAAGGCTGAGATGTCAACACAAAAAAATTGTGGGAATGGCACCATATAGATATGAAAACAACTAAAATCAATCAGCAACCATATATTTTTAACAGGGACTGATATGATAGAAGTTAAAAAGAATAGTCCATTCTGGTATATTGAAGGAGAATGGTCTACAAATGATGATGAAAATAATGTAATGATAGGTAAAGAAATTTCTAAGAAATTAAATCTGCAAAATTGGGGAAACTTTTCATTATTGAAGGACCAAAAGGCAGGAGCAAAAGTTGTTGCTTCTAAGCAGTCTGACAGTGCAGAAGAAAGTAAGAAAAAAAGACTTAAATTCTGATTTCTATTCTAAAAAAATTAAAAAGTTAAAGGAATAATCACAACAGGTGGAGCAGAAGAATCTTTTATCTTTTTACCTATATCACTTTTTTAAAATGAAATTTTTAGAAGATGACACTAAGATAGACAGTATTGAATGTTCAATAGAAGCTGACTCAAAACAATTAGAAAAGTTTAGCAACTACATTAAAAATCAGCTGATGAGAATATAACAGCTAGACCTATAAAGAGAGTTACTCAATCTCAAGATATAGTTCTAGGTAAACTACAAGCTTTTAGTTTTACTTGTTAATATAGTTGTTTTTAATACTTACTATGATTTCAGTTAGTACAACTATGATGGCAGTTGTTGCTGAAAGAAGAAAAGAAATAGGACTTAAAAAAAGCTCTTGGAGCCTACGACAGTGAAATCAAGAAAGAATTTTTTTAGGAGAAGGTTCAGCACTTGGTTTTATAGGTGGACTTTTAGGAGTTGGATTAGGTTTTTGTGTTTGCACAAGAAGTTAGTTTAAGCGTGTTTGGTAGGGCAATAGAATTTCAATGGTTATTTGCTCCTATAACTATTATTGTGTCTATGATTATAACAACATTGGCTTGTCTATATCCTGTTAAAAAAAGGCAATGGAAATTGAGCCAGCATTGGTATTAAAAAGGAGAGTAGAATATGGATAATCGTGAAGTTTTTATTAGAAGTAAAAAAACGTTTCTAAAATATATGGTGATTTGCATGCTTTTAAAAAGAAGTAAGTTTCAAGTAAGAAAAAGGTGAATGGGTTGCTATAATGGGTTCATCAGGTTCAGGTAAATCAACTATGATGAATATTATAGGTTGTATGGATAAACCAAGCGTAGGAGAAGTTATCTTAGATGGACAAGATATAACAAAAAGAAAGTCAAAAATTCTTTTGACAAAAAAATAAGAAGGGAAAAAAATTGGATTGATATTCCAACAATTCCACTTGATTCCATATTTAACTGCTCTTTGAAAATGTAATGGTTGCTCAATACTATCATAGTATTCCTGATGAACAAGAAGCATTACAAGCACTTGAAAGAGTTGGATTAAAAGATAGAGCAAAAACATTTACCTAGTCAACTTTCTGGAGGGGAACAACAAAGAGTTTGTATAGCGAGAGCCTTGATAAATAGCCCTGAAATAATTCTTGCTGATGAACCAACAGGAAACCTTGATGAAGTGAATGAAAAAAATTGTTATAGATATACTTACACAACTTCATGAAGAAGGTTCAACAATTATTGTTGTAACACATGATTTGGAAGTTGGAGATGTGGCAGAGAGAAAAATAATATTAGAATATGGAAAAAAATTGTAAATGATATAGATCAAAAAAACAATTTGGAAAGAAAAAAACAATCTTAATAAAAAAATAGAAAAAAATAACTTATTACCAATTGGATTGATACGTAGTAAAAAAAATAGTTCATTGTTAGTGAGTTTTATAAAATTTTCTTTGAGAGATTTTTAATAATTTTTAGTTATTCATAGCGATTACTTGTTAGCCTATAATGTTTCAAGAGCTCCACAAAGGCTCTTTCAACATTATAGGACGTCGCAGTAATCTTAATCTATATTTAATCTTATTTTTTTAGTAACAGTAGATAGGAGGGCAAAATGAAAAAGTATTTATTAGTTGGAATGGTAGTAGCGTTATCTTTATTAACAGCTTGTGGAAAAAAAGATTTCTCTAAGATGTCTTTTAATGATGGAGAATATCAAGGGCATTTTAATAATGATGACAAGGATCACCCAAGTACAGCTGATGTTGTTCTTACAATACAAGATGGAAAAAAATAGTAGCTTGTACTGCTGAGTTCAGAGATGGAAAAGGAAATATAAAAGGCGACGACTACGGAAAAGAAGCTGGAGATGAAAAATATAAGAAAGCTCAAATAGCTGTTGAAGGTTTTTCAACTTATGCTGATAAGTTAGTAGAAGTACAAGATCCAAATGAAGTTGATGCTGTATCAGGTGCAACTGTTTCTAACAAAGAGTTTAAAGAAGCAGTATGGGATGCACTAGAAAAAGCTAAAAAAAATAATAAAAATAAATAATAAAAATAAATAATAAAAATAATTCGTTACTGAGTAGATTTTTAGGAAATTTTCTTTGAGAGATTTTTAATAAGCTTTTAGTTATATATAGCGATTACTTGCTAGCCTATAATGTTTCAAGAGCTCCACAAAGGCTCTCTCAACATTATAGGACGTCGCAGTAATCTTATTAAAAAAACTATTAGTTATTTACTCAAAGAAAATTTCAAATGATTAATTATAAGGTAACTCATTTATTTTTTTATTATTAATATAAAATTAAAAATGTAAGGTAGAGGAAACGATTAGAAATAATTTTAGATACAGGGAAGGAAGATTTTTAAATGAAAAAAACATTTTTAGAAAAAAATTAGCTCTAATTTTTATCAGTAATATTATTTTTTTAGTTCCTAAGTATATTGCACCAGTATGTGGACCAAAGGAAGATGGCTCTCACATGGCTTGTTATTTTTAGTGGAAATGCTGTAATGAAAATAGCTGTGGCAATCTTTATTATAACTTTATTAATGATTTTACTTTCAAAAAAATAAAAAAATTGTAAAAAAATAATAGGAGCTATAGCAACTGTAGTTTTTATCAGCTTATGTATATTTAGTACCTCATGGAATGTCAGGACTTCAAAAATGAAATGGGAAAACCATTTTGGAGTTTGTAAAATAGATACAATGCATTGTCATGTACATCACACTTTTGAAATAGCAACAGGTATAGCAGTTGTAATAGGACTTTTAATGGTATTCAGTTTAATCTCTACTTTTTTTAAAGAAGGAAGACTAGAAAATGAGTAAAAGAATAGATGCAAATAGTTTAGCCATGGAGAATATAAGGCAAAGAAAAAAACTAGAAGCACTTGTATGATATTATTGGTTGCATTATTCAGTATTATAGTATATATGGGTTCTATGTTCTCACTTAGTTTGAGTAAAGGACTAGAAAGTCTATCTGACAGGCTAGGAGCAGATGTAATAGTTGTCCCAGCAGGATATAAGGCAGAAATTGAGAGTGTTCTTCTAAAGGGAGAACCCTCAACTTTTTACCTACCAGCAGATACTATGGATAAATTAAAAAAATTCGATGAGATAGAAAAGATGACAGCACAAACTTATGTGGCAACTCTTTCTGCTTCTTGTTGCTCATATCCTGTTCAAATAATAGGAATAGATATAGATACAGATTTCTTTAATCTATCCTTGGATAACTCATAATATTGATAAGGAATTAAAAAGATGGAGAAGCTATTGTTGGTAGCCATGTTATCGGAGAAAAGGGAGAAACAGTTCACTTTTTTTCAATGAAGAATTAAAAAAATTGTAGGAAGATTAAAACAAACAGGAATAGGTTTCGATGCCACTGTTTTTTTGTCAATCAAAATACTGCAAAAAAATTAGCAAGAGCTTCTGAAAGAATAACAGCTAACAAGGTTGCCGAAGAAGATGTTATTTCTTCTGTTATGATAAAGGTAAAACCTGGAGTAGATTCTGTAAAATTAGCTTCAAAAAAATATCAAAAGGAACTATCAAAAAGAAGCGTATTTTTTTGCAATGTTTAGTAAGAAATTTGTAAATTCTATATCTTCTAATTTAAAAAGTTCTAGCTACAAGTGTTTTTAATTTTTAGTAGTTGCAATTTGGCTATTATCAGTTATAATCTTAAGTATAAGTTTCACTGCAATATTTAATGAAAGAAAAAAAGAAATGGCTGTTTTAAGAGTGTTAGGTGCTTCAAAGAAGATGTTGAGAAACATTATTATAAAAGAGGCTGTAATACTATCCCTTATAGGAGCAGGAATAGGAAGTTTCTTAGGATTTATTTTTGTCTATTATAGAATTACCTTTGATAGCTTCAAAGTTCTCAATGCCATTCTTATCTCCAAGTATACTTCAGTATATAGGAATATTTGTTTTAAGTTTTTGTTTTAGCTGTTATTATAGTACCTCTTTCAACAGTTAGAGTTGTAAAAAAACTGACTGATAAAGATAGTTACTTGAGTTTAAGAGAAGAAATGTAGGGGAGCTATGTTAGAAATAAAAAAAATATCTAAGTCTTACAATAGACAGGGAAAAAGATTTTTTTGCAGTTAAAGATGTAAACTTAAATATTTCAGATGGAGATTTCATTCATATAATTGGAAGAAGTGGAAGTGGAAAATCAACTTTTTTTAAATATAGTTGCTGGACTTTTTATCAGCAGATAAGGGAAGTCTTTCACTTGACGGAACAAACTATATGGAGCTTCCTGATGAAGAAAAAAATCTGAATTTAGAAATAAGAATATTGGCTTTATTCCACAATCACCAGCACTTTTATCTTATCTAAATGTTCTAGAAAATATTAGATTACCTTATGATATGTATGAAAAAAAGAAGGAGATTCAGAAGGAAAAGCTAGATATTTCTTAAATGAATTAGGACTTGAGCACTTAGCAAAAATCTTATCCAAAAAGAATTATCAGGTGGAGAATTAAGAAGAATAATAATTGCTAGAGCTTTAATGACTGAGCCTAAAATACTTATTGCAGATGAACCAACTTCTGATTTAGATATAGAAGCAACTAAGGAAGTTATGGATTTATTAAAGAAAATCAATGAAAAAAAGGGACAACAGTCCTAGTGGTAACACACGAATTAGATACTTTAAAGTATGGTAAAAAGGTCTATACTATGTCAGAGGGATATTAGAAGACGGAAAGAAATTATAAAAATAAATATACTAGCTACTTGCCAGCCATTAGTGTTTCAAGAGCTCCACAAAGGCTCTCTCAACAATAATGGACGTCGCAGTAGTATAAAAAAAGGAAATTAAATTTTAGGGAGGAAATGGATGTTAAAAAAATTGTTAGTGGGATTAGCTATGCTAACATCAGTTAGTATGTATGCAGTGCCAACGTTAAATGTGTACAATTTTGAGGTAAAAATGATAAGGAGGCTTCTTATAAAAGCATAACAGAAGATTATGTAAATAAGACAGCTATAGAGCAAGGAGTTTTAGGACTTTTTGCTACAACAGATGATAGAGATAAGTTAAACTCATATGTAATTGAGATATACAATGATTATTTAGCTTTTTTTCTAATCATACTAAAAAAATCAAACTAGTGCTGATTTTAAAGCTATGATACCTCAAATTGCAGAAGGAAATTTAAATGCTACAGATGTAGAAGTCCAATTTGCAAAGGATAAAAAAATTGAACAAAATGAAAAATACTTTTTGCAGTATATACAGTAATTGAAGTAAAGCCTGAAAAATAATACAGAATTTGCTGAATTTATTAAAAAAATAGAGCTGAAGCAAGTTTCAATGAAAATGGAACTTTACTTGTATATGTAGGAACTGATAGAAGAAGTCCTAATAAATGGTGTTTTTTTGAAGTATTTACTGATATGGATTCTTATTTAAATCAAAGAGCAGCAAGTTATTCTAAGAATTTTTATAACAGAAACAAAAAGATATGGTAATTTCACAAAAAAAGAGCTGAACTTCAAGCTTTTAAAATTAATAAATCAAGGTGGACTAGACTACAAAAAAATTATATTAAAAAAATATAAAGGGCTATTGCAAATTAATAAAAAGTAAAAAAAATAGTTCGTTACTGAGTAAGATAGTAACTCACTTATTTTTTTAACTTTTAGATTGAAAATAAATTTTTGCAACAGCCCCATTTTTTTATTTATGGAGGTAATATGAATATAGCTGAAAAAAATATAAAGGAATTAAAAAAAGCTTATTATAAAAAAATGGTGGAAAAAGAAATTTGGGATAATTTTTGAAAAAGATTAAAGAAGGGGCAAGTGAAGAAGATATTAAAAAAATTAAAAAGAAGAGTATCCAGAAGTACCTGATTCTTTAATAGAACTTTTTTAAAAAAATGTAGATGGAACATATTTTAGAAAAATATAAGGGAGAAACTGTAGTTTTTTTACTTTTTTTAGGCTCAGATGTAGAAGAATATCCATATTACCTATTATCTTCAAGTCAAATTTTAGAAAGTAAAGATGATGCTTATAAATACTATGCTGATTATGTGGATAGAAAATATGAAGAAGTAGAAATAGATGAAGAAATAATTAGTGACTCTAAAAAAATGAGATGGCTACATTTTTTTCTGATTGTATGAATAATGGAGGAACATCACAATTATTTATAGATTTTTTTCGCCATCAGAAAAAGGGAGTAAAAAGGACAAATAGTTAGATTCTTACATGATCCAGATGAAATAGCAGTTATAGCTGATAGCTTTGATGAATATTTAGAAAAAAATTAATGGAATATGAATTAGATTTCATAAATGAAGATACGATGGAATAAGATTAAAAAAATCAACTAAGAGAAAAAAACTAATAAAAATTTGCTTTTAGAAAAAAATATAAACTGTTGCAGTTAATAATTCTTATTATTAATTTGTAGCAGTTTTTTTATTTTTTTGTTATTATTCATAGGTTCAGTATATTTTTTTATTTTTTTGTAGTTTTTACTAATTAAAGTACTTGATAATATCAATATATTTTTAAAAAAATAGAACAAAAAAAGTATAAAAAAATAATATTGAAAAATGATATAAAGAGAGTATAATAAAAAAGAAAAAGTTATATTTATAAAGAGGTGTTTTTAAATGACAAAGAATTTTTGCTCATAGGGGATTTAGTGGAAAATATCCAGAAAAATACTATGCTAGCTTTTGAAAAAGGCAGTTGAAATTGGAGCTGATGGAGTAGAACTAGATGTCCAACTTACAAAAAGATGGAGAAGTAGTTATAATTCATGATGAAACAATAGACAGGACTACAGATGGAAAAAGGCTATGTTGTAGATTATACTTATGAAGAGTTATCAAAATTTAATGCTTCGTATATTTATACTGGGGAAATGGGATTTAATAAAAATTCCAACATTAAAAGAATATTTTGAATTGGTAAAAAGATTTAGATTTTTGTTACTAATATTGAATTAAAAAAACAGGAATAAATCAATATCTAGGAATAGAAGAAAAAGTGTATAAACTTATTAAAGAATATAAACTGGAAAAGAAGGTTATAATTTCAAGTTTTTAATCATTTTTTTCTGTGTTAAGAATGAAGAAAATAGCTCCTGAATTAAAATGTGGTTTCTTATCTGAAGATTGGATAATAGATGCTGGAGCATATACAGCTTCTCATGGGATTGAATGTTTTCATCCAAGATTTAATAACTTAATTCTTGAAGTTGTGGAAGAATTGAAAAAAAATAATATTGAAATTAATACTTGGACAGTTAATAAAGAAGAAGATATAAAGGATTTAATCAATAAAGGAATAGATATCTTAATTGGTAATTATCCTGATTTAGTGAAGAAAATAATAAATGAAAAATAAATAGGAGGGGTAGATATTATGGAAAGTTTGGAATTATTTTTTTAACAACCATAAATAAATGGTTATGGGGAAGATGGCTTGTTTACGTACTTTTAGCATTAGGTATTTTTGTATACATTTACTAATGGGTTCATACAAGTTAGATACTTTAAATTTATTATGAAAAAGACTTTAGTTGACTCATTTAAAGCAAGAAACGATGAAAAAGGTTCAGGTTCAATCTCAACATTTAAAGCAATGATGGTAACACTTGCTGGAAATGTAGGAGGAGGAAATGTTGTAGGAGTTGCAACTGCAGTTGCTGCTGGAGGTATGGGGGCTGTTTTTTTGGATGTGGGTAGCTGCATTTTTTTGGAATGGCTTTTAAAAATATGGTGAAATAGTTCTATCTCAACTATATCGTGGAAAAGATTCAGAAGGAAACTTGCTAAGTGGACCTATGTACTATATTAGAGATGGATTAAAAGCTCCTTGGTTAGGAATTGTTATAGCAGTTTTGATGTGTACAAAGATGATGGGAGCAAATTTAGTACAATCTAATACTATATCAGGAGTTTTAAAATCTAATTACAATGTTCCTACTTGGTTAACAGGAGTAATCTTAATTTGTTGTTTAATGGCGGTTGTATTAGGTGGATTAAAAAAAGACTTGCTAATATAGCTACTTCGTTAGTTCCTATAATGTCAATATTCTATGTTGCAGTAGGATTATTAGTAATATTATTACATATCCAAGAAGTTCCGGGAGTATTTAAAGAAATATTCACACAAGCCTTTTCTATGAAAGCGGCAGCAGGTGGAGCAGGAGGATATATTATAGCAAGAGCTATGCAATATGGTATAACACGTGGTATGTATTCAAATGAAGCTGGGGAAAGGAACAGCACCTTTTGCACACGGTTCAGCAATAGTTGATCATCCTTGTGAAGAAGGAATAACAGGTGTAACAGAAGTATTCTTAGATACTATAATAATTTGTTCTATAACAGCAATAGTTATTGGAGTAACAGGAATCTATCAATCAGATTTAAGCCCAGCTGTAATGGCAATAGAATCTTTTGGAACAGTATGGGAACCACTAAAGCATTTAGCAACATTTGCACTTTTACTTTTCTGTTTTACAACTTTGATGGGGCAATGGTTCAATGCAGCTAAAAAGTTTCACTTATGCTTTTTGGTCCCTAAAGTTACAGATAAAAGTAAGATTTGTATTCCCATTCTTATGTATAATTGGAGCTATAACAAAAAAATAAGTTTAGTTTGGACAATACAAGATGTTGCAATGGGATTAGTTATAATACCTAACTTAATTGCATTGATAATCTTATTCCCACAAGTTAGTAAACAAACAAAAGATTATTTTTTTCTAATCCAAAAATTTTATCTTAAAAAGTAATAAAGATAAGTAATAAAAAGTTTAAGCCAATTGTGAAAGAATTTTTTTATTTACAATTGGCTTTTTTATTAAATATATGTGAAAAAAATATATTAAATTTAAGATATATCCTATAATTTCAAGGTAGAAAAAAATACTCTAAAAAAATGCTATAATTATTGTAATTAATAAAGATAAAGTAAAAAAATTCAAAATTTTAAGGCTTTTTGTTGGAAAAAAATATTAGGAAATAAAGGTGGTGAAATAATATAAATGACAATAGATGAAATAAAAAAATTAATTCAAAATGGAGAGAAGATAGATGTTGAATTTAAAGAATCTAAAAATGCTTTAACAAAAGATGTCTTTGATACAGTATGCTCTTTTAATAATAGAAATGGGGGACATATTTTACTTGGTATAAATGATAAAAGAGACATTGTTGGTGTTAGTGAAGATAGAGTAGATAAGGTTATGAAGGAATTTATAACATCTATCAATAATCCACAAAAAGATATATCCACCACTTTATTTATTACCAGAAGTCTTTGAGATTGATAGCAAAAAAATAATTTATATAAAAAGTACCTGAAGCGTTATCAAGTATGTCGACACAATGGGAAAATATGGGATAGATCTTATGAAGGAGATATCAATATAACAAATCATGCAGAACTTGTTTATAAGTTATATGCAAGGAAACAAGGAAGTTATTTTTGTAAATAAGGTATATCCAAACCTTGATATTGAATTTCTTGATACTACTGTTATTGATAAAGCTAGGAAAATGGCAATTAATCGAAATAAAAAAATCATGTTTGGGGAAATATGAGTGATGAGGAGCTTCTACGAAGTGCAAATCTTATTCTGATAGATCCAGAGACAAAGTGTGAGGGTATTACATTGGCAGCTATTTTTGTTATTTGGAAAAAAATAACTCTATTATGTCGGTACTTCCACAGCATAAAACTGATGCAATATTTAGAGTTGAAAAATAAAGATAGATATGATGATAGAGATGTTGTAATAACAAATTTGATTGATAGTTATGATAGACTTATAGCATTTGGACAAAAAGCATTTAAATGATTTGTTTGTCTTAGATGGAATTATAAATATCAATGCAAGGGATAGGATACTTAGAGAAATTGTTTCTAATACACTGGCTCACAGAGATTATTCGAGTGGTTTTTCCAGCAAAAAAATGATTATTGACAATGAGAAAAATTATGATTGAAAATAGTAATTTAGCTCATGGCATGGGAGTGTTGAGTTTACAAAAGTTTGAACCTTTCCCTAAAAAAATCCTACGATTTCAAAGGTATTTAGAGAAATAGGACTTGCTGATGAGCTTGGTTCAGGTATGAGAAATACCTATAAATATACAAAAATTATATTCAGGTGCTGATCCTCTGTTTGAGGAGAGGGATGTATTTAGAACGATTATTCCTTTGAAGAAAAATAGCAACTCAAAAAGTTGGGGAAATGATGTCGCTCAGGATGTCGCTCAGGATGTCGCTCAGGATGTCGCTCAGGATAAGATAGCTCTTGCAGAGTTTATAAAAAGAAAAAAATAAGAGGAAATGATAAGATTACAAGGAAAATGATTGCAAATGAAGCTGGGGTTAGTATAAAGACTATAGAAAGAGTTATTAAAGAAATAGATAATCTAAAAATATGTAGGTAGAGGAAGTAATGGGCATTGGGAACTGATTGAATAATATTAAAAACAAAAAAAGCAATCTATATAGATTGCTTTTTACTTTTAGCAGTCAAATTAGGTTGAAAAAAATAAATATAAAAAAAATCAATTGCAAATTAATGCAATTGACTTTTTACATTACTCTTCTTCAATTATTTTTGATTTCTTCATCAGTTAAATCATAAAAGCTTATAAACCATAGAATCAATTTCTTTGTCAGTATTTTTTTATTTCTGAATCTACAGCTATTGCCTTTGACTTTTCCTCTAGGAAATATTCTTCCCATTCACTTTCTTGTGAAAGAGATAATTTTACTTTTTAGTCTTTTTTAATTCTTTAATGAAATCTGAAAAAAATCTAATAAATGCCATTCTTGAAGTTTAGTTGATAACTTTTCTAAGTCAAATTTTTCTCAATAACATTCTTTGAAATTTTTTTGAGATAAATCTTGTAGTTCTCTATTTAAAGATAGCATTTTATCAGCTTTTTTTCTATAAAAAGGTTGTTGCTTTTTCTAAAGGAATATTTACAAAGGGGTAAATTTCTTACATCATTAACCAAGATTTTTTTGAAATAAACCTTTATTAGCTTTTTGGAGAAGTTTTTATTATGATACCAACCTAAAAAGCTTAGAATTTATAATTGTTAAGATATATTTTAATTCTAAGATATCTTTTTCATTAATAACATTTATTAATGATGGAGTATTATAAAATTCTTCTTCAGTATAACAAGCAAATAATTTATCTTTTGTAATTTCTCTTATTAGAATTCTTTTTATTAACAAAAAAATTTTTCTTTCTCTAGGTGCAGCTAGCCATTCACCATAACTTATCCAAAGTTCATTATTCCAATTTAATAAATATTGTTTAACATCTTCTCCCTTAAGTTCTTTTTTTATAAGTTTCATCTTTTTTTACATTTGAATGCCAAATACGATTTTTTTATTGTGTATTCATCATGTCCCCTATATTTATCATAAGGGATTAAACCTTGTGAAACTTCAAAAAAAGTCAGCTAATTTTTTTGATTGTTTTTTTAATTTTTTTGAAATAATTTCTTTTTTTCCTTTTTTTATTTTGAAAAAAATAAACTAGCAATATTTTCTATATTTTTCCATAACTTCATTTTTTTAGATAATCTTTAAATGAGTAGAAAGTTTTATCTCTTGTTTTTTTAAAAATTTAATATCAGAATTTTTCTAAAAATATTTTTTTAAAAAGAGAATATAATTGTTCTCACTGAAGCATCAACAAATGTATTATCATTAGATAAATCTATAATTTCTTTTTACTGTGATTGTATTAAATAAATTTTTCTCTATATTTTTTTCCAAAAAAAGTGTAGACAAGAAAGTATTTGGAAATATATATGATAAATAACCATTATTTTTTTAAGATTTTTTTCTATACAAAGAAATAAAATAAATATATATTTCATAATCAGGAACTAATTTATCAAACTCAAGTAAATATTTTTTTGGTTTTATCATCAAAATTAACTCCATAAGGTGGATTCCCTACAACAATATCAAAGCCTCCATTAGCAAAGATTTCAGGGAATTCTTTTTTTCCCAATTAAAAAGCTAAATCTCCAGCTATTTCAGGGTCATCTATTAATGAGTTTCCACACTTTATATTGTTTTCTAAACTTGCAAGAGTCTTATTTTTTTATCGGCTGTTTTCAACCAAAGAGAAAGTTTTGTAATTTCCACACTTTCCCTATTTAAATCCACACCAAATATATTATTTTTGTAAAATTTCCTTAGTTCTATCAGAGAATAAATCACTAGTTCCAACTAAATCAAAAAAATTTTATCATCCAAATACTTATTATAGTTTAGTAAAAAAATTCAAAAAGCTGTTATTAAGAGGCTCCTGAACCACAAGCAGGATCAATAATCTTAATATTTCTTACAGCTTCTCTGTATTGTTGCCAAAAATTCAATATGCTTTCTATAGTTTTTTTGTATAGTTCTTTTTAGCTATATCAAAAAAATATAGTCTTTTTCATTAAGTGTTGGTAAGTCATCTTCTCCCAATTCTTTTTCTTTTTATCATCTAGCCAATTCTTAATAGAATTTTCTACTATATATTTTTGTTATATATTGTGGAGTATAGAATATACCATCCTTTTTTTCTTTTTAGATTTCTTTTGGTCAAATTCTTCTCCAGAAATAGATTTCTTTAGCTCTTCAATATCACTTATAGATTGTTCAAAAAAATATGCCCTAGAATATTGACATTTAAGTCTGAGTCAAAATCATAGTCTGATATTTTTCTTTAACTCTTCAAAAAAACCTTATCATCTATATTCAAACTATTTAGGACATCATCATTTTTTTAAAGAGTCCACCATTGAAATGAGAAATATTTTTCTTTAGGGTTTCCTAAATTTATCCAATTACAAAAATACTTTGAAAATATCAAAAAAATACTTCCAAAAATCTTTACCTTTTTTTAAAATAGTATTAAAAAAATCTTTTTCTAATAAACCTTTATCTTCACAAAAAAACAAATAAATAGGAATCTATCTAAAAGTTTTTTTGTACTTTTTTTCAAGTAAAGTATTCTCATCTGTTTCAGGATTATTTTTCTTTCATATTTTCAAAAAAATATGAAGTCTAATATTTCTATATTCATTATAGAATTTCTTTTCTATTTCAATTTGATTTTTTTGATATTCTTCAGATAGTTCAAGGGCTTTAGCTTTTTTTGTTAGCAGTTCCAACCAAGGCTTCAAAAGATAGTATATAGATAAATTTTTTGAAATTCTAAATTATCTTTTTAAATTCTCTAAGAAGAAAACTTCATATTCTGTCATATCATTAGATCTATATAGTCTTATTTCCTTATAGTTTGAAACAATAACCCACTGACAGTTCTTTTCCATATTTTTGGAGCATAGTTAAATGCTTGTTCTACTGGAGTTCTTGTATCTCCACTTCTTTTTTTGTCTTTGGTCAAGAGAAATTGTAGGACCTTTTAATTCAATTACTGCTCTTACATCATCTTTTTCCATTTACATCAAAAAAATCCTATTACTCCATCTGCTTTTTTTGTCCATCTATTCTTGTTTTTAGACTCTCTTTGTAGATTCCATTCATCATTCCCACTAGATTTATTTACAGCTCCTAAAAATTAAAGAAAAAAAATATCGTTTAAAAAAATTCACCTTGAAATTCTTCTTCTTTAGATTTAGATAAGATTCCCTTTTCTAGACTATTTATCCAATTATTCAAAAATTTTTTTCTTTTTTTCAAAATAATCATTTAAATTTATTTCTTCTTGAGCTTTCTGTATTAATAATTTCTGATTAAATAAGTTATTCATAATCTCCCCTTTACAAAAAAACTAATCAATAATTTCTGGATTAATGAAAAGGTATAACTAATTCACAAACTTCATCTTTTTTCATTAAGTCCATATAAACTCATATAGTAACCATCTCCAAAAACCTGTTTCAAACATTGCAATTTTTATGATTTGTTTCAGGAAGCTCCCAATGAATAAACTGTTTTTCCTTGGAAAAAAATTTAGAAAAAAATAATCGTTATAATGATTTTTTTATTAGGATTATTTTTTTAATCCAATCATACCAAAATTTAGTATATTCTTCTGCAACAGAAGCATCACAGAAACTTGCTAGCCCAGCATCAACACCGAAACCATTGAAACTACTAGAAATATTTTTGAGTTTGTTCATAACGAATAATCTTATCATTTCTTATTTTTTTAATCTTGCTCCTACCACTCTTTTTAGAAATAGTTTTTTTGAATTTAAAATTGCAAGTTCAACTTCATATTTTTCCAATAGGAATAGTTCTATCCAAGATTTTTTTCTATTTTTCTTCACTATGTAAATAACACAAAGGGTCAGCAATAATTACCTGTCCTGTTGGAAAAATCAACTTCTCCAATAGTATACAAGCTTATTCTATCTGATTCTGTAAAAAGATTTTTCTATGAATTCTTTTTGAATATTCATCTTTTTCTTAAAAAAAGTTTAAATTCTTTTCAAAAAGCTATCATAAAAAGGTGATTTTACTTTTTTTCCCTTATTTGCTCATTAGTTTTTTTGCATTGATAAAATACTTATCTCCATCTTCTTCTATGAAAAATTAAATCTGTTCCTATTGGCATTTCATAGACATTTAAAATAGTAGGTTCTATATTAATTAAAGTATTTAGGTCAACAACAGTAAGATTTTTTTGGATCGTTTACATATTCATCATTGTCACTATCACCAAAAGCCATCCAACCAGTGTCAACATTATTAAGAGGTTCTTCACGAAATAACCATCTAAATTTAGTTTCACCATTCAATATAGATTTTGTTACAATACAAGAACCAGCATTCTCAACATATTTTTTCATTATAGTTTCTCCAATTCACACTTTATTTTTTTCATCGTCCACTTTTTTTATTTCAACGAATCTATCTTCTGACTTGTAGGCAGAATAAAATGATATTCCAAATCCAATAATTAAAATAGCACCATTGATTAACATGTCTCTTATGAAACCAGATCTTGCAACTGGAGTTTCCCAAATAATATCAGGTGCTTCTTTTAGAACATCAACAAAAAGTTACCGTATATTCTTCTTTGTAGAAATTATATAATTTCCAAGTATATTCTAAGAAAGTTCCTATAAATAGTGAAATTGCTGAGAGAATAAAAAAATAATAACAGCTGAGAATACAGAAATTTTTCTTAGCTAAATATTTATATACTCCAAAAAGATGCAGCAGTTAAAAAAATGCAGGGACTGCCCATACATAATAACCAGCCATTCCAATAAGAACATAGGCTACAATTCCAACTAAAGAGATTCCAAGTACTCCTAAAATACCTAAGATATAATTCTCACTGGTATTGATATTTTCTATTTTCTTTGATTCTAAGTCTTTTTACAACTTTTTTTGTATTCAGCCTCAGTTAGATACAAATAGTTAGGGACCTACATCGTAAATAGATAGGCTAGTTTCATTATCACCATCAAAAAAAGCCACCGGTTGTGAAAAGAATTTCTTTTTAAAAACACTAGTAACATTTTTCTATAATTTCATCAAACTTTTTTTGTTTGAAGATGTAAGAAAAGGAATTTTTATATCTAATGGTAACAGTAGCATTCTTAGCTGTGATACTCTTTTTTTATAAATTCCCTCTCCTCTTAAAAAGTTGAACTAAAGATTTATGTTCATCATCTTTATGTGCTCCTATTGTGATAGAACATTCTTTTCGCATCAAAAATTTACTGTACACCAATAACCATTTATCTTTCCAGCATACCATACAATAGAAAAATTTATTTTTTTAATTGTTTTTAATTGATAATCTGTTTTTTTAAAAAAATTAAAATTTGCCATAACAATTTCCTCTCTCTTAAGAATTATTTTTTGTTATTTTTTTAATAAAAAGATTTAGCTTCTTTTTAGAATTTCAAATAAATCTTTTTTTCTGAAAGTTCATCTTGTGAACCAATTGCTACTATAATCTCTAAGGTAGTCTTGCTATTATCAAAATTATGTATATTATAACCATAACCAACCTCAGGATCAAATATACCAATCATTATAGTATCTTTGTCTTTGTATATGATATCACAACCTTGTTCAATATATCCTTCCTCTAAAGAATCAATCTTTTTAGGATCTTTGAAGTCTACATTAAGTATCTTCTCGTACATGAAAATTCTGAATACATCTCTATTATCATCTTTATCTTTAAATTCAAAAATATTTTTCATTCTCTTCTACTATGTTAAATTCTGAACTAATTTTTTTCTTTATCAAGAATATCTCTTATATCTTTATCTTTCCCACAAGCAACAAAAAGTTAATGCTAAAAGGCTTAAGAAAAAGTACTAGAATTTTTTTCATAATCAGTCTCCTTTTTAAGAATTAATGCAATCTTATTATTTAAGAAAAGATTTAACTTCATCTAAAAGATTAAATAATTCATCTTCAGATAGCTCTTTATCAGAACCAATTGAAACCGCCATCATTAATTCAGTTTTTACTGTCATCAAAGCTTTGTATGTTATAGGCATAACTATTATCTTGTGCTAAAACTAATACTATTATAGTACTTTCATCTTTATATATGATTTTACAATTCTTTTCCAAGATAGAACTCTTCCAATTTATCAATCTTTTTTTAGGATTTTTTTAAAGTCCACATTTTTTTCATTTTTTTGAAAAATTAAAAAAATTCTATATGCTGATCTAGGTTCATCTTTATCTGTAAATTTAATTTGTTCCTTATCTTGTTTTTTTCTATATTGAATTCAGAGTTAATTCTTTCCATATCCAGATAGCTTTCTATATCTTTATCTTTTCCACAAGCAACAAAAAGTCAATACCAAAACTGCCAAAAAGAAATACCAAAAAATTTTTTTCATGATTTTTATCCCCCTTAAAAAAATGTTAATAAAAAGTATATTCCTATTAGAAAGTATAACATACTTTTCATAATAGTTTCAATAATTTTAAGGAATATTTACATAGCTTCAGAGTTTTTTTCTTTGTAGCTAATCTTAGTTTTACCAATTGAAAATAGCTAGAAAATATACTATAATTATCTAACAAAGATAAAAAGAGAAATGTATTATTTTTTTACAATAGAAATAATACTTAATTTGAAAGGGAGAAAAAAATGCCAATTCGTGTAGCAAATGATATACCGGCTAAAAATCAATTAACAGAAGAAGGAATTATTTTTTTATAGAGGAGACTCGTGCTAATACGCAAGATATCCGTCCATTAAATATTTTAATATTAAATCTAATGCCTAAAAAAAAGAAGAAACTGAAACTCAATTACTTCGTCTTATAGGAAATTCACCTTTACAAATAAATGTTGAATTTCTTATGGTGAAAAGATCATGAATCTAAAAAAATACAAATTTAAGCCATATAGAAAAAAATTCTATCAATATTTTGATGATATAAAAGATAATTTCTATGATGCTTTAATAATTACAGGTGCTCCTGTTGAGCAGATGGAATATGAAGAGGTAGACTATTGGAAGGAATTACAAAAAAATATTTGAATGGAGTAAAAACTCATGTTTTTCTCATGTTTACATATATGTTGGGCAGCACAAGCTCGTCTATATAACGACTACAAGATTGCTAAAAACAATACAACCTGCAAAAAGTTTTTTTGGAGTGTTTGAACATGAAATAGTTGAGTCAGGAAATCCTTTAATTCGTGGATTTAGTGATGTATTCTTAGCACCTCATTCAAGACATACTCATATAGATGAAAATAAACTAGCTTTAACAAAAGAACTAGAAATTTTAGCAAAATCAGAAGTAGGTTCTTTACTTATAAGTACTGAAGATTTAAGAAAAAAATCTTTATTACAGGACATTTAGAATATGATAGAGAGACTTTATTAGGAGAATATAGAAGAGATAAGGACAAGGGACTAGAAATACAAGTACCTGTAAATTATTTTTCCAAATGATGACGATACTAAAAAAAACCTTTACAAACTTGGAAAACAACAGCACATTTATTCTATCATAATTGGTTAAATGCTGTTTATCAACTAACACCTTATGATTTAAAAAGACTTAGCTAAATAATTTTTACTTTGGGGAATTTACATGAAAAAGATTTTTTTAATTACTTTAATTTTAATGTTATCTATATTTTTCTATTGCTTCTGCTCACCCATTAAAAAAAGTGAGAAAGAACTTTATAACTATTATGCTGAAATAGACAAAAAAATTAATGAAGAGTTAAAAAAACTCTCCTGAGAAAAATTTTTAAAAAGATAGAAAAAAATACTTTAAAAACCTCTATCTATGAATGTCTTTGGTGCAGATAAAGTATTAGGAGACAATAGCTATCTATTTGGCTTTGATAAAAAAACGGGAAAAATTATGTCAATGATGAAAAGAAATGTACTAGATACACCTTCAATGATAGCTAGAATTTACTATTCTAATGGAAATTTAAAAAGAATTATACTTAATGGATGATGATTTTTGTAACAGGAATTGTTAGAACTTACTATGAAAAGTGGGAAAAAGCATGAAGAAATTCCTTATTATAAAAGGAAAAAAAGAGGGACTAAGAAAGATCTATTTTTGAGAATGGTAATTTATCAAATGAAGTTCACTATTTTGACGATTCAAGAGAAGGGAAAACTACAGATTATTATAGCAATGGAAAAAGTACTTCGTGTAAAAAAATTATAAGAATAATATGATAGATGGAGAGTTTACTGAATATTATAGAAATGGTCAAATAAAAAGTAAAAAGGAACTTATAAAAATGATTTAAGAGATGGTGAATTTAAGTTCTATTCAGAAAATAATAAGTATCTTGGTTCAGTTTTTCTATAAAGATAAAGAAATCATAAAAAAAGTACTTTAAGTGAAGAGGATAAAGATGAATTAGAGGATAGCTTTGAATTTGCCGATATGTCTTCATTTCTTAGAGCTGCAACTGGAGATATTGTAGGAGCAAGGACTGATAAATATCCTAATGGAAAAAAACTAGAATTTCTATGCCTTATAATGTGAATGGAGAACTTCATGGGAAATTTAAAGAATTTTATGAAAGTGGAAAAAAATTTCTTCTGAAACAACTTATGAAAATGGAATTAGGCAAGGAAAATCTTTAGAATATTTAGAAAATGGAAAAAAATTGTAGAAGAAAAAAATTATATAGATGGTAAAAAAAGAAGGAAAAGCTTTAGAAACCTTTTGAAGGTATGATACGAATGAAGGCTAACTACAAAAAAATAATAAAATTGATGGGGATATGTTTTTTTGTATTATCCAAGTGGAAAGCTTTTTACAAAAAAAGAAAAATTTATCAATGGAAAAGCTGAAGGAGAACTTATAGAATACTATGAGAATGGTGTTGTAAAAAGAAAAAAAGCCTACTTCATAAAATGACAAACAAGAAAAAAAGAACATTTTTTTCTATGATGAAAAAAAGGAAATCTAATCAAAACAGAAATCTATAAAAATGGTATAAAACAATAATTCTGTACATAAGGAGTGATTTTTTTATGAAAAAAATTTTTTTGTTACTTTAATTTTTGATGCTATCTGTATTTTTCTATTACTAATACCTATTCAGAAGAAATGCATAAAGAATACTATGACAGTGGAAAAAAATTTTTAAAAAGAAAGCTATTTTTTTCTAATGATAAAAAAATGGATTAGAAAAAAAATCTATTATGAAAATGGTAAAATTTCAAGTATCAAAAAAACTATAAAAAAATGGTGTAGTTGATGGTGAATATATAGAATATTACACAGATGGAGAGTTAAAACTTAAAGGAAGATATAAAAAAATGGACTTAGAGATGGAGAATTTAAGACATATTTAATGAATGCTAAAAGTGCCGGTTCAGTATTCTATAAAGATGGAAAAGAAATAAAAATCAACTCTTACAAACTATATGAAAGAAGATGTATTTTTTTAATTTCCCTGATGAAATGGAATCTCTAATAAATACTGTAAGTAAAAAAATCAAAAGAGCTTGTAAAACTAAGGGATGAAGATGATGGTTATCATATACTTGGAGTAGCTAACTATCCTAATGGTAGAGTTTCCTCAGCTGTTCAAGTTAATGACCTAGGAGAATATGATGGGGAACGTAAGGAATACTATGAAAGTGGACAATTAGAACAAAAAGGTTACTATAAAGATGATTTAGGACAAGGAGAATACATTTGGTACTATGAAGAGGGGAGTATAAAACAAAAAAAGCTTTCTATAAAGATGATAAAAATTGAGGGAACTCTATTTATTTTTCCAGGAGGTAAAAATTGCCCAAACAAATAATTATGTAAATGGGAAAAAAAGAAGGAGAATTAATAGAATATTATGAAAGTGGAAAAAAATAAAAGAAAAAAAGATTTTTATATCAATGATAAAGAAGAAGGTAAAAAGCCTATTTTATGATGAAAAAGGAAATCTAATCAAAACAGAAATCTATAAAAATGGTATAAAACAATAAAAAAACTAAAAAAAGCTAGAACATACCATAAACACTTAGTTTTAAAAAGTTAAAAAAATAAGAAATTTACTCAGTAATGAACTATTTTTTTACTTATATGTTCTAGCTTTTTTTATTTTAAATTTTTTTCTTCTTTTGAAGTAAATATAGATAAGAAAAAGCAATTGTGTTTACTGACCAAGAAATCAAATAACTGTATAGTATCATAAAGAATGTAGGATTTAAAGGGAAGACAAAAAAATATCCATAAAAGTCTTACACCACAGATAGCCAATACATTTATTAACATAGGATAAAAAGTATCTCCAAGCCCTCTTATAGCACCAGCTAATACATCCCCAATCGTATAAATAAAGTAGAAGGGTGCTAGTATACTCAAAAATTTCTGAAGTTAATTCTATAACTTCTCTATCTTCTATAAGGAAAGGAGCTAAATCTTTACTCCAAATAAATAGAGTTATACTTATAACTAATATCATTGAAATGGACATAATTACAGAAGATATAATTCCTTTCTTAACTCTATGATGTTTCTTAGCTCCATAATTTTTGTGCAACAAAAAGTTGAAGAAGATATACAAAAAGGCATCTGAAACAGACCATATTAAGAAATCTAATTTTTCCTGAAATAGCCCAAGCAGCTATGCTATTTACACCAAACATATTTATCTTACTTTGTATAGTAGTATTGGCAATAGGATAAATAACTGATTGTATCGCAATAGGCAAACCTAATACAAAGATTTTTCTTTAAATATTTTTTTATAAAAAAAGTTAATTTTTTTATATAAATTCTACAATCTAAATTAGTTCTCATCAACACTACAAAGACTAAAAATTGCACTCACAATTTGCGAAATTAATGTGGCAAGTCCCACTCCTACAACAGATAAATTAAAGTTAATTACAAAAATTAAATCTAAAACTATGTTTAAGATATTAGCAAATATTAAAATATGAAAAGGTGTTTTTGAATTCCCTAAGGCTCTTAAGATACCTGAACCTATGTTATATATCATAGAAAAAAACCATACCACTGAAACAAATAAAAAGTGTAGATGTAAGCTTCATGGAATATTTTTTTGAGGAACTCTTATAAGACCTATAAAAGTAAGGTGATAGAAGGCAACTTAATATGGATAAAATTAATCCTCCAACTATAGCAAATAACATAGCCGTATGACTAGCTTTAGAAACATCTTCTTTTTTTCTTTTGCACCAAAATATTGAGAAATAATAATAGTAGCTCCTGATGAAAGACCAACAAAAAAACTTACAGGTAATCTTTGAAAACTCATAACTGATTCAATGGCAGCAAAGGCATCTTTACCTGCAAACTTTCCTACTATGATGGCATCTATAGTTGTGTAAAGAGATTGAAATAATGTTCCTAAAAAAATATAGGCAGAGTAAAATTCAAAAATAACCTTCCAAATTTTACCTTGAGTTAAATCATTATTTTTTTAACATAGTTTTTCATAATATCATTCCTCAATTCACGATTTTTTTAATTAAGTTCATTATATAACTTTTTTTATTTTTTTACTGTCAAATAATTTCTTTTTTTACTTTTTATTCTATAAACTATTTAAGTAGAAAAACTTTTTGTTGACACTTTCGATTAAAAAAAGTTTATAATTTTTAGTAAACAATTAAAATGAAAGTGAGTTGAGATAATTATGGAAACAATGGCAAAAACATTTACCAGCACTTGATGAAGAAAAAGTTAAAATTTGTAATTGAATTAAAAGAGAAATATAATGCAGGAAAAAAATAAGTTTAGAGGAAGCAAGAAAGTTGCTTAAAGAAAGAGTAAAAAAACTTTAACACCTTATGAAATTGCTTATGCTGAACAAAAGATTGTACCCTTTGTTGAAGATGAATGTATAAAAGAAAATATCCAAAAATATGATGTTATTATTTAATGAAGTAATGGATACAAGTAGACCTACTGATCTTCCTTCAGATCACCCTATTATGTGTTACTATAGAGAAAATGATGATATGAGGGAACTATTAAAAGAAGTTGAAAACTTAATTCAATTTCCTGTAATAAAAAATCAATGGTACGAACTATATGATAAACTTGATTTATGGTGGAAACTTCATTTACCTAGAAAACAAAATCAACTTTATTCACTTTTTAGAAAAGAAAGGTTTTACAAGACCAACAACTACAATGTGGGTTTTAGATGACTTTGTTAGAGATGAATTAAAAGAAAATAGAAAAAAATGCTAGATGATGGTAATGAAGAAGAATTCATCGCTTCTCAAACTAGTGTTGCAGCAGATATAATAGATTTAATTCAAAAGGAAGAAACTGTTTTGTATCCTACATCTCTTGCTATGATAACAGAAGAAGAATTTGAAGATATGAAATCAGGAGACAAAGAAATAGGTTTTACTTTTTGGTGAATTAGAAGAAGTTAGTCCTAAAAAAAGAAATAAATCAATCTGAAAGTTCTAATATTTCAGGACAAGGAAGCTTTAGCTAAGGACTTGGCTCAACTTTTTAGGGAAATATGGATTTAATTCAGGGAAAATTCTTCTGAATTAGATGTAGCTATGGGAAAAAAATGACTTTAGAGCAAATAAACTTAGTATTTAAGCATTTACCTGTGGATATAACTTATGTTGATGAAAATGAAATTGTAAAAATTCTATTCTGACACTGCTCATAGAATATTCCCTCGTAGTAAAAAAATGTAATAGGAAGAGATGTTAAAAACTGTCACCCTAGAAAGAGCGTACATATAGTTGAAGAAATTATAGAAAAAAATTTAGAAATGGTGAACAAGATTTTTGCAGAATTCTGGATAAATAAACCAGGTCTATTTATCTATATCTGTTATTCAGCAGTTAAGGATAAAGATGGAAACTTCAGAGGTATTTTTAGAAATGATGCAAGATTGTACAAGAATTCGTTCACTTCAAGGATCACAAACTCTTTTTAAATTGGGAAAATGGTACTATGAATGCTGAAGAGGTGAAAGAAGAAAAAGCTAGAAGAAACAACTGAAGAAAGTCCTAAAGAAGAAAGTTCAAACTCTCAAATTCCTTTAGATAGTATAAATAAAGATACTTATTTAAAAGATTTAATAAAAAGCCTATCCAAATTTAAAAAAAGGATATGATAAAGATATCTGAAAGATTTAAAAATATTACAAGGACCACTTGCTGCTGTGATGTTGCCAAAAAGCTACTCTTGAAAAAGTGAGTGAAAAAAAGGTGATATTGATTTAAATACTCTAATTGAAAAAAATAAAAAGAACTTATAAAGACATACTAAGTGAACTACTCACGACTAATACCCTACGAGTACATGTCTCACGACTAACACCCTAACGAGTGCTAGAGTCACGAGTGTTCTAACACATTCATAAAAAAAGTTGATAAGTTAAACTTATCAACTTTTTTTAATTTAAAGGCTTATTTCTTTTTGCTTTCTTCAAATTTAGCCCAAACTCCAGCTTTAACTAGGATAGATTTAACTGTTCTAGTTGGTTGAGCTCCGTTTTGTAAGAATTTAATGATTTCTTCTTCTTTTAAAAACTACTTTAGAATCTTCTAATGGGAAGTAGTTACCTAAGTAAAGCAATAGCTCCTCCATCTCTTTTAGATAAAGCTTCCATAGCTACTAATCTATAAGAAGGTCTCTTTTTATCTCCTAATCTTGTAAGTCTTAATTTTAACATTGTTTCACATCTCCTTTTGTTTTTATATATAAATTTTTTTATAAGCATTTTTTTAAAATGGGAATTTTTCCACCTTTGCCCATACCACCTAAATTAGGCATTTTTTTCCTGAGCTAAACATTTTTCATCATTGATTTCATTTGTTCAAATTGTTTAAGTAGTTTATTTACATCTGAAACATCAGTTCCACTACCTTTTGCAATTCTTATTTTTTTCTACTAGCTTTTAATATATCAGGTTTTTTTCTCTTCAATAGTCATAGATTGAATTATAGCTTCAACTTTTTTTCATTTCCTTTTCAGCTGGTGCTAAGTCATCAATTTTTTTGGCATACCAGGAATCAATTTTAATATCCCTCCAAGAGAACCTAATCTTTTTAATTGTTTGTAATTGTTTTTAAAAAAAGTCATTTAAGTCAAATTTTTGAGATTTAATTTTTTTCTTCCAAAGATTTAGCTTCATTTTCATCTATAACTTCTTGAGCTTTTTTTCAACAAGAGAAACAACGTCTCCCATTCCTAAGATTCTTGAAACTAATCTATCTGGGTGGAAAATTTCAATATCATTTAATTTTTTCTCCAACTCCAATAAACTTTATTGGTTTACCAACAACAGCCTTTTATTGATAAAGCGGCTCCTCCACGAGTATCTCCATCTAATTTAGTTAAGATAACTCCATCAACACTCAAAGCATTGTTGAAAGATTCAGCTAGGTTAACCGCATCTTGCCCTATCATAGCATCTACAACAAGTAAAAATTTCTTGAGGCTTTATAGCCTTTTTTTAAGTTCTTTTAACTCATTCATAAGAGTTTCATCAACGTGTAATCTACCAGCAGTATCAACTATCATATATGTTGCATTTATTTCTTTAGCTTTTTTTCTATAGCTCTTGTTGCTATTCCAACTACATCTTTGTTATCTTCTTCAGAATAAACATCTACTCCTATTTGTTGCCCTAAAACTTGTAATTGTTTTATAGCAGCAGGTCTATAGACATCGACTCCAACAAGTAACAGTTTTTTTCATTTTGTTTTTTTAAAAAAATTTTTGCAAGCTTTAGCAGCGAAAGTAGTCTTACCTGCTCCTTGTAAACCTGCTAACATAATTATAGTAGGATTTCTAAGTCCTTTTTGTTAATTTTTGAGCTAGTTCCTCCTAAAAAGTTCAACAAGTTCATCATTTACTAATTTAATAAATTGTTGAGCAGGATTAACTCCTCTTATAACTTCAGTTCCCAATAGCCTTTTTCACTGATTCTATTTGTGAAGTCCTTAACAACCTTATAGTTTACGTCAGCTTCTAAAAAGAGACATTTTAACTTCTCTAAGTGCATCTTTTATATTAGAGTCACTAAGCTTTCCATGCCCTCTTATCTTTTTTTAAAAAAATATCCTGAAATCTATTTCCTAAATTTTCTAACATATCTACCTCATTAAACTAAGTCTTCTATTATATTTTTCCAACTTTTTCCTCTGTAAAATCTTCTTTTAAATCAATTAATTTTTTTCTCTTATATCTTGTTTTTATTTGATGAAACTTTAATTTGTTTTCATACTCATATAAGAGAGCGACACCTCTTTTTATATTATCGAATATCGCCTGTCTACTGACATTATTGTTTTTTTGCAATCTCTGAAATAGAAAGATCATTTTTCAAAATGATCCTCTAAATATTCTCTTTGTTTTTTTCACTTAAAAAGTGGAGAATATATCTCTAAAAAGATTAGCAATTTCTATAAATTCATCTAAAATCATAATAATTCACCTACTAAGTATAAAAATACTTTTTAAAAATTGTCAAGTGTTTTATCTTTACATTTTTTGAAAAATCTGTCTTTTCAAAAAAATAAAAGACAAAGTTAGATAAATATGTTAAAAATTATAAGGTAATTTTTAAATTTAATCGGAGGGAAAAAAATGAGATTCAGTAAGGCATATAAAAAAACTTTTAAAAAGAAACACCTAAAGAAGCAGAAATTGCAAGTCATAAATTAATGCTTAGAGCAGCTATGATAAAAAAATTAGCTAGTGGTATTTATGCTTATCTACCATTAGGATATAGAACTATTAGAAAAAAATAGAAAATATTATTCGTGAAGAAATGGATAGAGCAGGAGCATTAGAACTTTTAATGCCAGTTGTTCAACCAGCTGAACTTTGGCAAGAAAGTGGAAGATGGGATGTAATGGGAGCAGAAATGCTAAGATTGAAAGATAGACATGAAAGAGACTTCGTTCTATCTCCAACACAAGAAGAAATGATAACATCAATAGTTAGAGGTGATATTTCTTCATACAAATCGCTTCCTTTAAATCTATACCATATCCAAACAAAATTTAGAGATGAAAGAAGACCTAGATTTGGACTTATGAGAGGTAGAGAATTTACAATGAAAGATGGTTATTCTTTCCATACTTCTCAAGAATCATTAGATGAAGAATTCTTAAATATGAAAGATGCTTATACAAGAATTTTTCACAAGATGTGGTTTAAAAATTTAGACCTGTTGATGCAGACTCAGGAAACATTGGTGGAAGTGGATCACAAGAATTCCAAGTTCTAGCAGAATCAGGAGAAGATGAAATCATTTATTCTGATGGTTCAGAATATGCAGCAAACATTGAAAAGGCTGTAAGTGAACTTATCAATCCTCCAAAAGGAAGAATTAAGAGAAGTTGAACTTGTTCACACTCCAGATTGTCCAACAATAGAAAGTTTAGCAAAATATTTAGATATTCCTTTAGAAAGAACTGTAAAAAGCATTGACATATAAAGATATGGGAACAGATGAAATATACATGGTTCTAATAAGAGGAGATTTTGAAGTAAACGAAGTTAAATTAAAAAAATATCTTAAATGCAGTAGAAGTTGAAATGGCTACTGATGAAGAAATAGAAAAAAAATCGGATTGACAAAAAGGATATATAGGACCATATAAATTACCAACTGAAATTAAAAATTGTAGCTGATTTATCTGTAATAGAAGTTACAAAACCATGTTGTAGGTTCTCACCAAAAAGATTACCACTATAAGAATGTAAATTACGGTAGAGACTACAAGGCTGATATAGTTGCCGATATAAGAAAAAGTTAGAGTTGGAGATAACTGTATAACAGGTGGAAAGTTACATTCAGCAAGAGGTATAGAATGTGGGCAAATCTTCAAACTTGGAGATAAATATTCTAAGGCTATGAATGCTACTTACCTTGATGAAAATGGTAAAACACAATATATGTTAATGGGTTGCTACGGTATAGGAGTTACAAGAACTATGGCAGCTGCAATAGAACAAAATAATGATGAAAAATGGAATTATTTTGGCCAGTATCAATAGCACCTTATATTGTTGATGTAATTCCTGCAAATATAAAAAAATGAAGGGCAAGTAAAGCTTTAGCTGAAAAAAATCTATAATGAATTACAAGCAGAAGATATTGATGCAATGTTAGATGATAGAGATGAAAAAAACCTGGATTTAAATTCAAAGATGCTGACTTAATTGGATTCCCATTCAAAAGTTGTTGTAGGAAAAAGAGCTGATGAAGGTATAGTTGAAGTAAAAAAATCAGAAAAAAACAGGAGAAACTTTTAGAAGTATCAGAATCTGAAGTTGTAGCTAAAATAAAAAGAATTAATGAAACTTTATTAATTTGTACTTGCAAAAATATAAAAGTACTATGATATAATTATTGAGCCCTGCTCAAAAAAACGATGTGTTTTGGGCAAAAAAACCAAAGGGAGGAGGTTAATGCTATGAAAAAAATATGAAATTATGTACATCATCAACCCTACTGTATTAGAAGAAGGTAGAGACGAGTTAATAAACCAAATAAACTCTTTATTAACTGCAAATGGAGCTACAATAGCTAAGACAGAAAAAAATGGGGAGAAAGAAAAACTTGCTTATCCAATCGATAAGAAAAAAATCAGGTTTTTTTATGTACTAACTACTTTTTGAGATGGACGGAACAAAAATTAGCAGAAGTAGAAGCTAAAATAAACATTATGGAAGCTGTAATGAGACATATAGTTGTAAGACTTGACTAATTTTTTTGTTATTGATTAAAAAAATCGTTAATTCTCAAAAAAAGGAGGGAAATTAAATGGCAGAATTCAGAAGAAGAAGAGCAAAATTAAGAGTTAAAGCTGAAGAAATTGATTATAAAAAAACGTTGAACTTTTTAAAAAGATTCGTATCTGATAAAGGAAAAATCAATCCTTCAAGATTAACTGGAGCTAATGCTAAATTACAAAGAAAAAAATAGCAAAAAGCTGTTAAAAAGAGCAAGAAATATAGCTCTTATACCATATACAAGAATTGAAAAAAATAAGTGTATTGAAAATAAAATAATATGGGGGTTGAAATTCAACTCCCTATTTTTTTATAAAAAGAATATAAAAAAATTAAATTAAAAAAATTGATTAAGATTACTGCGACGCCCTATAATGGTGAAAGAGCCTTTGTGGAGCTCTAGAACCATTATAGGCTGGCAAGTAATCGTATAAAGGAAAGGAGTGTTTATGAAGAAAATAAAAAAATTTAGTAATATTGTTATTTGTATCTTTAATTTTTTTCTATCTTGTTCAACTGCACCTTTAACAGGAAGAAGACAGTTGAAGATGGTAAGTGATGAGGCTGTAGCTCAATCTTCTATCGCACAATACAATCAAATGATAGCCGAATTAAGAAAAAAAATAAGTTGTTAGCAAATAATACTGCTGATGGACAAAAGAATAAATCAAATTGGAAGAAGAATCTCTAGAGCTGTTGAACAATATTTAACTGCAAATGGAATGCAAGATAAAATTAGAAACTTACAATGGGAATTTAACTTAATAAAAAGCAAGGATATAAATGCTTTTGCATTACCAGGAGGAAAAATTGCTTTCTATACTGGAATATTACCAGTTTTAAAAACAGATGCAGCTATAGCTTTTGTAATGGGACATGAAATAGGTCATGTTATAGGTGGACACCATGCAGAAAGTGCAAGTAACCAAAACTTAGCTGGATTCTTAATGATAGGTAAAAAAACTTATAGACGCTGTGACAGGAGTTCCTATTATTAGTGATGATTTAGCTCAACAAGGACTATCATTAGGGCTTTTAAAGTTCAACAGAACTCAAGAATATGAAGCAGATAAATATGGAATGATATTTATGGCTATGGCAGGATATAATCCACAAGAAGCTATAGCTGCACAACAAAGAATGATGGACTTAGGTGGAAGTCAACAAGCAGAAATACTATCTTCTCACCCTTCTACTCAAAAATAGAATAGAAGAATTAAAAAGATTTTTTTACCAGAAGCTATGAAATACTATAAGAAATAAAAAAATGAACTGTGCCTACATCTTATAAAAAGCAAGATTTAAGGTGCAGTTTTTTTAAATTTTGAGTAAAATTATTAAAGAAAAATAATGTTGACATACGTATATGTGTTCGTTATAATGTACGTGAACTACTCACGACTAACACCCTACGAGTGCTAGAGTCGAGAGCTTCATAAGATAACTGAAAAAGTAAGTTATCTTCTAAGAAGTTTGGTTTTAAAACCCTTATTCTTTTTTTGGCTAGTCCACGATAGCCACTACTGGATAAGACTTGTGTCTACACCGCTACTTTTTATCTGTATATTATATTTAAAAAGAACAACTATACAGAACAGTGAATATTTTTACAAGGCTACTGTTTACTAGCCTTAACTCCATATATTCAATTGCTAATGTTCTAAATATATTATACACTAAAAACTAGTAAAATTGCAAATTTTAGTGCAACATTTTTCAATGTTGGTGTTATTCATACCCTACGAGTACATGTCTCACGGCTAACACCCTACGAGTGCTAGAGCCACGAGTGTTCTAACACATTTAATAAAGGAAGGTGAAGATATTATGACAAATACAAATGCTACAAATTTAAGAAAAAAATTTGTTTTCATATTTAGATTCTACTATTGAATACAATGATATTATAAATGTAAATACAAAAAAAGGAAATGTTATCATAATAAGCGAAAGTGAGTATAATGGTTTGTTGGAAACTTTGTATTTACTATCAGATCCTACAATGAAAGAAAAAAATTAGAAGTTGCTAAAAAAATGCTACAGATGATGACTACGAGGTTTTTTTGAATGGTAGATGAAGAATATAAAATATATATATTGAAAAAAAGCAAATAAAGATAAAGAGAATATAAAAACAATTTCCAGCACTAAAAAAATAATGTTGATAAGTTAATAGCTTTGATTAAGAAGAAACCTTTTCAAACACCACCACCTTATGAAACTTTAATAGGTGATCTTAAAGGGTATTATTCGAGAAGAATTAATAAACAACATAGACTTGTATATGAAGTTATTGAAGATGAAAAAAAGAATAAATATCATTAGTATGTAGAAACATTATGAATTTTAAGAAGTTGCTATAAAGTCATATTATTTATAGCAACTCTTTTATTTTTAACATATAATCACCTTTTAAATTTACTCATTATAATGTAGTCCACATTGAGCTATTTTTTTAATATATTATTTTTCAATTTTGTAGACAATTCTGTTATAATTATCGATTCTTCTACTCCAATAACCAGAAAATCCATATTTTTAAAGGTTCAGGCTTTCCTATTCCAATATATCCATTTCTTTTCAATATCTTTTAAAAATTTTTTTCTATTCTCTTTAAAAAAATTTCTATCTTTTTTTACTTGTTCTAAAAAAATTCTTCCCAAGCTTCATCTGACCATTCTTTAATCATCTAAAACCTCTGTAATTTCATGGATAGTCCCACCTTTATTTTTCTAATTGTTCTATTGATTTTTTTAGTCTTTCCAGATTTTTTTGGCTATAAAATGGATCAGCATCAACTGTGAAAGGAAATCTTCTTTTCCCTAACAAATTTTTTTGCAAAAAAATTGTAAATGCAGTAGTTACAGTAATACCAATTTCATCGCAAAGAATATCTAGTTCTTCTTTTAAGTTTTTTTATCAAGTCTAAAATTAATATTAGTTTTTTTCTTTTTCAGTAGTTATAGTTTTTCATTATAACCTCCTCTTTAATTTTTATATTTTTATAAATAAATTATATTATTTGTTATAGACGATGTCAATATATTTCATTACAATTATTTTTTTATCCATACAATTTCTTTTTTTACTTCTATTTGCCATATTCATACATTCTTCAATGCTATCAAATAGATAATCTGCGATGACTTCAAATTTATTATTACAATGAAATAAATAATATTCTTTATTATCATAAGAACAGATAGCAAGATAATAGATATATTCTATTTTTTTCCATTATCATAAAAAAACACTTCCATAATCTCCTTTTTGAGTATAAAAATGCACAAGAGCATCATCTAAAAATATTTGGAAACATTTAATCACCTCTTTTACTTTCAAAAAAATTGTATCAAAAATTACAGAAATAGTTATAAAACATAATTTTTCCCTTCTACTTCTGATTGTAATTTCTATATTTATTATAATATAATATTTTTATGTTGAAAAAAATCAAAAAAATAAAAAAATATAAAATTTTTTTAAAAAAATTTTTCCTTGACTTAGAGCTAACTCCATAGTTTAAAAATAAAGATGTTCTAAAAAAAGGAGGTTATTATGAGTAAAAAAAAGTTGTATATTTCTCACATAAGGGAGAAAAATTATTCAAGAGGAAAAAAATTATAAATTTAGAAAAAAAGGTAATACAGAAGTTGTAGTTGAAATGATTTCTAATATAACAGGTGCAGATATATTTGAAATAATAGCTGATAAAAAAATATCCTATCAGATATGATGACTGTACTGAAATCGCAAAGAAAGAACTTAGAGAAAACTCAAGACCTAAATTAAAAACAAGATATAGATATTAAAAGAGTATGACACAATATTTGTAGGTTATCCAAATTGGTGGGGAACTATGCCTATGCCAGTGTGGACATTTCTTGAAGGAAAAGATTTTACTAATAAAAAAATTTTACCATTCTGTACTCATGAAGGAAGTGGCTTAGGTAAAAAGTGAAAGTGATATAAAAAAATTAACAAGTGGAGCAGAAGTATTAAAAAGGTTTGGCAATACATGGTTCAGAAGTAAATAATTCAGAAAAGCAGGTTAAAAAAATGGTTGGAGGATAGTCTAAAATGACAATTAAAGAAGTGAGCGAAGAATTAGGATTAACACAAGATACACTTAGATATTATGAAAAGATTGAATGATACCTCCTGTTACAAGAACAGAAGGTGGAATTAGAGATTATCAAGAAAATGATATAGCCTGGGTAAAACTAGCAACTTGCATGAGAAGTGCAGGGCTACCTGTAAAAGTAATGATAGATTATTTAAATCTATTTCAACAAGGAGACTCAACTATTCAGGAAAGATGTAATCTCTTAAAAAGAACAAAGAACAAAACTCTTGGAGCAAAAAAAGCAAATAGAAGAAACATTGGAAAAAAATTAAACTATAAGATTGCAAAATATGAAATTGCAGTTGAAACAGGAAAGTTAACTTGGGATAAAGAATAGGGGAAATAATAATGTATTTAGAAAAAAAATCAATTCACCAGAGGATGTAAAAAAAATTAAATATTGAGGAAATGAAAGTCTTAGCACAAGAGATAAGAGATGCAGTAATAAAAAGAGATGCTATTCATGGAGGGCACTTTGGACCAAATCTAGGTATGGTTGAAGCAACAATAGCCTTACACTATGTTTTTGATTCACCAAAGGATAAGTTTGTATTTGATGTATCTCACCAAACATATCCACATAAAATGCTAACTGGAAGAAGAGAAGCTTTCACAGATGAAGCACACTATGACGATGTAACTGGATATAGTAATCAACATGAAAGTGAACATGATCACTTTATCTTAGGACATACTTCAACTTCAATAAGTTTAGCTTTAGGACTTGCAAAAGCTAGAGATGTTAAAGGAGAAAAAGGAAATGTTATTGCTATCATTGGAGATGGTTCTCTAAGTGGTGGAGAGGCACTTGAAGGTTTAGATTTTGCAGGAGAATTAAAAACTAATTTCATTGTTATAGCCAATGATAATGATATGTCTATAGCAGAAAAATCATGGAGGACTTTACAAAAAAATTTAAAATTATTAAGAGAAACAGAAGGTAAGGCAGAATGTAATCTATTCAAAGCTATGGGCTTAGAATATATCTTTGTTAAAGATGGAAATAATCTTGAAGAATTGATAGAAGCATTTAAAAAAGTAAAGGATATAGACCACCCAATAACAGTTCATATCCATACTCAAAAAGGTAAAGGATACAAACTTGCTGAAGAAAACAAGGAACCTTGGCACTATGTAATGCCATTTAATATAGAAGATGGAAAACCTTTAAATAATGATGATAGCGAAGATTATACAGATGTTACAAAAGAATATTTAATGAAGAAAATGAAAGAAGATAAAACTGTTGTTACAATAACAGCAGGAACACCAGGAAACTTTAGCTTTTCTAGAAAAGAAAGAGAAGAACTTGGAGAGCAATTTGTAGATGTAGGAATAGCAGAACAAACAGCTGTTGCATTAGCTTCAGGTATGGCTTCTAAAGGAGCTAAACCAGTATTTACAGTAGTGAGCTCATTTATCCAAAGAACCTATGATCAATTGTCACAAGATTTATGTATAAACAATAATCCTGCAACAATAGTTGTTTCTTATGGTGGAGCTATAGGAATGACAGATGTTACTCACCTTGGTTGGTTTGACATTGCTATGATGAGTAATATTCCAAACTTAGTTTATTTAGCTCCAACAACAAAGGAAGAACACCTTGCTATGCTTGAATGGAGTATAGAGCAACAAGAACATCCTGTTGCAATTCGTTTACCAGGTGGAAAGATGGTTTCAACTGGTGAAAAAGGTAACAAAAAGATTTCTCTAAATTAAATACTTATGAAGTAAAAACAAAAAGGAGAAAAAAAATAGCAATTCTAGGATTGGGAACTTTCTATCAATTAGGAGAAAAAAAGCTGCAAAAACTTTATGAAGAAAAAAACAGGAGTAAAGGCAACAGTTATAAATCCTATATATATCACAGGTATAGATGAAAAAAATTATTAGAAGAATTGAAAAAAAGATCATAGTGTAGTTATAACTCTTGAAGATGGAATTTTTAAATGGTGGTTTTGGAGAAAAAAATAGCTAGATTCTATGGAAATTCTGATGTGAAAGTTTTAAATTATGGACTTAAAAAAAGAATTTTTTTAGACAGATACAATATAGGAAAAGTACTTACAGAAAATAGATTGAAAGCTGACTTAATTGTTGAAGATTTATTGAAATTCTAAGGAGATCAACTATATTTTTAAAGAAACCTTAAAGCTAGATAAAAAAAGAAAGTTTTTTTCTTAACATCTATAATTTATTATGGTATTATATAGAAAAATAGTAGAAATATAAATAAACATAAAAAAATTATAAATAAGTTTAAAAAGAGGTGATATTAATGTATTCAACAAGTTTTGATGAAATTTTTTGATAAAATGATAGGTAATAAAAAAAGAAGTAGTAATCAAAAAGAAAAAAACAAAGCAGAAGACTTAATATTGTTGACAGCTACTAGATATAAAAGAAATTTTTAGAAAAAAATTGAAGAATTGAAATATTATAATGAGATAAGAAGAAGAGCAGAAGACTTAGATGCAGGAAATGGAAAAGTTCATACAATATCTGAAATGGAAAAAAATGCTAGAGGCAATAAAATGATAGATGATGAAGTTATATGGCAAGATGAGGCTTGGAGTGAATATACAGAATGGATACTTGAAAGAAAAAAATTAGTATAATTGAAAAAAATTCTAAAACTTATAAAAAAAACATATCAAGAAATGGACTTTTATAAGGAATTGGAAAAACCTGAGAGATTAAAAATATTTCAAAGATAGAGCAATATATAGTAGAAGAATAACGGATGAACACAGATTAGTTTATGATATGAAAGATGACAGGCTAAGGATATTAGGTTGTAAAGGGCATTATAAAGAAAAATTACGATAATAAACCTTAAAAATAGTACTTGTTACAGCAGGTACTATTTTTATTTTTTTATGAATTATGCCAGAACACTTGCGACTCTAGCACTCGTAGGGTGTTAGTCGTGAGATGAGTGGCATATTTTTTTGTTTACAAAAAAATTTGAAATAATTAAATATATATAGTATAATAAAAATGATAATAAAAAAATATCAAATATTAATTTTGGAAGAGGATATGTGTATTCAATTCAATATCATATAGTGTGGTGTGTAAAATATAGAAGATATATCCAAACTCAAAAAAAGAAAGATGAGAAGGAGGAACTATGGCGAATTATGTATTGACATTAGCTTTAAAAAAACTGAGCTATGGCAAGAACATATTTTTAGAAAAAGAGACTAAACATAGCCAGAATGATATATAATTCTTGCCTTAGTGAAATTCTTAAAAAGACATAGAAAAATGATAAATTCTTCTGAATATAAAGGAATCAGTAATTTAGATAAAAAAAGAGCAATCTAAAAAGATATAAAGAATTAGATAAAAAAAATATTCAATATCTAAATTTGAATTAAATAAATACGTAAAAACCTATGACGCAAAAAAATTTAAAAAGAATATAGGTTCTCAAATGGGACAAGAATTAGCTGAAAGAGCTTTTTGCGACTTATGAAAAAAATTTAAGTATGGTAAAGCTAAAAAAAGTATATTTTTAAAAGTTATGAAAAATTTCTATTCTGTTAGAGAAAAAAAGGTAATATTACAGGACTTAGATTTTTTTAAAGAAGATTGTTGCATATCTTGGTTAGGCTTAAAGATTCCTGTAATAATAAAAAAAATAATGATAAATATGCACAAAGTTGTTTTTTTAGATAAGTTATTGTATTGTAGATTACTTAAGAGGATTGTAAATGGAAAAAAATAAATACTACGTTCAAATAACTTTTGAGGGGACACCTCCTAAAAAAAACATAAAGTTGGTGGAGAAAATGAAGTTGGAATTGATATAGGAACTTCAACAATAGCAATCGTTAGTGATAATAAAGTAGAATTAAAGATTTTTAGCTGAAAAATATAGAAATAAATGAAAAAGAAAAAAAATAAGACTACAAAGAAAAACTAGATAGACAGAGAAGAGCAAACAATCCTAATAAATATAACAAAGATGGCACAATTAATATAGAAAATAAAGAAAAAAATGGAAAAAAAGAGCAAATTGTATGTAAAAAAACAAAGTTAAAACTTTCAAATTTACAGAGAAAAAAATCGCAGAGAAAAAGAAAGCAATCTCATAATATTTTTAGCGAATAGTATACTAGAAATTGGAAAAAAATAGTAAAAAGTTGAAAAATATGAATTTTAAAGCTTTTACAGAGAAGAAGCAAGAAAAACTGAAATATCTGAAAAAAACTGGAAAATTTAAAAAGAAAAAAAGAGATTTGGAAAAATCTTTATCAAATAGAGCACCAGCATTATTAATTGAAATAATAAATAGAAAAATTAGAATATATTGGAAAAAAAATATAATAAAAAAATTGATACTTTTAAAGTAAAAAGCTAGTCAACTAAATCATAGTACAAATGAATATGAAAAGAAAAGTCTATCAAAAAAAGATGGGTAGAAATATTAGGAAATAAAAATACAAAGAGATTTGTATTCTGCATTATGAAGAAATTGAAAGAATAAAAAAAGGAAATGTAAAAACATTAAAATGTATGGGATTTTTAAAATAAAAAAATTGGTTTTGAAACCGAGCCAACAGGACGTAAATGTTCTCAACGGAGAGCTTGTCCATTAAAGTCTTAAGGAAATTAGCTAGTATTTGAATACTAGATATTCAAAAAGAAACTAAATAGTACTTAAGAACCTCGCGACTCTAGCACTCGTAGGGTGTCAGTCGTGAGAGGTTCAGAAAAATTGAAATAAGAGGAGTTTTTAGAAGTTATGGAAAAAAATCAAAGAAGAAGTTCCAGAGAAATTAAGAATAGCAGTTCTTTTTATCATTTATTAGTGGGTATATTAATGCCTTTACTTATAATAATGTTGGAGAACTTTTTGCAGGAGCACAAACTGGAAATGTAATTTTTTTATGGCACTACATTTTGCAAAAAGGAAATCTTGAAAAAGCAGTTGAATTTCTGATACCTATTATTTCTTTTTATGATAGGGCAAATTTTTTTATCTATTGTTTTTAGAAATTTTTTTCAAAGAAGAGGACACAAAGGATATATACATTCTTCTCTTTTAATGCTTTTTTTATTATGATAATGTTAATTATACTTTTTACCTTTTTTTGATTATCATTTTATTGTAGTTACGCTAGCTTTTTTTGCAGCTATCCAATCAGATACTTTTCAAAGATTGAGAGGTTTTTTTCATATGCTACTATAATGATGACAGGAAATGTAAAAAAATGCTCCTCGTTTATTGATTGAGGGACTTGTTCAGAGGGATAGAGAATTATTAGTAAGAGGTTTTTTTACTATTTTTTTAATAATTTTTTTAGTTTTATGCTAGGAGTGGGAATATCTACATATTTTTACTCAATTTGTTAAAAAAAGAGTGCATTAGTTCCTTTAATTCTTCCACTTTTTATATATTAATTATGTATTATTTAAAGAAGAACACAGTGTAATAGATGTCGTAAAATCTAAAAATAAGAAAGATTAAATAAGTTATTATAGATTTCTTAGATAAAAAAATTTAAAAAAAATAAAAAAATAGTTTAGCTTGACAGTTCTTTTTAAAAAAAGTTTATAATTTTAGTAAACAATTAAAAAGGAGTTGAAATATATGTTAGGAAAAGTAATAACAGAACACGGACAAGTAGTTAATAATCAAGATATAATGGTAGTTCACTTACATTTAAAAAGAAGGTGAAACAATACCTGCTCACAATCATCCTGGAAGACAAATATTCTTTACAGTTGTTGAAGGTGAAGTAGAAGTGTATTTAGATGAAAAAAAGAAACTTATCCATTAGTACCTAAAAAAAGTTTTAGAGTTTGATGGAGAAGCAAGAATATCTGTAAAAAGCACTAAAAAGAAAGCGATATTTTTTTGTATATCTAGTTGTAAAAAAAGATAAAAAAATAAATAAAAGTTATAAAAGACCTCCTAAAATGTTTAAAGAGCCAATTTAAACATCTAGGAGGTCTAATAGTTAACAATTATATATAATAGGAATTATTAAGGTTTTTTTATTTTTTTATATTCCTCTTTCAGCCATGATAATTTTTTTATTTCATTTTCATTGATACCTACCATAGCTTCACCCTAAATCTTCTGAAACTCTAGCAATAATTTCAGGATTATCATAATTTTTTTACAGCTTCAACAATAGCTTTTTGCTCTTTTTCTAGGATCACCAGATTTAAAAGATACCACTACCTACAAATACACCATCTGCTCCTAATCTTCTCATAAGTGCAGCATCTGCTGGAGTAGCAACTCCACCTGCTGAAAAAGTTAGGCACAGGTAATCTACCATTATCATGAACATATTTTTACTAAATCATAAGGAACTTGTAAGTCTTTTGCCATTACATATAGTTCATCATCACGTAGAGCTTTAACTAAATTGATTTCTTTCATGATTTGTCTCATATGTGACACAGCTTGAACAACGTCTCCTGTTCCAGCTTCTCCCTTAGTTCTAATCATTTGAGCCCCTTCACATATTCTTCTTAAAGCTTCACCTAAATTTCTAGCTCCACATACGAAAGGAGTAGAAAAAAATCTCTCTATTTACATGATGTACTGAATCAGCTGGCGATAAAACTTCTGACTCGTCAATAAAATCAATTCCAATAGCTTGTAATATTTCAGCTTCCACAAAATGTCCTATTCTCACTTTTGCCATTACAGGAATTTTTACTGCTGACATAATTTCTTTTATTAATTTAGGATCACTCATTCTAGAAACTCCACCTGCTGCTCTGATATCAGCTGGGATTCTTTCTAGTGCCATAACAGCAACTGCTCCTGCTTCTTCTGCAATAATTGCTTGTTCCTTAGATGTAACATCCATAATAACTCCACCATTAAATCTTGTATCCATTTTTTTGTACCTCCTCATGTAATATATCTTATATTGACTTTTTTTATAGTATAACTGTATACTGACGTTATATAAAGTACCAGAATAAAACTTTTTTTATGGAGTCAGCTATGATTATTTTAAATTTAGATAATAAATCAAAAAAATTCCTCTATATATACAAATATATACTGAGATAAAAAAATTTAATTCAAACTAAGATTTTTAAAGGCAAATGAGAAGTTACCTTCAAAAAAAGACTTTATAGATTACTATAATATCAGTCAGAATACTATTCAAAATGCTCTTTATCTTTTGCTTGAAGAGGGCTATATTTTTTTCTATTGAAAGAAAAGGTTACTTTTGTTTCTGATATAGAGAATCTAATTATACAGAATGTTAAAAGTGGAAAAATAAGGCAAAAATTTAAAGAAAAAGAGAAAAATTCACTATGATTTTTTTCATATTCAGGAGTGGATAAGAAAAGTTTAGCTAGAACAATTTTTTTAAAAGAATTACTAAAGATGTTTATGATGAAGAAAATGAAAATTTGCTATTTCAAGGGCATATACAAGGAGACTTATTATTAAGAAAAAAAGTATCTGTGAATATCTATCTCAATCGAGAGGCTTTTAAGGTAGATGCTGAACAAGTAGTTATTAGTTCAGGGACAGAGTATCTATTTTATATAATTTTTTTAAACTATTTAACAATAAAAATCTATGGTTTAGAAAAATCCTTGCCATAAGATGTTTAAAGAATTATTTTTTTAACAAATAATATCAGTTTTTAAAGCTATTTCATTAGATGAAAATGGAATTGTAATTGATGATTTAAAGAAGAATAATGTCAATATAGCCTATGTTACTCCTTCCACATCAATTTCCAACGGGAGCAATTATGAGTATCAGTAGAAGAACAGAACTTTTAAATTGGGCAAATGAAAATCCTGATTGTTATATAGTGGAAGATGACTATGACAGTGAATTTAAGTATACGGGTAGACCTATTCCAGCATTGAAGCGCAAAATGATATCAATGATAAAGTTATTTACTTAGGAAGTTTTTTTCAAAATCAATTAGTCCTGCAATTCGTGTGAGTTACTTGGTTTTTACCTAAGGCACTTTTTAAATATCTATCAAAGGGAACTACCGTATTTTTATCTGTCCCGTACCAACTTTAAATCAAAAAAATTCTCTATAGATTTATAAAAAGATGGCTATTTTGTTAAACATATAAATAAAATGAGAACTCTTTACAAGAAGAAAAGAGAATTTCTTGTAAATACCATTAAAAGCTTACTCTTCTAAGATATTGAATAAAGAGATTCAAATACAAGGAGCAGATGCAGGTTTACATATGGTAATTAAATTAAATCAAAAAAATTAATGAGAAGTTATTTTTTTAGATGAATGTTTGGAAAAATTCTTTTAAAATTATATAGTTTAGAAGAATATAATATAGAAGAAATACATAGAGAAAAATTCATATTTCCTTTTTAGGTTATGCCAATTTAACAAATAAGGAGATAGAAGAAGTGGATATTGCTATTATTAAAAATTTTTAAAGAAATATTATATATAAAAAAATTGACCAAAAATAAAAAAATGATAAAATTGAGTATAAATATTGATATGTGAACTACTCAAGACTAACATCCCTAACGAGTGCTAGAGTCGAGAGCTTCATAAGATAACTGAAAAAGTAAGTTATCTTCTAAGAAGTTTGGTTTTTTAAAACCCTTATTCTTTTTGGCTAGTCCACGATAGCCACTACTGGATAAGACTTGTGTCTACACCGCTACTTTTTATCTGTATATCATATTTTTAAAAAAAGAACAATTATACAGAACAGTGAATATTTTTACAAGGCTACTGTTTACTAGCCTTAACCCTATATATTCAGTTGCTAATGTTCTAAATATATTATACACTAAAACTAGTAAAATTGCAAATTTTAGTACAACATTTTTCAATGTTGGTGTTATTCATCTCACGGCTAAAGCCACAAGTGATCTAACACATTTAATAAAATATAAATATATAAAAAAAGAAAATGGGGGGCAGATTATATGAATAACAATTTATATAATGTAGAAAAAAATTTACGATCAATTGCTAAAAAGATATGAAAATGTAAAATATTCAGTTGGACTTGCAGTACTTTTTTTAATGAAAGGAACAAGTGCATTTTTCTGAGGATAATAAGATACAAGAATTAGAAAAAAACAAAAAGGATATTTTTAACAGATGTAAAAAAAGAAAAAAAGCAGAAGTAAAAAGAAACTAAGAAAGTAGCAAAGACTACACAAAAAAATTAAAAAGCTTCATGGGCAACTATGCAATTTGGAGCTAATGATTTGTATAGTAATTTTTTTGCTACACCAAAAAAAATAAAGTGGAAAAAAACTTCAATAGTAAAAAAAGTGAAAAGGCTGTTTTAGTGGTTAGTGCAGATAATGGGACAAGTTTGCCTATGCTTGCTAAACTTACATCAGATATAGAAGAAACATCAACACCTACAACAGAAGAAATAAACACAAGCAAAGAAAATCTAAGAAACTCAATAGGAAATTTACAAAATAAGATAGATACAGCAAGAAGAGAAAATCAAAAAGAAATAGATGGATTAAGATTAGAATTAATTCAACTTATGGAACAAGGAAATCAAGTTGTTAAATCACCTTGGTCATCATGGCAATTTGGAGCTAACTATTTCTATGATAATTGGGGCTCTGCATATAAGGGAAGAGGGGATAAACAAACAAACAAAATTTTAACAAGAGATAAGTCTGCTACTTTAAATAGATTTTTAGAAAGTTCTGCTGATTCAACGTCATATGGTATGACAAATTTAAAATTAGTTAAGGAACCTTCTGTTGAAATAAAAATAAGTGCAGGAGTTAGACCTAAAAATATAAATAAACAGGCTCCAAGTTATAAACCAAGTGCACCAACAGTAGCACTGCCAGTATTTGAGCCTATACTTCTTTCAGCTCCAGTGAAACCATCAGCACCAGTTGAAGTAACACCTACAACTTTTTGAACCTCCGGCTTTTAAATTTTGTTGGAACTGGATTTCCACAAGGTACAACAATTGGAATAACTAAAAAAATACTATCATTATACAAAATTATGAAAAAAATATTCTACTCCTAATGGAGTATTTAAAATAGAATCAGGAGAGTCAGGTTCAAGTTGGACAGGAACAGTTAGAGCTGTATCAACAACAACTCCTTCACTAAGTGGAGATTTAACAGATGGGAATTCAAATCCATTTAAATTATTCACTTTTATCAATGAATTAAGAGACCATGACTCAGTTATATCTGGAGAATACGAGATGACTGATTTAGGTGGTGGAAATAGAACTAAAAATATTTTTTTAAGTTATAATCCAGCTGCTGTTGGTGGAGATTATGGAGGGACATATGCTCCTAATGATAGAAGTGTAACTTTTGATGGAAAGCTAAGTTTGCATGGTATAGCTACTCCAAATAATACAAATGTTCTTGTAGGAGTTGAACATCAACTTTGGGCAAGACATAATCTAACCTCATCTTCAATCAAGTTCTAACTTTTTAAATAAAGGTGAAATAATACTAGCAAGTGGTAATAATGTTGTAGGTATTATGATAGATGTAGAACAGATGCAAGATGTAGATAGAAAATCTCACACAACTATAAATGATGGAAAAAAATAATTATCAACAACCAAAAATAGTATAGGTATAGACTTTGGACAATATAGCTTCCAACAAATGACTAAAGTAGATGTAACATTAGGAGATATCATAGTAAATGGAAAAAAATAACTATGGTGCTAGAATGAAAAATATTTTTGTACAGCATCCAACAAATCCTTACTATGCTCTTTTATATGACATACTATGATTATGTTAAAGTAAATTCTGGAACAGGTAAGAAGATAACTGTAAATGGTGAAGAAAATGTTGGTATGGCTATTGGAAAATCATTGTCAGCAGCAGCAAGAGAATCAACACCAGGAGCTAAAGATACTAACCCTATTGCTAATATATCAGGTTTAAATATAGAAGTAGCTGGTAAGAAAAACATAGGACTTTTAAGATATAAGGATTATTCAGAAAATAACCCTAATGACATGATACTTGACGCCAATACAATGGGGACATTTACTTTTTGGAAATGGAGCTAAAGATAGTACTTTAATTAGAACAGATAAATATGGTATTCAAGTTAAAAAAAGATATTACTGCTATAGGAAAAGATGATAATGGAGATGATTATACAGGAAGTGGAAACACAGTTTTACACTCAAATGGGCAAACTCAACATATTAACAACTTAAGTACTATAACAGTTGGAAAAGGATATACTCAAACTGTTGGTATGGCAGCTACAGGAACGAAAGCATCTACAATAGTAAATATTTTTAAATGAAGGAACTATAGATTTACAAGGTAAGAAAAAGTATAGGTATGTATGTTGATAAATTCACTCAGGGTAAGAGTACAGGTTCTATAAAATTATCTGCACTTGGTGATTTAGATAAAGATGGTAACCCAGGAGATGCAGAAAATGTAGGTATTTCTAATAAGGGAAAATTCACTTTCTTAGGAGATATTGAAGTAAATGGTAAAAAAAATCTTCTGGAATATATAATACAGGAACAACTACAATAGAAGTTGGAACTAACCCTAATGATAAAACAAACATTACTGTAACAAATGGAGCCACAGCTATATTCAGTAAAGGGGCTGGAAGTTCTATAAGTTCTACTGCTGGTAATAAATTAAATATAAATGTAAATGCCGGAACAACAAAAGAAGGTCTAGCTGTTTATGCTGAAGATAAATCAGTAGTTAGTCTACAAAATGCAAATATAAATGTAGTTGGTGGTTCAGCTGGTGTTGCTGCTTATGATTCTGGTACTAAGATTGACTTAAAAGATGCAACATTAAAATATAATGGAAGCGGTTATGCTGCATACTCTGATGGACAAGGAAAAATAGATTTAACTAACTCTAAGATAGAATTAAGAGGAAGCTCAACATTAATGGATATTGATTTATCTATTCCAGTTCCCAATAGACCTATAACAACAGCTGGTACAGAAGTAAAAAGTATTTTTCAAATGATGTTGTAGCAATAAATGTAAGTAACTTAGGTACTAAAAAAATATAGGTGACTTGACTACATTAATGAGTACATTAGGTGTAAATAAAATTGAAGCTGGTACAGAAGCTGGACAAACTTTTTAATAAGTACAAAGAACTTGCAATAGATAATGGAACTATTAATTTTTAATGTCACAACAGATAAAAACAGAAGCAGATACAAATCCTGGTGGATTCTTCTTTAAAAAAAGGTTGTAGGTCAAAGACTTAAACTAAATGTAAATGAAAATCTAACTGCTAGATTAAGTTCTACTATTGCAAACGAATTCTATGGTGGTCAAGTTGTAGGACTTGAAGCTAACTCAAGTAAAAAAAGGCAACAAGTAATACTGAAACTCAAGTAAATATTGCTAGTGGAAAAGTTGTTGATGTAGCAAGAACAGATGGAACTGATAAAGGTGGAGTAGGAGTTTTTTTGTTAACTATGGACAAGTTAATAACAGTGGAACTATAAAGGTTGAAAAAGATTCTAAAGCTAATAGTGGAGCTGTTGGAGTGTATGCAGTAAATGGTTCAGAAGCTACAAATAATGGTTCTGTTAATGTAAGTGGAGAGCAATCAATAGGACTGTTAGGAATGGCATACAGAGTAGATACAAGTGGTAACCTTGTTGTTGATGAATTTGGAACTGGAGCTATTGGACAAGGAAAAGTAAATATTGTAAATAAAGGTTCTGTTGATTTAGATGGTCAAGGAGCAGTAGGAATGTTTGCTAAAAATAATAAATCAGGAACAACATTTACAAATGCTACTGCACTAAATGACACAACAGGAGCCATCACAACTACTGGAACTAAATCTGTTGGTATGGCTGGAGAAAAAAAGCTAACATAATTAATAGAGGAACTATAAATGTAAATGCAGAAAAGGGAACAGGTATGTTCGCTGAATCTGCTTCAAGAATAGAAAAACTCTGGAACAATTAATATAGTTGCTGCAAGTTCTGCAACTGAACCTAATATTGGTATTTTTTTACAGAAGATCAAGATACAGAAATCTATAACAATAAAGATATAATAGGTGGAAACAACACTTATGGTATCTATGGTAAAAACTATAAATATGGGTGCTAATGGAAAAGTTAAAGTTGGAGAAAACTCAGTTGCTATTTATTCAAATGGACAATATGCAAGTTCAGCGACTCCAAATGTAACTTTAGCTTCTGGAAGTTCAATAGAAGTTGGAAATAATCAATCTGTTGGAGTATTTGTAACAGGACAAAACCAAAAATATATCAAGCCAAGCTGATATAAGAATTGGAGATGACTCTTTTGGATATGTTATAAAAAGGAACAGGAACAAAATTAACAGCGAATGCGCCTAATCCTACAACAGTAGGAAATGATACAACATTTATATATTCAACAGATACAACTGGTAATATAGAAAATAGAACAAGACTTATTTCAACAGGAAATTCAAACTATGGAATATATGCAGCTGGTAATGTAACTAACCTTTCTGATATGGACTTTAGCTCTGGAATCGGAAATGTTGGTATGTACAGTATTGCCGGAGGAAAGATAGTAAATGGTAGCGCTTTAGTTAATCCTATTATAAAAGTAGGCTCTAGTGATAAATCTAATAAACTATATGGAATCGGAATGGTTGCAGGTTATACAGATGATAAAGGAAATGTTATTCAAACTGGAACTGTTGAAAATTATGGTACTATAAAAGTAGATAAAACCGATAGTATAGGGATGTATGCTACTGGAAGTGGTTCAAAGGCTATAAATAGAGGAACTATTGAATTAAGTGGAAAGAATACAACAGGAATGTACCTAGATAACAATGCCGTTGGAGAAAACTATGGAACAATTAAAACAGTACCTAATCCAACAAATACAGGAATAGTAGGAGTAGCTGCTCTAAATGGAGCTGTAATTAAAAAAACTATGGTAGCATAATAATAGATGGTGCAAACAATACAGGAATCTATTTGGCAAGAGGAAGAAGAGAAGGAGTAGACCCTACTGTAACAAATGGAGCAGTAGCTGTGCAGACAAAGAAACAAAGCGATACAACTAAAAAAGTTGAAGGTATAGAAATTAAAGCAAAGCCTGATGAACCTGTTGCAGTTACAAGACAAGGAAATCTTGTAACACCAACTTTTGTAGATACTACAGTTGCAGTGCCAACAGCATCAAAAGTAACAGTTGGAGCAACAGAATTAGATTTAACTGCTAGTGAATTAGCTGATATCCCTTCTAATGGAATGGCATCAGAACTAGGAATGTATGTTGATACATCAGGAGTAAACTATACAAATCCTATCCAAGGTTTACAATATTTAACAGGTGTAAATAAAGTTAATTTAATATTTGGTACTGAAGCCTCAAGATATACAACTAGCAAAAGATATTAAAGTTGGAGAAAATATTTTAAAAACCATATAATGATGAAATAATTTCACTACTTAGTGGTGGTAATGAAAAGAAATTTAATATTGCTTCATCGAGCTTAACTTGGATAGCAACTGGAACTCAAAATTCAGATGATACTTTTAATGCAGTATATCTATCTAAAATACCTTATACAGCTTTTGCTAAAGATAAGAATACATATAACTTTATGGACGGTTTAGAACAAAGATATGGAGTTGAAGCGTGTAAATTCTAGAGAAAAGGCTTTATTTGATAAATTAAATGCAATAGGAAAAGGAGAACCTATACTATTTGCACAAGCAGTAGATGAAATGATGGGACATCAATATGCTAATACTCAACAAAGAATAGAAGCAACTGGTAATATTTTTAGATAAAGAATTTAACTATTTAAGAAGTGAATGGAGCAATCCAAGTAAGGATTCTAATAAGATTAAAACTTTTTGGAACAAAGGGCGAATATAAGACAAATACAGCAGGAGTAATTGATTATCAAAAATAATGCTTATGGAGTAGCTTATGTTCATGAAGATGAAACTGTAAAACTTGGAGAATCTGTAGGTTGGTATGCAGGTATAGTTCATAATACATTTAAGTTTAAAGATATTGGAAATTCTAAGGAAGAACAATTACAAGCTAAACTTGGAATCTTTAAATCAGTTCCATTTGATCATAACAACAGCTTGAATTGGACAATATCTGGAGATATCTTTGCAGGATATAACAAGATGAACAGAAGATTCTTAGTAGTTGATGAAGTTTTTTTAATGCAAAAAGGAAGATACCATACTTATGGACTAGGTGTAAAGAATGAAATATCAAAAGAATTTAGATTGAGCGAAGGCTTCTCAGTAAGACCTTATGCAGCTCTAGGTTTAGAATATGGAAGAGTGTCAAAGATAAGAGAAAAAAATCTGGTGAAATGAAATTAGAAGTTAAAGCAAATGACTATTTCTCAGTAAAACCTGAAATAGGAACTGAACTTGCTTACAGACATCATTTTGGAACTAGTGCAATAAAAGTTGCTGTTGGAGTGGCTTATGAAAATGAATTAGGAAAAGTAGCTAATGGCAAAAAAATAAAGCTAAAGTAGCTGGAACAGATGCTGATTACTTCAATATCAGAGGTGAAAAAGAAGATAGAACAGGAAATGTTAAAACTGACCTTAATATTGGTTGGGATAACCAAAGAATAGGAGTAACAGCTAATATAGGTTATGATACTAAAGGACATAATGTCAGAGGTGGAGTAGGACTAAGAGTTATATTCTAATCTACCAATAAAAATTTAACACTAACCCTAGTGTATATAGATTATTATTTCCCTAAGAAGAAGACTGAGAAATTGGTCTTCTTCTTTCTTTTTATTCAATTTTTTTCTACAATAAAAAAAGGTTAGTATGATAGAATAAAAAAATTCTATTATATTAACCTTTATTTTTTTATTTAGTTAAGCTTGTTTCTTTTTAAATATTCCATTTAGGATAAGTGCTAAAGCTCCATCACCTGTAATGTTACAAGCAGTACCAAAGCTATCTTGTAAAGCGAATATTGTTATCATTAAAGCAGTTCCTGTTTCATCAAAACCTAAAACAGAGATGATAAGTCCAAGTGAAGCTAATACAGTTCCTCCTGGTACTCCTGGTGCTCCAACTGCAAATACTCCTAATAGTAAGATAAATAATACCATTGTTCCTACAGGAGGTACAGCTCCATATAATATTTTTGCAACTACCATGACGAAGAATGTTTCAGTTAAAACAGATCCACATAGGTGAGTAGTAGCCCCTAATGGAATAGCGAAGTTAGTTATTTCTTCATCTAATACACCAGATTTTCTTACACATTTTAAGCTAACTGGTAAAGTTGCAGCTGATGACATTGTCCCAACAGCAGTCATATATGCAGGTCCATAGTGTTTTAATAAAGACCAAGGATTTTTTCCAGAAACAATACCACCAATAGTGTATAGAATAGCAATCCAAATATAGTGACCAACTAAAAACAATTAAGATAACTTTTTAAGAATACTGGTAATTGTTTTTGTGATACTTCTTCATAAGCAAGTGTTGCAAATGTAGTAGCTATGAATATTGGTAATATAGGAATTATTATTTTATTTACTATCATTAACATAATGTTATTGAATTCATTTAATAATTCTTCAGTTCTTTTAGAGTTAGTCCATACAACAGCAAGTCCCATAAGTAAAGCTAATACTAGAGCTCCCATTACTGAAATTGCAGGTGGAATTTGAACCTTAAATAGAATTGGAGGTAATTCCTTTAAACCTTCAACGCTAGAAACAATATTTAATTTAGGTATTAAAGCATACCCAGCAGTTGCTGAGAAGAATGCAGCACCTATTGATGATATATAAGATAGTCCTAACATAGTTAGTAACATTTTACTAGCATTTGATTTTTAATTGAGTTATTGCAGGTGCAATAAATCCAATTATAATGAATGGTACAACGAAGAATATTAATTCTCCTAAGAAGAATTTGATTGGTAAAATCACAGAAATAACTTTTTCATTTGCGACTAATCCTATGATTATTCCAGCTATTACTCCAAGAACCAACTTAATAATCAGAGTATCGCCTTTTTTTCTTTTTTTCCATACTATCACTCCCTTTAATTATAAAATTTTATTACTTTTTAATATTATATACTTTAGTCAAACAAAAAAAGCAATCAAAAAAATCAAAAAAATATTAATATGAACATATTTTTTTAAAAAGAGGGTATACTTTTTTTATTTTTTTATTCTATAATATATAACGAATTAAAATTAATAAGGGGGATAAAATGGAAACTAAAATAGAAAAAGTTCTTAAAATTTTAGAAGAAGAAATAGTTGCAGCAGAAGGTTGTACAGAGCCAATAGCCTTATCTTATGCAGCTGCCAAAGCAAGAAGAATTTTTAGGCACTGTTCCCAATAAAGTTGACGTCTTCCTATCTGGGAATATAATAAAGAATGTAAAAAGTGTTACTATTCCTAACAGCGATGGTATGGTTGGTATAGAAGCTGCTATTGCAATGGGATTAATAGCTGGAGATGATAGAAAAGAACTTATGGTTATAAGTGATGTCACATCTGAGCAATTGACAGAAGTAAAGGAATTTTTAGATAAGGGTATCATAAAAACTCATGTTCATCCAGGAGATATAAAATTATATATAAGACTAGAAATTTCAAATGATGAAGACAATGTAGTTTTTAGAAATAAAAACATACACATACTAATGTAACTCAAATTTTTAAAAAAATGGTAAAGTTTTACTAAGTCAAGTTTGTAACGATGGAGACTTTAACTCATCTCTTACAGACAGAAAAGTTCTAACTGTTAAATTTATCTATGACTTGGCTAAAAACAATAGATATTGATTAAAAAAATATGGTCGCACACTTGTTACTCTAGCACTCGTAGGGTGTCAGTCATGAGTTAGACCATTAAGTATAGTCAGCATATATAGAAATATGTATGTAGAGGTAGCAACTTTAAAAAAAGCTATCCAATACTACTCGAATTGCTGGAAACCCCTAAAGCTAGTATAACTACAACATAGTACCTAAATAATATGGTACAAGTGTGAAAGTGGCGAAAGCAGAAAAAAAATATACTAGATGACATAAGGTTAAATCCTAAGTGTTAAGATAATGGGCAATCAGCAGCCAAGACCGAAAGGTAAGGTTCAACGACTATTCCTCCTGAGGGAAGTACACTAAAGCTAGTGGAAGTGGGTAGACCCAAACAGATAGAGCTGTGGGATAAGATATAGTCTGTGCTTAATAGAAATATTAAGAAGTTCATAAGAGAACTGCATAAGTGGTAGCGTACTTATGTGAACGACAACCTCTAAAAACGACTAAGTCAGTTTTTAGGTTCATATATTTAAAAAAAATTTACTTTTTTTCATTTACTTATAGTATAAAAAAAGTAGTATACTATATATAGGTAAATGGAGGTGAAATCACATGGAAAAAAAGCATATAAGTTTAGATTTTTATCCAACTAAAACTCAAATAACGATATTAAATTGTACTTTTGGTTGTGTAAGATATGTCTATAATCATTTTTTTAGGTTTAAAACAAGAACTATATAACAAAGAGAAAAAAATCTATGTCATATAATCAATGTAGCAAAATACTCACAGTTTTTAAAACAAGAAAAAGAATGGTTAAAAAGATGTAGATAAATTTTTCTTTACAAAAATTCTTTAAAAAGATTTAGATAAAGCATATAAAAAAACTTTTTTTAGCGGAAGTGGCTATCCAAAGTTTAAATCTAAGAAAGATAATAGAAAATCATATAGAACCAATTATACAAATAATAATATAGAGTTTTTTTAGATAAATGGATAAAAGTACCTAAGTTAGGAAAACTAAAAAAATAAGAGATAAAATGAAACCACAAGGAAGAATAATAAATGCAACAATAACACAAGCACCTAGTGGAAAATATTATATATCTTTATGTTGTACTGATGTAGAAGCAGAAAAAGTTAGAAAGTACAAATAAAAAAATGTTGGAATAGATTTAGGTATAAAGGACTTTGCGCTTACCAGTGATGAAATCTCAATAGAAAATCCAAAATATTTACAAAAAAATCTTTGAATAAACTAGCAATATTACAAAGAAGACTATCACGAAAACCAAAGGGTAGTTCAAATAGAAATAAAGCTAGAATAAAAAGTAGCAAGATTATTTGAAAAGATATCAAATCAAAGAGAAGACTTTTTACAAAAAAATTATCAACAATGCTAATAAAAAGAATATGATATTATTTGTATGGAAGATTTACAAGTAAAAAAATATGGTAAAAAAATCATAAATTAGCGAGAAATATTGTGGATGTATCATGGAGTGAATTCAATAGAATACTAAGTTATAAAGCGAAATGGTATGGAAGAACAATAGTAAGAGTAGATAAATTTTTTTGCAAGTAGTCAAATATGTAATTGTTGTGGATATAGAAATGAAGAAGTAAAAAGATTTAAGTGTGAGAGAATGGACTTGTCCAGTATGTGGAGCTGTGCATAATAGAGATATAAATGCAGCCAAAAAAACATATTAAAAAGAAGGACTAAAGATATTAGGTATAAGTGCTTAAATATACAATATATGAACCGTAGGAACTATGGGGATAGCTTGGTAAATTTAGTTGGCTAACAGAAGCAACTACTACCCAAGAACCCTGCGACTTCAGTCGTGGGAGGTTCAGTTAATAAGACCAATTTTTTTCAAAAGGTAATTAACTATAACTCAGCAATAGCTGAAGAAGGACTAAAGGGTAAATATGGAGTAAATATTGGGAAAAATGATACTTGACAATATTGAAAAAAAGGTATCTATGGTAATGATGTAAGAAACAAGGCAGCTAGCTATGCTAGTGCTGGTAGTGACGCTAGAATGAGTGGTTGTGCTTTTACCTGTTATGACAACAAGTGGAAGTGGAAACCAAGGTATGACAGCTTCTTTACCAATAATCAAGTTTGCTGCTGAAAAAAAATCTATCAGAAGAAGAATTAATTAGAGGATTGTTTGTATCACACCTTATAACTATACATGTTAAAACAAATGTAGGTAGACTTTCTGCTTATTGTGGAGCTATTTGTGCTGCTGCTGGAGTTGCAGCTTCTCTTACATACTTACATGGTGGAAGTTATGAAATGGTTTGTGCTGCAATAACTAATATCTTAGGTAACCTTTCAGGAGTTATCTGTGATGGTGCTAAGGCTTCATGTGCTATGAAAATATCTTCAGGAATCTATTCAGCTTTTTGATGCAACTATGCTTGCATTAAATAAAGATGTATTAAAAATCTGGTGATGGAATAGTTGGAGTTGACATAGAAGAAACGATAAGAAACGTAGGAGAACTTGCTCAATCAGGAATGAAGGGTACAGATGAAACTATATTAGATATAATGACTAAATAAATTTTTTTATAAAGGGAGAAATAAATGGGTAAAAAAATTTAAACTATTATTATTAACATTAGGAGCATTAACTTTATTTTTCAGCTTGCTCATCTGTTTATACAGATACAGAGATGAAAGCAAGAGGTGTGGTGATGTTTTTATCAAAGACTATGGGGCCTACTTCTTTTGAAAAAAGATGGCAAACAACTAATAAAGCTGCGATTGTAGAAAATTTTAAAAAAATGGTGTGAGAGATGGAGAACTTAGAAGATATTATTTAAATGGAAATCTTCTGATGAAATTATATTTTGAAGCAGGAAATGTTGAAGGTCCTTGGGAAGATTATTATCCAAATGGAAAATTATTGATGAGTGGTCAAATGAAAGAAAATAAGGAAGTAGGAAATTGGAAGTACTATGATGAAAATGGAAACTTACTTGGTGAAGCTCCTTATGATCAAATTCCAAAAACAATAAGAGATACTAAAGAAAAAAATATAGATCAATTCTGGAAAGATATAAAATCTGGAAAATAAAAAGACTGTTGCAACAGTCTTTTTTTATTTTTATATTAGTCTTCCCAGTTTTTTTACTTCTTTCAACAGCTTTTTAGCCAACCAGCATATTTTTTTATCTCTTTCTTCTTGAGACATATTAGGAGAAAATTCTTTATCAAGTACCCATTTTTTTGTTTGATTTCTTCTTTATTTTTCCCAGAAGCCAGTTGCAAGTCCAGCAAGGTAAGCAGCTCCTAGTGCAGTTGTTTCTAAAAACAGTAGGTCTTTTTACAACTTCACCTAGAATATCTGCTTGGAATTCCATTAAGAAATTATTGGCAGCAGCTCCACCATCAACTTTAAGACCATTTAGCTTGATACCAGAATCTTCTTCCATAGCTTTTAAAACATCTTTAGTTTGATAAGCTATAGATTCCAAAGTTGCTCTTATAATGTGGTTTTTTTATTTGCTCCACGAGTCAATCCTAAAATAGCTCCTCTTGCATACATATCCCAATAAGGTGCTCCTAGTCCAACAAAAGCTGGAACGACATAAACTCCACCATTATCTTTAACTTTTCTTGCAAAATACTCAGTGTCACTTGACTCAGAGATTAATTTTAGTTCATCTCTTAACCATTGAACACTAGCTCCACCTACAAAGACACTTCCTTCAAGAGCATATTGTACTTTTCCATTAAGTCCAATAGCAATAGTTGTTATAAGTCCATTATTACTCTTTACAAAAATTTTTTTACCTGTGTTCATAAGTAAGAAGCAACCTGTTCCATAAGTATTTTTTTAGATTCTCCTTCTTCAAAAACAAGCTTGTCCAAATAAAGCTGATTGTTGGTCTCCAGCAACTCCAGCTATAGGAACTCTATGTCCACCCTTACCACCTAAGTTAGCATAACCAAAAGTTCCACTTGAATCTTTTTACTTCAGGTAACATTGACTTAGGAATATTTAAAGTCTCAAGAATTTTTTTCATCCCATTTCAATTCCTTTATATTGTAAAAGCATAGTTCTTGAAGCATTAGTGTAATCTGTTGCATGTACTTTACCATTTGTTAATTTCCAAATTAGCCAAGTATCAACAGTTCCAAATAATAAATCACCTTTTTTTCAGCTTTTTTTCTCTTGCACCTTCAACATTGTCTAAAAATCCATTTAATTTTTAGTTCCTGAGAAATAAGCATCAACTAGAAGCCCTGTATTGTCTTTTTATATAGTCAGAAAAAAACCTTCTATTTTCTTTTAACTCATCACAAATTTTTAGCAGTTCTTCTACATTGCCAAACTATTGCATTGTAAACTGGCTTACCTGTATTTTTTTATCCCAAACTATTGTAGTTTCTCTTTGATTTGTAATTCCTAAAGCTATAATATCGTGTTGACTTACTCCAGCTCTTGCAATTACTTCACTCAAAACTCCACTTTGGCTAGCCCATATTTCCATAGGATCGTGTTCTACCCAACCTTCATTTGGATATATTTGTGTAAATTCTTTTTGTGCAACTCCAACAATAGTTTGACTTTCATCAAATAAAATTGCTCTTGAGCTTGTTGTTCCTTGGTCTAATGCTACAATATACTTCATATTATGCCCTCCAATCTCATAGTTATACTTTGAAATAAAACTACATATCTTTAGTTACAACAACATTGACACCTGTATTGAATATATTTTTCTAGAACTATATCTCCTCTTTTAACAGGAGCTGTTAATTCAACTTTCTTTAATTCTTCCATTAATTTGAAATTTAATTCTTTAGGTATAGCTGTTTCAGTTTTTACAGGACATCTATGATCTAAAGCATTTTTTTATTTTTTTACAGTTGAAGTTACAACTCTTTTTTTGGAGCTGTTAATTCTTCTTTTCCGTAGACTGCACCTCTTGGACAAGCATTTCCTTTAACTTCATAAGTTTCTGTATTAACACTTATATGACAAACCAACAGGACAAACTATACATATCATTTCCTTTTCCATTATTTATCCTCCTCAACAACTTCTACAACAATTTTTCTTAGCATCTATTTTTTTCCTAATACAGTTTTTAGATAGAGTAATTTTTTTCCATTTTCTCCTGGAGCCATATGATTTTTTTCTTAACTGAATGTATTACAAAAATCATTTGACTTAACTACTATCTTAACATTTTTTTATATTTGTCTAACTCTCATAGAAAGTTCTAAATTCTTTTCTATATTTTTCTATTCTAAATTTTTTTGAGGAACAGTGTATCCTATTCCATTTCCTGTTTCAACTTCAATATATTCTCCGTTTGCAACTTCACCTTTTATATACTTAGCTGCTGATTTTCCTGCTTTTCTTGACTCAATACTTACAAAGTCAACAAGGTCATGTACATGAACAACGTTTCCAGAAGCAAAAATTCCTTCTATACTTGTTTCCATAAGTTCATTTACTACTGGTCCACTAGTTCTAGGATCAATTTTTTTATTCCAGTTGCTCTTGAAATATCATTTTCAGGGATAAGTCCAACTGATAGAAGTAAAGTATCACATTCATATTCTATTTCAGTTCCTGGTATAGCTTTTTTGTTTTCATCAACCTTAGCTATGATAACTTTTTCAACTCTATCTTTACCAATGATATCCACAACTGTATGACTTAAGTATAGAGGTATGTCATAGTCTTCAAGACATTGAACAATGTTTCTCATAAGTCCACCAGAGAATGGCATAAGTTCAGCAACAGCTAAAACTTTTGCCCCTTCAAGAGTAAGTCTTCTTGCCATAATAAGTCCGATATCTCCTGAACCTAAGATAACAACTCTTTTACCAACCATATATCCTTCCCATATTGATATATCTTTGAGCAGCTCCTGCTGTAAATACTCCTGCAGGTCTATCTCCTGGTATAGCTATTGCTCCTCTTGTTCTTTCTCTACAACCCATAGTTAAAACTATAGATTTAGCTTCAATTATCATGTATCCATCAACAGAGTTTATAGCTTGAACTATCTTGTTTTTCAGAAACTTCTAAAACCATAGTATCTAGTTTGTATTCAATGTTTAATTCAAATAATTGATCCATAAATCTTTGAGCATACTCAGGTCCTGTCAATTCTTCTTTGAATTCATGAAGTCCAAAAACCATTGTGTATACATTGTTGTAAAAATTCCACCAAGTTCTTTTTGCTCTTTCAATTACAAGTATGCTATCTATTCCATTTTTTTAGCTTCTACTGCTGCTGCAAGTCCCGCTGGACCTCCACCAACAACAACTAAATCATATTTCATATTCATATCGTTTTCCCCCTATTTAGTCTTTCCTGTTAAGATGTAAGAATCTTTTTGCTCCATAACTATTTCTTCTAAATCTTCACCAAGTTCTCTTGCCAAAATTTCTTGTACACGAGGTCCACAGAATCCACCTTGACATCTTCCAGCTCCTGGTCTAACTCTTCTTTTGATACCATTTAATGTTGTTCCACCACATTTTCTATGGATAGCATCAACGATTTCACCTTCTGTTATGTTCTCACATCTACAAATAATTCTTCCATATCTAGGGTCTTTCTTTATTACTTCTGCTTTTTTTCTTCAGGAGATAGTGTAATAAAGTGTATCATTCTTTTATTTTGTATAAAGTTTGCTTTTTCTTTTACTCCACCAAAGCTTTCTACTATCATTTTAGCTAAATCTATTGCCATTGCAGGTGCAGATGTAAGTCCTGGAGATTTAGTTCCAGCTATATTAAATAGTCCTTTTTACATCTTCAGCTTCACCAAGTATAAAGTCTCCTGTGTCAGCTTCAGCTCTAAGTCCTGCAAAGTTTCTGATATTATCTCTGAAATTTACATCTTTTTATACTCTTAGTAGCAAATTGTCTAACTGTATCAAGTCCTGCTTGAGTATTTCCAACATCATCTTTATTGTCAACATCAGAAGCAGTAGGTCCAACTATTATATTTCCATGAGCAGTCTTTGAAACTAAGATACCTTTTCCCATTTCAGTAGGACATTGGAAAATAACACTGTCAGTTAAGTATCCTTGTACCTTATCTAATAAATAATATTCACCAATTCTTGGAGTTATATTAAACTTTTTGTTAGAAAGCATATTGTTTATAAAGTCAGCATAGACACCAGCTGCATTTACAATAGCTTTAGCTTCAATAATTTCTCCATTTTTTTAACTCTATTTTTAAATACATCATTTTTCTTTTTTTGATATTTGCAACTTCTGCATTTAATTTTAGTTCAACACCATTTTTCCATAGCATTTTCTACTAATTTTATTGTTAATTCCCAAGGACCAGTTATACCAGCTGTACCAGCATATAGAGCAGCAACTGCTTCTTTACTAACATGAGATTCTCTTCTTTGAATTTCAGCTGCATCTATGATTTCCATTTCAGGAACACCATTATTAAGCCCTCTTTGATATAGCATTTCTAAGTGTTCTTTTTTTCTTTTTCAGAAAAAGGCTAAAAACATAAGATCCTACTTTTTCTGAATGGAGCATCTACTTCCTCACATAATTTTTCCATACATTGCATTACCTAATACATTGTATTTTGCCATAAGGCTTCCTTCTTTTTGCGTCGTATCCTGCATGGACTATTGCAGAATTTGCTTTTGTTGTACCACAAGAAACATCATTTTCTTTATCTAGTAATAAAGTTTTCAACTCATATCTAGACAATTCTCTTGAAACTGCTGCTCCCATTATTCCAGCACCAATAACAACTACATCAAACATACTTCGTTCCTCCCTAATTAAATTAAAAAAAGGTCGTGAAAAAGACAGAATCCTTCTGCTTTTTACGACCCACCATTCACTAGTCTAATATTCTATTTATACTTCTTGTATATTATATCAAAAATTAGAACAGTTGTCAACTGAAATATTTATAAACAAGAAACACTATCGTTCTAGTTAAATTACTTTAAAATAAGTTAGAAAATAAAAAAATAATTATAAATATAGCCCATATTCCAACAAATATATAAAAATTTTTTTCTCTTCTTTTCTAGCTAAAGTTGAAATTTCTCTGTATCTTTCCATTTTAACATTATCATCTAACTCTTCTTTTGAATATGGTAAATAAGAATAGTCTTTTAAAATTGCTGCTGAATAATCATCATTTTTCTATTGGACGATATCCTTCCAGCTAATAAATTATTTGTGTAATAATTATTATAAAAAAATATGCAATCCATGTTTCTAATGGGTATATAGCAGCAGCTAATACTACTGGTGTTATCATACTATAAGAAGGCTCAAAAAGTTCCATGAATCAGTAAATTTAGTTCAATCTCGTTATTTTTGCTTGGATAATGTATAAAGTATAATTATCTTTATAATAAAAAAATAAAAAAAGAATAAACCAAAAACCTTTTGATTTTTTTCTAAATGCTGGAACCCAAAATCCAAAAAAATGAAAAGTTGTCCAGCTAAAACCTGTAAAAAGCATCTGTAACTTCTCCATTTTTTTCTAATTGTATTTTTTTACTGACATAATATTATTCCTTTCAAAAATTAATTAAGCTCTAAAATAATAAAAAAATAAAATGATACAAAAATTATAATCCAAAAAAATTATAAAACAAAGACATTTTTTTACTTCATTGCTCTTTAGCTTTGTCTATATAGTTTTGGTATCTTTGCATTTTATCTTCATCTTTTATTTCAGCATCAGTATAATCTAAATAACGATATCCTTTTAATATAGCATTAGAATATTCATCGTTTTCTAATGGACTCCAAACCTTCTTTTTAACATTTTCTTTGTGTAATGTTTATTGTAGAAAAAAAAGCTATAATAAATGGTATAAGAAGTGTGAAAATAGGGACACTAGCATTTAAAATATAAAAAAACCATTCGTTTTTCTATGGGATAGTAATTTAATATAGAATATATTGTAAAAAAATTCTGATAAAAAAATTTTTCTAACATATAGAGTCCAAAGAAAAAAACAAAAAGCATTAAAATCTAATCTAAATGCAGGTACCCAAAAAAATCAAAAAAATAGCAGAAGTATAACTATAGCCAACAAAGCCATCTTTTTATAAAGCCATCTTTTTTTCTAATTTTACTTTAATTGCCATAAAATTCCCCCTAGAATTAGTTATATCCTATTAGTATAAACAAAAAAATATAATTAAATTCAAGTTTTTTTATAAATAGATTCTATTATATTTGTAAAAATAAAATATAATGTACTTACTTAAGGATAGTTGATTACTTGTAAAGTAAATGAAAAATAAGAGATAGGAGTATAAGAAATGTTAAATACAGAATTATTTATTGGAGCAGTTTATGTGGCAGGTCTACTGTCTTTCTTTTTCACCTTGTATATTTCCATTACTTCCAGTCTATATTGGAATGTTAAGTACAAGTGGAAAGAAATCTATTATAAAGACAGTGGTATTTGTAATTGGACTTTCAACAAGTTTTGTTTTTGCTTTGGCTTTTGGAGCTGGAAGTATAGGTTCATTTTTAATGAGTAAAACATTTAGAGTAATTAGTGGAGTGGTAGTCATAATATTTGGAATTATTCAAATGGAAATTCTTAAAAATACCATTTTTTTAGAGAGAACGAAACTTGTGGATGTAAAAAGGAAAAGAAAATGATAGTATTTGGGGAGCATTTTTTACTAGGTTTCACTTTTTAGTTTAGGATGGACACCTTGTGTTGGACCAATACTTGCTTCAATTCTTTTTTTATTTCAAGTGGCGGAGGAAATCCTTACTATGGAGCACTTATGATGTTTATTTATGTTTTAGGTTTAGCTACACCTTTTGTTATTCTATCTTTATCTTCAAAATATGTGTTGGCAAAAGTTTCAGCAATAAAAAAACATTTAGGCATTATGAAAAAAATTGGTGGTTTATTAATAATTATTATGGGGATTTTTACTTCTTACTGATAAATTAAGTATATTTTTTTATAGAATTTTAGTTAGCAATGAACTATTTTTTTACTCACATTATAAAATAAAATTTGGAATATAAATCATTTATTTTTTTATAAATTAATAAATTTTAAAATTATTTAAGGAGGTTTTTAGCAGATGAAAGGGCTAAAAAAATTGTTTTTTTGGAATTATGATGTTATTAATGGGAGCAGTAGCTTTTTGGGGCGGAGATGGATTTATCAAAGGTTACTTTAAAAGATGTGAATGGAATGAATTATTCTTTTTGGAAAAGATGGAAAACCAACTTATGTTAAGTTTTGGGCTTCTTGGTGTCCAATTTGTCTTTCTGGATTAGAAGATATAGATAATCTTAGCAAAGAAAAGAAAGATTTTTGAAGTTGTTACTGTTGTTTCTCCCGGATTAGTTGGAGAAAAGAAAACAGAAGATTTTTAAAAAAATGGTATAAATCTTTGGGTTATAAGAATATAAAAGTTTTTATTAGATGAAAAAGGTGAATTAACAAAGATGTTAAATGTTCGTGTTTACCCAACTTCAGCTGTTTTAAATAAATCAGGAAAAAGTTGAAAAAGTTCTTCCAGGTCATTTAGAAAAAAAGCAGAAATAAAAAAATTATTTTCTTCTAAAAATGATGATGAATGACAAAGGAATGAAAGATACTATGATGAATGATAAACATATGATGAAAGATGATAAAATGAGTATGGAAAAACATCAATGTAAAACTTGTTAATAAAAAAATATTCGTGAAATATATTTAGCAGGAGGTTGTTTTTGGGGTGTGGAAGCATATATGGAAAAGAATTTATGGTGTAATAGATGTAACTTCTGGATATGCAAATGGAAAAACTAAAAATCCTAAATACCAAGATTTACATAGTTCAGGACATGCTGAAACAGTGCATGTTAAGTATGATGCAAGTAAAGTTAATCTTTCAACTTTGTTAAAATATTATTTTTAAAATTATTGATCCAACAAGTGTAAATAAACAAGGAAATGACAGAGGTTCACAATATAGAACAGGAATTTATTATGTAAATCAAAATGATAAATCTGTTATTCAAGATGAAATAAAAGAACAACAAAAATATTCTCAAAAAAATTGTAGTGGAAGTTTTACCTTTAAAAGAATATTATTTAGCAGAAGAATATCATCAAGATTATTTGAAAAATCCTAATGGTTATTGTCATATTGATTTATCAAAAAGCAGATGATATAATAGTAGATGAAAAAATATCCAAAAATTATCTGAAAAAGAATTAAGAATGAAATTAAATTCAAAAACAATATGAAGTAACACAAAATGGAGATACAGAAAGAGCATTTCAAAATGATTATTGGGATTTTTGATAAAAGGGATTTATGTTGATATAACAACAGGAGAACCATTATTTTTCTTCAACTGATAAATATGCTTCTCAATGTGGATGACCTAGTTTTTGTAAAAACCTATTGTTCCAGAAGTTGTAACTTACCATAATGATACTAGTTTCAATATGTTAAGAACAGAAGTAAGAAGCAGAAGTGGAAAAGCACATTTAGGACATGTATTTGATGATGGTCCAAGGGACAGAGGTGGAAAAAAAGATATTGTATTAATAGCGCAGCAATACAATTTATCCCTTATGCAGAGATGGAAGCAAAAGGTTATGGATATTTATTACCACTTGTAAAATAAAAGTAAAAGAGAATTAAAAGGAGAAAGATTGTGTATAAGTTAATGATTGCAGATGATGAGCCTTTAATTAGGGAGGGGTATAAAACAACTAATAGATTTATCTTCTTTACAAATTGGAGAAATTCATGAGGCTTCAACGGGAGAAGAGGCATTAAAAAGTATTTGAGGAGTTTAAACCTGAAATTGTTTTAATGGATATTAATATGCCAAAAATTGATGGATTATCGGTTGCAAAAAAAGATAAAAATCAATAAATCCTGATACAAAAAAATAGCAATCATTACAGGATATAATTATTTTGATTATGCACAAACAGCTATTAAAATTGGAGTAGAAGATTATATTTTAAAGCCAATTTCAAAGTCAGATGTTTCAGAGATTATTGTAAAATTAGTGAGTTCCTTGCAAAAAGGAAAGAAAAAGATAAGGAAATTGAAAAAGTATTAGAAAAAAATAACAACAGCAGATACACAAGATAACATTGCAAAAAAATAAATATAAAGAATTAATACAAAATATTATTGAAGAAAGTTATACTGATAGTCAATTTACCTTATCCGTTCTCTCTGAAAAAAATTAGATTTAAGTTTAGGATATTTAAGTATTATGTTTAAGAAAAAAATTTTGGAATTCCATTTCAAGATTATCTTTTACAAAAAGAGAATGGAAAAAGGCAAAAATTATTACTTTTTAACAACTGAATTAAAAAAATTATGAAATAGCTGAACAAGTTGGTTTTTGAAGATGTAAATTACTTTATAACAAAAATTTAAAAAAATATTATCAAATTACTCCAAAAACAATATAGAGAAATGGTGTTAAAAAAATGAAAATGAACAATAAACCACTAAACATAAAAAAATAGGATTTTATTTTTTTAATTACCAATTTAGTTCTAGTTTTACTTTTTAGGAAGTATATTTTATTTCAGTTCAAGTAGTCTTTTAATACAGAAAGAAATTTCAGCTAAGACTGAAGCTATTGAAAAAGTGGGAATTATATTGAGTTATATATGAGTAAATTGACAACATTAAGTCAAGTAATTTCACATGATAAAAGGAGTATATGATTATCTAAAAAAATAAAGATGAAACTGAAAAATAGAATTTTTAAATATAATAGATAATACACTTTCCACAGATCCTTATATAAAATCTATTATTTTAATAAGAAAAGATGGTGCAGTTATTTCTAATGAAAAAAATGTAAATATGGAAGTTTCTAGTGATATGATGAAAGAGGAATGGTATGTAAATTCTTTAATGAACCCTATGCCTGTATTAAATCCACTTAGAAAACAAAAATTTTTTTCAGTTGATGGAATGGACGATTGGGTTATTTCTGTCAGTAGAGAAATTACAGACACTAATGGAGAAAAATTTAGGTGTATTGTTGATAGATGTAAAAATACCAAGCACTTCATGGATATCTTCAAAAATCAAGAAACAGGAAAGAATAGTGATATTGTTATTTTTAGATGAGGATAATAGGATAGTTTACTATAAGGAAATCCCTTTATGATACCTCCCGAGAAAAGTATCTAAAAAAATTTAAAAAAATATTGAAGAAGGATATAACAGAAAAGAAAATAAAGTTACAGTAAAATATCCTATTAAGAATACTCATTGGACATTGATTGAAATTTCCTATATGCAAGAAATTGACAGCTTAAAAAAATCATTTTTTTGAAATGATAGTTATAAGTTGTTTGGCTTCTCTTTTAATTACAGTTTTTAATAAGTATCAGTGTATTGAGAAGAATTACAAAACCAATTAAAGAGTTAGAGCAACATATGAATAATTTTAATAATGATTTATCAAAAATAAATTTAAAAAGGTGATGTAAGTATTGAAATTTTAAGTTTACAAAACCATTTTTAATGAAATGATAGATAGGATTAAATATTTAAGAGAATATGAAATTAATGCACTTTACAGTCAAATTAATCCACATTTTTTTATACAATACTTTGGATACAATAATTTGGATGGCAGAATTTCAGGATACTGAAAAAGTTATTTCTATTACAAAGGCTTTATCTAACTTTTTAGAATTTCTTTAAGTAATGGAAAAGAAAAATTCCTTTAAAGGAAGAAATAAACCATATTAAAGAATATTTATATATACAAAAAGCAAAGATATGAAGATAAATTAGAATATAAAATTTCAATACAAGAAGAATTAGAAAACATAGAGGTACCTAAGATTATATTGCAACCTTTTTGTAGAAAATGCAATTTATCATGGTATTAAAAATTTAGATACAACAGGAATAATTTCTATATATTCTCAAATAATAGAGAATAAGATAGAATTAATAATAGAGGATAATGGTATTGGATTTGAAGCAGCTAAAAAAACAAGCACTTATGAAAAATGGGTGGTGTTGGAATTAAAAAAATGTAAATAAGAGAATTCAGTATTATTATGGAAATGAATATGGAGCAAAAATAGATAGTTCCTTTAAAACAGGAGCCAGAATCATAATAACCCTACCTTGTGAACTACTCACGACTAACACTAACGAGTGCTAGAGCCACGAGTGTTCTAACATATTTAATAAATAGAATTGACAAATAAAGAACTTAGTTTTTAAACTGGGTTCTTTATTTTTTTAACAATATCTAGTAAGAAGTCCCCTACTTCTATAAGTAGGGGATGAATTGCTTTTTATTTTCTTGAAATTGTTTCAAAAAAATATGATATAATTAAATCATTTAAAGGTAATAAAAAAAGGAGTATTTTTTTGGAGTAGAAGTTTTTGTATTGAGTATTGGTGGAGCAAGTAAGGAGGAGGAAATGAAGATAATTAAAAAAAGCATATAAATTCAGAATATATCCTCCTTTAGAACAAATAATCTTTTTCTCAAAAAAACTTTGGTTGTGTTAGAAAGGTTCATAACCTTATGTTAGATGATAGAAAGAAAGATTATAAAAAAATACCTACATTTTTATCCAAGTAGTAAGACTTGTTCAAGTTGTGGTAATATAAAAAGAAACACTAAAATTATCAGAAAGAATATATCATTGTGAATGTTGTGGACTAGAAATAGATAGAGATTATAATGCGAGTATAAATATATTAAGAAAAAGGATTAGAAATATTAAGAGAAGAAAAAGTAAGTTAGAAAAATATATCAGGGTAGGGACTACCCGAAGAGCTTGGTAAATATATGTGGCTAACAAAAGCACATACTTCCCAAGAAGCTCCCACTTCTATAAGTGGGAGTAGTTCACTAAATAAAAAGGTCGTGAAAAAGACAGAATCCCTTCTGCTTTTTTACGACCCACCATTCATTCTATTTATACTTCTTGTATATTATATCAAAAATTAGAACAGTTATCAATATAAATATTAAAATATAAAATAAAAAAATGCAATTAACAATATTAAAAGTATAGCAGTTAAAACAAAGTTAATAAAGTCTTTTTGTTCTTTCTTGCTTATATTCTTCAAAAAAATTTTGTTGTATCTTTCCATTTTTCTTTATCTAATAGTTCTTCTTCTGTATATTCTAAAAATTTATGTCCTTTTCACTATTGCATTTGAATATTCATCATCCTTTGGTGGAAGATATCTTTCTTTAACTAATGCTTTTTGTGTAAAAGTCATTATAAATAAATGAAAAATAAGTCTTGAAACAGGAAGTAATACAACCATAATAAAAATAAAAGGTATTTAAATAATCTATATAATAATAATAGTCTAGCAAAGTGATAAATGCAGGCGCTTTTTTTAATGTAAGGCAATATGAAAGCAGAAGTCAAAAATATGGAAGTATCAATTTCTTTAAAAAGTAATAATGTACAAAAAAATAAATAAGGTAAAAGAAAAATAAAAAAACCATTTAAAATCTAGCCTAAATAAAGGAACAAAAAAAGTCAAAAGAAAAGTGAAGTCCAGCTAAAACTTAAATATCCCTTTTTCTTATGTCCATATTTTTTTCTAAATTTATTTTTATTGCCATAAATCCTCCTAATTATTATATTGTAGTAAGTACTCAAGATAAGTTTCGTCTCCTATGTCTGTATTTACAGAATAAAAGATAAATGCAATAAAAAGAAAAAAATATAATAAAGTACATTAGAAACATATAAAATTTCTTTTTCATCTTTTTTTGCAGTATCTACAATATTTTTTTATATTGTGTCATTTTATCATTATCTTTCAATTCATCTTCTGTATATTCTAAATGCCCATATTCTTTTAATAGTGCTAATGAATAACTATCATCTTCAGAAGGCATATAACCTTGTCTTAAGAGTTTATTGGTATAATTCTTATTATAGTTTTTTTAGCTACAAAAATCCATACAATAAAAACAAAAGAATCAATAGTAGCAAGAAAAAAAGAGTATAGCTAAAACTATATACTTATACTTAACATCAAGTAATGAAATTACATAGTCTCTGACTGAAGGAAATTTATCAAAATCAATGTAATCATAAGGAAATCTAGCTATAAAAAAACTAATAGTCCAAAAGTTGCTAACCATATAAAAAAATGTTTTAAAAAAAGTTTTGTTATCTTTTTCTCAGTACAGGAACAAAAAGTCCCCCAAAAATGTAGTAAAACTAAATCCTACAAATCCATCTTTTGTTTTATTCTTCTTTTTTCAAATTAATTTTTTTATAGCCATAATCCCCCAAAAGTTAAAGTAAAATATAATTAAATTCATGTTTTTTTATAGTAACTTATTTTTTTACCCTATAATAAGCCACTCCATTTTTAAATTCATAATCAGCCTTACCAATAGCTCTTAAATGTTCTAAGTTAGCTAGAGCTTCACCAGTTGCAAACCATTTTTGATTATTAGGAAATTCTTCAAAATTCTTTTGCTCTATAATCCCAGTGCATTTTTGCAGCCATTTGTGCAGCAGAGTTTTCTTCAACTTCTTTTTAATAAGTCGTAAACTTCAGCATTTCTATCAGCATAATGTTTCTTAAGTTCATCTATTCTAAGTTTTGGATTATCTATTATTCCTCTATGAGCAGAATAGATAGTATCCACTTCCATATTGTAAACTTTATCTAAGTTTTTTTAAGATAAGTTCCTAAGATATCTTCATACTTAAAATCCCAAAAAAACTTATATTAGGAGTAATCTTATTTAATATGTGGTCACCTGAGAATAATATTTTATGATTTTTTTATCATAAATTCCAACTTGTCCAGGTGTATGACCACTTAAATCTATAACTTCAAAATTATAGTATCCAAAGTCTATTTTTGTCTCCATCTTTAACTATAGTAGTATCCAATTTTCCTTTTTATACAGTAAACAAGTCCAGGATGAGTTTCAAAAAAATTTAAAAATCAGGCTCTATTCCCATAACTTTTTAGTGTAGGAACAAATCTATCTGCATATAGTTCATGTTTCATCTTGTTTATATAGTCAGTGTCTATTTGACTACAATATACTTTACCTTGATATTTATTTTTTTAAATTTTTAGAGCTAGCCCTGAGTGGTCAGCATGTAAGTGAGTTAAAAAAACATATCTGTTTTTTTCCAACTTGTGCACCTAATTCTTCAAGAGCACCAAAGAATACTTTTTCACTTTCTTCATGGTCAAAACCACTATCTACAACTAAAATATTTTCTCCATTTTTTTAATAAAATAGCAATTTAATGCTTTTAATGGGTTTTTAGGTAATGGAACCTCTATTAAATATATTTTTTTGCAATTTCGTTTAACATCAAATTTCTCCTTTAATTTTTAATTTCAATTATTTTTTATATTATATAATAAAAATTTTGTTTTTAGAAAATAAAAATAAAAAAGCTGTTGTAAATACTTTACAACAGCTGAATTCTTATATTAAATTTTACATTCCTGCTAAGTGAATAGCTCCTTCTACTCCTATTGGTAAACCAGTCATAAACCAGATTACTAAGAATATTGTCCATCCAACTAAGAAACACATTGAGTAAGGAAGCATTACAGAAATTAAAGTTCCCATGCCAGATTCTTTATCATATTTTTTGCATGAAAGCAACTATCATAGCAAAAATATGTCATAAGTGGAGTTATGATATTTGTTGAAGAGTCTCCAATTCTGTATGCTAATTGAGTAAATTCTGGAGTATATCCAAGTCTCATTAACATAGGAACGAATATTGGAGCCATTATAGCCCATTTTAGCTGATGCAGATCCCATAAATAAGTTTATGAATGCAGCAACTAAAAACGAATAGAACGATTAAAAGGTAATCCAGTTAATCCTATACTTTGTAAGAAGTCAGCACCCTTAACAGCTACGAAAGTTCCTAAGTTTGTATAAGAGAAATAAGCAACGAATTGAGCTGCAGCAAATGAAAGTGCTAAGTATCCACCCATAGTTGCAAGAGAAGATCCCATCATTTTAGCAACATCTTTATCATTTTTGATAGTTCCAGCAACTTTACCATACACGATACCAGGAACTAAGAAGAACATCATTAAAGTAGGAACTAGTCCATCATGTGTCCATTGTTTTTAAGTTTCCATCAACTTTTTAAAATTGCGTTTTTCGGGAAGAATCAAGAAAGCTATTACAGCACAGAATATTAAAACTGAAACTCCTGCCCATCTTAAAGCTTTTTCTTTCTTTATCTGTTAATTCATTGTGGTCAACTACAACTTCACCTTTATATTCACCAAGTCTTGGTTCAATAATTTTTTTCAGTTATAAAAAGTACCCATAATAGTAATTAAGAATGTTGAAGCTGCCATAAAGTAGTAGTTAGAAGCTGGGTTTACAAAATAACTAGGATTTAATAATTTTGCTGCTTCTGTTGTGATACCAGATAATAGTGGGTCTGTTGTAGAAAGTAAAAGGTTAGCTGAGAACCCTCCTGATACTCCAGCAAATGCTGCTGCAAGACCTGCTATTGGATGTCTACCAAATGACAAGAATATAACTGCTCCTAAAGGAATTAATACAACGTATCCAGCGTCAGAAGCTATATTTGACATAACTCCAGCTAAAACAACCATTGCAGTTAAAAATCTTTTAGGTGTAGCAGTAACAACTTTTTTCATAGTTGCACTCATAAGTCCACTACCTTCAGCAACTCCTATACCAATAAGAGCAACTAAAACTGTTCCTAGAGGTGCAAAACCAGTAAAGTTTTTTTAACCATAGAAGAGAAAATATATCTTATTCCTTTCAGCATTTAATAAAGACTTGATAGTTAAAGTAGTTTCTTTAATTATATTTTCCTTTCTGTCAAATGCTTCATAAGTAACAGATGCTCCTGAAGATGCTGCTATTGCAGATATAATTGCAATAATTACACAGAATATCCAGAACAATGTTAATGGATGTGGTAACTTATTCCCTCCTCTTTCAACAAAATCCAAAAAAACCTTTGAATTCCTTTTTCTTTTCTTTTTCCATAAACTCCTCCTTAAAAAAATATTTATATTATTTAATTATTGATATAATTTTTGTAAAAATTTCCCCGGTGTTCAATTTAAGTTTAATCTGAAATGATTTGAAAAAAATTGGAAAAATTTTTTTATATAAATAATATATACTATAATAATATAAATTACAATAAAAAAAGCAACTGTTTTTATAAAAATTATATAGGGGGAGTAAAAATATATATTTTTATTTATTGTTTACAATAAGTTTTTCCATGGAATTCATCAGCAGGAATTAGATTTTTAATTCATTAAGATTTTCTTTTTGTAACTTTTTCCAGCAACCACAATTTTTTTAATCTATTATTTGCTTTTTTATCATTTGATTTATTAAGTCACTTCCTTCTAAGGCAGTTGCTTTACCACCTGAAGTTAGAATCCTTTTTTTATTCCTATATTTATTAAATCTTCAATATAGTCCAGAGGATTAGATATTTCATCTATTGCCTTATGGAAAGTTACTTCCATAGGAGCAGCTAATTCAACTAATTCCTTTGTAAGTTCTAAATCTATTTTTGTTATCAAAAAGTTAAAAACCAAAAACAACTCCCTTTAACTCCTAATTCTTTTAAATATTCTAATATCTTCTTTCATAATTTCTATTTCATCCTTAGAATAGACAAAATTTCCGCCTCTAGCTCTAATCATAGGAAAAATAGGAATATTTAATTTTTCTAAGCAAATTTTAACTGTTCCATAAGAAGGAGTAGTCCCACCAACAGCTAAATTTTCACAAAGTTCTATTCTATTTGCTCCATTATTTTGAGCTTCTAAAGATTTTTCAAAAGATTCAACACAAGCTTCTTTTATCATATTATCCTCCTATACTAAAAAGTTTTAAAAAGTGGTGCCCATACTAAAGTTAGAATTCCAGCAAATACTATTGATAAGGCACTCATAGAACCTTCTACATCACCAATTTCCATAGCTTTTGAAGTTCCAACAGCATGGCTTGAAACTCCAATTCCAATACCAACAGCTACAGAGTGTTTTACTCTAAAAAATCTTACTGATAAGAGGAGCTGTTACGTTACCAGCTATACCTGTAAGCATAATACTTACCACTGTTATTGCAGGAATTCCTCCAAGCATAGAGCTAACTTCGATCCCAAAAAGGAGTAGTTATAGATTTAGGCATAAGAGAAAAATTAATTTATCGTCCATACCAAATAATTTTCCTAAAAACGATAACAGATACTATACCAACAAAAGAACCTACAATTGCACCAGTCATAACAGGAACAAAGAATTTTTTTGAATAGATCCCATTTTTTTATATAGAGGGATAGCAAGGGCTACTGTAGCAGGACCCAATAGGAAAAAGTATCATTCCTGCTCCCTTTATAATAGTCATCAGTTGAAATATTAAAAACTTTTTAATATAACAATAACTATAATAGTTCCTATTAAAAAGGATTACACAAAGGAGTTTGAGTTTTCTTAAACACCCATTTTCCAATTTCAAGTGCAAAAATAACTTAAAATTAAACCAAAAAAATAAATTACTAACAATTATCTCTTTTCATTATTTTTTTCTCTTTCCTTTCTTTAAAATCTATCATCAGTTGCACAACTTTCCCTGTAATACCCATAGTTAAAAAAATGTTGAAACTATTATAATTACTATAATTTTAAAAGATCTTTTTCTAATAATTCATATGAGTCAATGATTTTAACTGTAGGTGGCATAAAGAATATAGTCATATTCAATAGTAGGAAATTTCCAGCATTTTTCAATTTTTTTCTAATTTTTAAAACTTTAAATTGTAACATAAAGAATAATAATAACAAAGATACTATAGTTCCTGGTAAAGGAAGATGTAAAATCTTTGACAGTAGCATTCCAACATAGTTAATTGTAAAAATTAACATAAACTCTCTAAGCATATAACCTCCAAAAAAATAAAAAAATAAAATATATACAAATAGAAAGAGTGGAAACAAGTTCCACTCTAAAAATTGTTTATTAATCTCTTGGCTTCATTTGTGGGAAAAGAATTACGTCTCTTATAGATGGAGCACCTGTAAGTAACATTACAAGTCTGTCTATACCGATTCCCATTCCACCTGTAGGGTGGTAAACCATATTCAAGAGCTTCTACGAAACTTTCATCTATTTCTGGTGTTGCTTCCTCATTACCACGTAATGCTTCTTCAACTTGAGCCTCAAATCTTCCTCTTTGGTCAGCAGGGTCATTTAATTCTGTGAAGGCATTAGCATATTCTCTTTTATTAATAAATAATTCAAAATCTGTCTGTGAAATTTGGATTTTTCATTTCTCTTAGCAAGCGGAGATATTTCAACAGGATGTCCATAAACAAATGTTGGTTGAACTACTCTTTCTTCACATTTTTGTTCAAAAAAATTCATTTATAACATGTCCAACACTGTCCATGTGGTCTGCCACTTCAACATGATGTTCTTTAGCTAATTTTTTAGCTTCTTCGAAAGTCATTTCTTGCCAGAAGTCAACTCCTGTAACATCTTTTTATCATATCAACCATGTGTACTCTTTTGGAAATTCTTTAAAGATAATTGAACTCCATCATATTCAATATCAGTTGTTCCATTAACTTCTTGACATACAGATGAGATTATTCCTTCACATAGATCCATCATATCATTGAAGTTAGCATGAGATTGGTATAGTTCTATCATAGTAAATTCAGGATTGTGTCTTGTAGAAATTCCTTCATTTCTAAAGTTTCTTCCTAATTCATAAACTCTTTCAAATCCTCCAACTATTAATTTCTTTAAGTATAGTTCAGGAGCTATTCTTAAGAATAGATCAAGATTTAAAAAGCATTATGGTGAGTTACGAAAGGTTTTAGCAGCAGCTCCTCCTAAGATTGGGTGCATTAAAGGAGTTTCAACTTCTAAGAATCCTCTGTCATCTAGATATTTTCTAACAGCTTTTATTATTTGAGTTCTTTTTAATAAAAGTATCTCTTACATCTGGGTTCATTATTAAGTCAACATATCTTTTTCTATATCTGATTTCAACATCTGTTAATCCATGATACTTTTTCAGGAAGAGATCTTACGTTTTTTAGTAAGAAGGCTGATAGATTTAACTCTTAAAGTTAATTCCTCAGTATGAGTTACGAATAATTCTCCTTCAACACCTATAATATCTCCAACATTAAGCATTTTAACTATATGATCAAATTCGTCTTCACCTAATTCATCTTTTTGATATATATTTGAATTTTTTCCAGATTGATCTTCTATATGAGCAAAAGTAAACTTTTTCCTTTACCTCTTAAAGACATTATTCTTCCTGCAGTTTTTAAATTTTAAATTTTTCTTCAGGATTATGTTTTAATATATCTCCTATCATTATTTGCTTATCATATTTACTACCGAAAGCTTTAACTCCATTACTTTCCAATTCTTCAATTTTTCCATCTTTCAGCAATTAGAGGCTCTTTCTCTAATCTGTCAAAAATATTTTTCCATACCTTATATCCTCCTAAAAAGTTATTTTTATTAAATTTGAAAGTGCTTCACTTTTCTTAGTCCAAGAACTGCTTGGAAATTCTTGTTTTTAAAAAGTCTTATATATTTTTGTAACTTCAGCTCTATTACCAAGTTTAGCATATGAACTTGCTATATTATAATAGATTTCTGGCTTTTTGTCTTGTATTTTTTTCATTAGAAAGTGATTTTTTAAAAATTATCTATAGCAACTCTAGGGTTAGAGTTTATATTTTTCATTCCCTTATCATAATAAGATTCAGTTGAAGTAGTCGCTTTTAGACTTAGTAGAACCTACCGTAGAAGCTGAACTAGTTGTACCAGAAATTCCACCAATAACTGATCTAACTTTTTTCTCTTGCATAGTCCACAACAGAAGTTTCATCTTCTTTATTTTTTTATTTTTCTACAGTTCTATTATCTACAGGAGTAGATACAGTCTTATCTATAGTTCTATTAGAATTGCTATTATTATATTCATCTAAAGCATTTTTTTAAATCTGAGTTATTAGTATTATATACTTCAGAAGCGTATAAAAATACTCTTATTTGCTAATTTTGTAGCTCTTAATATAGTTGCTTTTTCACTGTCAGAGTAAGAAGAAAAAAATCATTTTTTTACCCCAGCTAAAGCTTCATTTATAAGAGAGTTATTTCTTATTTCATAAGCATATTTTAAGAATAGATAATTAACTTCTTTTGAATATCTTCCAGCAGGATATAGCATTTTTATACAGAGTAACAGCATTCTCTACATCTTTATCTCTTTTTTTCTGAATCTTGTAGTATTAACTTATAAAGATCTTTTCATTGAAATCATACTTAGATATAGCAGATACTGTAATTTTTCTATTTACACTTCCATTAATATAAGTTGATAAAACATATTGACCTTGATATACAGTTCTAAAAAGTTACTTTTTCCATTTGTAAGGCTAACTTTTTGGATTAGCATTTTTGGAGAAGTTGAAAGTTTTATAGCTTTTTCATTATTGACAGGAAAAACTAAAGTTTCTCCTATAGGAACAGTATATTGATTTTTTATATTGTCATCTACTTTTTGCAGAAGTTCTTAAATTTGCTTTTATAATAGTTAGATAGTCGCTAATATTTTCGTCATTAACATCTACAGATATAATTTTTCTTCTTGTTGTGGTCTAGTTTCAACTGTTCCACTAGTTGTAGGAGTAGTAGTTCCACCTGTTTGTTGAGAACCAGCTATTTCAATTTCTCTTATAGTTCCTCCACTACTTTTTGCCACCAATATTATCTAAATTATAACAACCTACAAAAACTACTGCCACTAAAGTTATAGCTAATTTTTAACATTTTTTTCTCCCTCCATTAAACATGCTTTATAGCTATTTCAATCTTATTTATTTCATTGTGATCTATATCGAATAATGTATAAGAAAATTGAAATATTCCTTTCTCTTTATTATATGAATATTTTTCCCCTAATACAAGAAAATTTTGTTTAAAATTCTCAATTTCATAAAATTATTTTTCTCACCATTAAATTTTAAATGTATATTTAAATTAGTTTCTAATTTCTAATTAAAAAAATATTTCTTTTTCTATTAAACTAATAGAATACTCATTTTTGAGAGTTTTTTTAAAGAAAATTTTATATTTTCTAAATCTTCTTTTAATTCTCCTTCAATTTCTCCTATAAGTTCTTCAACACATTCTTCATTAAAACTATCTTTTGTTGACAGAATAAAATTTCCTTTTATGATTTCATCCTCCTATTTATGATATTTTTATATTATTAGATATTGCAAACCATCTATAAACTTGCTCTAAAAGAATAAGTCTCATAAGTTGATGAGGAAAGGTAAAGTGTGAAAATTTCAATTTCATATCAACTGAGTTTTTTAAGCTCTTTATTTACCCCATTAGAGCCACCAATAATAAAATTTATACTACTTGTACCCTTATTTTTTTAAGTCCTCAATATATTCAGACATATCTTCTGAACTTAATTCTTTCCCATTTAAATCTAAAAAGAATATTGTAAGAATTAGTCTTTGAAAGCTGTTTTAATATATCTTGACTTTCTTTTGTCTATTGAAATATTCATATTATCTTCTTTATTATATTCTTTTAATTCAATGATATTGAGATTTTGCAAAACTTGTCATTCTCTTTGAAAACTCAGCAATACCTTCATTTATATATTTATCTTTTATTTTTTTCCTATACAAATAATATTTATATTCAAGTTACCACCTTATTTTCTTTTTTAAAAAGTTTTTTTCTAAATCAAGTAAAGACATCTTTCACTATTATAGGTCTTCCATGAGGACAAGTATATTCTCCAACTTCATGAAGTTTTTGCCACCATGGAATACATCTCTTCTATAGTTAATTTATGATTAGCTTTTATAGCACCTTTGCAAGACATAGATACTATAATATTTTTCTCTGATATCCTTATCCTTATTTTTAGAAATATTATCTAAAATTTCTTTTTATTATATTTTTCATAACTATCTCTTAAATCCATAGTTGGAGTGGTTCTTAATAGAATTTCATTCTTTTTCAAAAATCATCTATATCAAAAACCAAAACTTGAAAAAGATTTCAGTGTTTTCAAGTGCTAGTTGCTTTTCTCTTGGATCTAGCTCAAATCTTATAGGAACTAAAAAGATTTTGTTTAGTCATAGAGTGACTATAGTATTCTTGCTTCAACTTTTCGTATAGTATTCTTTCATGTATTATATGTTGGTCATAGATTTCTAAAAAGATTATTTCTTTCAACCAGAATAAAACTATCAAATACCTGTCCTATAACTTTAAAAATCTATGTTTTTTTAAACTTGAAAAATCATCAAATATTTTACCTCTACTAGTATCCTTAGTATCAAAAATATATTTGTCCTTTGTTTTTTCAGTTTCAACTTCTTTTTCTATTAAATCAAAGTCATTGTCTACTTTTTTGAAAGTCTCAATATTTTTCTTTTTATTTCATTAGAAGAAGTTTTTGACTGTATTTTCAATATGAGAGATATTTGGCTTTTTCAACTTTAATCTCACTATAATCCTTTTTTTAAATACTCTTCTTTTTGAACAACAGATAATTGAGATAAACTTTCTTTTTCATCTTTAAAATCATTTTATATCTAAAAAAATTATTATTAGAATATTCTAATTTTTTCTTCTTTTTCTTCAAAAGTTTCAACTTCTTCATCTTCAACTTCGATATGTGGTGAAATAAAAATTCTCATCATCAGAGAAAAATTTTTCAATTTCACCTTTGACTAAATCATATATTTTTAGATTGATTAGCAAATTTTACAATTTTTTGATGGATGAACATTGACATCAATTTCAGCTGGATCTATATCTAAGAAAATTAAAAGCACTTGGATACTTTCCTTTCATTAGTTTTGTATGATAGGCAGCAATTACAGCTTCTTCAACTATCTTTGATTTTACAGAACGACCATTTATAAATACAAAGATAGAATCTTTATTAGCCTTAAATAAGTTAGCATTACCTAAGTAACCTAGTGAAAATTTAGAGAAATTCTTTAAATAATTTTTTTCCAAAGATTTCTAAAATAGCATTTTCTATACCATTCCCACTTGTTCTTATACTTTCCTTACGCTTCAATATTTAAGATGAATTTAACATTAGGATTAGCTAGAGCCTCTCTTAAAAAGATATCCTTTATATTTAGATATTCAGTAGTGTCCTTTCTCAAGAATTTTTCTTGCAGGAGTATTATAGAATAAATCTTTTATTTCTATCTGAGTACCTACATTTTTGTATATCTTTTAGATTTGTTACCTTACCACCTAAAACATTCATTTGAGTACCATTAGGTGAATCTTCTGTTCTTGAAGATAGTATCATTTTAGAAACAGAGGCTATTGAAGATAGAGCTTCTCCTCTAAAACCATAAGTTCTTATATTAAATAGATCATCTTTTGTAATAATTTTTACTTGTTGCATGTCTTTCAATAGAAAGCAGTAAGTCCTCTTTGACATTCCACAACCACTGTCACTTATGGAAATATCAAGACCCCCATTCCACACTTCTAATTTTATTTCCTTACTTCCAGCATCTAGAGAGTTTTCAATTAACTCTTTAATCATACTAGTAGGATTTTTCTACAACTTCACCAGCGGCTATTGCATTAGAAACACTCTCATCTAAAATTCTAATACGGTTCATTTCTACCTCCAGCATAAAAAAATATTATTTTACAGTATAACATTGTGAATAAAGATTTACAAGGCAAAAATAAATAAAATGGCAAAATATATGCTATAATGTTAAATTGAGGTGAAATTATGAAAAAATATTAGCATTATTGAGTTTATTAATTTTTATGGTGGCATGTTCCTCTTCTGATACGCCAGTAAAAGAGACAAAAGGAATAAGCACACCTAGAAGAACAAGTAGCAGTTCTTCAATAGGGAGTATGGGGAAATTTAAGGTAGATTCTGACACTTATGTATCACTTGGAAGAAATGAAAAGAATACAATTTGTTGTAGTTCATTATACAGCAACAAATAATGAATATTCTATTAAAAGAATTAATTTCAAACAGAGTAAGTGCACACTTTTTAGTTCTTGATGAAGATGATAATACAATCTATAATCTAGTTCCTTTAGATCAAAAGAGCATGGCATGCTGGAGCAAGTTCATTTAGAGGAAGAACTAATTTAAATGACACATCTATCGGTATTGAAATTGTTAGTGATGGTATAGCAAGAGATCGTAGAAATGATCCTAATCGTTATCCACCTTACGATGCTTATCTTGAATATAAGCCAATACAAATAGAAAAAGTTGCTCAAATAATAAAATATGTTACAGCTAGATATAATATTCCAGCAAAAAATATTGTTGCTCACTCTGATATCGCTCCAAGTAGAAAGAAAGATCCAGGAGCAAAATTCCTTGGAAAGAATTATATGAAAAGTATGACATAGGAGCTTGGTACAATGAAAGTGATAAGCAAGCATTTATGAATGAAGAAAAATTTAACGCTACATCTATCAGTGATATCAAAGAAGAATTGAGAAAATATGGATATGAAATCAACAGAACTAATGAATGGGATAAAGAAAGTAGAGATGTTGTTTATGCTTTCCAACTACATTTTCAATGCTAAAAATGCAACAGGAAATATGGATTTAGAAACTTATGCAATTTTTAAAAAGCATTGAACAAAAAAATATCCTAACTAATGAGGTAGCTCTATGACTGAAAAAGAAATTGAATTATCTATGGATAAGGCTTTTAAAAAACTTCCTTTTTGAAATAAAGAAGATAAAATTTGCTCTAGCTCTTGTTAAATTTTTTTAAAAGGAAATAAAAAGAATAAAAATCAAGAGGACTTATATAAGTCCTCTATTTCTCTAAATTTATATAGAATTATAGCAGATGCAACTGCAACATTTAATGATTCTGTATTTGAAAGTATAGGAATAATTGTTTTACAATCGCTTATACTTACAAATTCATCACAAATTCCACGACCTTCATTTCCAAAAATCACAGCATTTTTTTCTCTTTTAATTTAATTTTTATTGTATGGTAGAGCCTCTTTATCTAAGTAAGTTGCTATTACAGAGTAATTATTCTCTTTTTAAAAGTTTTATAATTTCTTGTTTTTTTCTAGATAGAAAAGATTGACATTTAAGATAGAACCCATAGTTGCCCTTATAACTTTTTTTCATTGTAAGCATCAACTGTCCCCTTAGTTAAAAATTATATCTTTAAAGTTTGTAGCATCACAAAGTCTAATAATAGTTCCTAAATTACCTGGATCTGACACATCATCTAAAATCACTAAATTATTTGATAAACAATTTAAGTCATTATTTTTATAGTAAACAATGATTATCCCTTGTGAGTTTTCTTGTGAACTCAATTCTTGAAAAATCTTTTCACTTACCAAAATTTTTTACATTCAAATCTATCTAATTTTTTTCCATATATAAATCTTTAACATCTTCTCTAACAATTATTATCTCGGGTACAGTATCATAATCTAAAAAAATTTATGTCCTTCAGCTAAAAATTGTCCTTCAGCATCTCTATATGTTTTAATTTTTTTAAAAAAATTTTATTAATTTATTTTCTTTGCTCTCTATAATTTCCATGATATCATTCCTTTTTCAAAAGATAATATTATTTTTAACATTGAAAAATAGAAAAAGTACAACTAAGTCTGAATTTTTTTATGTCTAATAATTATTAAGTTAAAAGATTTAAAAGGAAGTAATTATTATGAAATTTAATAGAAGATTAACATTTTTCTGAGGAACTTGGAAACACAGTCACACATGGAGTGATGGCAGCAGCAACTTTAGTGCTTTTTACCTATAGGTAGTCTATGGGGTTACTTTCATGGTGGCTATGCTTCAGCAGTGGGAATAAGTATTTTCATAGCCTCATTGTTTTTAATGTTTTTGAGTTCAACTCTTTATCATTCTATGTATCACAATAGCAAGCATAAATCTATATTTAGGATTTTGGATCATATCTTCATATATGTTGCTATTGCTGGAAGTTATACACCAGTTGCCTTAGTTATAATAGGCGGTTGGAAAGGAATTTTAATTGTAGTTATTCAGTGGACTATAGTATTGGTTTGGAATACTATATAAGTCATTGGCAACAAGAGCCATGCCAAAATTGAGTTTAACCTTGTATTTAGTTATGGGGTGGATAGCAATTTTCTTTTTTCCCACATTACTTAGAAGAGCAAATACAGTATTTTTAGTTTTAGTTGTATTGGGTGGAGTGATGTATTCAATAGGTGCATATTTCTTTGCTCATGACTATAAAAATACTATCATATGATATGGCATATATTTATTAATATTGCCGCTATTCTGCATATAATAGGAATAGGATTTTTCTATATAGAAAATAAAAATTAAATTTAAATATATAATAAATATGATATAATAATGTATAGAAAAATTTCAGAAAGGAATAGTGAATTTGAATAAATGATAGATAAAATTACTATAAAAGGAGCAAGGCAACATAATTTAAAAAAATATAGATATTGAACTCCTAAAAATGAATTCATTGTTATAACAGGAGTAAGTGGAAGTGGAAAAATCTTCTCTTGCCTTTGACACAATTTATTCAGAGGGGCAAAGAAGATATGTAGAAAGTCTTTCAGCCTATGCAAGACAATTCATAGGTCAGATGAATAAGCCAGAAGTAGACAGTATAGAAGGTTTATCTCCTGCAATCTCAATAGAGCAAAAACAACAAATAGAAACCCTCGTTCAACAGTTGGAACTATAACTGAAGTTTATGATTATTTAAGACTTCTATTTGCTCATATAGGAATAGCCCACTGTCCTATTTGTCATACAGCAGTTGAAAAAAACAAAGTGTGGATGAAATAGTTGAAAGTATTATGTCTAAATTTGATGAAGAAAGTAAAAATTATTCTTCTATCACCAGTTGTTAAAAGATAAGAAAAGGTACTCATAAAAAAATATCTTTTTTTAAATCTTTTTTAAAAAGGTTTTGTAAGAGCCAGAGTAAATGGTGAAGTACTTTATTTAGAAGATGAAATTGAACTGGATAAAAAAACAAGAAACATAACATAGAAGTTGTAGTAGACAGATTAGTTTTTAAAGAAAGATGACAAAGATTTTTGAAAAGTAGATTAACTCAATCAATAGAGGCAGCAATAGAACTATCAAATGGAAAATTGATAGTAAATGATGGAAAAAAACAGATTATCTATACAGTGAAAACTATTCTTGTCCTAACCATGAAGATGTTAGTATACCTGAATTAAATCCAAGATTATTTTTCATTCAATGCTCCTTATGGTGCCTGTCCTGAATGTAAAGGACTGGGTAAAAATTAGAAGTTGATGAAAATAAGTTGATAGAAAATCCAGACTTATCTATAGAAGATGGGGAATGTACATTCCAGGGGCTATGGCGAGAAAGGGATATAGTTGGGAAATATTCAGAGCTATGGCGAAAGCAGCAAAAAAATAGATTTAACTAAGCCTGTTAAAGATTTAACTAAAAAGAATTGGATATAATATTCTATGGTTATGATGAAAAATTTAAATTTGATTACACAGGTGGGGAATTTGATTTCCATGGCTATAAGGAATATGAAGGAGCAGTTAAAAAAACTTAGAAAGAAGATATTATGAATCTTTTTCGGAAGCTCAAAAGAAGAGATTGAAAACAGATATATGGTTGAAAGAATCTGTAAAGTTTGTAAGGAAAAAGATTGAAAGATGAAGTCCTAGCAGTAACTGTTAATGATAAAAAAATATCATGGAAATCTGTGATATGAGTATAAAAATTCTCTTGATTTCTTTATGAACTTAAGTTTGACAGAGAAGCAAGAAAAATTGCTAAGGAAATTTTTAAAAGAAATAAGAGAAAGATTGACATTTATGACTAATGTTGGTTTGGATTATTTGACACTTTCAAGAGAAACTAAAACTTTATCAGGTGGAGAGTCTCAAAGAATAAGACTTGCAACTCAGATAGGTTCAGGACTTACAGGAGTTCTATATGTACTAGATGAACCAAGTATAGGACTACATCAAAAGGATAATGATAAATTACTTGCAACTTTAAATAGACTTAAAGAATTAGGAAATACTTTAATTGTGGTTGAACATGATGAAGATACTATGATGCAAGCAGACAAGATACTGGATATAGGTCCAGGTGCAGGAACTTTTGGTGGAGAAATTGTTGCCTTTGGAAGTCCAAAAGAAATAATGAAAAACAAGAATTCTGTAACAGGGAAATTCTTAAGTGGTAAGGAAGAAATTGAAATACCAAAAAGAGAAGAAAATGGAGATAAAACTCTTAAATTATTTGGTGCAAAAGGAAATAATCTAAAAAAATATAGATGTAGAATTTCCTCTAGGAGTTATGACTGTTGTAACAGGAGTAAGTGGAAGTGGAAAAATCTACTCTTGTTAATTCAACCCTATACCCAATACTATTTAATCAATTGAATAAGGAAAACTATATCCATTGGAATATGACAAAATTGAAGGTTTAGAAGAATTGGAAAAAGGTTATCAATATTGATCAAACTCCAATAGGAAGAACACCAAGATCTAACCCAGCTACTTATACAAAACTTTTTGATGACATAAGAGATATTTTTGCAGAAACTCAAGATGCAAAGCTACATGGTTTTTAAAAAAAGGTAGATTCTCATTCAATGTTAAAGGTGGAAGATGTGAAGCCTGTCAAGGTGCAGGAATATTAAAGATTGAAATGAATTTCTTGCCTGATGTCTATGTTGAATGTGAAGTTTGTAAGGGAAAAAAAGATATAATAAAGAAACATTAGATGTATATTATAAAGGAAAAAAATATCTATGATGTCTTAGAAATGAGTGTATTAGAAGCTTATGACTTCTTTTAAAAATATCCCTACTTTAGAAAGAAAGTTAAAGGTTTTTTAATAGATGTAGGACTGGACTACATAAAATTAGGACAACCTGCAACTACTCTGTCTGGTGGAGAAGCACAGAGAATAAAACTTGCAACAGAACTTTCTAAAATGAGTAAAGGAAACACTGTATATATCTTAGATGAACCTACAACAGGATTACATTTTCAAGATATTAAAAAAAGTTATTAGAAGTTTTTAAATAGACTTTTAGAAAAAAAGGTAATACTGTTATAATAATCGAGCATAACCTTGATGTTATAAAACTGCTGACCATATAATTGATATTGGTATAGATGGTGGAGAAAATGGAGGAACTGTTGTTGCAGTAGGAACACCAGAAGAAATTGCCAAATCTAAAAAGTTACACAGGAAAATATATTGCCAAAATCTTAAAAAAGAAAAATAGGCTGATGCAATGCAACAGCCTATTTTATTATTTTTCCATTCTTTCAATAGCAGCTATTCTTTTTCTAAACTTGGGTGAGTAGAGAAAAAGATTTACCATATTACCCATAGAAAAATTATTTGTAATTTTAAAAAGCAGCGAATTCTCTATCATTAGGTTGAAGATTTACTCTTCCTTCACTGATTTCTTGTAGACGTAGTAAAGCACTTTTCATATATGAAGGATCAGTAATTTGAGCTGCTAATCTATCAGCACCGAATCTCTTCTTCTTGAATACCAACTTGCAACAATTCTACCTAAAAAGTTAATACCATTTTTAATCATATAGAAACTTGCCATACTAGCTGCAGCTCCACCTGATCTATTATTTCTTCTACTATTTAAAACAAGGTAACTTATTATTAATCCAAAAGCTGATACAAAACCTTCTAAAATAGAAGAAGTAAGCATATCTCCATTAACAACATGTGACATTTCATGAGCTAAAACCCCTATAATTTCTGTCTCGTTCATATTATTTAAAAAGTCCTTGAGAAACAGCAACCATAGCAGAGTTCTTTGAGGCTCCTGTTGCAAAAGCATTGATATCATTAGAAGGATAAACTCCTATTTCAGGAAGTTTTTGAAGATTTAATTTTTTTCACTCAATAGAGTTACAGTATCAACAACTAACTGTTCTTTCTCACTTCTAGCTCCACCATTTCCTATCATTCTTACATTGTATGCTCTTTTTACACTTGCCTTTGATGTCATTAAAGATACAAAAGGTGCTCCAAAAGCAAAAGCAATAAGAAGAGGATAGTATTTTAACATTCTTCTCCAGCAAACACATAGATTAGTAAATATGTTGCAAAAACCCCCATAGTTGCCCAAGAAACAACTTTAAATATATTTACATGAGGAGCATTTACAACTTTTATTTTTAATTCAATCAAACCTTTCAAAAATCATCTCCTTTTTATTAATTCTAATAAACTTACATAAGATTTTTCTTCAATAGAAAAAGCTTTTTGATAAGAATTCTCAATTTTTCTCTGTATAATCTTAAAAAAAGATAAAAAGTCAGTGCCACTTTTTTTACAAGCCAAATCTAAAACTTTTAATTCTTGATTTGTAATTTTTTTCTTTGTTTTGAATAATAATTTAGAAAATCTCTTATAAAATTATTTTTCAGTGAAAAATCATACTTATTTATTTTTAATCCAAAAAAATTTATAACTACAGCAATATCAAAAATAAATGGTGCATAATAACTTTCATTAAAAATCTAGAATAGCTTTTTATATTGTTATTCTCATCAAAATAAGACATTGTCAGGAAGATATCTCCATGTATAATTCCACATTCAAGCTGAGAAAAATCATAATCTTTTTACTTCAGAAGCTAAGTTTAATAGTTTTTCTTTATCTTGAAAATCAATATCCGATTGAGATATTTTATCATAAAAATAATTAAAAGTCTAGCCCTAGTTTTTTCTATTATATTTTTTCAGAGCTTTATATCCTTTGTAAAAGCGTGTAGTTTTTCCTAAAGTAAGTTGCTACTTCTCTTATGATATGAGTATCTATTTTTCAATAATTTTTCCCTCAACATAATTGAAAAAGAGCAAACTTTTTATTTTTCAAAAACAGAAATATATTCATTATCTTTATTTTTAACAGCTTCACTCACAGGAATAAAACTTGCTATTTTATTTAACAAGATTAGTTCTTGTTCTTCTTCATCTAAAGTTCTATCAGCTTCAAAAATTCTAAGTATATATTTTATATTCTCACAATCAATTTTGAAAATTTGAATTTAAAATACCATTACTAATATTTTTATATCTAGAATTTTTATTCGATACTGTTCTTCAATAAATTCTTTTTCTTTATCTAAAATTTTTGTAAAAACTCCCATATTACCCCCATTTTCTATAAAATTGGTGATAAAAGTCTAAATACAGACTCTTTAATTTTTGTAAAAATACTTCTTTTTGCAAAAATCGTTAAAATGTTAATTTCTTAGATATAGCAATATCTTTTATAATATTGTACTTTAAAAAGCATTAGCAACTTCCTTATTATAGATATTTAAATTTACTTCAAAGTTTAAATAAAAAAACTTCTATAGTCTAAGTTGCATGTTCCAACTGAGATAACTTCTTCATCTATCAATAAAGTTTTTGAGTGAATGAAGCCATTTTCATATCTGTAAATATGAGCACCCTAATCTCAAAAGATCAGCAATATAGTACTGATTAACCCAATAGATGAAAAGGTGATCTGCCTTGTTAGAGTATCATAATTTTTACATCTATTCCAGATAAAATCGCAGTTTTTAATGTATCTAGTAATAGTTCATCTGGAACAAAGTAAGGTGTTTGAATAAATACAGACTTCTTAGCCTCCTGTATAAGTTTGATATGATTATCTCTTATTACTGGAAACTCATAGTTAGGTCCTGAGCTAATGAGCTGCATATATATACTTTTTCTTCTTCATATTTAAGAGTAGGCTCAATTGGCAACTTTTCATCTTTTAAAAATTTATTTTTAACTATGCTCAAGGCAAAATAGAATTCTTTTTCAAAAGTTGCAACCACATCTCCAAAGACTTTTACAGAAGTATCACGCCAATATCCTATTTTTCCTTTACCCAAGTACTCATCTCCTATATTCATACCACCAACAAAGGCCACTTTATTGTCAATTATAGTCAGTTTTCTATGGTCTCTATAGTTTAGTCTAATATTAAATAAAGGTATATAAGTTTTTAAAGAAGAAATGTAAGTTCACTCCAGTATCTTTTAAAGTATCTTTTTCAGTCTAAAATTAGAAGTATTCACTCCATCTATGATTAGATTGACTTCTAAACCCTCTTTAGCTTTTTCTATTAAAAGATCAGCTATTTCTTTTTCCAATGTTATCAAACTTAAAAACAAAATATTCCATATTGATGACTTCTCTAGCATTTTTAATTTCTTCTTTAAGTTTTCAAAAAATCCTTCCCTGTAAAGTAAAGCTCAATATTATTATTGGCACTTATATGGTTATCTGTACTCATCTCAAGATAAGTAATAAGACCTTTTCCATCTTCTTAGCTCTTTTCTATCAGCATTAGTAACATTTTTATACTTCTTAATTTTTATTTTTATATATTTTATTAGCTACTCTTTTTCTTGAAAGTGAGACCAAAAATAGATAGATAAAAACCAACATATAAGGTAAAAAAGAGTTAAAATAAAGATCCAAAGAATTGTATATAGTGGATCTCCACTGTAATAATAACGATAATAAAAAAATAAATTTGCTATCCAAACATATTGTAAAAAGAGATTTACAAAAGTTATTATTAAAACTTGAATATCTTGCATATTTTTACCTCAAAAATAATATTTGATATATAATAGCATTTTTAGATATTCTCAAAATATTATTTAAAGATATGGATAAATATAAATATATATGATAAAATTATAAAGAATAGTATAGTCATGTGGGAGGACATTTATATGTTAAGTAACAATACGAAATTTAACCTTTTACTAGGAGACAATTTTTAATAAATTAGTTTCCTTACCAACGAAACAAGTAATAATGAGAAGTATACTTTCAGTTATAGATAGAGATTTTTATTGTCTCAAGTAATAATTCATCTCTAGCTGAATTAGTTCAAAAAGTTATTAGATAAAGTTCTAAATGAAAAACAAGAAATTGTTGATATTATCAGCGATCTTTTTCTATGGAAAATAAATCTGATCTAAGTTTTTATAAAGAAATATTTGATTCAGATATGTTTTCATCAATAATTACCACAAACTTTGATTATACCCTAGAAGAAAATTTCTTAAATTTAATAAAAATAAATACTCCCTTTGACATGAATAATGAGGAAAGTGGGAAAAGTAGCATTTTATAAAATCTATGGAGATTATAAAGACAAAGATATTGATAAATTTGTTCTTTCTTCACAAGATATAAAAAAAGAATAAAAGTATTAGGATTTTTATGCTAAGTTTTTGGGAAAAAAATTGAGAATCGAATTTAATAAGAGAGCAACAATAATCTTAGGGTGCTAATCTAGAAGACAAAGAGTTCTTAGATATTTTTAGACTTTATAATGTCTAAAAACTGATAGACTTCAAACCACTTATCTATACATCAATGATGAAATTGATAAGTATATGGCTGATAAAAAAATATTACTAATTTTTATAAATAAGTATTCAATTGAAATTATAAAAGGAGAGGCTAAAGACTTTATTCCAAATCTAAAAAGAAAGATTTTTGATGAGAAAAAGTGGTGATGCCCTACAGTATTTTTGCCTGATTGGTGAGGACGAAGCAAGTCCTCACCAAATTGAAGAACCTAAGCTAGTTGAAAATTTTTAAACCTATTGAAGAGCCTAAAGTGATTGAAAAAAATATAAATTATTTGAGGAATTCAAAGTAATTGAAACAAATGAACCTGTTGTAAATGAGATAATTGAGTTAAAACCTATAGAAAATAAGGAAATGGAGATAACTCTAAGACATGATGATTTTCTTGAAACAAGTTCTGAAGTAAAGTTTACAAGTATGGCTTTAAAGAATTTCCCTATAAAATATAGAAATTTTTTTCAAAGGATTTAGAACCTTTAAAAACTAATTTTTAGGAATGGCTGATATAGATTTTTGGTTTTGCCAGACTAGATGGAGTATCAATCAAGATTTTAGACTTTTTAGATTTTAAACTTATAGAATTTAGAAAGAAAGATTTTAGAATTGCTATAGATGAAAAGATAGCTTATTTGAATATGAAATACCTAAAGATATTAAAAATAAAAAGATTGGAAGAAATACTTAATTTCTTTTGCTAATTTCTTTAAAGCAACTACTATAAAATTTAAAATAGCTAATGATAAATACGAATATTATTTCCATAATAATATTGAGTATTATAAATTTATAACCTTAAAACAAATTTTTAACTCAATATACAAATTTAATTTCTAATCTAAGATTATATAGATATAAAAAAATTTATCTTCAGCTAAGAATACTTCTTTTGAATTAGATTTACTTGATAAATCAAATTCTGTGGAAGAGGCAAATACTTGGATAAATGCAGAGATTAAATCAGTTATTGATGTGAATATAGGGGATAGTTTAACAATAAAACGTCTTCATAAGATGAATTTTAATGATTTTCCTTATGATGTAGAAGAAATAATCACCTTAGTCCATCCTCTTACTAAAGAAGAAGTAAAAGACAACATAATAAAATTAACAAGAAAATCTGTTAAGATAAAATTGAGAAGAGTACACAAATAGGAGGTCTATATTTCATGGATAAATTAATAAAAGAAGAGTTCTTTAAAAGAATTTTCCATTAATGAGGATTATTTTTCTTTCCACTGGTTTAGATTGGACTGAATTAGAAAAATATATGAAGACTATGTAAGCTTAGTTCCTCTTTTAGAAAAAGAAGCTGAATATGTAGTATCTAAATTGATAGATGTATCATCTGTACACTCAGTAAGAAGAAGAGTAAAAACCTAGTCATCTAATTGAAAAAAATAATTAGAAAAGGAAAGAAGTACCAAGAAAGAAATATTAGTGTTGATAACTATAAAGAAATAGTTACAGACTTAATAGGGATAAGAGTGTTACATCTTTTTAAAGATGATTGGCAAACTATACATCATGAAATTTTTAAATCTTTGGGATATAAAAAGAAACACCTCAAGTTAATATTAGAAGAGGTGACTACAATCTATCTCAGTTTAAAAGAAACAATTAAAGATATAAACTGTGATGTAATTGTAAGAGAACATGGATATCGTTCAGTACATTATCTTGTTAGCATAGATATAACAAAAAGTTTTTAAATATATCTGTTGAAATACAAGTGAGAACTGTTTTTGAAGAAGCTTGGAGTGAAATAGATCACATTATGAGATATCCTTATGACGTTGATAATCCGATAATAACTGAGTATTTAGGGATTTTCAATCGTATAGTTAGTTCAGCCGATGAAATGGGAACTTTCTTAAAGAAAGTTAAAGAAAAATTTTGAAATGCAAAAAAATGTTGATGAAGTTCAAAGAGAATTAGATTTAAAATTTAAATAAAATAGAGGCATATGCCTCCTATTATTCTATTCTTGATTTTTAATATTTTCTATAGCTTCAGTGAAAGCTTCTTTAAAAACACTCTCTGATGTAAAAGTTGCTCCTGCTACCATGTCAATTTTATCAAGTCTTTGTCTAGCCTTAACATCATCAACTAATTTTTGTACAACAAACACCACCAATGACATCAGTATCTTCATGTATAACCTGAATTTCAGTAACTCTAAGTGATTTATCTTTTTCTTGTAAGCTTTTAACTTTTAAAGTTATATCACCCGCATAACCGATACCAGTTCCTTCAGCTTCATAAATTTTTTGGTTTAAAGATATCTTCAAAAGCAAAAGCTACTAAGTACTAAAATAATAAAAACAATAACTAGCCATTCTCTAATTCCAAAAATTTTTAAAATTCATTTATTACTCCTATTTTATTATGCTTGTTTTTCAATATCTTTAACAGCATTTCTAAGTGCTCTTCTGAAACCAGCTGAAGTAGAAGTTGCTCCAGAAACTCCATCTACTTTATTATAATTTTGTTTATCTTTTTACTTGTTTGATTAATTGTTCTATTGCAACTCCACCAATTTTATCAGTTTCTTTATGTTGAGCAACAATATCTTTTTATAACCACTTTACCATCTTTTTAGTAGCTTTAACAGTTAAAACTATAGGTACACCATCTTCATTGTATCCTCTTGCTTCAGCCTTAGCTTCATATATTTTATCCTCTGCAAAACTTCCTAAACTTAATACTGCAAAACAAATTGCTAAAAACTTTTTCATAAATCTCCTCTCACTAATCTATTGTCTCGATTATTTTTCTTTCTTTTTATTTTATTTGTTTGATATAGCTTCAACACCTGGTAAAACTTTACCTTCTAAGAATTCTAAAGATGCTCCTCCACCAGTAGAAATATGTGTAAATTTATCTGCATATCCTAAACTGATAGCAGCTGCAGCAGAGTCTCCTCCACCTATTATAGTAACAGCATCAGTAAGATTTGCTATTGATTCACATACTCCCTATTGTACCTTTAGCGAAATTAGACATTTCAAAAACTCCCATAGGTCCATTCCACACAACAGTCTTAGCAGTTTTTATATAGCTATCAAATAATTTAACAGTTTTTCACCAATGTCAAGCCCCATTTTATTATCAGGGATATTATCTACATCTACAGTAGAAAATTCAGCATCATTATTGAATTCAGCTGCAACAACAGTGTCTACAGGTAGAACTATTTTTTTCCATTTGACTTAGTTAATAAGTCTTTTTGCTAAATCTAATTTATCATCTTCAACTAATGAAGTTCCAATGTCCTTCTGCTTTAAGAAAGTAAACATCATAGCTCCACCAATTAAGATTTTATCAGCTTTAGTTAATAAGTTTTCAATTACTCCTATTTTATCAGAAACTTTAGCTCCTCCTAAAATAGCAATTAGAGGTCTCTTTGGATTATTTACAGCTTCACCTATAAATTTTAATTCTTTTTCAACTAGGAAACCAACAGCTGAATTTCCTGCACCGATATTTTCTGCGATTCCTACATTAGAAGCATGTGCTCTGTGAGCAGTTCCAAAAAGCATCATTTACAAAAAAACATCTCCAAGTGATGCAGTATTTTTCCTAATTCAGGATCGTTTTTTAGATTCTTTTTTACCATCTAAATCTTCAAATCTTGTGTTTTCAAACATTAAAACTTCACCAGATTTTAAGTTATTGATAGCAGTTTCTAATTTTTTTCTCCTCTAGTTTCAGGAATGAAAGTAACATTCTTTCCTAAAAAGTTCAGATAATTTTTCAGCTACGGCTTTTAAACTCTTTGAAGCCTTATCTTCTTCAGTTTTTACTTTTTCCTAAGTGAGAGAATAAAATAAGTTTAGCATTTTTGTTCTAAAGCATATTTAATTGTAGGTAATGCTTGAACTATTCTGTTTTTCATCAGTTATTTTTCCTTCTTTCATAGGAACATTGAAATCTACTCTCATAAGAACTTTTTATCAGTTAAATTTAAGTCAGTTATAATTTTTTTCATCTTTGTTCTCCTTTTTAAATTTTTAAAGAGTATTTGGATATTTTATCTCTTCTAGTTCATTTTTAATAATTTCTATATCTTCATCTTCTATTTCATCATTAAGTTTATAAATCATTTCAAGACTTATAGGCTCAGCTTGATAAATTCTTTCTACAATATCCAGTGGAATCTCTTTTTCATAGTAATCTTCACAAAATTCAACATACTTTTCAGGATTTCCATCTAATAGATAAAAGTATATCCTCTGAGCCATCTGGCTCAATAGTTTCACCTGTCTGCCATTCACTATCAGCAATAGTTCTCCAAATACAGAAAGTACTTTTTCTAGTTTTTATAGGCTCATTATAGATAAAATCATCAAATTGCTTAGGTAGACCCTTTGCAAGATTTTTCTATCTTAGGGCTATCGTTTTTCCCAATCAAAACACTCATTGTTTACACCACTTATAACAGCACCGTGTTTACTAAAGAGAATAAGCATTTCTTCTCCACAGCCATCTTTCATTTCAAAGACTTCCTCATCAACATCCCAAGATGGATTATATGAGTAATATCTTATTTCCCATTCCTGTTCCATTATTAGTTCAAGTGCTGAGATAGACTTACAAAGTTGTTTTTAGCTTTTTGAATATCAGGTAAACTTGATAAATTTTTACTTGTTATCATAAATTCTCCTATTTTTTTAAAAAGTGGAACATAAGCATGTTCCACTATTTGAAATTACTAAATATTGTATTTTTAAATTTTTGTTATTTAATTATTTAGAAATTTCAACAAATTTCTTTTAATGTTCTTATAAGTTGAGAAGTGTAAGACATTTCATTGTCATACCAAGCAACAGTTTTTAACTAATTGTTTTTCCTCCAACTGATAGAACTTTAGTTTGAGTTGCGTCAAATAATGATCCAAAACTAATTCCAATGATATCACTTGATACTAATTCTTCTTCAGTATATCCAAATGATTCATTACTTGCAGCTTTCATAGCAGCATTGATTTCTTCAACTGAAGTTTCTTTTTCTAAAACTGTTACAAGTTCAGTGATTGATCCAGTTATAACAGGTACTCTTTGAGCAGCTCCGTCTAATTTTCCTTTTAATTCAGGAATTACAAGACCTATAGCTTTTGCAGCTCCAGTTGTATTAGGAACTATATTTTTCAGCAGCAGCTCTTGCTCTTCTTAAGTCTCCTTTTTATGAGGAGCATCTAAAGTATTTTGGTCATTAGTGTAAGCATGGATAGTAGTCATTAATCCTTCCAACTATTCCAAATTTATCATTTAATACTTTTGCCATTGGAGCAAGACAGTTAGTTGTACAAGAAGCTCCTGATATTACTGTTTCACTTCCATCTAATATATTGTCATTTACATTATAAACAACAGTTTTAAAATCTCCTGTAGCTGGTGCAGAGATAACAACTTTTTAGCTCCTGCTTTGATGTGAGCTTCTGCTTTTTTCTTTACTTGTAAAAGAAACCAGTACATTCAAGAACTACATCTATTCCTAATTCTCCCCAAGGTAATTCTTCAGGATTAGCTTTAGCGAAAAGCTTTTATGCTATCTCCATCTACTACAAAACCATCATCAGTAACTTCGATTGTTCCATCAAATCTTCCTTGTGCTGAATCATATTTAAAAAGATGTGCTAATGTTTTTGCATCTGTTAAGTCATTTATAGCAACAACATCGAAATCTTTATTTTTACTCATAACTCTTAATGCTAATCTTCCAATTCTTCCAAATCCATTAATTGCAACTTTTACTGCCATTTTTAACCTCCTAAATTTTAACTTTCTATAAATTTATAAAAAAACCAATAATTAACCAAAAATTAAATTAATTGTTTATATTTTAAAATATATACTTTTTTTAAAACAACTGTCAAATTTTAGTTGACAATATTTTTAACTTAAAAATGGTTATTTTTACCGTAACTCAAAAAGTTAACCGTTGTTATTTTTAAAAGTTCTTTTCATATCAAGAGGAATTTCAATTTCAACTTTTAGATTTTCTAAAGTTTTTGGATTTTGAAATTCTAATTTATATGCATGTAGCATCTGTCTTTTGCTAAATTCATATCTCCACCATAGAGCTCATCTCCAACCAAAGGGTGACCAATAAGGGACAAATGAGCTCTTATCTGATGGGTTCTACCTGTATATAGTCTAGCTTCAAGAAAGGTAATATTTTTCTCACGATTTCTTTCTAAAACTTTTTATATGAGTTTTAGCTGACTTTCCACCATTTTCTTCAGAAAGTTCAATTCTTCTTAAGTCATCTCCAATTTTTTTCCTATGGGAAGTTCTATAAAGAAACTCATCTTCTTCTATTATTCCACTTACGATAACTTTATATGTCTTTTTAACTTCTGTTTTATCTTGTAAAAAAAGCTTGAGTATATGCGTTTTTGCAATTATGATAAGTCCAGATGTATTCATATCTAAACGATTATAAAATCTAGGCACTAAAGTTTTTCCTAAGTTTTTCGAAATAATTTACAACTGCATTTTGCCAAAGTTTTATCTACTTTTTTTGAGTAGGATGAACTATGATATATGGCTCTTTATTTACTATAAGTAAATTTTCATCTTCATAAGCTATATCTATTGGTATATCCATAGCTTTTTATACCTGTACTTTTTTTCTTTTTCAATTATAACTATTCTATTTAATTTCTTAATCTTTTTGGCATTATTTTTTTAATTCTTTTTCCCATTTAGATAGATTTCTAAATTTCTAAGACCTCTACTAGAATAGCCCTTTGTTTCTTTTTAAAATAAGTTCCGATTTCATAACCATCGAACTCATGTTCCACTATATATTTTTTTCATTCTATTCCTCAATCTACATTTAGATTTTTTTATTAATTCAACAAGTTTATCCACATCTTCTTCTTTTAGTTGCCCAAGAAGTTACAAATCTTGATGATTGACTTTCTCCTATACCAAAAATTCAACAGAAAAAAATAACTTCTTTTTCTAATTCTTTTTATTTGCTTTTTCGCTTAAGTCAACAAAAACTTGGTTAGTATATGAATCAGTTGCTAGTTTAATTCCTTTTTCAACAGAGGCATTTTTTAATTTTTAAAGCCATCTTATTAGAGTGAACTCCTATTCTATAGTATAGATCGTTTTTTAAATAGAGTCGTAAATTGAACTCCTAACAGTCTTCCCTTTGCAAATAGTCCACCTTTTTGCTTGATAGAGAAATTAAATTCTTTCTTTATATCTTCATTTATAATAACTACAGCTTCACCAAATAAAAGACCACATTTTGTACCACCAATATAGAAAGCATCACAATATTTAGGGTAGTCTTCTAAGTTTATATTACATTTTTCTGAAGCAAGTGCAGAGGCAAGTCTAGCTCCATCTAAAAAGTAGATAAAGATTATTATCTTTACATACTTTGCTAATTGCTTCTAACTCATCTTTAGTGTAGACAGTTCCTATTTCAGTAGTATTTGAGATATAGACCATTTTAGGTTTAACCATATGATGATCTTCATGTTTTCTTAACTCATTTTAATATCAATTCAGGTGTCAATTTTTCCATCAACAGGCTCAACTTCAATTATCTTGTGACCTGTTGCTTCTATAGCTCCAGTTTCATGTATAGAAATATGGCCTGTTTTTTTGAAGCTATAACAGCTTCATAAGGTTTTTAGTGTATGAGAAATAACAGTTGTATTTGCTTGAGTTCCACCAACTAAAAAAATAAATATCAGCATTAGGATAATTAATATTTTCTTTGATTAAATTTTTTAGCTTCCTCACAATATGCATCTTCACCATAACCTATTGTTTGTTCATAATTTGTCTTAACCAGTGCTTCTAAAACTTCAGGACAAGCTCCTTCACTATAATCATTTTTTTAAAACTTATCATAACTATACCTCCTAAAAATTAAAAACCTAATTGTCTATATGCCTCATACAAAAATTATAACAGCTGAATTAGAAAGATTTAAAGATCTTCCCATTGGTATCATTGGAATAGTTATACATCTTTCAGGATTTGCATTTAAAATTTCTTCAGGTATTCCTCTTGATTCTGGTCCAAACATGATGAAAATCATTTTTCTTCGTATTTGACATCAGAATATTTTTGTTTAGTCTTTGTTGTAGCATAAAACAAACGTATATTTCTGTTAGCATTTAAGAAATCTTCAAAAGATTCCCATATTTTCAAATCAACACTAGACCAGTAATCAAGCCCCGATCTTTTAACTTGTTTTTTTCATCAAGAGAAAAAAACCTAATGGTTTTGATTAGATGGAGTGTAGTATTTGTTAGCACACAGCTTCTTCCGATGTTTCCTGTATTATAAAGGGATTTCGGGTTGGAATAATACTATGTTCATAATTTTTATCTATTCTCCTTTTTAAAAATTTATTTTTATTTCATCTAAATGACTTGTGTTAGAAAAATCTGTAATTTCAAATTTTCCATCTTTATATTCTACTATAGTGTAGCTAGTATTTTTAGGTATTGCTTCATCACTTAAAGTAGAAATATCTTTTCCACTTATATAGTGTAGTAAAGTTTTTTAAAAAAGTTGCTCCATGGCTCACAACTAAAAACTCTTTCATAATTTTTATTTAATTCAACAAATTTATTTAAACCTTTGATAACTCTTTTCTCTAACTTCAAGAAAACTCTCACCATTATATTCTCTTGGATCATATTCAATTTGATTGAAAAAAAGAAGTTTTTAATTGGACAGGATAAAGTTTTTTTAAATTCTTCATGTCCCATACCTTCCATATCTCCATTGAAATTTCAATGAAATCATCAAAAAAATTTCAACTTCTTGATCTCTGTCACCTTTTATATAGTTTGCAGTATCATTCGCTCTTTTTTTAAAGATGTTGAATAAAATTTATCGAATTTAATATCTTTTAATTTTTCCCTAATAATTTTAGCTTGAGTAATTCCTAACTCAGTAAGAGGAGAATCAGAAAGCCCTTGGAATCTTTTCTCGACATTCCAAATCGTTTGTCCATGTCTTACAAAATATATCTCCATTGTTGAACACCTCCATATAATTTGTTATAATATATATTAGATTATACAAAAATTTTTACAATATATGTAAAACTAAGTTTATTTTTAAAATTCTGGTGGAGTTACTGAAAAATAATTACACTTTTTTTGTATCGTTTAAATTAGTCCATTTATGTGGAGCCATTGCTGGGATATGGATAGAGTCACCAGAAGAAAGAATAACAGAGAATTTTTCCAATAGTTAATTTTACTTTTCCATCTAACAATACAGCAATCTCTTCACCTTTTATGTGACATTGGTTTAACTGATGTTTCAGCATTTTTTCCTATTAAAGTCATTTGCATACACTCAATATTTGTTTCAACATCTGGAGATAATAATTCATAAGTTACATATTCAGTTGAGATAATTTTTTTCTTTTCATTTTTCAAAAGATGAAATTCATATTTTTTCTTTATCTGAATCTATAAAAAAAATTTAAATAGAGGAACTTCTAAAACTTGTGCAATAGATTTTATTGTATTTAATGAGGGATTAGCGTTTCCTTTTTCAATTTGACTTAACATTGAAGAAGAAATTCCACATTTTGAAGCAACTTCTTTTTAAAAAGTAATTTTTTTGATTTTTCTTATATTCTTGATAGTCATACCAACATTAACTTCTTTATTCATTTCCATAATTATCCTTTCTTATTTTTAAATTATACACTATTTTTAAAGAGATTTCTCTATTTCTTTAAGAAAATAAAAATTAAATAATATTAAATTTAATATTATTTAATTTTTTTAACTGACTTAATATATTAAATAGATTAAAAATTGCATTATATAGGAAAAATATATACAAAAATTAAATATTATTAAATAAAGACATAGTTAAAAATTAAGTGAAATTAAATTTTGATATTGAAAATAGAAATAAAATAACATTATTTTAAAATAAAAAAATAGGAGGTATTCTATGAATGTAACATTTACTATTACGGCTATTTTATTATCAATTTTATTACTGGTTTTTGTTAACAATTAAAGTTAAACTTCATCCATTCTTTGCATTAACAATTAGTGCTTTTTTTCTTTGGGATAATATCAGGGACACTCAATTCCAGATATAATTGGAGCATATTCAGATGGACTTGGAGGGACAATTGCTGGAATAGGAGTTGTTATAGCAATTGGAACGGTTATGGGATCTTTATTAGAAAAATAGTGGTGCTGCTGAGACTATGGCTGAAACTATTTTTAAAAATTACTGGAAAGAAAAAAATGCAGATATAGGTTTTAAGCTGTTACTGGTTATTTTGTTTCTATTCCTGTTTTTTTGTGATTCAGCATTTGTTTTATTATCTCCATTAGCAAAAAGAGTGAGTAAAGATACAGGTGGAAAGTATGACTACAATGGCTGTAGCACTGGCAATGGGACTTCATGCAACTCATATGTTGGTTCCACCAACTCCAGGACCTTTAGCTGTTGCTGGAATTTTAGGTTCCAATTTAGGGCTAGTTATTTTTATGTGGAATGCTTGTTTCTATTCCTGTAACAATTGTTGCTATTATTGCAGGAAGAATTTTTTTGGAAAAATATTACTTTCTTCCTGAAATAGAAGAAGCTCATGTAGATGAAAAATAAAAAAATTACCGAGTGCTTTCATGAGTTTTGCACCTATTATAGTACCAATAATTTTAATGTTATTAAAAAAACAGTTGGTAGTTTAGAAGCAAAACCTTTTGGAACAGGAGTATTATATAATGTTTTTGATTCTTTAGGACAAACTATAGTAGCACTATTTATTGGACTTATTATTGCATTTTTACATATAGATCTGTTTATCCAAACGATAAAAAAATGTGTGGACTTTTGATGGAATATTTGGAGAGTCTTTAAAAAAACAGCAGGGCAAATTGTTTTTAATTGTTGGGGCTGGAGGAGCTTTTTGCAACAGTATTAAAAGCTATCTAATTTACAAGAAATTGTAATGAATTTATTTGCTGGTATTTCTATAGGAATTATAGTTCCTTATATAATTGGAGCAATATTTAGAACTGCAATAGGTTCAGGAACAGTTGGAATGATAACAGCAGCTTCTATGTTACTACCATTATTAGATGTTCTTGGATTTAATTCACCAATGGGATTAGTAATTGCTATGCTAGCTTGTGCAGCTGGAGGATTTATGGTTTTCCACGGTAATGATGACTTTTTCTGGGTTGTTGTTTCTACATCAGGTATGAAACCTGAAGTTGCTTATAAAACTTTCCCAATTATCAGTGTACTTCAGTCAGTAACTGCACTTATTTGTGTTTTTATATTAAAAATTATTTTCTTATAATATTATAAAAAAAAGGAGAGTAGACTATGGATATAAAAAAATATTATTGCTAATAACCCTTTAATAAGAGATATGGTAGATAAAAAGAAGTTGTTTGGATAAATCCTAAAGAAGTAAATTATTCAGAATATGAAAAAAACTTCCTATAAATGATGAAGAATTAAAAAGAGGCAGAAGAAAGATTAAAACGTTTTTGCACCTTTTTATTAAAAAGTTTTTTTCCAGAAACAGAAGAAACAAATGGAATTATTGAATCACCTTTAGAAGAAATATCTAATATGCAAAAAGAATTAGAAAAATATAATATTGAAATTCACGGAAAAATTATATTTAAAAATGGATAGTCACCTACCAGTTGCAGGTTCTATAAAAGCTAGAGGAGGAGTTTATGAAGTTTTAAAACATGCAGAAGAGTTAGCAATAGAAGCAGGTTTATTAAAACTAGAAGATGATTATTCTATCTTAGCTGATAAAAAAATTTAAAAGATTTTTCTCAAAATATAAAAATTCAAGTTGGATCAACTGGAAATTTAGGTTTAAGTATAGGTATTACCAGTGCAGCTCTAGGATTCCAAGTAATTGTTCATATGTCAGCAGATGCTAAAAATGGAAAAAGATATGTTAAGATCAAAAGGTGTTCAAGTAGTTGAGTATGAAAGTGATTATGGAAAAGCTGTAGAAGAAGGAAGGAAAAAAATTCAGATGCAGATCCTATGAGTTATTTTTGTAGATGATGAAAAATCAATGAATTTATTCCTAGGATATACAGTAGCTGCTTCAAGAATAAAAACAATTTGATGAAAGAGGAATTGTAATTGATAAAGAGCATCCTCTTATTGTTTATATTCCTTGTGGTGTTGGAGGAGCCCCTGGTGGAGTTGCTTATGGTCTTAAAAGAATATTTAAAGAAAATATATATATTTTTCTTTGTTGAACCAATACTAGCTCCTTGTATGTTATTAGGAATGGAAACAGGTTTACATGAAAAATAAGCGTTTATGATGTAGGAATTAATGGAATTACACATGCAGATGGTTTAGCTGTAGCAAGACCTTCTGGTTTAGTTAGGAAGAGCTTATGGATCCAATCTTAAGTGGAATTTTTACTGTTGATGATTATAAACTATATGATTATTTAAGAATTTTAAATGAAACAGAAAAATAAAAAGAATAGAGCCATCTTCTTGTGCAGCATTTGGAAGGAGTAACTTCTCTGTTAAAATATGATCAAAGTAAAAAAATATAGAAGATAGAATTGGAAAAAAATATTAATAATGCATATCATATATGTTGGGCAACAGGTGGAAGAATGGTTCCTGAGGAAGATATAGGAAGGATTCTTAAACACTTATTTAAAAATAATAGTTTGAAGGAGGTCTTTCTATGAAAAAGAAAGAATTAAAAAAACACCAACTATTTTTTATTAAATATTGAAGCATTAAAAAAATAATATAAAAAAATTATCAAAAATTATGTACAGAGTATAAAAAAAGAGTTATAGTAGATGATAAAAAAACTCATAAAAAGTATGGAAATTGTTGGAATGCAAATAAAAAGAAGGTGCTACAGGAGTATTATGTGGAACCCTAGATGAAGCAGAAGCATGCTGTGAAAAGGAATACAAAAAAATTATGTATGCTTATCCTGTAGCAAGTGAGGAAAAATATCAAAAAGAATTATTGAAATAACTAAAAAGACAGATTTTATAATCAGGCTAGATTCTTTGGAGGCAGCTATAAAAATTAATAAAATAGCAGAAGCTGAAAATGTAATTATTAGTTATACTATTATTGTAGATAGTGGTTTACATCGTTTTGGTTTATCTTTAAAAAAATTTATTGACTTTTGCAGAAGAACTAAAAAATTGAAAAATTTAAAATTAAGAGGTATTTCTTCTCATCCAGGTCATATCTATTCTTCAACATGTGAAGCAGATATTCATAAATATGTCTTAGATGAATGTGAAACTTTAAAGGAAGCAAAAAGAAATTCTTGAAAAAGAAGGATATTACTTAGAGTATATTACAAGTGGCTCTACTCCTACTTTTTACAGAGGCAGTTAAAGATCTAAATATAAATGTGTATCATCCTGAAATTATATTTTTTTAGATAGCATTCAGTTATCCATAAATAAGGCTAAAGTTAAAGATTGTGCACTAACTGTTTTTAGCTACAATAATTTCTCATCCTAGTAAAAATCTTTTTATTTGTGATGCGGGAGCTAAATGCTTAGGTTTAGATCAAGGAGCTCATGGAAATAGTTCTATTATTGGGTATGGAACTGTAATTGATCATCCAGAAGTTATAGTGAGTTCTTTATCTGAAGAAGTTGGGAAACTAAAAGTAGAAGGAGAAACAAGTTTAAAAGTAGGTGACAAGATAGAAATTATTCCTAATCATTCTTGTTCTACAGCAAATCTATGTAATTAAAAAGTATTAAAGTTGATGCAAGAGGAAATAGTATAAAGAGGATCTAAGAAAATTAGATAGAACCTTTAACCTTAAGTTATACATAAGATTAAAGGTTCTATTTTATTTAAAATGAAAATGTGTATATTTTTTTAGGTCTTCCTCTGTTTATTTTTATTAAATTTGAAATAGCCAAAGCTATTTTTCTTCAAGTTTTAACAACAATCTGTTAGCTGTTCTTTCTGAGATGTTTAAATAATCAGCTAAATTAGCACAACTTACTTTTTCTTGATTTTTAAAAAGCTCTATAAGTTTTTTCTGAATTTTGTTTTTGTTATATTTAATTTTTAATTTCTCAATTATTTCAATATTCTTCTTTTAGCATTTATTTCAGATAAGATAGTTTCAGAATTAGTAGAAACTAAATATATAACTTCAGTATTGGTTTCTTTATTTTTATATATGACTTTTTCTGCATTATGCCTTGCTTCATTTTATATTATTACCTTTCCCCCATCCAGAAAGAAAATTATTTCTAAATTTCTTTTTTTAAATTTAAAAGCTATATTTGAATTTATAAAATCTTCATAGAGCATTAAAATTTCTATATTTTTTTATCTAAAATTTTTTTATTATGCAATTTTTAGAAATTGAATAGATTTCTTCTTCAATATCAATAGAAATTTTTATCAAATAAAAAGTTTTTCCAAAAAAATGATTTGTTTTTCAGATTTTTAAAAAATTTTTATGTCCTTTATAACTTCTAAAACAGTGTTTTTTTAATATTTTCTTCTGATGGAAATAGAAAATCAAATGAAATTTTTTTCAGATTTTTAAAAAGTTAACCATGTTACTTATTCTGGTTAAAACTATATCTATTTTCTTTTCTTTTTTTAAATTAATATAATTATTTTTTTCAAAGTTTCATATAAATTTTTTATTAGAAAAAAATTTATTTGATAAAAATAGGTTCCTCTTCTTTCTTAAAAATATCTTTAAACCAGTATCCCTTTTTTTCAGGAGAAATAAAATCAATATAAACCCTTGAAAAAAATCTATTTTGGGATTTTTCTTTTAAAATATTAAAAAGATATTTGTATAAATCTCCTTTTTGAAATATCAAAAATGGTATAAAGGTGTAAATAGCTCAACGCTATTTTTTTATTATTTCATATCCGATAAGTACACTTGTAATAATTCCATCATATTTTTGAGCATTTTTTTAAATATAACTCTTCTAAATCATAAAGATTATTATAAAATATATATTTTTATTTCACATGTAATTTCTTTTTAATGAATTTTTTTAATCTTTTCAGATGAATTTTTTAGGGGTTAAAAATCCTAACTTTATCATATAATTTTTCCTTTCTAATAATTATACTTTAATTATATCATATATTTATTTAAAGAAAATTTTAAAATATTTTAAGACATATTTATTGACAATTAAAATGTATAGAGATATAATATCATTAACAAATTTGTCGTTAAAAGTGTCGTTTAATTTTTGCTGTTTTGTTTAAATATGGAGGTAGGTATGGATTTAAAAAGGATTGGAGAAAGTAATTGATAAATATATTGATGAAATTATTGAATTCAGAAGAGATATACACTCGCATCCTGAATTAAGTGGAAATGAAAAAGAACATCTGAAAAGTTATTGAAAAAGTTAAAAAAACTTCCTATTGATTTAATATCTAATGTTAATGGTTATGGAATTATTAGGGAATTTAAAAGGAAATAGTAATAAAAAAACTATTTTATTAAGAGGTGATATGGATGCACTTCCTATAAATGAAGTAAATGATTTACCTTTTATTTCAAAAAAATAAAAAAATATTATGCATGCATGTGGTCACGATATGCATACTTCTATATTATTAGGAACAGCATATGTATTATCGTATTTCAAAGACAAATTAGATGGAAATGTAAAATTTATGTTTCAACCTAGTGAAGAAGCATCACCTATTGGTGGTTCAAAAAGGAATGATAGCCGAAGGTTTACTTGAAAATCCAAAAAGTTGATGAAGCTTACGCTTTACATGTTTTTTGAAGTTCCAACAGGAAGTATTGCAATAAAACCAGGGTGTTGCAACTTCAAGGTCAGATAGGATTGATATTGAAATTTTTTTGGGAAAAAGTAGCCACGCATCTTTACCAGCTGGAAAGGAAGGATGCGATAGTTGTAGCAGGAAATATTATTACGAGTATTCAAACTATAATAAGTAGAAATATGCCTCCTAATCAAACAGCTGTTATTACAATTGGAAAAAAATAACTGGTGGAAGTAGATATAATGTATTAGCTGATTATGTAAAACTTGGAAAGGAACAGTTCGTACTTTTTCTACTGAGAATGCAGATATGATAAGAGAAAGACTTCAAAAAGATAGTTGAAGATATAGCTAGTGCATATGGATGTAGTGCTAAACTTAATTATCAAAATGGTTATGATTTTTGTGTATAATGATCCTGAATTATCTGAGTTAGCTATAAAATCTTTAAATGAAATTTTTAGGAAAAGAGAATGTACTTATTCAATCAAATCCTTTACCTGCAGGAGAAGATTTTTTTCTTTTGTTACCAAAAAGTTCCATCTGTTTTTTATGTGGTTAGGGACAGAAAGTAATTTTTAACAAAGGAAAGTGTACCCTACATAGTCCAGAATTTATAGCAGATGAAGCATCATTAAGAGTAGGAATTAAGATTTTTTTGTAAATTAGTTTTTTGACAGATTAACTTAAGTAAAAAATTTTTAATTAAGGAGTGATATATATGACTAGTAAAATTTTTTTATGGATTTGTTGAATGCTTTAGGATTATTAGGTTTATTTCTGATTCTAGGAACATTTTTTAAGAGCAAAAATAAAATTTTTTCAAACCACATTTATACCAGCATCAGTAATAGGAGGTTTTTTTACTTCTTCTGTTAGGACCTATTTGTTTCAATTTAATCAAAAATTCCAGAAGAATGGTTAAAAATATTCTCTTTAATACCAGGGAGTTTTAATAGTTCCAATAGTTGCATCTGTACCTCTTGGATTAAAAAGTTCATCAGAAAAATCTGTTAAAAATATATTACCTCTAGCTTTTTATTGGGATTGCAATTGCTATGTTACAATTTGGATTTGGTTTTTTTCTGCTCAGTATATTTTTCCAAACTATGATTTCTATAAGACTTTTTGGTTGGGAATTAGGAATTGGATTTGTTGGTGGACATGGAACAGCAGGTTTATTAGGAAATATGTTGCAAAGTGCTAATTTAGATTTCTGGGAAATAGCTCAAGGAGTAGCAACTACTACTGCTACTTTCGGTTTAGTAGGTGGAATCTTAATTGGAATGCTTTTGATTAATATTGCTTCAAGAAAAAAATTTTACAGCTATTCTTAAAAAAAGCCAGGGATATCCCTGAAAGTTTTAAAATAGGATTTGTAAAGGATGTAGAAAATCAACCTAAACTTGGAAGAGAAACTACCTTAACATCATCAGTTGATACTTTAGCATTTCATGCAGCAATTATTTTTGGTGTTTGTCTAATTTCTTCACAATTACAAGCTTTTTATAAAAGCATATAAAATACCTATACTTGATAAAATCTCTATCTGGGCTTATGCTATGATTATAATGTTTATAGTGTGGAAAATATTTGTAAGATTAAAAGTAGATTTTTAATTGATAGTAACACAAAAATCAAGAATATCTGGAAGTCTTACAGAATTTGCAGTTACAGCAGCTATTGCTAGTTTACCTATAAAAGCTGTATTTACTTACTTAGTTCCAATTTTATATATAGTTATTATTGGTTTTTATTGTTACAACTTTATTCTTATTTTTATATGTGTAAATTTTTTTATAAAAGATTATTGGTTTGAACATATGATTGCAACTTTTGGTATAGCTACTGGTGTATTTTTGACAGGAATACTTTTTATTAAGAGTATGCGATCCTGATTTTTAAAAAGTCCTGTTTTAGCGAATTATTCACTTTCATATACTATAACAAGTGTAGTTTATTTTTGTATTTTTTAAATATAATTTTAACACTCTTATTAACTAAAGGACTTTTCTTTGGAATGAGTTTTTACATTTATTGTAGGATTTTTTATTCATGTTTGCAGCTATAATTTCAAGTAAGATCTTATTGAAAAAAATAAATAAATAGATAATAAAAAAATGGTATTGATAGAAAATTTATCATTACCATTTTTTTATTTAAAAAGAATATAATAAAAAAATATAGTTATGTCCTTATTGTTTCAGCTATGAGATAAAAAAATTATAATATAACTTTTAAAATTTATTTAAATCCTACTTAAAATTTGAACACCTCCATATAATTTGTTATAATATATATTAGATTATACAAAAATTTTTACAATATATGTAAAACTAAGTTTATTAAATAGTGCAAGAACACTTGTGACTCTAGCACTCGTAGGGTGTTAGTCATGAGACATGTACTCGTAGGGTATGAATTGCACGAAGATTTTTAGTAAGCATATAGGGAAACTTGTATGTAGACACGGAGCAAAACCGTGCAACAAAGAAACTGAATTGCTGGGAACTCTTAAAGCTAGTATAACCACAACATAATACCTAAGTAAGAATACGGTATAAGTGTGATGGTAGCGAAAGCAGAAAAAATATACTAGATGGTGCAAGGTTAAATCCTAAACATTATGATAATAGACAATCAGCAGCTAAAGCCTGAAAAGGAAAGTTCAACGACTATCCCTCGTGAGGGAGTACAATACAAGCGATTGGTATTGGAAGTGGTTTCGCCTAAGGTGTTGAGATACACTATGGATAAGATATAGTCTGTGCTTGTTAGAGATAACAAGAAGTTCAAGGCTAATCTCCTTAATTTATTAAGGAGTGTATATGCTAAAGAGAACTGCATAAGTAGTAGCGCACTTATGTGAACGACGCTTCCCACTGTTGTGGGGTTTTAAAAACTTTAAAAAAATGTTTAAAAAAACATTACTTTTTAATGGATAAAATGTAGAATATATGGTATAATATCTCTGATGAAAAGGAGGTGATTATATATGTATTTAACATTAAAACAACAAGTAAAAACATCTTAGTAAAAAAAGAATTTAAAAATTTTTAAAATATTTGTGCCATATAGCTAAGAATTTAAAAAAATCAAGCTATATACAATGTTGAGACAACACTATTTTAACAATAAAAAAAGTATTTAAGCTATAATGAAAACTATAAAATGCTTAAAAAAATAGTGAGAACTATAAGAAGTTAAATTCTAATATGGCTCAACAAATTTTTAAAAGAAGTAGATGAAAGTTTTTAAATCATTCTTTGCACTTTTAAAAACTTACTAAGAATGGTCAATATAACGGTAAAATAAAATTACCTAATTATCTTGCTAAAGATGGTTTTACAACTCTTGTTATAGGTTTTGTTAGATTAAAAAGATGATATGCTGATAGTTCCTTATTCAAATTCATTTAGAAAGGCACATAGGAAATCGCAATAAAAGCTACCACCAGTATTAAAAAGAGAAGAAGATAAAAGAAATTAGAATAATACCCAAACAAAAATTCTAGGTACTTTGAAATTCAATATACTTATGAAATAGAAGAAATTCAAAGGGAATTAAATAAAGAAAAATGTACTAGGAATTGATTTAGGTATAGATAATCTTTGTACTTGTGTTACAAATACTGGAGCTTCATTCATAATAGATGGTAGAAAATTAAAATCTATTAATCAATACTATAATAAGATAAATGCAAAATTACAAAGTATAAAAGATAAGCAAAAGATTGAGCGCACAACATTAAGACAAAAAGAGAATAACTAGAAAGAGAAATAATCGTATAAATGATTATCTTTCAAAAGCAGCAAGAACAATTGTAAATTATTGTCTTAATAATGATATAGGAAAAACTAGTTCTAGGATATAATGAAGATTTTTCAAAGAAATTCAAATATTGGAAGTATAAATAATCAGAACTTTGTAAATATACCATATGGAAAAATTAAGAGATAAATTAATATATCTATGTAAACTATATGGAATAGAATTTAAAACTACAAGAAGAGAGTTATACATCAAAAGCAAGTTTCTTTGATGGAGATGAAATTCAATATATGATAAAAGAAAATCTACAAGAATATATATTCAGTGGAAAAAGAATAAAAAGAGGACTATATCAAACAAGTGCAGGTAAACTTATAAACGCAGATTGTAATGGAGCATTAAATATTCTAAGAAAAAGTAAAGTTGTGGACTTAAGCGTCCTATACAATAGAGGTGAGCTGAACACACCTAAAAAGAATAAGGGTAGTGTAAAAGCTATCAAACTTCTTAGAAAATTTTTTTAAATATTTTTTAAAGATTTTTGGAACCCCCGTGACTCTAGCACTCGTAGGGTGTCAGTCGTGGGAGGTTCAGAAAACGAGGTGAAAAAAATGAAATTTTTTTAGGAATAATACCAGCAAGATATTCTTCAACTAGACTTGAAGGAAAACCTTTAAAAATTAATAGAAGGTCACACTATGATAGAGTGGGTATACAAGAGAGCAAAAAAATCAAATCTTGACTCATTAATCGTAGCAACAGATGATGAAAGAATATACAATGAAGTCTTAAATTTTTGGTGGACAAGCAATAATGACAAGTACAGAACACACTAACGGAACATCAAGAATAGCAGAAGTTTGTGAAAAAAATAAAGGACTATGATGTCATCATAAATATTCAAGGTGATGAACCATTAATAGAATATGAAATGATAAATAGTTTAATAGAAACATTTAAGGAAAATAAAGATTTAAAAATGGCTACATTAAAAACATAAATTAACTGAAAAAGAAGAAATAGAAAAATCCAAATAATGTAAAAAGTAATTTGTGATAAAAAAATGATTATGCAATATTTTTTTCAAGATCTGTAATTCCTTATCCAAGAAAGGCTGATGATATATCATATTTTTAAGCATATAGGAATCTATGGGTATAAAAAGAGACTTTGTTATAGAATATTCAAAGATGCCAGCAACAGCTTTTAGAAGTAGCTGAATCTTTAGAACAACTTAGAGTTTTTAGAAAATGGATATAAGATAAAAGTTTTAGAAACAACTCATAGTTTAATTGGGGTAGATACTCAAGAAAAACTTAGATCAAGTAATTAATTTTGTTAAAAAAATAATATAAGAATATAAGGAGGAGTTGAGGTATAATATCTCACAAAGAACATGAATAAAAAAATATCTTTGATAATTGTATCAGCATTTTTGCTATTAGCCTGTTCAAATAATTCAGGGAAAAAGGTTAAAACCAGTAAAACCTAATGGAGACTACAAAGTAGGTACTGTAGTTGGAAGGAAGTAGCAACAATACTAATATTGAAAGAGGAAATAGAGAAAAAAATAACTCTAGAAAATACTGTATTTAAAAAAATTAGGATTACCTTTACCATATAATACTTTTGGAGCAGCTATACCTTACTTAGTTCCTGTAAATGATAACCATAAGGAAAGTTTCTCAGTTTTTGGAGAATATGATGAAAATAAAGCTCTAAAATACTTTTAAAAATTTATCTTCAAGAGGACATGGAGATAACTCACCTTATTGGAGATGGAAAACAAGTATTAAAAAATCAGATTTATATAATAAGGTAGAAAGTAGAATAGTTTCTATCTATAAAACAAATCCTAGAAATGTTTTAACTCTTGTAAATGGTGAGTGGCAACAAGCACCTATAAGAAGTGTTGGAGATGTTCAAGATATAATAGTTGCAGCAAGAGGAGAATCTGGAATAATAACTCATATGCTTATCATAACTAGCAATGGTAAGTACTTAGTAGCAAAAGAATTTAATGTAAGAAAACTTTTAGCAACTAACAATGCACTTTATGGTTCAAAAGGAGAAGAAGGTTCTTATGCTTCTAAACCAATTATGCCTAGTGTAAGTTCATTACCTTCAGCATATCTAGCTTTAGAAGAAGATGGAGGATATATCCATATATATGGTGGAGGATATGGACATGGAGTTGGAATGTCTCAATTTGCAGCTGGAACTTTAGCTAAGAGTGGAGAAAGCTACAAAAATATTTTAAAAAGATACTATACTAATGTAAAACTTTCAACTGTTGAATCGGTATTAGGAAATAATAAGGAAATCAAAGTTGGTATCACAACTAATGGAAGTTTAGAACATGGAAGACTTAATATTTTTCTCATTAGAAAATAAAGTTCAAATATATAATGAAGACTTTGATATAACAGTTGGAGCAAATGAAAGAGTTGATGTAAGAAATTCTTCAGGAGCAGTGACTATAACTCTTGAAAACGGAAAAGAGTATAAGACTAGAAATCCTTTAAATTTCTATGCTAAAGGGAGAATATTTAACAATTAGTCCTGTTAGAAAAGCTCATACTACTTCTCCAAAAATACAGAGGTATCTTAACTATAATTCCCAAGAGGTTCTAGTTTAAGAGTAATAAACACGATAGATATTGAAAAAAATATTTATTACAAGTTGTTGCAAGTGAAATGCCAAGAAGCTTTTGGTGTTGAAGCATTAAAAAGTACAAGCTGTTGCAGCAAGAACTTATGCAGTTAGTGATATATTAAAAGGTAAGTATGCTAAAGATGGTTTCCATATAAAAGATACTGTTGAAAGCCAAGTATATAATAACCAAATAGAAAATGAAGATGCAACTCGTGCTATAAAAAGAAACTGCTGGAGAAATTATGACTTATGATGGTATGCCTATAGATGCCAAATACTTCTCAACATCTTCTGGATTTACAAGCCATGCTTCTAATGTATGGTAATAGAAGATCTCACTCTTTTTTTAAATTTCTCTTGACTAAAAAAAGAGGAAGTGATATTATAAATGTAAGAAAAAGTCTTATTAATTAAGACTAATTGAATCGGGAATGACGGTAAGAATATCATTCACTCGTATGAAGACTGGGTTATTCCAGTCTTTTACTTTTTATAGGAGGAAAAAAATGGTAAAAAAATAGAAATTGTTTCTATTAAAAAAAGTTTTTTTCAAATTTGCGATGACAGTGAATTATTACATAATGATGATTTAAAAAGACCTTATCTTATAATTTTTAAAGCTCAAATATAGAGGTAAAAAAATAGATTTTTGCTATTCCTTTTTAGATCTAATATTCCTCCAAGTGCTAAAGAGTGGGAATTTTTATCCTCTACCACCAAATAGCACAACCAAAGAAACTTATCATCATGGGTTACATTTTATTAAAATGTTTCCAATAAAAAAAGAATACAAAGAAAAAGTTTCATACTTCAAAAAAATGAGTTTTTTTCAGAAAGTTATTGAAGCCAAAAATAAAAAAAGATTTAAAAATTAATAGTTGGAAAAGCACAAAATTATTTGGTAAAATATGAAGAAAAAAATTATTAATGAACATTCAGTGAATATTGATAAAATAATAGAAATTTTAGGCTTTAAAGAATAATAGGAGAGTTATATGGAAATTGAAAGTTTAGAATTTAAAACTGAAAAAGAGTATAAAGAATTTTTTTAGACTATCTTTTTTTCAATAAGGGATATTGGATATAGAGATTTCAATACTAAAATAGTTGTGCCTGTAGATTGTGAGATAATAGGAATAAGAACTCCAATTTTAAGAGATATAGCTAAAAAAATTGCTAAAACTTCTTTTGAAAAACTTTTTTTAAATCTTTTTTTGAAAAAAATTATTTATTAAAAAGAAAGTTAAATATTATGAAGAAAAAGGTTCTATATGGCTTTTTTTAATTGGCTATTCAAAGATGGAGTATCAAGACAGATTAAAAAGAATAGATTTCTTCATAAATATTATAGATAATTGGGCAGTTTGTGATATAGTTGATTCAAGCTTTAAGTTTATCAATAAAAAAATAAAGAAGATTTCTATAAATATTTAAATTCTAAATTATCTGCAACAAATCCATGGGAACAAAGATTTATTTTTTTGTAATGTTACTTGCTTATTATGTAGAAGATAAATATTTAAAAAGATATTTTTTTAAAATTTGTGAAAAAAAATAAAAATCTGAAGAATATTATGTAAATATGGCTAAAAGCTTGGTTACTATCAGTTTGCTATGTAAAAATATAGAGAAGAAACTTATAAATTCCTAGAAAAAGACTAAACTAGATGCTTGGACAGTCAATAAGGCTATTCAAAAAAATTAGGGAATCTCTGAGAGTTACAAAAAGAAGAAAAAGAAAAAAAATATTAATTTTTAAAAAGAAAATAAAATTTTTGTGATAAAGACTCTATCGCACTGAGCAATTTAATTGCAGTGGACCAGGATAGAGTCGTTTTTTTATTTTTCTTTAAATATCATTGACAAAAATTAATAAAAAAATGATAAAATTAGATATAAATATATAAAATATAAAAAGAAAAATTGGGGGCAGATTATATGAACAACAATTTATATAATGTAGAAAAAAATTTACGATCAATTGCTAAAAAGATATGAAAATGTAAAAATATTCAGTTGGACTTGCAGTACTTTTTTTAATAGAAGGGACAAGTGCGTTTTTCTGATGACAATATGATACAAGAAACAGAAAAAAACAAAAGGATATTTTTAATAGATGTAAAAAAAGGAAAATCTCAACTTAAAGAAAAAAAGACAATAACACAAAAAAACACAAAAAAACTTAAAAGCTTCTTGGACAAGTATGCAATTTGGAGCCAATGATTTGTATAGAAATTTTTTTGCTACACCAAAAACTGATATAGAGAAAAACTACAATTGTAAAAAAATGAAAAAGACTGTTTTAGTAGCTAGTGCAGACAATAGTGCAAGTTTGCCTATGTTCGCTAAACTTTCATCAGATATAGAAAAAAACTTCAACACCTACAACTGAAGAAATAAATACAAGCAAAAGGAAATTTAAGAAACTCAATAGGAAATTTACAAGAAAAAAATAGATATAGCAAGAAAAGAAAAATTCTAAAAGAAATACAAGGTCTAAAGTTAGAATTAGTTCAACTTATGGAACAAGGGAATCAGGTAGTTAAATCACCTTGGTCATCATGGCAATTTGGAGCTAATTACATGTATGATGATTGGAATGGATCATATAAAGGAAGTGGAGATAAGACAGAAAAAAATATCCTTTTTGAAGGAGTATTTACAAGAAGTTCGAATGTTTTTGGTAGATCTACATCGGCAAGAACAGCTGACCAAAAGGCAATATTAGGTTCTATAATAGCAACAAGTGGAGGTTTCACTCCCAATGATACAGGTTTAAGTTATGGATTAATAAGAAGAGCTCAAATAAATGAAGATCCAATTTCAATAGAAGTAAGTGCAGGAATTAGACCTAAACATATTCAAAAAGGTGCAATAACATTAAGTGTACCACCAGTTAATATTATTCAACCAACTCCAAGTGTAACATTAGGAATAACTAACACTCCAGCTGCACCAAATATCAATATTCCTTCATTTTCACCAGTTGCTCCAAAAGTAGAGGCTCCCGCTTTACCAACACCTCCTACTTTTTGCAATAGTATTGGGTGCTGATTGTAATGTTGGATGTCACAGTAGTGGTAGTACGCCAAGACAAAAATACGAAAAACTACATTTAATTTAGCTAACAGAGCAGTTGGAAATATTCAAAAGCATATTACATTATACGTAGTATGAAAGGAAGTGGAGGATATAGATTACCAGGAGAAAGAGCATCTTTAGCATTTAAGATGTATGCAGATACAAAAAAAGATTTCACTGTAGGAACAGATACACCAAAAAGGACATAGTAATTGGGGAGCAACAACAGCAGCTCCTAATAATATATATTTCAATTCATATAATTTTGGTGATGAATATGCAAATCCTGTAGCAAGTTCAGCTAATGGAGCTAATCCAAATAAAAAAATAATCAATATTTCTTTGTTGGTGGATCAAGATTTATTGAATCAGATGATGTAGGAACTGCAGGAAATACATTAACAATACCAAATGGATATACAATCAATTTAGGAGGAATTTTTACTCTAGGTTTAGTCTCACAAGGGCATAAAACAACACAATTAAATGCTGGTACTGTAACAGACAGAGAAGAAAAAGATGATAATTGGATAAAAAAAATATGCCTTATGATACTGCTGGTTCGGGAGCAGGGAAATATTTAACAATAAAAGGTCCTACTGAAGAATATCATATAAAAAAAGAAGTGTCGATGGTTATGTTGGATATAAAGTCGCTATAGCTCTAATTCAAGAAGATGCTGTTCAAGGTGGAGATATTATAAATGACACTACTGGTGTAATCGATTTTAGAGGTGAAAGATCAATAGGACTATATACTTACTTACCAAATCCAACTACAGGTAATGTTTATTCAAAAAGACCTATGACAAATAAAGGAAATATCCTTTTATCAGGTGCTGAAAGCTATGGTATGAAATATGCTGCTACTGAGTCTGCAGGAACAGTTACTTTTGTAAATGATACAACAGGTACTATCACTTTAAGAAAAAATCCTAATGGAAATGACAAAGCAGATAATGCAGCAGCTATGGCTTTAATGAGGGATAACTCTGTAACAACAAAAGTGACTCTAACAAGAGGTAAGGCAATAAATAAAGGAAATATTAACTTAGAAGATAATGTTTCTAATGCTTTAGGAATGTTTGTTAATATTAATTCTGATATGGCAAATGAAGGTACAATAAAAAGTTTCAGCAATTGCTCCAAAACTATCTAATAAGTATCAATTCAATGTTGCTATGAGAGCTGACCAAGCTGATATAGCTTATGAAAAGTACTAATACTAAAGATACAGAAGTTATAAATAAAAATAGTATTAAACTTACTGGACAAGGTGCTATAGGTATGATAGCAAATGGAAGTTCAACATCAGGTACTAATACTAAACATGCAATTGCAACTAATAATGCTGGTGCAACAATAGATATAGATAAAGAAGGTACAAGTGAATCTAAAGATAACTTTGGAATGTTAGCAACAAATCAAGCTGAAGTTATAAACAAAGGAACTATTAATATTGGAGCTTCAACAGGTTCTGTAGGAATGGCAGCTTTAAAAGATGGAGCAACACATTCTACTGCTAAAAAAATGAAGGAACTATTAGTGTTAATGGAGCGGAGGCTACTGGTGTATATAATACTGGGCATTTCTTAATGGATAATATAAATGCTAAAATTAATGTAAAAGGTAGTCAATCTATTGCTCTGTATGCAAAAAGAAACTGATCCAACTCATACTAAAAACTGAATTAAAAAAAGGAACAGTTAAATCAGAAGATGGAGCAGTTGCTCTATATTCAGATCAAGCTGATATAACACTAGATAATACTTCTGGTAACTTAAAATTAGTTGCTGGAAATGGAGGATTATTATTCTATAACTATAAATCCTCTAATCCTAATAACTATGCTGGACAATTTACAATAAATGGACCTGTAGTTGCTGACATAGAATCTGGAGGATATGGTTTCTATCTTAAAAAAATGCAACTATAAATAATGTAAGTGGTCAAGTACAAGGAGTTCCAGCTTTCTTAGATGCAATGTTTAATATTACAGCTAATAAGTTAAAAAGTAAAAAAATGCAATCTGGTGGAACATTTATGGTTTTACATAAACCTACTGGTGGAAGCATGAAGTTAAGCAGTGTTAGTAATTTAGCAGCTATTAACAGTGCACTAGGTTCAAAAAGTAGAATTAGAAGCTCCTACAACAGGATCATATAAGGTATATTCTGTATATAGAGGTAAACTTGAAATTAACCAAGATGTTAATTTAGATAATGATGAATCAACTGCAACACCAGATGCTTTTTTTACAAAGTTGATTTCCGTTCTTCAAATATGTTAGTTGAAGCTGGGAAAACTGTTTCAGGAACAAAACAAGGACAAGTCGCTTTATTCCAAGGTAACTTCAATGAAGGTGTTGGAGGAGATGTTGGAATGGTTGGAGATGTATCTATTGTTAATAATGGTACTATTAAATTAACAGGAAACAGTATAACAACTGGACCAGTTGCTAGTAGAAAAACTACTACCGCTATGGCAGGGGACTTTATTACTTTAACAAATAATAAAACAATGGAAGTTACAGGAGATAATGGAATAGGTATCTATGGAGCTGGAGGCTCTAAGATATTAAATAATACAGGAGCAAGCCTTACTGTTGGACAAGAAGGAGTTGCCCTATATGGTGCAAAATAAATTAAATAGTTCAACATTAGGAGATGGAACTATTTCTGTAACAAATGCTGGGGATATCCAAGGAGTAAATGGAAAAAAACTAAAAGCTTTTTGGTATATTTGCTGAAAACACTTCATCAACAGTAACTGATTCTAATTTAACAAATAGTGGAATAATAGATTTTTTTCTTCTTCTCAAGAAAGTATAGGAATCCATTCAATAAATTCTACTGTATCAAATACAGGTAATATAAAAAAATGGGATTAAAAGGAGTTGCAATAAATTCTAAAAAAATTCTGATATTAATTCTACTGGAGATATAGTTTTAGCTGGAAATGGGATTGCATTTAACTTAGGCGGAACTTTTACAGGAAGAACATTAAATTTCTCATCTAAGGTAACTCTAAATGGTGATGGAAACTCTATCTTTAATCTAAAAAGATATGGCATTTAGTTCAGTTGGTGCGAGTTTAACTGAAAATGTAAATATAGTACCAAATGGAAAGAGCTTTGCATATTTCTCAATGGATAATTCTTCTTTAGTTTATGATAAGGATAAAACATTTGCTGGAGATAAGATTACACTAGTAAGTGCTAAGAATTCAACAGTTGATTGGAGATCAAATGTAACATTAAATGGTCAAGAAAAATGTTACTTTCTATTTGAATGGAAGAAAAAGCAGGTGCTGCACTTGAATTAAAAAAACAGCTGCTGGAAAAACTATTATTTTTAGGTAATAAGTCTGTTGGAGCTTATGGAGTAAATGGAGCAAGAATTGAAAAATGACTCTGATATAGTAGTAGGTTCTGATGGAGCGGCTCTTTACTCAACTGGTGCAACTGGAAGCTTAAAAAATACTGGAAAATTAACAATAGGTAAAAACTCTGTTGGTATGTTCATGAAAGATGGAACAGCTCTTACTAATACTGGAGAAATAGTTTCTACAGCTGAAGGAGCAAAAGGGTTAGTTATAAATAGAACTACAGCAGGAACTTATACAAATACTGGAAAAATAAAATTAACAGGAACTTCTTCGGTAGGTATACATGCTGAAGGAGCAGCACATAATATTAACAGTGGGGCTGATGTTGAAGTTGGAAATACTACAGGTACATCTCAAAGTGTTGCAATACATTTGAAAGATGGAGGAGAAGTTAATGTACTTGCTAATACTTCCGTAAAAGCTGGAAATGGCTCAATAGGTATTTACGGAAGCACTGTATCAACAACTGTTGATAATAATGCTAAAGTTGAAGTTGGAGATGGAGCTGTAGCTATCTACGCAAAATCTGGAAATGTTAATTTAAATGCTGGTTCTAAAATGAAAATAGGAGAAACTTTAGGAACAAATAAAGAAGCTGTTGGAGTTTATTATGTTGGAAATGCTGGAACAATAAATAACAACCTAACATCTTTTGATATAGGAAAAGGATCTATAGGTATTGCTGATGCTGGAACTGGAGCTACAACAATTAATAATAATTCAGCAACAGTAGCTTTAAAAGGAGATTCAATATATACTTATACTTCTAATACTAGTTCAAATGTTATAGGAAATACTGCAATTACATCTACAGGAAATGGAAACTATGGATATTATGTAGCTGGTAACCTATCAAATTATGGTACTATGGACTTATCTTCTGGAAACGGAAATGTTGGAATATATAGTGCATATGGAGCAGGAACAGGAAATGGAGTTGCTAGAAACTATGCTAATATTAAAGTAGGAAAAACAAATTTAGAAAATGAACTATATAGTATAGGTATGGCAGCAGGGTATACTAATAATAATAGACCAAGTGAAAATAAAGTTGGACATATTGTAAATATGGCAGGTAGCATTATAACTGTTGGAAATGAAAATTCAATAGGTATGTATGCATCAGGAGCAGGTTCAACAGCTGAAAACTATGGAACTATTCATGTTACAGCTAAAAAAAAGGTATAGGAATGTACCTAGAAAATGGAGCAACAGGTTACAATAGAGCAGGTGGTTTAATTGAAATAGATCCTAGTGCACAAAATGCAATAGCTGTTTATTCAACAGGAGGTACTACTGTATTTAAAAAAACTATGGAACTATTAGATTAAAAGCTCCAGATTCAAAAAGGTATTGTAACTGCTAACAATGCTCAAGGAACTAATGAAACTGGTGGAATAATAGATGTTCAAGATAGTTCAGCAGAAGCAACTAAGAAAAATAGAAGGAACTGCTGGTGGAGATAAGAAATTTGGAGATAAGACTCTAAGTGTTCCAAGAGGAGGATTAACAGATAGTAAAGTTAAGGACTCTACTGGAAATATCATAACACCAACTGTAATAGATACTACAGCTGCTACTAATACAGCTAAAATTCAAGTTTCTAATGATCCTATTGCTAAGGCAACTTACAATAGAGATATTTTTAAAAAGAACATCAAGATTTTTGGTTCAATATCAAAGATAGGTATGTATGTTGATACATCAGGAGTAAACTTTACTAATCCAATAGAAGGACTAAATAATTTAACTGGATTGAGAAAGGCAGACTTAATAATAGGAGCAGAAGCAGCTGAATATACAAATGCTAAAAACTTTAACTGTTGGAACAAATATCTTAAAAAGATATAACACAGCATTACTTAACAGTGGAGTAGATAAATGGGATATTTTATCAGGTTCTCTAACTTGGGCAGCAGTACCTTTAAGATTAAGTAGAAATGGAGAAATTCAAGGTGTTCTAATGACTAAGGTAGACTATAAAGAATATGCTAAAGATAGTACTACACCATATAATTTCCTAGATGGATTAGAACAAAGATATGATAAGAATGCACTTGATTCAAAAAGAAAAGAAACTATTCAATAAGTTAAATTCAATAGGTAAGAATGAACCCATCCTATTATCTCAAGCATTTGATGAGATGTTAGGACACCAATATGCTAATACTCAACAAAGAATAGTAGCAACAGGAAATATCTTAGATAAAGAATTTAATTACTTAAGAAGTGAGTGGAACAATCCAAGTAAAGATTCAAATAAGATAAAAACATTTGGAACTAGAGGAGAATACAGTACAGACACAGCTGGTATAAAAGATTACAAGAACCATGCATATGGAGTAGCTTATGTACATGAAGATGAAACTGTAAGACTTGGAGAATCTGTAGGTTGGTATGCAGGTATAGTTCACAACACATTTGACTTCAAGGATATTGGAAAATCTAAAGAGGAACAATTACAAGCTAAACTTGGAATCTTTAAGTCAGTTCCATTTGATCATAATAATAGCTTAAATTGGACAATATCTGGAGATATCTTTGCTGGTTATAATAAGATGAATAGAAAATTCTTGGTAGTTGATGAAGTATTTGGTGCAAAAGGTAGATATCATACTTATGGACTAGGTCTAAAGAATGAAATATCTAAAGAATTTAGATTGAGCGAATCATTTACATTCAAAACCATATGCAGCTCTAGGCTTAGAATATGGAAGAGTATCAAAAATAAGTGAAAAAAATCAGGAGAAATTAAGTTAGATGTAAAATCAAATGACTATTTCTCAATAAAACCTGAAATAGGAACAGAACTTACTTATAAACATTACTTTGGAGCTAATACAATGAAAGTAGGAGTATCAGTAGCTTATGAAAATGAACTAGGAAGAGTAGCTAATGGTAAAAAAATAAGGTAAAAAGTAGCTGGAACAAACGCTGATTGGTATGATCTAAGAGGAGAAAAAAAGAAGATAGAACTGGAAATGTTAAAACTGATCTTAATATCGGTTGGGATAACCAAAAGAGTCGGAGTAACTGCTAATGTAGGTTATGATACTAAAGGACATAATGTAAGAGCTGGAGTAGGACTTAGAGTTATATTCTAATCTTACAAAAAAATTAATTTAGCACTAACCCTAGTGTATATAGATTATTATTTCCTAAAAAGAACTATTGTAAATTGATGATTTTATCACTGATTTACAATAGTTTCTTTTATTTAAAAAAATAATTTTTTTATTTTTTTAACTAAACTTTTCTAGTATACTTTTAAATAAAAAAAGGTATATAATAAGAATGTAGTAAAAATATTTAATAAAAATTTTTAGAAAGGGGAATTTATTAAATAGTGCAAGAACACTCGTGACTCTAGCACTCGTAGGGTGTTAGTCATGAGACATGTACTCGTAGGGTATGAATTGCACGAAAATTTTTAGTAAGCATATAGGGAAACTTGTATGTAGACACGGAGCAAGACCGTGCAACAAAAGAAACTGAATTGCTGGGAACTCTTAAAGCTAGTATAACCACAACATAATACCTAAATGAGAATACGGTATAAATGTGATGGTGGCGAAAGCAGAAAAAAATATACTAGATGGTGCAAGGTTAAATCCTAAACATTATGATAATAGACAATCAGCAGCTAAAGCCTGAAAAGGAAAGTTCAACGACTATCCCTCGTGAGGGAGTACAATACAAGCGATTGGTATTGGAAGTGGTTTCGCCTAAGGTGTTGAGATACACTATGGATAAGATATAGTCTGTGCTTGTTAGAGATAACAAGAAGTTCATAAGAGAACTGCATAAGTAGTAGCGCACTTATGTGAACGACGCTTCCCACTGTTGTGGGGTTTTAAAAAAACTTTAAAAAAATGTTTAAAAATAAATAAAAAAACATTACTTTTTTAGTAGATAAAATGTAGAATATATGGTATAATATCTCTGATGAAAAGGAGGTGATTATATATGTATTTAACATTAAAACAACAAGTAAAATATCTTAGCAAAAAAAGAGTTTAGAAATTTAAAATATTTGTGCCATATAGCTAAGAATTTAAAGAATCAAGCTATATATAATGTTAGACAACACTATTTTTAAAAAAATAAAAAAAGTATTTTAGCTATGATGAAAACTATAAAATGCTTAAAAAAATAGTGAGAACTATAAGAAGTTAAATTCTAATATGGCTCAACAAATTTTTGAAAGAAGTAGATGAAAGCTTCAAATCATTCTTTGCACTTTTTAAAACTTGCTAAGAATGGTCAATATAATGGTAAAAATAAAAATTACCTAATTATCTTGATAAAGATGGTTTTACAACTCTTGTTATAGGTTTTGTTAGATTAAAAGATGATATGCTGATAGTTCCTTATTCAAATTCTTTTAAGAAAACTCATCAGGAAGTTAAAGTTAAGTTACCATCAGTATTAAAAAGACAAGAAGATAAAAGAGATTAGAATAATACCAAAACAACATTCTAGGTACTTTGAAATTCAATACATTTATGAGGTAGAAGAAGTTCAAAGGAATTAAATAAAGAAAATGTACTAGGAATTGATTTAGGTATAGACAATCTATGTACTTGTGTTACAAATACTGGAGCTTCATTCATAATAGATGGTAGAAAATTAAAAATCTATTAATCAATACTATAATAAGATAAATGCAAAATTACAAAGTATAAAAAGATAAGCAAAAGATTGAGCGCACAACATTAAGACAAAAGAGAATAACTAGAAAGAGAAATAATCGTATAAATGATTATCTTTCAAAAGCAGCAAGAACAATTGTAAATTATTGTCTTAATAATGATATAGGAAAATTAGTTCTAGGATATAATGAAGATTTTCAAAGAAATTCAAATATTGGAAGTATAAATAATCAGAACTTTGTAAATATACCATATGGAAAATTAAGAGATAAATTAATATATCTATGTAAACTATATGAAATAGAATTTAAACTACAAGAAGAGAGTTATACATCAAAAGCAAGTTTCTTTGATGGAGATGAAATTCAATATATGATAAAGAAAATCTACAAGAATATATATTCAGTGGAAAAAAAGAATAAAAAGAGGACTATATCAAACAAGCGCAGGTAAACTCATAAATGCAGATTGTAATGGAGCATTAAATATTCTAAGAAAAAGTAAAGTTGTGGACTTAAGTGTCCTATACAATAGAGGTGAGCTGAACACACCTAAAAGAATAAGGGTAGTGTAAAGCTATCAAACTTCTTAGAAAATTTTTAAAGATTTTTAAAGATTTTGGAACCCTGCGACACTTGGCTAAGCTCCTTAACTTGTTAAGGAGAGATAATGCCCAGTCGTGGGAGGTTCAGGTTTACACAAGAAGTTGCATATAGCACAGCATATTTAGCTGGGATTGCTTCATTTTTTTCACCATGTATATTTCCGATTATTCCAGTATACATTTCAATTCTAAGTAATGGTGAGAAGAAGTCAGTAAGTAAGACTCTAGCATTTGTTTTAGGACTTTCAGTTACCTATATAGTTTTAGGTTTTGGAGCAGGGTTCATTGGAGAATTATTTCTTAATAGCAAGGTAAGAGTTATTGGAGGGATTTTTAGTTGTAATTTTAGGACTTTTTCCAAATGGATGTTTTAAAATTAAAAATTTTTGGAAAAAAACAAAAGTTATGAATTATGAAGGAGAAGAACAAAGTTTATTCTCAACTTTCCTTTTAGGTTTAACTTTTTAGTCTTGGTTGGACTCCTTGTGTTGGACCGATACTAGCTTCAATATTAATCTTAGCTGGTTCATCAGGAGATACAGCAAATAGTGTAATGTTAATGGTTCTATATCTATTGGGAATGGCAACACCATTTGTAATATTCTCATTAGCTTCAAAAAAACATTATTTAAGAAAATGTCTTTTATCAAAAAAACATTTACCTCTTATTAAAAAAATAGGTGGTTTCTTAATTATAGTAATGGGATTTCTTTTAATTTTTGACAAGCTTTAATATTTTTTTAACTGTTTAACGGAATGTTGAAAGGAAGTCAAAATGAAAAAAATTTATTTTACCTTTAATTCTTATATTTTTTTGATCGGAACATTTGTTTTTTTGCTAAAATGCTTAGTCGTAATGTAAGTAAGGAAACGGAGGCTGAGAAAGACTTGTTAGAAAGTATACAATTAGTAGATATGAATGGAAATGATTATACATTTTTCAAGAGGAAAAAAATATCTATATTAAATTTTTGGGCTTCATGGTGTCCAACTTGTTTAGCAGGTCTAGAAGAATTAGACAGATTAGCAGGTGAAAATAATAGTAATTTTTGAAGTAATAACTGTTGTTTTTTTCCAGGAATAAATGGAGAAAAAAAATCCTGCTAAATTCAAAGAATGGTATGATAGTTTAGGTTACAAAAAAATATTAAAGTACTATATGATATAGATGGAAAAATTATTACAAATATTTAAAATAAGAGCTTTACCAACATCAGCAATTATATATAAAGATTTAAAAATAGATAATGTAATTGTTGGTCATATAAGTAATGGACAAATCAAGGACTATTACGAAGGAAAGGAGAAAATGAAGTTATGGAAGAAAGCAAAAATACTACTGTAAATAATGTTAATAAAGAAAATATAAAAAGAAATATATTTAGCTGGTGGTTGCTTCTGGGGAGTGGAAGAATATTTTGCTAGAATAGATGGAGTTATAGACTCAGTTTCTGGTTATGCAAATGGTTCTTTTTGACAACCCAACATATGAAAATGTTTGCAATAACTCAGGACATGCTGAGACAGTACATATAACTTATGATTCTTCAAAAAGTATCTTTAGATACTTTATTAAAAATATTATTTTTAGAATAATTGATCCAACTTCTGTAAATAAGCAAGGAAATGATAGAGGAATTCAATACAGAACAGGTATCTATTATCAAAATGATGAAGATAAACAAATCGCTATAAATGCTATAAAAAGAAGAACAAAAAGAAATATTCTAGACCTATTGTAATTGAAGTTGAAAAAGTTAAAAAAAGATTCGATAAAGTGAAGAGGAACATCAAGATTACTTAAAGAAAAAAATCCTAATGGATATTGCCATATTAATTTAAATAAGGCAAATGAGGCAATAATAGATGAAAAAAAGTATCAAAAAGCCAAGTGATGAAGTTTTTAAAAGAGAAATTGACTGATTTAGAATATCAAGTTACACAAAATGCAGCAACAGAAAGAGCTTTTTACTCATGAATACGATAAGAATCAAGAAGATGGTATCTATGTGGATATAACAACAGGAGAGCCATTATTTAGTTCAAAGGATAAATATGATGCAGGTTGTGGTTTGACCAAGTTTCACTAAACCTATTGCAACAGAAGTAGTAAATTACAAACAAGATAATTCTCATGGTATGAGTAGAGTTGAAGTAAGAAGTAGAGCTGGAAAAAGCACATTTAGGACATGTTTTTTTGAAGATGGTCCAAGAGCTGAAGGTGGACTTAGATACTGTATCAATGGAGCTTCATTGAGATTCATTCCTTATGATAAAATGGATGAAGAAGGCTATGGAGAATTTAAAAAAATATGTAAAATAAGTTTAAAACAGATAGATTATTAGATTAGTCTATCTGTTTTTTTATTTGACTTATTATATTTCAAATAATAGAATGATATAAATAAAAAAATAAGAAGGTGAATGAAATGAAAAGAAATATTAAAAAGATATGAAATTAGGACAAATAATAGGAATATATCATTTTTGAAGATTCCTGCTTTACAGTTGGAAAAAAATTTTAAAGATAGATTCAAAATATCTATATTTATTTTTCTTATGATGTGAACTTTAAAGAAGATGGAATAAAAAAATATTTTTTTAATAAATTCAATAAAAAAAGAATAATATTAAAAATCAGATTATATAAGAAGTCTTGAAAAAAATCAAAAGAAAAATTGTTAGATTTAATAGAGAAAATAAAGATATATTTCAAGAATTAATAAAAAAATAGGATAAAAAGTTTCTGTTGAATTAGCTGATGGAAGTGTTGAAGAAGTTTATTTAATTGAAAAAAAGGCGAGGACTATTTTAGCTTTCAAATATTGAATGATAATGAGAATATTACATCAGAAGAAATTATAACAAAAGATTATTTAAAAAGAATAAAAATATCTAATTATATTGAAAGAGAAGAATACAAGAATTTCAAAGTTATCACTACAAAAAAATGATGATGAATATATAGCTTTATGATTTATCCTATAATGAAGATTATCTAATTTTTTTCAGAAAAGGAAGAATTTTTATGATATAGGTAAAATAAATATTATTCCTAAAAATATGATAGAAAATATTTCTGAAATAGAAGTTAAATTAGATACTACAAAAGAAAATTTCAATGACTTAATTGATTTTTGAAAAAGATTTAGAAATTATAGAAATTTTAAGAAAAATGCTTAGAAAATAAATTTCTTGTTTTTTATAGATAATGCAGATTTTTTTGAAACAAAGGATGGGGTTATTACTAACTTAGAGGATAATAAAATAAAGATGAAAGAAATTGATAAATATGGAATTTTTTACAAAAATTCTGAAATATACTTTGATGAAATTCAGTTATTGGCAGTGAAAAAAATTATAAAAATTATGGAGAGAGATTATGAGAAAAAAATTTAGATTTTTGTATTTTATTTACTTTAATATTTTTTTGTTTATTACTTTAATAGCAAAAGGCAGAGAGAGAAATTAAATATGTTGATTCTGAGATAAGAAATGGAATAATATATTCTAAAAATGAAAAAAACACCATATAATGGCTTAATAAAAAGATTATTACAAAAATGGAAATGTGAAAAATAGAATGGACTATTGTAAATGGAGCTCAAAATGGAGTAGCTAAATCATATTATGAAGATGGAACTTTAAAATCAGATTCAATTTTTAAAAAAATAATAAAAAAAGACTGGTATAGAGAAGATGTATTCTCTTGATGGAAAGTTAGTGGCAGAGGTTCCATATAAAGATGAAATAAGAGATGGGATAGAAAAAAACAATATTCTAAGAATGGAAAAAAATAATTGTTGAAATTAGTTTTTAAAAATGGAATAGAAGATGGGGCTTTTTAAGCAATATTATGAGAATGGAGTACTAGAGATAGAAACCTTTTTATAAAAATGGTAAACTAGAAAGGGATTTGGAAAGATTATTCCAAAGATGGAAAAAAATAGAGAATGAAACTTCATTTAAGAATGGAATAGAAGATAGGGACTAAAAAAACCTTTTTATAAAAATGGAAATTTAAAATATAGTGTAGAAATAAAAAAATGGAATAAAAAGAAAGGGCTTTTTAAGCAATATTATGAAAATGGAGTATTAGAAATAGAAGCTTTTTATAAAAAAATGATAAGTTAGGAAAGGAGTTAAGAGAGATTACTATAAAAGTGGAAAAAAATAGAGAATGAAATTTCATTTAAGAATGGGATAGAAGACGGGACTAAGAAAAGTTTTTTTACAAAAAAATGGAAATTTAAAGTATAGTTTAGAGTTAAAAAAATGGGATAGAGAATGGAGCTTTTAAACAATATTATGAAAATGGAGTATTAGAAATAGAAGCTTTTTATAAAAAAATGGAAAGCTAGAAGGAATTAGGAAAGATTATTATAAAAGTGGGAAACTTGAAGTAGAGGGACTTCAAAAAAATGGAGAACCAGATGGATGGACTTATGTTTACAATGAAGATGGAAGTTTAAAAAAAGAGATATTATATATAGATGGAAAAGGCTATAAAAAGAAAAAAAAGATAAGGAGTAATAATGAAAACGTATGTTTTTAGACGTATTAGAAAATATCTTAAATGAAGAACAAGCTAATCAATATTATTGTAAAGCCTTTATTGAGATGAATAGAGAGAGAAAATCCCTTATATAGTAAATGAAAATAGATATTTAAAATTTTTTTACTTAGATTATATAAAATGGACAAGAATGTAGTTTATAAATTTAGGTTTTTTTGAAAAAAATGGTGTTTTGATTTTTTTAGTAATTCAGAAAAAAACTCCACTATAAAAATTCTATCAAAAAAACTTAGAAGAAAGGCTTTAGGTAAAAAGAAATTTTTTTAAACAAAGATAAAAAAATATTTTAGAAATGATTTTTTTAAAAATGAGTTTTAGAGATGTTTTTGGTTTCCAAAAAGGTTATAAAATTTATTTTTTTCAAATCTTAAAAATTTTAATAACTTCTTTGACAGATTATTACTATTTTATAACGTTTTTTTAGATAAAGATGAAGAAAAAAAGTTAAGAATTTAGTGAAGAAATCAAAAACTATTTTTTTAAGATGAGGTGAAATATGGAGTTAAAAAGAGCAAGAAAAAAATTTTTTTGGAAATAAAAAGAAGTTACAAAAATGATTGAAAACAAAAAAAGAAAAACTTAAAGAAAATAATATAAAAAAATAGATATAATATCAGATATAATAAATGATGAAGAAAAATTATTATATTTTTAGATTTTTGAAAGTGATAAAAGGAGCCGCACGATTAGAAATAACAACACCTCATTTTTGCACCTTATTATTATGCTTGTTTCAATATATTGTGGTTAAATGATGATGAAGCTTATTGGTGGCTTGATGAAGAAAAATAGCACTGTTACAGATATATTAAAAAAATTTAGAAAAAAATCATTAGATTATTTCATAAATTCTTAAAAAAACTAGAGATGAGGTAAAAATATGGAAGTTAGATATGATGTTTATTTAGAAGATGAAAATGAGAATGAAGATGACTTTGATGCTCCTATGAGAAAAAAATAGAACTTATTTTTTTCTCATATAACAGAAGAAGAAAAAGAAATCTTAGAAAAAAATATAACTTTAAATATGAATATACAGAAGATAATAAAATAAAATTGAAAGAAGAAAATGCTATCTATTATACTGTTGAAATTGATGAAGAAGATAAGGAATATATTTAAAAAAACAAAAATTTACTATAACTACTTTAAGTATGATTTTTTTGTTCAAAAAGAAAGTGAAGATACTAGAAATTTAGTTATATCAAAAGAGGAGTAAGAGTAGAAATTATTTTTTTGATAAAAAAATGGAGATAAGTTATGGTTGATTTTAGAAGTATCTTAGTAGAAAGAATGGAATATAAAGATTCAATATTATATTTATATTGTAAGACATTTTTATAAAGTATTAGGAAGCGATTATTATAACAAATATGATTATAATGTTTATCACAGAAAAGTTTTTAAAGTTTAAAAAAATGTAAAAAAAGGTTTGAATATTATTTAGATGAACAAATTTATAACTTTATTTGTGAACTAAATGATTTACAAGAAGAACTTGGAATAGATTATTTTTTTCTAAAATATTTTTACAAGAGCAAAAAGAGGAATAGGTTATACATTTTTGAAAAAAAGGCTATTTTGAAAGATTTTTATAATGATAGAATTTAAAAAAATAATGAAAAAAAGAAAAATAGTAATAGATGAAAAAGAAAAAAATATTTAGAAATAAAAAAAGAGCTTTTTAAAAAAATACTTCAAAGCAAAAAAAGAAAAAAATTTGAAGAAAAATATAAAGTTAGAAGTAATAGAAGATAAGGAAAGTAGCTATATTATTAACTTAGAAAAAGGAGAAAAAGTTGCAACATTATCACTTAGAATACCTAATTCTACAAGATATTACTATATTCATTACAAACAAAATTTTTCATAGATATGATTGGTATGATGAAGAATATCACACTGTTTCTGAGATAGTTAAACAACTAAATATAATATTAGATAGATTTTTAAAATAATAAACGGAATAAAAAAATAGCACTTATTGCAGTAAGTGCTATTTTTAGTCATTCCTTTGAATTACATCTTATATTGTAAGTATATTATAATATTTTTTTAGTATAAGATGTCAAATAAAAAAATGGTATAATAAATTGTCTTCCTTTTTTTCTTTTTCTAACCTTTGATAAGGAGGTGAAAAAAAGTGAAAAGATTACATCTTTATATTGTCATAGCAATAGTTATTATAATGTTGCTATGTAAAAACATCTATATAACTATTAATTTCTAATTAGTA
>BNJT01002163.1_pt1 | contig 158177 bp, 252 predicted proteins | sample 8540491 | NCBI WGS metagenome assembly BNJT01 (sample SAMD00202455, study PRJDB9452) | human saliva metagenome | host: Homo sapiens
CAGTATGGAAACGGACGGCATCGTCCTGTCATCCCGACGTATAACGAAAAGAACATCGACGTCCTCCGCGTCGTCTTCCGGCTTGGAGAAGGCCTTCACGTGTGATTCATCGACGACGGCTCGCCCGACGGCACGGCCGACATCGTCAAACGCCTCGGCGCGAGGTTCGCGGCTGCGTCGGTCGAACGTAGCGGCAAGCAGGAACTTCGGCACGCCCTGGCGGTCTGCGGTTTTCAAGTGGTCATCGAGCACCGCCACGGCTTCTTTGAGATGGAGCGCCGACTTCGGCCACTGGCAAGACCTGCTTCGGCTGTACGCACGCCATGCACCGAACAGAGGGCGCCGACGTGCCACGATCGGGTGCACGCTACTGCAACGGCGTGAACGTGGAATCAACTAGCGCCCTCGGGCGCGTGCTCATGTCGGCGCTACCGCCTCGGCCTACGTCCGCTTCGTGACCGGCCTCAAGGTGCACGACACCACCGCCGTTTCAAGTGCTACCGCCGCCAGGTGCTCGAAACGATCGAGCTGGACAAGATCCGTTTCAGGGCTGCTGCCTTCGAGATCGAAAGCGAAAACGCCGCGCGCGCTGCGGATTCAGGATCAGCGGTGCCGCATCGTCTTCGCTCAACCGCGTGCTGACGTCCAAAATGAACTCATCCTGTCTTCGGCGGGGCGCTCTTCGGCGTGCTGCGGCTCAAGTGGCAGAAAGCTTCTTCCAGGAAATATCCACAGGAAAAATTGGATAGACAACCCGTAAACACGGGGGCGCACGTCCCTCCAGAATGGACGCGCCCCGTTCTTTCTGCCCATATGGGGTTCCCCCACAGTTCTAACTACTTATGCTACCCCTATACTGCCCTGTACTACCCTTATACTACTACTGATTCCTTATGTGAGAGGCAGCCCAGATCTGCAGACGCCGTGATCGTCAACGAGCGCGCTCGTTTCGTCGGATCGGTATCGATCCGACGGCGCATTCGTCGCCGCGGTCTGCGAAGAGGCGAGACGCCGCGCGTGGACGGCGCCACCGTGTGGGGTGGTGTGGGGTGTGGTGTTTGGGGATGACGCGGGGCGCATCGCCAGCGAGAGTCGCGCGGCGGCGGCCGGCGGCGTGACCACCTGTCATGGACATGCCAACACGAACCCCAAGACGGGCGTCACACGGCGCGCGAATGGAGGTGGAAGAGATAGGCGCGCAGCGCGATACATCGGCAGTGCCAAACTTCGCCTTCTGCTTCGGTGGATCGGACGACAACGCCGACGAGATCCGTCGCCTCGACCCCACCCGCGTGCCCGGCCTCAAGCTCTTCTCGGATCCTCCACGCAACGCGGCGCCATGAACGCCGTGACACCGTCCGCCGCATCTTTGGCGAGACCGACCCGCCCATCGTCGTCCACGCCGAAGAGGAATCCATCATCGAGCGCGGCCGCGAGCGCTACATCAACCCTGAGTGGTGAGGATCTTCCCGCCCGCCTCACACTCAGATCCGCAACGCCGAGAGCCTTGCTGCGCCTCTTCGTCACGCGTAAGTCGAAGGTTGGCCGACAAGATGGGTGCGCGCCCGCACGTGCTCCGTGTCTTCCACTCGCCGAGCGCGAGCTTTCGCTCTTCGCCACTGGTCGGCCATTGACGGAGAAGAAGATCACAGCCGAGGCCTGCGTACGCATCACCTCTGGTTTACCGACGCCGATTATGCCGCCCACGGCAACCGCATCAAGTGGAACCCCTCGATCAAGCCGATCGTTCGACGACCGCGAGGCGCTTTCGTCACGCCACTCTCACGGGTGCCATTGACATCGTCGCCACCGATCACGCGCCGCATCTGCCGGCCGAGAAAGAAGGATCGTGCTCTCGGCCGCGTCCGGTGGGCCGATGGTGCGGCAGCCGTTGGTGGCCACAGCTGGGCTGGCCGCGCGCGGGTCGTGACGCGTGGGCGAGTGGTGCAGAAGATGGCGCACACAATCCCGCCGAGGCTCTCCACATCGACCGCCGCGGCTTCCATCCGTCCGGGCTACTACCGCCGACCTTGCTGGCTGCTGCCTCGCCGTGGCGGCGCGTCGCGCCGCGGGCCACCCGCTCCACCACTGCGGATGGTCGCTTTTCGATGGAGGGCCAGACGTTTCCAGCACGCCGTGCGGATGACGTTCGTCGAACGGTCAGCCGGCCCTACGCCGATGGCCGCGTGTCGTTACACGTGCGAGAGCATGGCTTCCAGCAATTCAGTCCGGTAGTAGAAAATGCAGGACAGAGCAAATTCTCAAAACATGTTGTAGAACAGGTTCGAAAGAAATTTGCAAGCCTATCAGCTTTGCCTCTTCTTTGCGGGCGAGATACTTGGAGAACAATCTTGCGCCTTATTCATGATACGAAAAGATTTGGAGCTCGGCAAAAGCGACCTTCGTAGTGAAGATCGCTTTTGTCAGTGAGGATAGAGAAGATGCCCCCGAACCCTTCGCTTGCTGGTGAGGGTTCGCTGTCTCTACGAATGGGGGCCGTGGCCGATCAATTTCACGCTGCGGCGGATGGAAGCGGCTCAGCGGCTCACCCTTCAGCGGACCGTAGCCAGGAGGGCGAGGTCGATCAGCTGACCGGACTGCCTTGTTACCGGGTACAGCGTACTCCGTGAGGATGGCGTCGCACGGCGGCCGCGCAGCTCGTCGAGCGTGCGGTTCTGTGTTCGTCATATCCCTCTTTTCGGACTCGGTCGGTTTCATCTTCCTTCTTCTGTGCTTCATGGATTCCGCGGAGGTCGTGTTGGCGTGCCTCCCAGCCAGCTGATGTCGGAGAGGGATGGGCCGCAACTGTCCGGTGCAGGCTCTCTCCTCGTCGCTGGAGGACGGAGAGGATGGGCGGGTGATCGGTGCTGAGCACGTTGTAGCTCTCAGGCATCTCGCCGTAAGAACGACATGCACGGGTTGCATGGCCGACATCTCACCGCGTGCGGGCGCATGAACTCGCCTTTGGGTCAACGCTGGCTGGGTTGGCTGGCGTGCCGGAAGCGCACCTCGGTAGACCACACAAAGTCGAGTCTTGCCCATCTTCGGCAAAGCTGGCTGACGCTTGTTGCAGCGCCTGGCGCGGTGATCGTCGGTGAGGGCTCACCGTGAGGCGTCGGCGCTTGAGGATGAGCGGTCAATCGTGTCGCTATCCACGCGGACGATGAGCGCGTCTTTCTCGATCTTCTGCTCCGGCTGTCCGATGGCGTGGACGTCGAGGCTGACCGTCCGCTGGCGAGAACGTTGTACGCCCGCGATCCTTGGCTGCCTGGATGTAGCTGTATTGTTCGTCCGGGTTGGATGGGCGTAGGGGTAGATGACGCCGCCATCGCCTATCGGCGTCCGCTCCGGAGGCGATCAGCTTGCGATACTCCTCGAGGGTGTACATGGTGCCGTCGACGTCGCGAGCAGCAAAAGCTTCGCTGCGCGGTCAGCCGTATCTCGTCGCTGCGAGCATGCCGTATTGGATGAAGAGCTTCAGGCTGTCCCGTCCTCGAATGACTTGCGGTCGGTCTCTTGAAGATCTCTCTTCCAGGCGATCGGCCACGCCGCTTGGTGATGTGCGCGGAGATCTTCTTCACGTTCTGGTGGCTGCTCTGCAGAGTACGGAGCGGGAGACGTTGGGCGATGTCGGGCGAGTCGAGCACGCCGTGCAGCGGGGTGGAGGAACTCGCGGATGCGATGCCCTCCACGGAGCCGTGGTGACGAACACCTGGTTGCTGTAGAGCCGGATCTTTGTTGCGCTGCAAATCCATGTTGCTTTTGTGCGCGGGAAGTGAGGATACCGAGGCCGAGCTGAGAGGGATAATCCGCTACTGAGGTGGATCCAGAAGAGCGGCTCGTTCGGCCATCGGCAGAGCATCGCGGTAGAGCGCCTTGTAGTCCCTCATCCTTTCAGCTCCGAGGGCTTGCGCACCCGACGGGTGGGTCGTTGACCCGACGATGTTGTCCTCGTCGGTGTCGGCATGCTTGCCGTCCTTCCACCCCGCTGCTGCCCGAAAGCGGTGGGATGGGCAGGTGCGGCAGTATTTCTCGAGCAGCGAGGTGATCTTGTCGCTTTTCGAGGAAGTCGCGGCTGTCGTCGTCGATGCAGAGGATGATCGTCCGTGCCGCGGTCGTCAGCTACTTCGTCTCCCCGTCATTTCGTATTCCGGCGTGCCCTCGCGGCTCCACCGCACGGCCCGTGGCGCCCTCTTGATGCGAAACTGGGTGACGATCTCCACCTTTTTCGACACCATGAACGAGAGGAGTAGAAGCGAGGCCCAAAGTGGCACGATGTTAGCGTGCTGGCAAGAAATCGCCCGTATCTTGACGAACTCGGCGCTTTCTGGAGAAGGCGATTTGGTTGATGTGGCGATCGATCTCAAAGTCGGCGGCGTAATGCCCACGCCGCGGTCAGGAGATGGTGAGGCTTTCAACTTTCTCCGTGCGGATTCGCGGATCGATGAGGTCGCCCAGCTCGTGCAGAACTCGCCGGCGGAGGCCAGCGTCTTGGGCGCTTCTGCGTGGCGTCGAGTGGCGTTCGAGACCAGCCTCAGCGGAGGAAGATCTCGTGGTCACTGTCGAGGAGTGCTGATGACGGGGAGAGATGGCCTCACTGGATTTACAATTCAATGTTCCTTTGGTTTCTTGTGTACTTTGCGACTGAGTGGTCTTCCTGCTCTATTTGTGTTTATGCAGATGATCCTATCGGATGGTTGGGAGTGATCTGGATCACGCGCCGGCCCCTATAGGTCATGCGAGTCGCCACCGGACTGCATTTTGACGGAGTCGTGAGTGTTTGCGGAACTTCACCGCAAACGTCTCGGCTTTCGTCTGCCAGAGTCTCGCGCGGCCTGCTGGGCACGTCCCGGTAAGTGCTGCGGAACTTGCGCTTACTCAGCGCAAACGTCTTGGCAAATGCCGCGGTACTTGCGCACGTTTCTGCCGACGGTCCGGTAAATGCCGCGGAACTTGCGCGACCAGCGCAAACGTCATGGCGAATGCCGCGGTACTTGCGCGGCCACGCGCCGACGTCTCGGTGACCATGCCGCGAGCTTGCGCAGCTTGCGCAAACGTCTCGGTAAATGCCGCGGTACCTTTGCGCGGCTTGCGCAAACGATCTCGGCAAAATGCCGTGGTAATGTTTGCGCAACCCGCGCAACATCGTCCGGCATGGGGCAAAAGATCATTCTCAGCACGTATCCGATGCTACCGCATGTTACGGTCATTTGCCCCTGCGGCCTGACAGCAGGAACGGTCATTGGGGCCCTGTGAGTTCAGCCAATAGATTTGCGGCCAGGCTCAAACACAGTCATCAAAACGATAAATGCGATCTATGGATTGGAAGGTGTTGAAACAATATTGAGATGTAATAAAGTGGTTTTTGGTGCCAGTGGCTCTTACGCTCTACATCGCTTCGTCTCCAACGTAAACAAGATAAAAAGAGACAGAAAAAGCGTGAGCGAAAAGCAGCGGCTATAGTAGCAGAAGCACTGGCTGTGAGACTCTCAGCAGATACTAGTGACGCAGTTAGTTGAGACGTCGAGGGCTGCACAAAAAGTGTTTGAAATGACTATCTCGGCTTCCCTGTGATTTAGCCAAAGAGGTCCAATGACCGCATTATTTACCTAGCTTGATCCTAAATGTGAGTGTGAGAGCACTACTTTTTGGTAGGAGAGAGGCTTATATATGCGAGGCAAGAAGATCGAGGAAAGAGACAGACTTTAGATCCCCAGATATGAGTCTCCCAGAGTCCCCCAAAGAAGAATCCTGAACACAGACAATCTGCAGCCTGCCACCGTATTACCGGGCCGACTGCGATGTTCTACTCATCTATTCTTTTCTTTCTCTTTCTCAGTCCCAGTGGACTATTTCTTTAGCTGTAAAAGGCTTTTTGCATTTTTGTTCCTTGTGCAAATGTAGGCTCCTCCCACATATACTGCTTTCTAGTCAAGGCAAGCACTCCTTTGGTTTAGGAGATTCCTTATCGTGTCTCTAAGCATCTCTCAGTAAGTTCCCGCGCAAACCATTCGGTAACACGAGGTTAAGCTTCCATTGCAAGTCGGTGAGAGACTTAGCGTCTTCCTTATTATGTAAATGTCTACACCAGCGCCAAAGAGCTAATAGCTCTGCTGACCCTTTCAGCTTGCTCGCGTCTTCTCTGCTCAACCTTTAATTCTTCTATTTTTCTCTATAGGTAGATCTGCGATCCACTTCAAAATAAAAGCCGATCACAAAAGTCAGGATAGGTGACAATTGTCATTTCGATAATTTCCATGATCTGAAGATTAGAAATCGCAGCCCGCACCGTATTACCGCCGACTGCGATTTCTCAATTTGTATGATGGTATGAATAACGCCTCTAAGAGATGGATCGCGGGGATTACTTCCTTCTTCAAAGTCTGCATCCGTTACGCCGCCGTCGTTGTCTGGAGGCATTGCCCGCGGAGGCGTTGCCTGGAGGGCCGACCGGCGCTACCGGCTTGCAGCGTCTTGGCACGTAGAGGCTGGCTCGCGGCCTGGAAGACGTCGTTGTTCAACCGGCGATGGCCGTGTCGATGGCAGCCAGATCCTGTGCCTTGTGTGCATCCCCTGAGCTTGCCCAGCGCTGCCCTCGATCTGAGAGCGCTTGTCGGCCGGGCAACTTTGTCTCCGCAGGTCCTTCAGCTGCTTCTCCGTTTGGAAGATCATGCCGTCCGCCTGGTTGATCTTGTCGATGCGCTCCTTTTCCTTCTTGTCCGCTCTCGGCGTTGGCCGCAGCCTCGTCCTTCATGCGGCGGATCTCGTCGTCGCTCAGACCGCTGGAGGCCTCGATGCGGATGACCTGCACCTTACCCGTGCCCTTGTCCCTGGCCGAGACGTTGGGATACCGTTGGCGTCAATGTCGAACGTCACTGATCTGCGGTACACCGCGCATGGCGGCCGGGATACTGTCAGAGGTGGAAGCGGCCGATCGACTTGTTGTCTTTTGGCCAGCGAACGCTCGCCCCTGCAAGACGTGATCTCAACCGACGGCTGATTGTCGACGGCCGTAGTAGAGACTTCCGACTCTTTGTGGGATCGTCGTTGGCCTCAATCAGCTTGGTCATCACGCCGCCCATCGTTTCCCGATACCGAGCGATAGCGGAGTTACGTCGAGCAGCACCACATCCTTCACGTCGCCCGGAGAGGACACCGCCCTGAATGGCTGCGCCGATGGCAACGACTTCGTCCGGGTTCACGCCCTTCGACGGCGCTTTGCCGAAGAACTTCCACCAACTGCTGCACGGCTGGGATACGTGTCGAACCGCCCACGAGGATCACTCGTCAATGTCCGGACGTCGACATCCAGCGTCGGACAGGGCGCGCTTACACGGCCCAGACAGGCGTTGATCAACGTGTCGTGCCAGCTGCTCGAACTTAGCGCGGGTCAGCGTACGAACGAGGTGTTTGAGCACACCGTCCACGGGCATGATGTAGGGCAGGTTGATCTCTGTGCTCGTCGAGCTGGAGAGCTCGATCTTGGCCTTCTTGCAGCCTCCTTCAGGCGTTGCAGCGCCATCGGATCTTTGCGCAGGTCGACGCCTTCGTCCCGAGGAACCTCGGCCAGCCAGGTCGATGATGACGTGGTCGAAATCGTCGCCGCCGAGATGTGTATCGCCGCTGGTCGACTTCACCTCAAAGACGCCCCCGCCAAGCTCCAGAATGGAGATATCGAACGTACCGCCACCGAGGTCCGAAGACGGCGATCTTCATGTCCTTGTTTACGCCTTGTCGAGACCGTAAGCCAGCGATGCAGCCGTAGGCTCGTTGACGATTCGGCGCACCTTCAAAACCAGCGATCTCGCCAGCCTCCTTGGTGGCCTGACGTTGTGCGTCGCTGAAGTAAGCCGGTACTGTGATCACAGCCTCCGATACCTCCTGACCCAGATAATCTCTGGCCGTCTTCTTCATCTTTTGCAGGATCATCGGCCGAGATTTCCGGTGGCGTGTAGAGCCGTCCGTCGATGTCGACACGCGGCGTGTTGTTGTCGCCACGCACTACCTTATACGGCACGCGGGCGATTTCTTTTGTACCTGATCGAACGTCTCGCCCATGAAGCGCTTGATCGAGGAAAAATCGTTTTCTGCGGGTTGGTGATGGCCTGTCGTTTGCCCGGATCGCCCACCTTCCGTTCGCCACCTTCTACGAAAGCTACCACGGAAGGCGTGGTGCGTTTACCCTCACTGTTCGCAATCACTACCGGCTCGTTGCCTTCCAATACGGCGACACACGAGTTGGTTGTTCCTAAGTTCTATACCAATAATCTTTCCACATGTTCTATATCTGTTTTTACTATTTGAAATTCTGTTGGTTGATGCCCTTTCGGCGATTCGCCGTCCCATTCTCCAAACGGCGTGCCAAAGCGCGGCGTAGGGTGACGAGTATTTGCAACTGACATTTTGTCACAGCTGGGAGGAGTAGGTGAATTTGTGGCGTATCGGCCACATCCTTTCGCCCCCTTGCAAATCGTTGAGCAGCTCTGATCTTCTTGTCGCGGATGAGTTTGACGATTAGCTCGCCGAAGAGGCTGTTCTGGCGGGCAAACCAGGAGCGGGTGTAACGCTTGGGGTCGTTTTTATAGAAGGACTCGTGGATGAAACCGGTCCGGCGTCGGTGGTGATCAGCATGCGGAGGCAGGCGGCGATCTCGTTGTCGTCGGTGGGAGGTGAGGCGCGCACGAGGAGGGACATGGGGCGGATCATGTCGTTGCCGGTGCGCGAGCTGCCGATGCCTTCGCCGGAGTTGCCGTGGAAGAAGTAGGGGTTGTCTTCGCTCCAGACGAAGCGGCGCGTGTTGAGGTAGACGGGATCGTCGGCGGGCACGTCGCCGAGGTAAGTCAGTGGCCAGAAGGCTGGGCACATCGGCGTCGTCCATCATCAGGCGGTTGCCGAAGCCGTCCACCTCGTAGGCGTAGATACGGCCGTAGACGGGTGCTCCACGCGGCGTAGCGGCGCAGTGCCTCCTCCACCTCGTTGGCCAGGGCCTTGAGGCGTCGGCCGTCTTCGTCCCTTATTCACCTTGCTCAAGATCTCGGCTGCCTTACGGAGCGAACTGACGGCAAAGAAATTCGAGGGGACGATGAAGGGCAGTGTCACTGGGTCGTCCGAGGGGCGGAAGGCGGAGGCGATCAGTCCGATGGGGCGCACGGGGCGGAGGCTGTGATGGTCCATGAGCGAGTCGGCGGCGTAGGGATCCGCCGTCCTTACGCTGCTGTTCGCGGAGGGTGCGGAGGACGAGCTGCATGACTTTCGCCATCTCCCGTCGGTGAAGACGCTCTTGTCGCCCGTCTCCTTCCAGTAGGCATAAGCTAAAGCGCAGGCAGTGGCAGAGGGAGTCCAGCTCCCAACGGCGTTCGTAGACCCGTTGTTTTCGGCGCCGTCGCTGAAGGCGTTGGCGTAGGGGTCGAGGAGGATGCATTTGAACTGGCGGAGGATGACGCCGCGGATCATCTGCCGCAGCTCGTCGTCTTTGCTGGACAAAAAGCCAGGTAGGGCCAGACCTCGGAGGCGCGGAGTCGCGGAGCCACATGGCGTGGATGTCGCCGGCGTAGACGAAGGTGTCGTCGTCGCCATCGATGGCGCTAAAGTGGACGGCGGTGTCGAGCGTGTTGGGGAAGCAGTTTTTCGAACATCCAAGCCAGCTTCCTCGTTCGTGATCATCCGTTTGATGCGCACGATTTCTTTCTCGATGGCTTTGGAGATGAAGAGACGTTCGAGACGGCCGGGCGGAGCGACAGCGTGTAGTCCGTTTCTGTCGCGGACGGCGGTGTTGTCGTCTGTCACGATGGGCGTGGCGCTGGCCGATGTGTAAATAAGGAAGCAGGCCGCGGTGAGGGTGGCCAGGCGGAGGGGTAGTAGTGTCATTGAAACGAAAAAGTGAAGTGTGAAAAACGAAAAACGAGGAGGGGAAGACGAGGTAGGGGCCTTAGAAATGGCCTTGCACCCGGGCGAGGTCTGGCAGGCCGCCTGCCAAAAACTACCCGGACCCTTGGGTGAGGGCTGGCAGGCCACCTGCCGGGACTATCGGAGTCTTTGGTGAGGGTGGCAGGCCGCCCGCCAGGCTACCGGAGTCTTGGTGATGGTGGCAGGCCAGCCTGCCAGGGCCATCGGAGTCTTTGGTGAAGGTGTCAGGTGCCCGCAGAGCCACCGAACTCTCCGGCGATGTTGGCAGGCGGCCCGCCAGTGTGATACGCCCATCGAACGGCGCCTCTGGCGATCCAGTCGCCCCTACGCATCAGCGCCCGGCGGGCGGCAGCGGTGAGGGCGTGATCGAAGGCGGTAGTAATACGATAAAAACGTTCCCACCAGCGCGGGCGGCGAGGGACTGAGCAGCGCGGCGATCGTGGTAGCGATCGGCGTCAGAGCGACGCATGAGGGTGAGCAGGGCGTCGGCCGACTCTGTTGACCACGGCGGCGTAATTGTCGTCCGTGCGATGGACGACGGCCACGCCCTCGGTGATGTCGCGCCCACTGACGACGGTCTGCGCCCAACGCCCAAAGCCGGCCAGGTCGGTTGTGACCGTGGGGATGCCGAAGGCCACGCCTCGAGCGGCGGTAGCCCCAAGGCTCGTAGTAGGAGGGGTAGAGCGTGGCGTCCATACCGATGAGGAGGTCGTAGTAAGGCGTGTCGAAGATCCCGTCGCGGCCGTCGAGGTAGCAGGGCACGAAGACGATCTTCAGGCGTTCGCCGTCGGTGGTGTTGGAAGCCGGCGTGGAGGATGAAGTTCGAGACGCGGTCGTCGTCCATGCGGTGCAGCCAGTGGGTGAGGAAGGGGTGGGCAGCGGTGCAGTCGTGGGAGCGCTGTGCTCAGGGCGATAGCCTTTAGGTCGGCACGCGGGCATAGACCCAGGCCGGGATGAGCACGAAGGCCACGACCGCGCGGGGCAGGTCGGCCGATGTGCGCAGGCGGTTCATGGTCGCTGGAGAGACGTCGATGCCCTTTGTTGCGATACTCATAGCGGCCGCTGATGGAGACGAGGAACGTGTTGTCCGGAGTCGAACGTCTGGCCGTAGAGCGCTGAGGCAGCGCGGAGCAGTCGCTGGCGGGCGTCGGCGCGTCGGGCGGGATAGCGGTCGGGCGTGGGACGAAGTCGGGCTCGAAGCCGTTTGGCGTGACTACGTCCGGCGCCTTGTCGAGCAGCTGGCGACACTCTACGGTCGTGATCTCGCTCACTGTCGTGAAGCACCGGCAAAGTGGGCCGCCTTTTTCTCCACCGAATGCTTCGCCTCGACGTGCAGCTCCGGCCGCCATACCGTCGCCGTTGTAGCCAGACATGTAGCCGCAGAGCGGTTTGTTGTTGCCGGCGATGGAGCGGCCGATGGTGGTGGCGTGTGTGGTGAAGAGGGTGGCGATCGCGCGGCGTGTGTTTGCGCAGATGGAGGAGGCCGAAGCCCAGCATCCACTCGTCGAAGTGGGCCACGACGCGTTGGCTCTCCAGGTGGTGGAATCGGTAGAAGCTCTCGATGACGCGCCCTGTGGCGGCGGCGAAGATGCACGACTCATCATAGTCGCCAGGCCTGCGAAGAGTCTGACGCCGAACGATTCCCACATCTCGTAGAAGAGCTCGTTTTGTGACTGAAGAGTTGGCGGTAGTCGACGAGCATGACGAGCGGAGCGCCGGGCACGCGCCATCTGGCCTATGCGCACGGGTAGTCCGGTTGCGGCGGTGGTGCGCGTCAGTCGGCGTAGAGCGTGGTGTCTTCGTCGAACCCGGCGGTTTGCTGGCATGCCCCAAGTCGGGGCCGATGAAGAAAATGTGTCGGGGAACTGTTGTTGCAGGGGTGCGTGCTTTTAGTTGATAGGACGGTGTAGATACTGCCCACTTTGTTGCAGACTTCCCAGCTGCATTCAAAAATGTAATCGGGTTGTATCATATGGATAGTTACGGGCTTTGCCCGGGTAGTTATACGTATTTATATGTAGGACGACCGATGTGCCATTCGCTTTTGTTGGGGCGAATGAGGTGTCCGCCCGTTTTGTGAAGTTGAGAGTGGCCTACCGCTGGCGATGATGGATGATGAGCGTGGAGGGCATTTGTCGGAGGGGCTCTTGGCAGACGTCGGAGATGACGTTCCAGGTGGCATAAACCGACAGCATAAAGTCTGCTTGGCAAACGATTCGCGGGTGAGGTCGCGCTCGGAAGCAGGTGACATTCTCAGTGTGGGCGATGAAGGACCCAGCCCACGGGCCACGGTGTCCGGCGCGGAGAGGCGTCGTCGGACGGTCGACGGTGGAGCAAGGCGGCGGTGCCGTGGGTGGAGCGTAGCAGGACGCGGGCAGTTACGCAAGAGCGAGAGTCGGCCTCGGAATCGATGACGACGATGAGGTGGTCGGCGCGTGAAGGTTGCGGTTGACGAAGACGCCCACGGAGCAGCGGCTGTGCTCGATGAAGTAGCGCGTCTATCGTGGATGAGCGATCCGGGCGAGAGGAGTTCTTGCACCGGGCGCCACCGAGGAGGGAGAAGAGCGACTACGGATGCGGCGTGCCTCAATGTCGGTCGGCAGGTTGCTCATGGCGATGCCGGCACCCACGAGCAGGAAGTCGAACGGCCTGTCGCTGACCAGACTCACGATCGTATCGCCAGCGTTGTTTGAGACTCGTAGCGGTGGAGACGCGTAGGTTGAGGCGTTTGGCTTCGCGGATGAAAGGCTCGAAGCTGACTTGCTCGAAGCCGGCTGTGTGAGCGGATTGATGTCCGAGCCGACGGTGAGGGTGGAGGGCGTGAGGTCCATCTTCGTGTCGCCACGGCCGAACATACGAAAGGCGACGTCGAGCAGGACGGGCGCGCTGCCGGCGCGGCTGAAGCGAGATGAGTACGCGGAAGGGCTCCTTTGCCGACCGTCTCTGTGCGCTGTAGAGGCAGACTACTGCCGGTGCGGAAGCTGAAGTTGATGAAGCTGAGCAGGGCGTGGTCATGAAGGTCGAGGCCAGCGTCATGAGTACGAGCATGACAAACACCGGGGCGGCAGGAGGTGCATCTCGTAACCGATCGTCAGGCGATAAGCTCCATCAGGCCGTGTGTTCACGAGCGCCCCCGAGCAGGAAGCTGTTCTTCCAACTCTTCGATCCGGCGAGAGGATGGCGCTGCTGAACTGCCGATCGTGGAGACGAGGATGAGCCCGAAGCAGACGAGCCACATTTCGGCCGAATCAATCAGTCCGATCTCCGTGCGCAGGCCTGTTGAGACGAAGAAGAGCGAGGAAGATGATCAGCGAGACGTCCTCCACCTTCTCGGTCATGATCTTGCGGAAGCGCATCAGCCTGGGCATGACCAGCCCCGCCAAAAAGGCGCTGAAGAGGGCGTGGAGGCCGGCTATCCTGGTGAGGTAAGACGAGATGAGCAGCAGGAGGAAACATGAGCATGACGAGGTTTTGCTGATCACCGGGTTGTGGTAGAGGTTGCCGACCATGCGGAGCAGGGGCCTGACGATGGCAGAACATGATGAGCAGATAGACGGCCGCGAATAAGATATTGGTAGACGGCGCCGAGCATGGTGCCGGCTCGCGAGATGGCCACACGACGATGGCCAGGAGGCACCAGGCCGTGACGTCGTTGTTGGCGGCCGCGGCCAGAGCCACGGTGCCGAGGTGTGCGGGTCAGGCGGCGCCCTGATGATGCTGCCAAGACGGGAAGGCGGGTGATGCTCATCGTTATGAGTGATGAAGAGCGAAGGGCAGGAAGGGCACCTCGCGGCCATAGCGATCGTAGATGAAGTAGGCGGCCAGGAGCCCGGCAGAAGAAGGTGAAGAACATGCAGGTGTAGCTGATCATCACCGTCCGCGCAGCTTTACGGATGGCGTCGACGTCGAGCCCATGCCGATGGTGTAGATGAAAAAGATGAGCCCGAACTGACTCAGGAGGTTGATGCTGCTCCAGCGATTCGCGGGTGAAGAGGAACTGGGAGAAGTCGGGCGCGAACCGGCCCAGGACGGACGGCCCGAGCAGGATGCCGGCCAGATCTCACCCACGACCATCGGCTCGATGCGCTTTGAAGAGCAGCCCCACGATGCGGCAGGTGATAAGGATGATGATGATCTGCAAAAGGAGCAGGCCGAAGGACGAGTGATGTGCTCGGCCATGAGCGCGAGGAAGACGCTGAAGCCCCTCGACGAGGTTCTGCGGCGTGGGTCGAGTCGGCCGAGTCGGAGACGAGTTGCGCCTGACCTCGCGGATGATGAGGTACATCGATGCGCCGAAGAGCAATGACTTCAACCCGGAGATAGAGCAAAAACTTGAATTTCTTCGTCATTACGTGTGTTGCAAAATGCGCCGCAAAGGTACAAGAGGAAAAACATGGTGCAGCGAGGTAAAAAGTGTGGCGTGCGAGGTAAGTGGACTTTTGCGCTTCGGCGGAAAGCTGTTGTGTGGATCAAAATTTGATGACGCACGAGCAACACAGTTGGCGCGTCATCAACTATTCCCCTTAAAAGCAGAAGAGCTGATGTCGGCTAAAGTGGACTGATTGTTAGGTGGAAAGAAGTAGATGATGCGGTTGCGTCGAGCGTAAAAGGCAGAAAAAGTGCGGATCCGAGCAGAAGTTCAGTTACCAAAACCGTTACCCGGTCCCTCTACAGGTGGTAACTCATGGTACAAAAAGCAGGTAACTGAACCTTTCTCGCACACGATTCTTTTACATTGATATACAGCAATCTGCATAGTAACGGGCGCTTTGAGCCGCGTACTTTGCCCACAGTTTTCAAAGCGTATGAATGACAAGAAAATGAAGGTGTTGCTCTACCTCACAAAAAGAGCACTCGTGACAGGTCAGGCAAGGCGTCGATCATGCGGACGCATCACGCTGGGGCGTTCCATTGCTAGTTCAGTTGCAAGCTGTTCTGCAATCCCTGACTGTGGAACCCGCGCGAAAGTCGGATGGACGGAAGAGTCGCGAAGCCGTTGAAGTCAATGCCAAATTGGACAACCTCCTTCGCCGTTCAGGCCTCTATCAACTTCGCTGGCGGTTTACCGGTTTGACGCAACCGACATCAAGGAGGATTTCCGGCAGCGTGCAGAGTCGAACCATGCTATTGGAGCGGTTTGACGGGTTTGATCGAGGAAATGAGGGATCACGTCGGTGTAGACATCAAGGAATACTCTTGGCCTCATATCGCCAGACAAGAGCGCGATTGCAGCAGTTCATCCAAGCGAAATACAAAGTCTCCGACTTTGGCCTTTTCGCAGCTGACGGAGGACTTCATCAAACAATCTCGAGCAGTATGTAAATCGGAGAAGTTGGTCTGAAACAGCACCTGCGTATACATGACGTGTCCTTATCAAGAAGGTCTGCAAACTGGCTTATCGCGAAGGAGCGGCAGACTCCTTTGTTATTCGACAATGCACGTGGACAAGGGAGATAACCGGCTACCCAGCGCTCTGATAAGGATGCGCTAGACAAGTTGCAGCACTGCGTTTTGACGGTTTGGACGGGGATATGGAAACCTCCCCGCGATGTGTTTCTTTCGCCTGTTACTACCGGTGCGGCCTATTGCGATCTCGATGGCACTGAACCGTGAGCATCTTGTTCGCGACGATGAGGGCACCTTGGCTGAAGTTCGGCAGGCAGAAGACAGGCGTCCTCTGCCGCGTAGAGTTGCTGCCCGAAGCTTTTCGATTGTTGGAGCAGCTACACAGCGATGCCAGAGAAACACTGCTTCCTTATATGAATTATGCTACCTATTTGTCTTGTCTGAAAGCGATCTCACTAAGGGCCGGACTGTCTTTTACCTCATCACCACACACCTGCCTGGCAGCACCTTCGCTACGCTCATCACCTTTGGAACAGGGCGTTCCCATCGAAACCGTAAGCAAGATGCTTTGGGCATAGTATCTGTGCATGCACCGAACGATATGTGGAAGTCACTCAAAAGCTATTTGAGGAGTTCGACCGTTTGATCACCTTCACCGAAGATTTACACCTGACCATTTAACCAAAAACCGATATGAGAAGTACATTCAAAATCTTGTTCTACATCAACAGGCAGAAGACAAAAAAGCAGACGGCAAGACAGCCATCTTTTGCCGCATCACCATCGATGGAAGAAATACGGTCATGGCAACTGGCGAAGAATGTCTCGCAGATGAATGGAACAGCAGACAGGGTATAACCGGCGAAAGAAAATCAATCAACGCCTCGCTGCATTCAGGAGCTCAGGAAAAGACTTACGCGGAAATGCTTACGAAGGGCGGTGTGGTTAGTGCAGAACTCCTCAAGAATCGCTTTTGCAGGGCGTTGCCGCTGCACCGACCACTCTTGGCTATGCGAGCGAAGCAGAACTGCAATCCGTTAAGGCATGTCGGTAGGTCAAGGTCTGAAGGCACCTATCGGAAATCATACCTATTCGGACAAGATGCTTCGCGAGTGGATAGAAAGCAAAGGGCAAAAGGAGATGCCCATCGACGCTGTTACAGAAGGGATGTTCGAGGAGTTTCGCTTTTACCTCAAGAAGAAGCGAGCTTTACAGCGAAGACGGTCAATCGCCACCTATGCTGGCTCAGCCGATTGATGTATCAGGCAGCCAGCAAAAGGATCATTCGCCATAATCCTTTGAAGATGCAACGTAGCGAAAAGGAGGAAAGGAAGATTCGCTTTCTTGCAAAAGAGCGATGTAGCCAAACTCATGGCGCTGAAAGTGAACGACAGGGAAGCAGAGCTGGCCCGGTGGATGTTCCTCTCTCCTGCTTCACCGGACTGGCCATTGCGATATGGAACGCCCAAAGTTCTCGCACATTCAAACAGCCGCCGATGGTAGGAGATATATCCGCAAGGAACGGCAGAAGACGAAAGTGGAGTCTGTCGTGCCGTTACATCCGGATCGCGGAGGAGATCCTTAGCAGATGCCGAGAGGATCAGGCGGTGAAAGAAGAAGGTGACGTCCTTGTCTTCCCACGCGGTTGCAGCCGCAGTGTGATGAATAGCAAACTGAGTACCGTGAGACTGGCATGTGGCATCAGGGCAACGACTGTCTTTCCGCAGCGGCGCGTCACACGTTCGGGACATTGTCACTCAGCGCCGGCATCTCCGATAGAGAGTATCGCCAAGATGATGGGGCACGCTGTCCTTATCCAGTACGCAGATCTATGCACAGGTGACGGACAAAAAGATCTCGGAAGACATGGACAGGCTGATCCAGAAGCAACAAGCTGCGTCAGAATGATTCCTGTATGGCAGGCTTAAGGTGAGAATGTAGACTTTTTCCTTTCATCGATTAGATCTTACTACATGACTACAACAGGGGTAATGTGATGAAAGAAGGTGACTGGAGGAGTTAGGTGTGTCAAAAAAACATGACTCCTCACAGCAACCGCATCAAAATTTTTTCGCATAAAAGGAGCGAGAGAAAGGGATGGCAGAAGGAGGAAAGTGTTTGTAAATCTGCCTTGCGGAGCTACTTGCCCTGAGCACTCTCATAGGGTGGTTATGTTCACCCATACATGAGGACATACATTATCCCTGAGTTCTGTATAAATAAAGGCGATGCTTTTAAGAATGTTTTGAGTATGGGTCTTGGCAAGCTCGGTATCGACATCGTCCGCCGTGAAACCACCGGCGAATACTGCTAAAGGTGTTCGATGGTGCCCGTATCGGACTGATTGCTTTGTTTCGTTGCTTCTCTGACAGCTTCTAAACCACAAAGCTTGCGGGGTGCCTTGCTTTGTTGACGATCTTGTCGCTGTTCCTGACGTCTCTTGAGGCTCTTGTTCTCTCCGAAGATGAACTCAATGCCTTTCTTCTCTGCATTGACCTGAAGCGTAGCATCGAAGGACTGCCACCTTAGCGGTCATACCTTCTACTTTCACCGCTTTGCCCTCCACTAGATCTTTGTATTGTTGATCAGAGAGAATGACGCCTTTGATCTCTTGGAGGAATGCTTACACGGTCGGCACGCAAGGCGATAATCTCATTGGTCTGTGGGTCGATGGAGACGTAGGCTGCAAAAGGCTCTCCGCTCTTGGGTGTTACTTCGATGGTTTTGCCGAGATTGCCGGTTGCGAGTAGTTGTTCCTTCTCTTCGGGTGAGAACTTGTAGCCCATATAGGGATAGTCAAGTTGTGGCTCTTTACGCATAGCGTGTATGGCTAACCCGATATTGCCCTCATTATCTGTGCGGAAAGCAAGGCGAGCCTCTGTGTAGATAGTTGTATCTCCAATGGGGATGGCTATGCTCACGAGGTTGCTCTTCTGCCAATTGAGCATCTTCTCTAGCTCACCACTCTGCTCTAACCGCTCATGGGAGAGTCCGAGACTGTCGAGCATCTTCCAGTCTATCTTTTCTGCATCAATGGCTGTGCTCTTCTTCTGCCATGGCAGATAGTCTTCAAAGGGCACACCGACCTCTGCCAACTGCTGTCTGCTTTCAGGAGTCCTCATGGCTTTGGAGTAAGTACGCAGGTTATCCACGCCTTGCTCCACATTGTTCGCTAACACCTTTGTATAGCCCGAAATGGGAGGGGTTATTGAACTGCTTGAGAAAGTTGGTCATAAAGTTCTTTCAACAGTCCATCCTTGCTGTTGAACTTTAGAAATGCCGCTTGGTTGGTTGCTAAGGCTTCGGTCGTCTTAAGGTTCCCTTATCATCACGCCCGAAACAATAGTGAGTTTCCCGCTTCTTGCTGGTCTTTTCACTCGCTGCGATCTTCTAAGACCAGCACGTAGTTACCATTGCTATTTGCTTCCATAAATCACTCTGTTTGATTTGAATAATACCTTTCAGACAGCAAATATATATAGGAACAACTCTCCGCTTTTCACCCGAAGATAAAGAAGGAAATAGTAGGAAAACAATAGTAATTAGGTTCTTGCAGGCAGAGTTGAAGCATTACATAAAGTAATCTCGTCTAAGTCTCCATAGGGGAACTCTGAAAAATTCAAGGAGACTATTTTTGATTATCCAGTGAGTAATGGGGAATTTCTTCGGACTTATGATTTCATTCTTCCGAAGTTTTATTTGGTTCATCCGAGATTCTGTGTGATGACTTAACTGTGGAACAGGAAAAAAAGCTGGCTCTATCTTTAGTGCCTTTGAAAAAGTCAACCATTACTATTTTGGTGCTTATGATAGAAACCAGCTTCCTATATCACAGTTTTGGGAGTACGAGACGTTATCTGTACTCGTTGTGAGTACACAGGTAACAAAACAATCATACACGTACGCCCCACACGTACGCTTCGTTGTTGCCCCCATTGCCACTCCTACACCTTGCACCTATCCGAAAAATATGCCGTATTATTTGGCTATTCAAAATATTGTTCGTTCCTTTGCGAACAACAAGGAAGAAAGGAGAATTGGAGTGAAAGAGAAACAGTACACAACAGAGCAGGAACAGATTGCTCGGTTTTGCCAAAGCAATGGGACATCCAGCACGGATGGCTATTCTTGCTTTTGGCAAAACAAGATGGTTGCTTCTTCGGTGATATTCACGAAGAACTACCTATTGCTAAAGCAAACCGTTTCGCAGCATTTGAAAGAATTGAAAGAAGCTGGCTTAATTCAGGGGAAATAGAACGCCCAAAGTCCGGTATTGTATAAACCGGGAGAACTGGGAACTTGCCCGAAAAATTGTTTGCAGCTTTTTAGGGACTGTAAATGTAAAGATACATCGTGCTGTGAATAGCAGTACCTTTTTGAATAAACGTTCGTAGTTCTACGAACTACGATTATTATATTAGCTTTAAAGTAGAATGACAATGAAAAATTAAAAGTATTAGGAACTGGGTGTTCAAGCTGTAAAGCCTTGTACGAAACTACCAAACAAGCTTATTTTCAGAATTAGGTTGCGATGCAACCCTTATCAAAGAGGAAGATTTATTGAAAATCATGGAGTATAACATTTTAGGGCTTCCGGCTTTGGTGATTGACGAGAAAGTCGTATCAGCTGGGAAAAAGTTATCCCTTGCAGAAGTGAAAGAGTTGATAACCAAATAAAAATAAACTGTGAGAAAATTATTTTATCTACTGATTGCAACGCTGGTCTGAGTTTCGTGGTAACGATTCAAAGAAAAAGACCGGAGAAAATCAAGCGGAAGAAATACAGTCTAACCGCATAGAGGATTCTTTATTTTCATGGAGCGCAACGGTGTATCACTTGCCGGGCGATAGAAACAAATACAGAAGCCTTTTTGGATAGCCTTTATTCAAAAGAAAAAGCAGACGGTAAAATTATCTATAAAGTGATAGATATTTCAAAGAAAGAAAATGAAGCGATTGCAGACAAGTACGAAGTTACATGGTCGTCTTTGTTTGTTAACGGCTGGAAAGACGGCAAGGAGAATGTAAACAACATGACCGAGTTTAGCTTTCTTTCCAATGCGAAAAATACACCGGACAAGTTTAAAGAGGGAATTAAAAGCAAGATTGACGAATTGTTAAAACAGTTGTAAGATGGATTTTTCTTCAATCGCTATTAGATAACAGTTCTATTCCTGCTATTACAGCTTTTTATATTGGGATTTTAACGGCGGTCAGCCCGTGTCCGTTAGCGACCAACATAACGGCAATAGGATTTATTAGTGAGCGACATAGAAAACCATCACCGGATATTTATAAACGGATTGCTGGCATACTTTCGGAAGAATAGTAAGCTATATTGTCTTTTTGGCTTTATCCTTATTCCTATTCTCCGTGAGGGAGCAAGTATGTTTATGGTTCAAAAAGCCGTAAGCAAGTACGCGGAAATACTGATTGCTCCGGCGTTAATCATCATTGGAATATTTATGCTCGATGTAATAAAAACTCAATCTACCGAAAAATCAATATCGGCGGTGAAATCTTTTGAAAAGAGGACTAAAGGCGGTTGGGGGCTATGCTATTGGGTATTTTATTTGCCTTGCTTTTGTCCTACCAGTGGAGTATTTTATTTCGGTATGCTTATGCCTTTGTCAGCAGCGGAAACGGGCGGGTATCTCTTACCTATAATTTACGCTATTGCTACGGGATTACCCGTAATCCTTGTTGCATGGATTTTTAGCGTATAGTGTTGCTGGCTGAGAAAGTTTTATAACCGGATGCAAATATTTGAGAAATGGTTTCGAAAAATAGTTGCCATCCTCTTTATTGCGGTAGGAATTTATTATGTAGTGCCTTTATCTATAAACATAGAGTATAATTTTAAATAAAAACAGTATGAAAAAGATAGAAATTTTCGACCCGGCAATGTGTTGCCTTTCTACGGGTCTTTGTGGAACAAATATTGACCCTGAATTAATGCGTATTGCGGTTGTTATTGGAAACATTGAAGAAAACAGGGTATCATCGTTACCCGTCACAATTTACGTGACGAACCGCAAGTATATGTAAGTAATAAAACAGTAAACGAGCATCTGCATATGGGGCGGATGCACTGCTATTACTTTTAGTGGACGGTGAAATCGCTGTTTCAAAAACCCTATCCTACCACCAAACAAATGAGTGAATGGACGGGTATCAATTTGGATTTTATGCCAGTAAAATGAGTATTCACCAGCTAATTATATGAAAAATGAAAACATTTAATTTATCAGATATAGATTTGACGAAATACCTTTTTCTTCACCGGAAAGGGCGGTGTTGGAAAAACTTCGATTGCTTGTGCTACTGCGGTAGGCTTGGCAGATAATGGAAAGAAAATACTTTATCAGTACAGACCCGGCTTCAAACCTGCAAGATGTGTTTAATCAAACACTGAACGTACACGGCACGGATATTCAAGAAGTACCCGGCTTAACGGTCGTTAATCTCGACCCGGAACAAGCCGCAGCCGAATACAAGGAAGGCGTTATTGCTCCTTTCCGGGGACAACTGCCCGAAAGTGTAATTCAGAATATGGAAGAACAACTTTCAGGGTCTTTGTACGGTAGAAATTGCGGCTTTCAACCAGTTTTCCGATTTTTATCACGGATGCTGATAAAGCAAAAGAATACGACCATATTATCTTTGATACAGCCCCCACGGGACACACGTTACGAATGTTACAACTACCATCAGCGTGGAGTACATTTATTAGTGAGAGTACGCACGGTGCATCTTGCTTAGGTCAATTATCCGGTTTGGAAGAACGGAAAGGTATCTATAAGCAGGCAGTTGAAACACTTTCGGATGCAAACCGCAACCCGCTTAGTATTGGTTAGCCGTCCTGAAATCGCACCATTAAAAAGAAGCCGCCTGTCTCTTCACATGAATTGCAATTACTGGAATTAGAAACCAGCTATTGGTAATCAACGGGCTTTTTGCTGCAATTAGATGAAGCCGATAACGTATCGAAACAGATATATGACAGGCAGCAAATGCCCTGAAACAGATTCCTGCGGAACTGCTGGAATATCCGTCTTATTATGTTCCTTTACGGTCATACAATTTATCTAATATTGCGAATATCCGCCGGATGCTTTACAATGATAATTTAACAAATGATGCGAACTATCAGCGGATTACCGATGCCAAAGGGATGGATGAACTGGTAAACGACCTCTATCAATCAGGAAAAAGGGTTGTTTTTACTATGGGAAAAAGGCGGCGTGGGAAAAACCACTTTAGCCACTGAAATAGCCCTGAAATTAACAAAACTGGGGAGCAAAGGTGCATCATTACATGACCGATCCGGCAAACCATCTGAATTATAACCTGGCTGTTCAGGCTGGCATTACGGTAAGCCGGATTGACGAAGCGGAAGTGTTGGAAGCCTATAAAAACGAGGTTCGCAGTAAAGCTGCGGAAACAATGACAGCCGAAGATATGGAATATATAGAGGAAGATTTACGTTCACCGTGTACGCAGGAAATTGCAGTATTCCGGACTTTTGCTGAAATTGTCGATAAAGCAGAAAAATGAAGTCGTAGTAATTGACACCGCGCCTACCGGACACACTTTGTTATTGCTGGATGCAACGAAAGTTACCATAAGTAGCAACGTACACAAGGCGACACCCTGCTCCGTAAGAAAGCTGTTAACACGTTTAAGAAACCCACAGGAAACAGAAATTGTTATTGTGACCTCGCCCGAAGCAACACCTGTATTTGAAGCCGAACGTTTGCAAATGGACTTACAACGTGCCGGGATTAATAATAAATGGTGGGTCGTGAATGCTTGCTTGTCATTAACAGGCACCGAAAATTCTTTCTTGCGGGCAAAGGCGCAAAATGAATTGGCTTGGACTAAGAAAGTAGAAGAATTATCAAAGGGAAAATGCTGCCCTGATAGCTTGGAAAAAAACAACTACATGGAGATTTTAATTCTTTTGTAGCAGGAAATAGCTGCAGCCAAATGGCACATGGCTTTTTGCAATCATTTGACAATAACCGGATGTCTTTTCAGCAGGAACAAAACCCTGCTGAAAAGGTTAATCCGATGGCGGTAAAGGTTATGGATGAAATGGGTATAGATTTAACCCACCATACCCCTAAAAGTGTAAACCTATATATAGGACAGGAATGGGACTATGTTATTACGGTCTGCGGTGGGCAAACGAAAAGCTGCCCGATGTTTACGGGTGAAGTAAGGAACAGGCTGCATATAGGATTTGACGACCCATCAGAAGCAACCGGAACGCCGGAGTTTATAAACAGTGAATTTCATCGGGTACGGGATGAAATAAAAGCCCGCTTCTATCAGTTCTACATCGACCATATCCAAGGAAAACAAGAATAATGCACCAATATATCTCTAAGTTCAATGTTCCAAAGATGGATTGCCCATGCGAGGAAAATTTAATCCGTCTGAAATTAGGCAATAGCCCCTTAGTGGAGCGTCTCGATTTCGACTTAGCGGAAAGAACCTTAGTTGTCATCCATCACGGGGAAGTGAAGTCGATTCAGGAACAGCTTGAAACATTAAACCTCGGTGCCAAGCTAACAGCATCTTCTCTCTGCGATGAAGCAAAGTCTGAAACCACCTCCAAAGTTCAGAGACGGGTGTTGTGTTGGGTGCTCGTCATCAACTTTCTATGTTTCATCATAGAAGCCACAACAGGCATCATCTCCCAGTCGATGGGCTTGGTCGCAGACAGTTTGGATATGTTGGCAGATGCTTTGGTTTACGGCATGAGTCTGATGGCTGTTGGAACAACTATAGCCCGTCAGCAAAAAGTAGCAAACCCAGTGGCTACCTTCAAATTTCACTGGCTGTATTGAGGGCTCATCGAAGTTATCAAACGCTTTATGGGCCTCGAAACGCCCCCAGACTTTTTAGTTATGATTGTCATCTCGTTCATTGCACTAATCGCCAATACAGCCTCTCTATGGTTGTTGCAGCGCACAAAGAGCAAGGAGGCCCACATACAAGCCAGATGTTATTTTCTCAGCCAACGATGTCATTGTCAATATAGGAGTCATCGTTGCAGGGCTGTTGGTTGGACTATTGAACAGCAACGCCCCTGATTTGATCATAGGCATCATTGTCTTTCTCATCGTCATTAGAGGCGCGATACGCATACTGAAACTCTCAAAGTAAAACTATAACATATGGAAAAGAAACAAGGAATTGGATTTTTGAAAAATACCTGACTATCTGGGTTGCCTTGTGCATCATTATTGGAATTGCCGTGGGACAATGGCTCCCGGCAATTCCGCAAACATAATGCAAATTTGAATATGCCAACGTGTCTATACCCGTGGCAATCCTGATTTGGTTAATGATTTATCGATGATGCTAAAGTAGATTTTTCAAAAGTGTTAAGAATGTCGGCAAGCGTCCGAAAGGAATTATAGTCACTTGTGTTACAAATTGGCTGATAAAGCCATTTACCATGTTCGGAATAGCTTATTTGTTCTTCTATGTGGTTTTCAAAGCCTTTATACCTGCCGGATTAGCCGAAGAATATTTAGCCGGGGCGGTATTATTGAGGGCTGCACCTGTACAGCAATGGTGTTCGTGTGGAGTTACCTTACTAAAAGGGATGCCGCTTATACACTGGTACAAGTGGCAGTGAACGATTTAATCATATTGGTAGCGTTTGCCCCTATCGTTTGCTTTCTTGCTGGGAGTTGGCGGCGTATCTATCCCGTGGGATACTCTGTTGCTATCCGTAGGGCTGTTTGTTGTAATACCACTTGCTGCTGGGGTCATTACCCGAATAATGGTTATCCGCCGCAAAGGTGTGGAGTATTTCAATAAAGTATTTATTAAGAAATTTAATAATTATATGGTAGGTGGATTGCTATTAACGCTTATTATCCTATTTTTCATTTCAAGGAGAAACGATACTGGAACAATCCCCTGCATATCTTATTGATTGCAGTTCCGCTTGTGTTGCAAACGGTTCTGATATTCTTCGTTGCTTATGGTTGGGCGAAATGGTGGAAATTACCCCATGATGTTGCCGCACCTGCCGGAATGATTGGGGCAAGTAATTTCTTTGAATTGGCGGTTGCTGTGGCTATTTCTCTTTTTGGTTTACAATCCGGGGCTGCATTGGCTACGGTGGTGGGCGTGCTGGTCGAAGTTCCGGTGATGTTAATGTTAGTAAGGATTGCCAATAACACACGAAGCTGGTTTCCGGCTACAAAATAACAATAGGGCAAAAGTCCTAATCTAACTTTATCCTAAAAAGGCTTGGTGCTGGAAATGTTTGTTCCTAACGTTTCCGGCATTCCGTCTTTATAAAAGGTGGAATAAAGATGTATTTTTGGCATTAAGACGACCATAACAACATAAACAATGAAATTAATATTGAGGAATACACAAAAACGTAGAATGTGCTGTTCAATGAAAAAGTAGATGTTGATAACTGGAATATTTCAATAGAGGTAGTTCTCGATGTCGTAGAGTTTCTACGGTCATTTCAGATGAAATCTCCATCGAAGATTATTTTTGAATTTGAGAAGCTTGTTAGCTTTAACTTCGTGTCTTTACTACTGTAGCATCAATGTGATTTCTAAGCGTATACTCCTTTGTGATGTAGATATAACTCCATTCATAACAAAGGTATCAAATCTATTTTCTTCCACCACTAGTATTTCAGCTTGAAGAATATGGATTTGCAAAGAATGCTAAGTCGTAAACTTCACAACTCACGAGTAATTGATTTGGAGCGAGTGGATATTTCTATCAACGACATTCTTGATGAGTTCCCTAAAGGTAGGAATGAATCGAATTATTGAGACTGCACAATTATCAGCGGTGGATCAATTTATCTTATCCTATGAGGGGATAACACCTCTAACTACTCCCTAAGTAAGTTCCTGAGTGTTGGGTCAGCTTTGATACGAGCAGTCTCAGAGTCCACAAGGGATAGCACCTCTTGCTTGACTTGGCGATAATTGGCTTCAATAGTCTCACGCAGACTGTCGGAGCCATTTTCGTTTGTGAAGTCCGCTATCAAAGGAATAGGCTGGTAAGCTTTCGTTTCAGCAGAGACCTTGGCAACATCCACAACGATCTCAGCATGGAAGATTTTCTGCTCGATACGTTCGTCGAAGTTGTCGGACACGGTGCCGACAAACATGCCCTGCGTCAGGTTGCTGATCTTCGACGTCGGAATCAGGCTGTCCATTTGCGTGTTGATGGAGGTCGAGACGTCCTGCCGATTGATGGAGACGGACTGCCTTCTTTGCGGGACTTTACCGAACCGTTCGGAGAGCGTCTTGGCGGTTTCTCCCACCACCCTGCCCCGAAAACACATTCCCGACCGTGTTCTGAATCACCCGACTTTCCTTTTCACCGTAGTCGCGCGTGAGCTGCGAGAAGTCCTGAAAACCGAGGGCAGACAGCCACCTTGTTACTGCGCGCCATGGCGATCAGGTTGTCGAGACCGTGGAAGTAGATCGTCGGTAGCTCGTCGATGATGACCGAACTTTGAGCTGCTTTTTCTTGTTGATCAGCTTCACAATGCGGCTGTGTATAGCCCGAGGGCGGCCGAGTAAACGTTCTGCCGGTCGGATTGTTACCTACGACTAAGATCTTCGGCGACGCGGGATTGTTGATGTCGAGCGTGAAATCGTTGCCCGTCATCACCCAATAAAGTGCGGGCGAAATCTGCGCGAAAGCGGGATCTTGGCCGAAGGATTTGGCCATAGGCTAAGTACCCGACGCCTTGCCATTTTGTTACAATGGTAGGTTTCAAGCACCTCGCCTCGAACGTGCGCATACTAAGTCTCCTGCATACGGCTCTCCACCTTATCATTCAGTCTAACTTTCTCCCGAATGTGTTTTTGTGATGACATGCAGAACATACTGCTAATGTTTTTCTGTCATTCAAATATCGGTTCGGTAGTTCCTGCGTTTGAGACCTTTGTCGTAAAACTCACGCTTGACCTCATATCCCTTTTTATTTGTGTATGGTATGGAGAACACGCTGTTTCTTTCTTATACTTTCGCAATGATTTTCTTTTTGAAGTAGTGTCATTTGGCGGCGTATGTCTTGTACATACTATACTCCATAATATGATAGAACGAGGTCAATCAACCGGGCTGTTGTTCGCTATCGAGTAGTAGTTATAGAACCCCATGATTTCAGCGTTATATTGGCTTATAATCTCCAAATCATCAAGACATCTCATATATGAACGACCTTTTTGGCTTCCAAAACCTCTTTTCCCATTTTGCCTGACAATCTTTACAGCATTATATTCAAGAAGTTTCTTTTCTCATCGTCTCAGTTGTTACATATAAGACAATCTTGTGGTCTAATGACCTTGTCAAATGACTGTTCTTGTCTCTGCGTGTATCATTGGACTTTCGCACAAAACGTCATATCCAAGAAATTTGGCATGTTTTTCTGCATGGGTAATCAGCGTTTTTCATCAGATAGTTCCAATTTCAATTTGTCAGCCATAAACTGCTTTATGTCCTCTTTGATTTGGATGCAATCTTGTTTACTGCCAATTACTCTAATCAGAAAATCATCCGCATATCTTATGTATTTCAGTCGTTTGATACTATCATCCATTTCGTCGGCGGCAGGATAGTTTAGTCCTCTTTGACAATTCCTCTGATTTTAGCTAACAACAGCTGACGTGTTGTTTTTATCAACTGTGTTTCGTAATTCCGCAACTAACTTGGCTTTTACGTTGCCCCAAACGTTTTACAATCGGATTTTCCTTACGTCTTTTCCCCTTATTGAAGTGCTTGATGTAGGGCCTTGATATACTTATCAAACTTGTCAAGGTAGATGTTAGCCAATATGGGGACTGATGATACCACCCTGCGGAGTTCCACTGTATGATTTGTGGAATACCTGATCTTCAATATATCCCGCATTCAGGAACCTTCTGATGAGTCGAAGAAATCGCTCATCAGAAATTCTTCTCGACAGAATGGCTATCAGTATTTCGTGGTTGATGTGATCGAAGAAGCCTTTGATGTCTCCTTCAATAAACCACTTCGTACCGTTGAATGATCGTTGAATGCTTGAAAGTGCAGTTTGCGGACTTCGTTGTGGTCTGAAACCATGCGAAGTGTATTCAAAACTGCCCTCGTAAATAGCTTCTAAGATCATTCTGACAACCTCCTGAAGAAGTTTGTCCATAAATGAGGGGATACCTAGAGCGGCCTCTTCTTCCGTTTTTCTTCGGGATGTAAACTCGCTGTGAGGGTTTCGGCTGATACGTCTCATTTTTAAGCGTATCAATCAACCGCTCAATATGGGACACACTGAAGCCGTCAACGGTTTTCCCGTCAACTCCCTTCTCGATCTGCTGCTTGATGTAGTTGTTTACGATGGCGTACGACTTGCCCACGACCCGGCCATGAGCAGGGCGGCAGACGAATCCGGCGGCGAGGGTCGTGAGATACAGCCCGGCGCACGCGTCCGTCCCGATCGGCAGGCGGAGCGTCCAGCCGTTCAGGAAGAGACAGCAGGGGTGCCCGCGGCGACGACAGCCCCGACGCGTGGGCCAGGTGATCCGCTCCGTTCGGACGCCCCTTCGTGCCGAGGCAGGAGAGTGACAAAAGACAGTGGCAAAGAGCTTCGTCCATAGCGGCGAGGCAAACAGCCCGGTGGAACGGTCGAAGTTCAGCAGGATGGTGTCGACGACCTCAAGCGTGAGCTGTCGGTCGCGGAAGGTCGCGTAGCAGAACCAGTACGCGTGCATGGCGGTGAAAAAGAATTGCGATCGCTCGCATGAGGTCCATCGTCTTGGCGAGGTCCCTTAAATCATCTTCGTTTTGCATGGGGTGTTGGGTGTGGGTTGATTTAGTTCTCTTTTGATTATAAGCAATTTATGGGTGATCTCCTTTTTCCAAAGCAGCACCGGAAGCTGAACTTCCAGCACTACTTTTTCAAGTGACGCTGGAGCTGAACCCCAGCGCTACTTTTTCAAGAGACACTGGAGCTGAACTTCCAGCGCTACTTTTCAGAGACACTGAAGCTGAACTTCCAGCACTACTTTCAAGAGCACTGGAGCTGAACTTCCAGCGCTACTTTTCAAGAGACACTGAAGCTGAACTTCCAGCCCTGCTTTTTGAAAAGTAGAGCAGAATCCTCCAAGATTCAGGACTGTTACCGCGGCTTTTCGGCGTAAACGCACGCGGGCGCGGTTTCTCAGCCGACGTTGGAAGGCCAATCTCGGAGGTCGGCGCCGTGTACCTGCAACTGAGATCGATCTCCGTCGGGAGCATGTCATTCGGACTTTCTATCAGTTCCTCCACCGCAGCTCCCCGTTCTTCCGCCCTCGCTGTCCACGCGCAGCGAAAACAATGTGGATGTGCGTGCGGGAATGTCATTATGGCGGAAAACGATGTACGGCTGAGCATCGTACCCGAGCGCCTCCATGTACTCACGGGCACTCGCGAAAGGGCCTTGTCGGACAGCTTTTCGTCCGGGTGCGGATTGAGGTGAACAGTGGAAGACAGTCTTCTTTGTGCGGCACCGCTCCGGGATCGTCCGCAGCATATCGGCGAGCACCTGCACGGCTGTCGCCCCGTTCCGATCGTGGAAAAAGTCCCTGCACAAGCAGCACGGAGGCTTCGTGTTTTTCCACCTTAGTTGTAAACCAGCGCCGCGGCAAGGCGGGAGGACTCGAATTCTTGGCAATCATCGGCTGCGAAAGTCTATGGTCAGGCGGACGGCCTCTTCCAGCAAGAGGACGATTCGGGCAGAGTAACGCTCCAATCTCGTCAGTACGCGCGCCACTTGGTCAGAATGGTAGCTATGGATGGCGCGGACGGCTTGATTGTACAGCACGCCGATCTTGTGGATTTGCCCCGTCAGTTCGGAGAGTTGCAGGTAGTAATCGACGGCTGGTTATCCACCGTGATCACCTTAAAAGGCTCCCCAGCAAGCGTGCACGCGACAAAGTCGGACTTCGTTTCTCGTACCTGATTTTTGGAAGAGATCAATGGCTTTTTGCGTTGGTCTTCGGGGACCGGCAGACGGATGCCAATTGTCCCAGCGCGGGCTGTTGTCTTTCATTTCGATTTGAGGTTTTAGGGTTACGACTTTGAGTGAACCGCTCGGCCGAGGGCAAGGTTTTTCGTGGTACAAACGGCGGTTTGTGTCACAAAAACACACCTTGCCGGGCCCCAGAATCAGGAGGTGCTCGTACCTGAACACTTGCACTCAATACATGCAAGTGTTCGAGGGCATGCACATAAGCGTGCATGTGTTCAGAGCTTCCGCCATAGTTCGATGCTGTCCTTGTGCCCGTCGAGATGCTCCCCGAAGCTTACGCGCTCGACATAGCCCGAGATGCTGGCGCCTCGCAGACCAATTCGGCGGACAACGAAGTCTAATCTCTGCTGGGTCTCGTCAGAGACGTAGACCGACTGCTGCAGTGGCTGATGCGCGCGGGTTGGAGGTACGTCTCTCGGAATGCGGCCAAATCCTCGCTGCGGCTCTTGGCCTTTCGAGGAGCCGCAGCAGGTGGAGAGGGTGGAGCGGAGAGAACGGGCGCAACAACTTCCGCCGGAGAAGGATCAAGCGTGCTTCTTGTCGCCTCGATCTCTACGGGCGGATCAAAGAAGGGTGACTCTTCTACTGTGCGCCGTTTGACGCCATAGTCGCCCAGTTCCTTTAGTTTGGCGGTCAAGACGGCCTGCCGTTGTTCTGCTGTCATCTTACCGTCGGCGGGCGGATCAAAGAATGGCGATTCTTCCGCCTTGGCCTCCGCCTCCGCCTCCGCTTGGGCTTTGCGCTTTGCTTCGGCATAGTCGCCTATGCCGCCTATCGCTTCCAGTTTGGCGGCCAATCTAGCGCGCCGTAGTTCTTCTATCGTCACACCGATGGTTTGGGAATGGGGTTATAATGTCGGTCGAGCATCGCTGCAGGTCGCTCTGTTTACAGAGGATCTTGCCGCCGATTTTGTAGAAGGCCAAGAGGCCGCGGCTACGAGTACTCCTGCAGCGTGCGGGCGCTGAGCTTGAGCCGTCAGAGACCTCCTCGCCGGTGAGATAAACCTCCCCAGCGAGCGTAGGGCGGGCCGGGCGCAATAGCGCTCCAGCTTCTTCAATCACGCCCGCCATGAGCTGGACAAACAGCTGCATTTGAGGGCTTTCTCCGTAATGATTGCATGCTCTACCATCGTTCATTCAGCTTTTGAATTCAGTAATTCTGAGATGTCACAGGCTTTGTAATAATACTTATGCCCGACCATGGAGAAGGGATTTTGCCCGTATCTCTTAAGGTTTGCAGGGTGCGAGGGCTGATGTTCAGCCGGCGGCATGCGGCGTCGTTGTCGAGCCATTCGTCGGTCTCGGCGGATTGCCGATGTGAGCCGCTCGATGCGGTAGATAAAGTCGGCAAAGGCGGAGCGATGTCGCTCCCAAGCCTTACCGTCTGCAAGGATGATTTATGCGTTTTTGAAATATGAGGTTGTATACATTGGATTGGAGCAACCAGAGTTGCCAGCATCACTTTTTCTCGAGCGTCCCCTCTCGGCGGACAGACCCGCAAGGCACGGCGTAGCCTCTGCGTCTGCTCACCGCCCATCAGTGGGCGCATCTCTTATAGCTGTCTTTGTAGTCTCTTGTCGAAGACGGACTAAGCGCCTGCCCTTCTGCGCCTCCTTCTCTCGGCAAAGGCCAGATAGATGCTCCAAACGTCTGGCGAGAGTACACCACACCGAAACGCACCAGCGCCAAAATGAGGCGAGGGACACTGGAAGCTTACAAGCAGGCTTTCCTCGTCCCTGTCAAGCTGACAGATCGTCGAGCGGTCTATTTGAATAGGGCAACACAGGACCGCGCCGACTTTGTTGTCCGTCGATTGGAAGATCAGGGGTGCAGATTGTCGATCCTCGTAGAGCGCATCGAGTATGCTCGCTGGAGGACTACGCCGATGAGATCGAAGAGTGGAGAAAAGCTGTAATCCAAGCACACCGCTCCATCAAAGAGTCCACAAACGATATGCACGCCAGCGGCAGCAACCGCCTGAATGCATGGCATGCAGTGATTACAAGAAATACAGCGGTACGTAACGGGCGTGACGACGGTAATGCAAGACGTCAGTTTGTCCCACAAACTGCGCTTTGCTCCCCCGCCCTGTCCGGACGCGTGAGAGGGCCGTAATCACATCCGTCTCATCGCCCCCAACCATAGAATAAGCACCACAAAAGACCTATCCACATGAAAAGACACCCTAAAGGGAGACGAAGAAGTACAAACAAGACCGCCTTTATCAAGGTTAGATGCGCGCCGAGGAGAAGGAGCGGATCCGTTCGAGAGCCACGAACGCGGGCGGAAATACTCGACTACTGCCGCGAGATGTTACTGGCTGGATCCGTCATCGCCGTCCCTCCGATGGGTGACAACGAAAAAGGAGGCGCTCGCCATCCTCCGTCAGACAGCGCTATTCTACGCGCATTTCTAACCTGATTAAGGTCAAGGACGCCTCCTGGGTAGACGCGACGAAGGCACTCGCCACCTATGCCAAGATCGCTTTTGAGCGGTCTCTTCAGCCCCATCCGCTCTGCGTTCACTACCCAAGCCGAAAGCTGAATCGCGAGAATCACATCAAAAACACCTGTCATTCAAAAGGTCATCGTAACATTGCGCCCTCAAAAATGACAAGCGCCCTTTGTCTGTGCAGATTCCCGCAACCTCAAGCGCTTCGCTCGTTTCTACTTCGTTACCCGTCCAACGCCTACGACCGAGTAACTTCTTCTTTTACAGAGGGATATTTCTGAATGGGTTTCTATGTCATCGAATTTTTGATGACGCGTGAGCTTTTTATCTCTCGCGTGATCAAATTTGATGACGCACGAGCTTTTTACCTCTCGCGTGATCGAATTTTGATGACGCACGAGGCTTTTTATCTCCTCGCGTGATCGAATTTTGATGACGAATAAGCTTTTTTATTTCCTCACGTGATCAAATTTTGAGTCACACGGGGTTGATAGGAGCGCATGCGTGAGGTGAAAAACTGTGGCGCGAGAGGGGCGGGGAGTGGCTGCCCAGCCGTATTCGTTCGTCTGGTTACATTTGCGGCCAATTGATCAAGAAAGATAAATCGCAGTGAAAGGATTGTATTCATTCGGCAGAACATCGAGAAGTGGAAAGACCTGGAGCGGGTGGTCGATCAGGCCGCAAAGGAGGATCCCGAGCGACTCTCCGACGCCTACATGGCGATCACCACCGACCGTTGCCTCGCGCAGCCATTGACCCCACGTCACGCATCACGATCTACCTCAACAATCCCAGCCTCTGCGCTCCACAACACGCTCTACAAGAACAAACGTGAGATCGCGGGCGCATCCTCGACTTCTGGCGCACGGAGCTGCCGATGGCCTTCTCACGAATCGCGCCGCGAGCTCGTTTTATTCGCTCCTCGTCTTCCTTGTGAGCGTCGCCATCGGCGCCTTTCGGTCGCTCAAGACACCGACTTCTCCCGCCTCGTGCTGGGCGACAAATACGTCGACACTGACGCTCCGCAACATCGCGCGGCCGGCCGGCCTGATGGACGTCTATGACATCTCGAACGAATGGATGATGTTTCCTCCGTATCGCCACGAACAATCTCTACGTCTGCGTCCGCATCTTCATCCTCGGCCTTTTTACGGGTGTGGCGACGGGCCTTCATCTCTTTTACAACGGCATCATGATCGGCACCTTCCAAGCCTTCCTCTCCGCCACGGCGTGGGGTGGGAGTCTGTGCTGTCGATCTGGCTCCACGGCGTCGTCGAGGTCGCGTCTATCATCATCGCCGGTGCCGCGGGGTTCGCCTTAGGCAACGGCTGGCTTTTTCCGGGCACCTATCCGCGCGGTTACGCCTTTCGTCAGGGGCCAAAAGCGCGGACCTCAAGCTCGCCGTCGGCGTGGCTCCCTTCATCGTCGGCCGCCTTCGTGAGCTTCTCACGCGCCACACGGAGCTGCCCGACCTTCTCCGCGCCGCCTACATCCTGCTCAGCCTCGTCTTGATGATCTTCTACGTGGTCGTCTATCCGCTCTACGTCCGCCGCCGTGTGGAGGCCGAGGCCGCCAACGACCCCGACCGGCTGGCCTGATCGCCCTATACCTATTTATATACAGTCGTCACACCTCTTGTGACACGCATATGGAATCTCGCACCGTAAAATCAACTTCTATCGCGAACGCACCTTCGGCGAAAAAGCTGAACACCACGTTCGACTACCCTGCGTCATAGCTGGCGCCCCTGCTCCGTTACTCGCTTTACTTCATCCTGCCGTTAGCCTCGTTCAGGCCTTCTTCCTGAATCAGCTCATGAGCACTTCTTTCATCGATTTTTCCCGTGGCTGGCGAATCGAACTTCAGCAACGTAATCAGCCGGTGCTTTCGCATGCGGTGGGGTTTACTGCTGTTACATCGCTGGCTACATCCTCCTCCGGTCCCCTGCTTTACAGTCTGATGCAGACTTACGAGCGACGCGAAGGCGGGCTCCGCGGGGTCACGTTCGATGAGTTGCGTGACCCTTTCGTCGCCTCGTCGGGCGATCGGTGCGTGTGCTGCTCTTCGGCCTGCTTCTCTCCCTCCTCGTCGGCGCCTTCATCGGCCTTCCCGTGTCTTGTTTCCCTCAGGGACACTACTCGCAACCATCCCCGTCACCTTGTTGCTCGTCCTCCTCTTTATCTCCGCTGTGGCTCTTCGCTCCGCTTTATCTTTTGGGAGACCGCCCCTTTTTCGCCTCCTTCCGACAGGCTTTTTCGTTGGGGCATGCCCGCCTGGTTCGAGATCTTCGGACTGATGCTTGTCTTCGGTCTTATTGGTAGCATCGTCAATATGGTGACCTACCTGCCGTGGTACCTCTTCACCTTCATCGGCCAACTCTTTTCCCTACACCGAAGGCAATGGCATGGCGGACACCCTCTGGTTTCAGCTCACGAGCTACATCCCTCGGCATCATCCAATCCTACGGTTACTACCTCTCGCAGGTCATAGCCATGACCGGCATAGCCTTCGAGTACTTCCACCTCCACGAGAAGCACGAGGCGTCAGCGCCGCCACCGACATTGCCTCCTTTTTCTAAGCTCTGACCACCAATGATCGACTCTATCGACACCCTTACCTACGATCTCGACAAGATCGCCCGCTACCAAGCCGATCCGCGCTACGACTACAACAGCCAGTTGCAGCCCATCGACACCTCGTGGTGGGAGGCCTTGGTCAGTCGACTCGCACGCCTGCTGCAACGTCTCTTTCACGGCCTCGACGCGGAGCGAGCCAGCGGCATTGTGACCTGGTCGCTCGTTGTGCTTTTCGTCCCTGCCCTTATCGCCGTCATCTGGTTTATCTGGAAGAAGAGGCCCAGCCTCTTTCTACGCACAAAAAGCTGGGCATGGATTACGAAGAGGTCACGGAAGAAGAGCTTTACGGCACCGACTTCGATCGTGCCCTCTCCGACGCCCCTTGCCCGAGGCGATCATCAGGCCGCTGTCCGCCCTCATTTTACTTGCAGACGCTCCGCCAGATAGCCGACCTCGAGTGGGTCAGCTTTCAGATCTTCAAGACGCCCACCGAATACGTCTACGAGCTGAAGCCCGAGTCGCTTCGCTCCCCTTCCGCAACCTGACGAACATCTTCCTGCACGTCCGCTATGGCAACCACCGTGCGACACCCGAACTCTGCCATCAGATGCACGACCCTACAACAACAAATACTGAAAGGAGCTTGACGAATGAAACGCAGTCGCATTGTCTTTTTCGTGCTCATAGCCGTCTTCTTCGTTGCGGTCTTCGTGGTGCAGTACAACACACCGCGCCCTTTTCATTTGAAGCCCACCTATCTCCACGACGACCGCCAACCGTTCGGCTGCTACGTCTTTGACGACGTACTCGCCAGCTCCTTCGACGACTATCGGGTCGAGCAGAAGTCCCTCTACAAAGTGCGCATGGAATACCCCCTGACACCGGCCTCCTGCCCCGATCCGAACGGCGCACCTACCTCCTTATCCAAGACGTCTACTCCCCGCCAGACTCAGGGCTCCTCGACATTCGCAGCCTGCGTCCGACAGGGTCACAACGTTGTGATCTGCGCCTCCGACTTCTCTGAGGAGATGATGGAGACCTTGGCTTCTCTGTCGAGTATAACGAGCAGGGACCTAATCAACGTCTTCGATCAAGCCGTGCGACTCGGACCCCGTCCGCGACACCATCTACTACGGCACTTGCATTGACGACGACTACCACCTCTATCGCGTCTTCCCGCAGCTCCATCCCGTCTACTTGAAGCTCCAAGAGTGCGAGCTGGATCGCAACATGGCCTTCTTTGGCTAGGGATAACCACGACCAACCCCTCGCACTCATCATGTCCCTTTACTCTAATGACGCTGAGGATGATATGGACGCGGAGTCTCGCTGGGATTCCGGTTCCCTCCTCATCGTCTCCACACCGCTGCTCTTCACCAACTACGGCATTTTGACGGTGACAATGCCTCGTACATCTTCCGCCTCCTCTACTTCCCCTGATAACTCACCCGATCGTGCGGCTTGAGGAGAGCCATAGCGCCGCCAGCCCGAGCTTGCTGAAGGCCATCGTCGACAGTCCCGCGCCTCAAGGCAGCCTTTACAGCCTTCTCCCTGCTCGTCCTCCTGCTGATGGCGAACGCTGCGCAGCGCAAACAGCGTCCCATCCCCCGTCGTCACACCCCCGGCCAACGAGATGCTCCGCTTTACGCGCCTCATCGGCAACCTTTTCTATCAGAAGCGCGACTATCAGGACTTGCTCCGCAAAAAGTATCTCTATTTCCGCACCGAACTCCGTCGGCGCTACGCCACCGATCCCGAAACTGAGCCCGATCCGAAAGCTGCAGCCGAACGACTGGCCGCACGCACCGGGTTGCCTCGTCGAAGAAGTGACGGCCGACTTCGTCCGTCTCAAGCATCTCCTTAGCGATGGCACGCGCGTCTCCGAAGCTGACATGCGCCGCGCCATAGATGGCATCAATCACTGGAAACGTAAGCTCAAATAGGTCGCCCCAAAGTGCGCCTACCCCTAACTCCCCCCACTAATCCTAACTACTCATCATCCCAATGGAACAAAGAACCGCATCCCTTGACCTGACCGATTTCACAGAGAAAATCAACCGCATACGTGCTGCCATTTCCGACGTCGTAGTCGGACAAGAGCGCGTGGCCGATCTCCTGCTTGCCGCCATCCTCTCCCGCGGACACATCCTCATCGAGGGAGTGCCCGGCGTAGCCAAAACGCTCACCGCCCGACCTCGCTGCACTGATCGACGCCGACTTCTCCCTGTATCCAGTTCACCCCCGACCTCATGCCCTCGGACGTGCTCGAACGTCAGTCTTCAACATGAAGACCAGCGAATTTGACTTCCACCGCGGTCCCATCTTTGCTGACATCGTTCTGGCTGACGAGATCAACCGTGCCCCGGCTCAAAACGCAGGCCGCCCTCTTCGAGGTCATGGAGGAGCGACAGGCCACGATCGACGGAACCACCCTATCCCATGAGTCCCATCTACCCATCCTCGCCACCCAGAACCCCGTCGAGCATGAAGGCACCTACAAGCTCCCCGGAAGCCCAGCTCGACCGCTTCCTGATGAAGATCACCATGCAGTATCCCACCCCTGGACGAGGAAGTCCGCATCCTGGAGCGCCACCACGCCAACCGTCGCCTGACCACCCTGGAGTCCGTCCAGCCCGTCATCACCAAGGACGAGCTGCTCCGACTCATCGACTACGTCGGACACGTCTATGTCGAGCCCGCCATACTGCGTTACATCGCCCCTCATCGTCGCCTCGCACCCGTACCGCCCGCACCGTCTACCCTCGGCGCCTCCCCGCGCGCCTCTGTCGCCATGATGCAGGTAGCCAAATCCTTAGCCTTGCTCCATGGCCGCGACTTTTATCACCCCGAAGACGTCAAGTCCGTAGCCATCCCCTGTCCTTCAGCACCGCATCACCCTCACGGCCGAGGCTGAAATGGAGGGGCACAACCCGGTGAAGATCATCGGTCGACTGGTCGAGCAGTTGAAGTCCCCAAATAAGCCCGCGTTATGTTTTTTTCACTCGGCGCTTCTTCGTCGTCCTCGCCGTCGTTTTCGTGCTCTACCTCGCGAGCTATCGCCTTCCCCGTCTGTTACGAGACTGCCCGGTGGTTGGGCTACATCCTTCTTACTCTATCATACATAGATATCGTGTGGGGAGACGTTAGAAAGTAAGAAAAGGCGTCCCATGGCCCTTTTTACTCCACTCTCTGCGGCATTCTGTCTGGCAGTCTATTCTTTTTAAGCTACATCGAAACTCAGCTTGGTGTTTAGTGCGGTAACCATGATTTTGGTGTGTTTCCTGTCGCTCTATAAAAAGCGATTCAGAACCATCACGGCGCGCCGTAGCTGCTCAGACCGCTTCTCCAACGGCGACGACAATGAGGTGCGCATCACGGTGGAGAACCGCAATCCCTTCCCTGTTCACGTAGACATCATCGACGAGTTGCCCGACATCTTCCAGCGCCGCGATGTCCGCTTCCCCGTGGATCTGAAACGCGGCGAAAAACGGGAAATCGTCTACCGACTACGCCCCGTCCGCCGCGGCGTCTCATCACTTTGGCCGCATCCGACTCTTGTTACCTCTCCCCTCGGTCTCGTGACATCCGGCATCACCGAAGGCGATCCGCAAGAGGTAAAAGGTCTACCCGTCCCACCTCATGCTCAACCAGTACGAGCTGCTCGCCGCTCCATCACAACCTCACCGAGCTCGGGATTAAGCGTGTCCGTCGCCTGGGGCACCACACCGAGTTCGAGCACATCAAAGAGTACGTCCGCGGCGACGACTCATCGCACCATCAATTGGAAAGCCAGTGCCCGCCGCCACCAAATCATGGTCAACACCTACCAAGACGAGCGCTCCCAGCAGGTTTACAGCGTCATTGACAAGGGTCGCATCATGCAATCGGCCTTCCGCGGCATGACGCTTCGCGATTCACGCCATCAACGCCAGCCTCGTCCCTCTCCTACGTGGCCCTTCGCCGCGAGGATAAGGTCGGCCTTGCCACCTTTCCAACCATTTCGAGACCTTCCTGCCCGCCTCCCAACAGGCCGGGCAAATGCAGCAGCTCCCTCGAAAGCCTTTACCGACAGGCCACCGACTTCGGCGAGAGTGATTATAGCGCGCCTCGGTCCATCTCAACAAGCACATCACCAAGCGCAGCCTGCTCATCCTCTATACCAACTTCGACAGCGTCGTCGGCATGGAGCGCCAGCTCGAGGCGCTCAAATACCTGTCCAACAGGCACGTCGTCCTCGCCGTTTTTTCGAAAACGCATCCCTAACGACCTTTGCCGAGCGTAAGCCGCGCCATCTCTCGGACTATTTTTGATCAAACCCTTGCCGATAAATTCATTGCCGAGAAGCAACACGTGGTCAACCTGCTCCAGCGCCACTGGCATCTACGCCCTTTGACCGCCCCCGAGCGTCTATCCGTCGATGTAATCAACCGTTACCTCGAAATGAAGGCCCGGCATGTGATCTAAAAACGAACGACTACAATCGAACAACCCAAAACGCCCTTCCGGGATGTCTCATCCATGCTATCCCCGGCCATTTTTCCCTTCCCCGGCTAAAAACAGAACCGAAACTCAGCCCAGTTTTTCGTCTGTCCGTGTAGGGGCGTATTGCATACGCCCCACAAACGGCCACGCCGGTGGTCGAACAGATAGAAAAATCGCCATTTTTCAGGTCACCCGTGTAGGGTGCAACAGCATACGCCTCACAAACGGCCACGCCGGTGGTCGAACGAATAGAAAAAAACGCCATTTTTAGGGTCAACCGTGCAGGGCGCAACAGCATACGCCCCACAAACGGCCACACCGGTGGTCGAACGGAAAGAAAAATCGCCATTTTTCAGGTCGCCCGTGTAGGGCGTATTGAATACGCCCCACAAAGCGGCCACGCCGGTGGTCGAACGGATAGAAAAACACCATTTTTCGGGTATTTCGTGTAGGGGCGTATTGCATACGCCCCTACAAACGGCCACACGCTAGAGGCCGAATGAAATTAATTTCGATCCGATTTTTGATTCCCCGAATAAAAACGAACCAAACCCCCGATAAATTTTTCGTCCGATAGGGGCGTATTGCATACGCCCCTACAAACGACACACGCCGGTGGTCGAACAGATAGAAAAATCGCCATTTTTCAAGTCGCCCGTGTAGGGGCGTATTGCATATGCCCCTGACAAAACGGCTACGCCAGAGGCCGGATGAATCTAATTCCGATTCGATTTTTTTGATTTCCGGATAAAAACGAACCAAAACCCCGATAAATTTTCGTCCGACAGGGTAGAGGCGTATTGCATACGCCTCTCACAAACGAGCCACATCAGGGACCGAATGAAATTAATTCCGATCCGATTTTTGATTCTCCGAGTAAAAACGAACCAAAAATCTGTTGGTTTTTCCATTCCCCGAACGAAACGTAACCTTATTTTTATCAGAGTTTCGATCCCCGACCGAAAACGAATCTCAAATCCATCGGGTTTTTCAATCCCGGACAGAAAGGGATAGCTGTACCCGATGCACAAGGCATGTTCGATATGAAAGAATGCAATATGCGTCGCAGATACAAATCTTTCACACTGAAAGAAGCGTTTTTGCATTGCATGTTGTGATCTATTGATCAGAAAGAAGCGAGTATTCATTGCAAATGGTATCTTTATGGATTAAAGAAGTCTATCTGCGCCGCAGATAGGATCCCTAATGGATCGGGAGGATGTTATCTGCGTTGCAAAAAGATCTTCTTTTAGCCTTAGAAGATAGGATCTGCAATGCAAAATGGCATTCGTTCCGTGCGATAGAAATGAATCTGCGCTGCATATGCTGCTCTTTTGCAGTGGAGGTGCTCAATCTGCAACGCACATGAGCGTCTTTTATGCTGGGAATATGCCTTATGCGTCAAGGTTGAGGATGTTTTTCGGTCGGGGATTAGAAAACCCGGCGGTTGAGGTTTGTTTTCGGTCGGGGAATGGAAAACCGGTGGGAATAAGGCTGAGTTTTGTTCGGGGAATGGATTTTTCGGGTGGATTGATTCATTCGCCCTCTGGCGTGGCCGTCTATGGAGCGTATGCGTTGCGCCCTACACGGGCGACCCGAAAAATGGCGATTTTTCTATCTGTTCGACCTCTGGCGTGGCCGTCTGTAAGCGTATGCAATGCCCCCTACACGGGCGACCTGAAAAATGGCGATTTTTCTGTCCGTTCGACCTCTGCCGTGGCCGCCTGTGGGGCGTATGCTGTTGCGCCCCTACACGGACGAGACGAAAACCGGGCTGGTTTTTTTGGTCTCGTATTTCGAGGAGGGGCGGAAAAAGGGGCGGGGCTGGGTTGTGCGAAAAAGTGGGGTAGGCGCGCTTCCATAATTATACGGCGACTGTTACCTTTGCGGGCGCGTCGCAGATGGGACCAATCATCGCTTCCGCTCACGCATTCATAATCCCTAACTATGCAGCATAAGATAATGAATAAACTGATGCTGATTCAGAAAGACCCTTTGCTGGAACCCTACGCCGAAGCCATCGAAGGGCGACATAATGATGTGATTAAGAAGGAACAAGACTTGACGTCAGAATGGACGGCTTAGCCTCTCTGACTTTGCATCAGATACCTCTATTTCGGCCTTCAGCGGATGGCCGACGGAGGGTGGGTGTTCCGGGAATGGGCTCCGAATGCCACCGCGATATACCTCGTGGGCGACTTTAACGGTTGGGAAAAACGCGAGGATTACCGTCTGCGGCGCTTGGAAGGTGCGGCGGGCAACTGGGAAAATCGTGCTGCCTGCGGACGCGCTTCACCACGGCGACCTGTACAGCTCCGCATGGAGTGGGAGGGAGGCGCTGGCGAACGCATTCCGGCTTGGTGTCGGCGTGCGTGGTGCAAGACGAGACGACGAAGATCTTTTCGGCTCAGGGTTTGGGATCCGGCGGAGAAATACAAGTTCCGCGTCAACGATTTTTCGGCCTGACACTTCGCCGCTGCTCATCTACGAGTGCCATATTGGCATGGCCACGGAGGAAGAGAAGACCGGCACCTACGAGGAATTTTCGTCTCATCGTGCTGCCGCGCGTGGCCCGCGACGGGTATAACGCCATCCAGATCATGGCCATCCAAGAGCACCCGTATTACGGCCCTTTGGCTATCATGTGAGCAGTTTCTTTGCGGCCTCGTCTCGCTTTTGGCACCCCGGAAAGAGCTGAAACGGCTGATCGACGACGCGCATGCGCTCGGTTTAGCCGTGATTATGGACATTGTGCATAGCCACGCGGTCAAGAATGAGGCGGAAGGCTTGGGACGCTTTGACGGATCGTACCACCAATATTTTCACACCGGAGAACGGACGTGAGCACCGCGCTTGGGACTTCGCTTTGCTTCGATTACGGGCGTAACGAGGTGCTTCATTTTCTGCTTTCTAACCGCAAATTCTGGCTCGACGAGTATCGTTCTGACGGATTCCGCTTCGATGGCGTTACCTCCATGCTTTACTATAGCCACGGCCTCGGGGAAGCCTTTTAGCAACTACGGCGACTATTACAACGGCCATCAGGACGGCGATGCGATCGTCTACCTGACCTCCCGCCAACAGGCGTTGATTCACGAGGTCAACCCGCACGCGGTGACGATCGCCGAGGAGGTGAGCGGTATGCCAGGTTTACGCTGCTCGATTCGAGGACGGGGCTACGATTTCGACTACCGAATGGCCATGAATATCCCCGATTTTTGGATCAAAACACTCAAGGAGAAGAAGGACGAGGACTGGCATCCGTCGGGCCATTTGGTGGGAGACCACGAATCGGCGCGCGGATGAGAAGACGATCAGCTATGCGGGAGAGCCACGACCAGGCGCTTGTGGGTGACAAGACGATTATCTTCCTGGCTCATCGACGCGGATATGTATTGGCATCATGCAGACGAACGACAGAAACCTCACCGTAGAGCGTGGCCTGGCCCTTCATAAGATGATCCGCCTCGTGACGGCGACCACCATGAACGGTGGCTATCTGAACTTTATGGGCAATGAGTTTGGCCATCCGGAGTGGATAGGACTTTCCGCGCGAGGGCAACGGTTGGTCATACGATACGCCCGCAGACAGTGGGGGCTTGTGGATAATCCGGACTTGAAGTATCATTTTTTCCATGGCGATTTTGACCATGCCATGTTGGCACTGATCCACAGCGTGCCTGCGTTTCAGGCGCTCCCGCTGCAAAAAGGTGTGGACAACGACGGGGATCAGGTGCTGGCTTACATGCGCGGCGATTTTGTGTTCGCGTTTAACTTCAGCCCAACGCATTCCTTCACCGACTACGGTCTGCTTACGCCCGAAGGCAGCTATCGGGTGGTGCTCAACACCGACGATCCGCTCTACGGAGGCAATGGGCTCACGGACGACAGCGTAGAACACTTCACCCAACCCGATCCGCTTTACGCCCCCGACGGGAAAGGCTGGCTCAAGCTCTACCCTGCCCGCCCGCACGGCCATGGTTTTGCGTCGCGTAACGCCCAAGAAGCGGAAACCGAAGCGGTAAAGGATGCCCGAGAGAGCAAAGCGATAGAAATCTGATTAAAGTTCAACATATCAAGTACTTCTGTAAGCTCATCGCCACTCATTTTTAGCTTCAGAGTGAGCGTAACAACGAAATGAATCCTGCGTTTTTCGGCCGATACCGGAAAGAAGTCCTTTGGGGGCGGCGCGGCCATCTGTCCTTTAAGTCCCTGCCCCCGATCCGCGCAAGATTGGCGAAAGCTGGAAGTGTCAGACGTAGACGGTCGCCCGTCGATCGCAGCCGATGGGCCGGAGAGGCGTCACGCTCGGCGAATTGTTCGCTGACACGGCGCTGATCTCGTCGGAGGCCGCGTTTTGGAACGTTTTGGGTCGCGCTTCCCACTCTGGTCAAGTTTATTGATGCCCGAGACGACCTTCCGTACAAGTGCACCCGGATGACAATCCGGCACATGCGCGTCATGGTGCCCTCGGCAAGACGGAGAGTGGTACGTCGTCCGCCGCCCCCGGCGCCGCGCTTTACAGTGGTTTTTCGCGTCCGATCGATGCTGACGAGTTCCGCCGTCGCTGGAAGAGCGGACGATCGCGGAAGTGCTCAAGCGTTACGAGGTCCGTCCGGGCGACGTCTTCTTCCCGCCCCCTGGTCGCGCACGCCATCGGCGCAGGGTGCTCATGGCCGAGATTCAGCAAACGAGCGACGTGACGTATCGCATCTACGACTATGATCGGGTGGGCGCCGACGGTCGGAAGCGCGAACTGCATGTGGCTGAGGCACTCGAAGCGATCGATTACACCTTTTACGCCGATCATCGCCAGCCCTACACGCCCCGCTACGACGCCGTCGTCAAGCTCATCCACTGCCCCTACCACGACCCACCTCACTCGACCTCACGACGCTACCCATGACGCGCGACTTCGCTCGCCTCGACTCGTTCGTCATCTACCTCTGCATGGCGGGTGGCGTTCGCCTCACGGACGACCTTAGCCATGTGCGGACGATCCGCCGCGGCCAGACGGTCTCCTTCCCGCCACGACTCGGCAGGTCACACTCACCCCCGACAGCGATGGCGCCAAGCTGTTGGAGACGTTTTATCGCGTAAAAAGAGGACAGCGTGTCGAAAGCTCAACTGAAAAGTGCTTCAAATCGATGCCCAAAGAGGAGCTGATCGAAGTCATCCTCGGGTTATACGATGCCCGAAAGGAAGCGTAGGAATATTTGGAGTATTTTTCTTCATGCCGATAGCCAAGGCGAGATCGAGAAGCGTAAGAAATGGCTTCACAAGGAGTTTTTCCTCGCGGAGAGGCCATATGCCTGGTGACTATTCGGTCGTAAAGTGTAAGAAGATCTTTTTCCGACTTTGAGAAAAATGAAGGCTGATCCGGTCGACGTAGCGGATTTGATGCTGTTTACGTGGAGATAGGGATGCCGATTCACGTTAGCCTATGGCGACATAGACGAGCCCTTCTACGCCTCCCTTTGTACGCTATTTCGACAAGACAATGAAGTATATCCGCGCCAATAATCTGATGAGTGTTTATCGGAATCGCGCAAAAAGATCGTCGATTCAGTCTACGACGATGTCGGTTGGGGATTCCCCGACGAGTTGCTCGATAGTTATAACAAATACGTGACGAAATAGGCCGTGGGCGCCTATCCGAGATAGAAAAAGGAGAGGAATGGGCCGCCATTTCCTTCTCCTTTTTCTGCTTACGGTATCCCGAGCGCTTTTGGGCTTCGTACGTATTCAGCGTATCCGATTCCCATCGAGAGAGCGCTTTACCGCAACTTCATTTTGGGCAAATGCCAGTGGAATTTGATCGCTAAAATGCGGATGATGAGCACCGTGGCAGCGGCGGAAAGCTCGCACACCTCGTGATTGAAATGAAGGTAATAGCAGGCGGCGAAAAACCGTTCCGCCCATCACGCAGGCTAAGGCGTAGATCTCCTTACGGAAGACGAGCGGCGTTTCATTGATGAAATTATCACGCATCACACCGCCCACAATGCCCGTAATGGTGCCCATCGTGATCGCTACCCAAAAGGGATACTCGAGATCGAGCGTTTTTCTATGCCGATCACGACAAAGAGCGCTAATCCGATGGCGTCGAAGATGAAAAGGGCAGGTCAAGCCGAACAAGCTGGCGATTGAAGATGAAAAACGACAATCATACCGAGGAGTGTGCACCAGAGGTAGGCCGGACTGAGCATCCAGAAGGGCGTCACGTCGAGGAGCAGATCGCGCACCGTTCCGCCACCGATGGCCGTGACGAATCCGACGACGAAGGCCCCGAACCAATCGAAACCTTTTGGCGGCAGCGAGGCGGATACCGCTGATGGCAAAAGACAATCGTGCCGATGTATTCGATGCTCTTCGCGGAGGGTAGAGGAAGAGAACCATGCGTTGCTTGGGTTAGGGTTGGGGATGCGGTAACTCGTTGGCGGTGGCGTTCGTAGCGTCCGCGTCATCGTCGAAAGCGAACACGGCGGCGGGCATGGGTACGTCTGTGACTCTTTCACGCCGAGGGCCTTCAGCTCGCTGGCATTTCTGCACGATGCTCTGCTTGCCGCTGTAGGCCTTGTTGTAAAGCGCTATCGTAATCCCTGAGAGTGCGCGGATGCTTTTCGCCCACCCGATCGAAACGCTTGACGAAATCACCTACGCGTTTTGAGTAGCTCTTCGGCCATTTGGAAGATGTGCTTTTGGTTTTCGGTCTGCGTATGTTGGCGCCAGGCAATACTGATCATGCGGAGGATGGCGTAGAGGTTTTGTGTACCGGTGATGAACACCTTCTGCCTCGAAGGCCGACTGCCAGAGTTTGGGATCGTTCGCGAGGGCCAGTTGCAGGGCGGCATCGTTGGGACAAACATGATGACGAACTCCACAGCGCGGCGGCCGTGATGTAGCGGCTGTAGTCCCTTCCGAGCCAGTTCCATGACGTGCGAGCGGACGCTCTGCAGGTGACGCTCCAAATGACGACGGCGGGTGAAGTCGTCCGTGGCGGCGACATAGTCGGAGTAGGGCCTTGATGGAGACCTTGGCGTCGATCACCACGTCCTCGTTGCTGGGGTAATGCAGGATGACGTCCGGGCGCATGCGTCGGCCGGTCCATCGTGCACCACGGCCCGTCCGCGATCGTCGGTCAGCGTGTCCTGCACATCGTAGTTCAGTCCGCGCACGAAGCCTTGGGCGTCGAGCAGCTCGCTGAGCACCAACTCGCCCCAATCGCCGACCTGTTTGTTGTCGCCGCGGAGGGCGTTCGTCAGGGTTGGTGGCCGCGATCCATGCGCTCCGTCTGGGCGACCATCTGGCGGAGCTGTTCGCCAGCGATGCCGCTGTTGCGCGTTGTGGCATCGTTCGTTTGCTCGATGGCTGTGCGCGGTTGCGTCAGATTTTCGCGGAGGGGTAGGGTGAAACGCTCCATGTGCTCCGTGTCTCGCCTTGAGTCGCTCAGAGGTATGGTCGAGCACTTGTCGGGCGACGTTCTGAAACTGCTCCTGAGCGTCGCCATCTGTTCGTCGAAACGTTGCTGACTGGTGTGCAGCGTCGGCTTTCGCTTGCTGCCTGAGGGCGCGTCCACGACGCCATGAGTGCGGCACGTTCGGCCCTGCAAAGCCGCATGCTCGTGTGCCAACCGATCACGTTCCTGCTTCAGCTCGGCTGCGTCAGACTGGCGCGTTGGCGGAGCAGAGACTCACGCGCGCGCTGTTCGGCCAGTAGTCGCGCTTGCTCAGTCCGTTCAGCTGGCGCTGCAGCTCCTGCCGCGCAGACTGCTCCAGCTGCGACAGCCTGACGCACTCGTCTGCTCAGCCTGCAAGACCTCACTTACGACTGCGCGCTTGCAAATAGAACCAGGCCGCGGTGAGCCCACCGCCAAGCCAATCAATAAATAGAGGAAGGTCATAGAGAAAATGAAAAACGAAAAGGGAAAAATGAGTGAATCAGCCGATGATAGGGGCGTATTGCATACGCCCCACATGTACCTGGACACTGGATTATTCGCCCCTATTGGGGCGTTAAGTGAGGGCGTATGCACACGCCCCTACCCCTACGCTGGCCGGAGGAGACGATCATCTCTAGCCCTGATTGGAGATAATCACTGATCATGTGATGATGCCTCACGATTCGCCGAACGAGCATCGACGGATAACCATACACAAGCGCCAGCAGGAGAGTGCCGTGTTGAGCAGACTGATGCGGAGGAAGTCGCGGCTCGGTCGGAAGTGCGTCACGCGACCGCCCGGGGGCACAGTTGACGGTCATGGGGACGGCCACGATAGGGCAGCCCGCGCCACGCACAACGCACGGCCAACTCTAACTCAGCCTCGTAGCGCGACGTCAGCGGACGCATGCCGCGCATGGCCGATAGCGGATAGAGGCGGAACCCGTTCTGCGTGTCACGCAGGCGGTGACCCGTCTGCACGGCGAGACCAGAAGTTCGACAGCCGGTTGGCGAACGTGTTGCCCTGGCGGCATCTCGCACTCCACCGTCCGACGACCCATCAGCAGCGCGCGTTCGGGTGCACGGCCGTGGCTTCAACGAAGCGTGGTAAGTCGGCTACGCTGTGCTGCCCATCGGCATCCATTGTAATCACTCGATCGAGAACCCATCGCCTCCGCCCGATCGAAGCCGCGCGACAGGGCGTACCCTTGCCGCGATTCTTCGCGTAGGCCACCACCTCCACGCCACGCTTTGCGTAGCCTCGCAGTACGTCCGCCGTGCCATCCGTCGAGCCGTCGTTGACGACGATCACGCGAGCACCGTTGCCAGCACCTCGTCGATCACACCGCCGACGAGTGCGCACGTTATTATAGGTAGGGATAACGACCGCAAAGGCTGAATCATTTCGGCCACCTCCTCAAGCAGCAGGCTGATCTTGGCGAAGAGTGTGCGACGGCGTCGGTCACGACGCACGAGACGCGCGACTCCGCCCTCGTCTGGTCAGGAGATGGCGAGCGGGAAGGTCACCTCGAGTGGCCTGCCGCGGGTCGATGACGTGGAGGAACTTGGCGTTGCGGACGGTGCGCAGGAAGAGCGGCCGACCGATGGATCGTTCTGCAGAGCTCCTTCACCGTTTGAATGATGCACACGCCGGGCGTCACGGGGCTTCGGGGAAGTGTGCGCTCACAGATCGCGTGGCCGGCGTCCGGCGCTCAGCACATAGGTGCATCCTGCGGGCGTCTCCTCGCGGCTGCGGATTGTGAATAGGAATCAATCAACACTACGATAGGGGGTAGTCAAGAGAGCAGGTATGCGGCTGCGGCCGCAGTAGTTACGAGGCTGCGCCCCGGCAGTCCGAGGGAAGTCAAGGGGTAGTTACAGGGTGAGTCGAGGCTAGCCGCCCGTTATTCATCGCTGCCGTCGTCCGTCTCCGGCCATTCGGCGCAGTTCGTAGACGATGTTGCGGCGGTTATTGACGAGCGTCACGGTGCTGTCGTGCGATGCGTCGCGGTCATGCGCCACCGGCCTGAGACGGCTCACGATCGTGTCGCCCCGCTCGCTGCGCTCGACCCGACGGGCGAACGTGGCTTCGGCATTGTCGACCTCGAACAGGAAGTGCAGGTCGGCCGCGACGGTCCGCCGGATGTACCACCGGTCCATCATCGGAAAGACGTTAAGCAACGTGCTCCGCCGCGCCGTGGTGACGAAGTCAGAACGCTGCTCCCGAACTCGTTCACGAGCGAGCTGCGCCACTCGTCGCCCCACGCGTTTCGTGACGCAGATACCCGTCAGGTCACGGCCCGCCGCCCGGGCCGCGCACGCGACACGTAGTCTTCGCCTCCGCCGATCGCGGCTGCCGGCGTCCATACGCGCCGTCGACGCTTCACGCCGCGGACATCGCGCGTCGCAGCGCAGCCTCGTCAGCAGCAGGAGGCACAGCATAAAGGCGAGGTCTTTTGCAGCGTAGTGCAGATGCGCTGCTCTGCGAAAGCCCCTTAACGAGTGAATGCGCATCGTCCACCGCCACATTGGCCTGCACATTCTTGAGCGTGATCGTCGTCCGGTCGCCGCTCTTCTCTTCGAGTTCCACGCGCCGCACGCGCCTGTCGGACTTGCCGACGTAGAGCCGCACGGAGGCAGAAGAGGTCGCCACCTCCCTTCTTGCGGGGTGTGAGCGTGATCTGCCAATCGCTCTGCCCGACGGAGAAGGTGGACGAGAAGTCGGGCGAATCTACCAGACCTGCCCCGCTCACACCGCCGACCATCACGCGACTGATCTCGCTGAGAGAGCTTGCTCGGCTTCACCGGCACACGGTTCGAAGCGCCGCCCCTTGCCCGAGGTCATGTGCCCCGTCGTGCCGTCGGTCGAGAAGACGTAGGCGTACGGCCGCGTATATCCCAGCGGATTTTGTTTGCCTTCTTATAATACATCCGTCCTCGGATGTCACTTTGTCATTCATGAAAACGGCAGCTGCTTGACTGCGTAAAGGTGTTGCGCTTCATCATCGTGCGCACGCTGGCGGCCGTCTGCGTGATCTTAGCCACGATCTCCTTGCGTGCCTCGCTTGCCGCACGGGCATCCGCCTCGTCTGCGCGACGCCGTCGCCAGCACGCACACCGCCAACATGGCAGTTATCACTGATCTGCTTTATCCTTTTCATCTTGTTTATACCCAAAAATATCAGGGCGCGAAGATGAGTGCCTGGTCAAATAGTCGGTGGGGGCGGCTTCGGCCGCCGTGAAGTAGGCCCGGTATGCACGTTTTGATGTACCCGGCAATCTTGGCAGGTGTCCCTGATACCCTCGAAAAGCTTCACAACTGTTTGAGCTTTCCGAGCCCTCGGAAATCTTTCAGCGGTGTGTTTTGACCTTCCGAGCGTCGGGAAATGTTCCAGCGGCGTGTTTTGATGCTTTCCCGAGGCGTCGGAAATCTTCAGCGCGCGTTTTGATGCTTTCCGAGGCCTCGAGAAACCCTCAGCGGCGTGTTTTGGCGCTTCGAGGCGTCGGAGAACTCAGCGGCGCGTTTTGACGCTTCGGAGGGCCTCGGGGCGTCAGGGACGCCCGCCAAGTTTGCCGTGCAGGCTTTTTGAGGTCCCGGCCAGCTTCAGGCGGCAGGGGGCCGCCAGACGCTCTGCCCAGTTTGCCGGGTACGGTGAGGTACCCGGCCAGCTTCCCAGGCCCGGCAGGGGCCGTCAGGACGCTCGCCCAGTTTGCCGGGTACGGTTTTTGAGGTATCCGGCGGTTTCAGCCCGGGCAGGCCGCAACACTGTCTGCCTGCAACCGCCCCTCGTGACGAGAGAGCATAGCAAAGCCGAGCTTCAACGTGCGAAGGTCCGCTTTCTCTGGGCCGCTACCGCGGCCGCTTTAGAACCCGGCGTCTTCGGCGTGCGAAGGGGACCGTCGCGGATGTTGCCGCGCCCGTCACGAGAGCAGCAGGCTCGAAGCCGAGGCCGAAGCTGAGTGCAGGCGCCAAGCGACGCGTCGAGGTACCACCACGTCTTCTGCGTGCGGCCCTCGATGCGGGTTTTGCAGTCGGTCGAAGTCGGCCTCACGCTCCGATCCGCCGATGATCTCGCCGATCTTCGGGAAAGAGTACGTCCATGGCGCGCACCGTGCGTCCGTCGTCGTTCTGTTTCGTATGAAGGCCTTGAGTCTCCTTCCGCGGGTAATCGGTCAGAATGACAGGTCGCTTTGAAGTGCTACCCACCGAGAAGCGCTCATGCTCCGCGGCCAGATCGGCACCTCAATAGATGGGAATTCGAACCGGGTGCCACCAGCCACGGCCTCTTCCAAGATGCGGATGCCCTCGCTGCGTCAGTCGCATCGAAGGGCGCTGGAGGATGCCCCCGGGAGGCGGGCGATCAGCCCTTGTCGAACATGTCGTTGAGGAAGTGGAGGTCGTCGGCGCAGTGGTCGAGCGCCCACCGGACGCAGTATTTGATGAACTCCTCGGCCAGATCCATGTTGTCTTCGATCGCATAGAGCCATCTCCGGTTCGATCATCCAGAACTCGCCAAGTGGCGCGGCGTGTTGAGCTCGGCGCGGAAGGTGGGTCCGAAGGTGAGATCTCACCGATGCCCATCGCCCGTAGCTCGCCCCTCCAGCCGTCCGGAGACAGTCAGGCTGCTGCGGCGTCCGAAGAAGTCGGCGTCGTAGTCCACTACCATCTTGTCGTCTCGGCGGGTTGACACGTCGAGCGTGGTGACGAAACATCTGCCCGGCACCCTCTGGCGTCGGAGGCGGTGATGATCGGCGTGTGAGTGGAAGAATCCCTTCTGAGAAAGAAGGTGATGGCCATCGCCATGTGGTGGCGGATGCGAGGACGGCGCCGAAGGTAGTTCGTGGCGGTCTCAGGTGGGCAATCTCGCGGAGGAACTCCATCGAGTGCCCCTTCTTCTGCAACGGATAGGTGGTGGGGTCGGCCGGCCCGAGCACCGATGCGTGCGGCACTGCTACCTCACCATCCGCCCTTTTGCCCTGCGAGCGGACGAGCCGTCCCGTTGACACGCAGACAGGCTCCTGTCGTGACGCGGCGATGCGTCCTCACCGATCCTGTCGAGTGTCTGGGCCACCACTTGCAGGTTGTGGATCGTGAGCCGTCGTTGAGGGCAATAGAAGGCCACCTGCTTGCTGCCGCGGCGTGCGTACCCAGCCGCAGACGACGACGTCGGTGTCGTACGCCTCACTGGCAAGTATTTCTTTGATTTTCGTTCGTTTCATCGTGTGTTACGTTGTGATGATGGTTTTACGCATTCACTGAAGGCGCTCATGCGCAGCATGTTTACCCCTCCTGTTCGCTCAGGTAGCGCCACTTTCCGCGGCCGAGTGTCTTCTTCGTCAGGCCGGCGAAATAGACGCGGTCGAGCTTCGTGACGTGGTATCCGAGCGCCCTCGAACATGCGGCGGACGATGCGGTTGCGGCCCGAGTGGATCTCGATGCCCACCTGCTTTGTGGTCTTCCTCGCTGGCGTAGCTGATGGCGTCGGCGTGATCTCGCCGTCGTCCAGCACCAGACCGCTGGCCAGCTTCTTCCATAGATCTTCCACGGCGACCTCTTTGTCGAGCCACACGTGGTAGATCTCTTCTTGAACGACGGGTGGGTGAGCTTCGAGGCCAGGTTACCGTCGTTCGTAAGCAGTAGCACGCCCGTGGTGTTGCGGCCGAAGGCGGCCGATGGGGTAGATGCGTTCCGGCAGGCGGGTCTCTGACGAGGTCCATCACCGTGCGTCGGTTCTGCGGATCGTCGACGGTGGTCCGCGCAGCTTTCTTCGGCTTGTTCAAGAGGATGTAGATCTGCTTTCGATGTGCACGGGTTGGTCGCGGAAGATCACCTCGTCTTGCCGTGTGATCTTCGTGCCGAGCGTCGACTACCCTCCGTTCACCTTCACGACACCGCTTGATGAACGTGTCGGCCTCACGACGCGAGCAGACGCCCTGAGCTGGCCAAGCTGCGGTTCAGACGGATCGGTTTCGTCAGGTCGCTCAGCTGCTCCTCATACTCTGACTGTTCCGGGATGAAGGGTGTGACGGGCTTTTTCGGCTTCTTTCTTTTCATCATCACCTTCTTCTTCGGTGGAACGGTCCCGCGGGTCTCGATTCACCCTCGCCGTACGCCTGACGCGCGGGTCTCATGGGGCGGTGCGGTCGCCCGCCAGCCTTCGCGTGGCGCAAAGGTCGACGGCGCTCCGGACGCTCGCCGCCCCGCGGATACGACGCGCATGCCTGCGACGATCCGAGTCGGCACTTTGCGGCACATAAGGCTTGCGCTCCACGCCTTCCGTCGGCTGCTCGTAAGCGTAGGGACGGTTGTCCGGCAGAGTAGGATGTGATGCAGACTACTTTTTCGTAGGCCGCCATACGACCCGTAGGCGATGCGATTATACCCCTGCCGGGCCGATTGTCCCTGATGCGGACGGCGCTTCGTGGTCGAGGGGGAGGGGCGGCGTCGGCCTCGCCCTTGCTGTCTCAATCTGTAGCCTCCGCCTCGCGTGTGTCACGATAGGCAGGGCGTTGCCGCTCCGGTTTGCCTCTGCGGAGCCGGCTCTTGCCGATCTCTTGGTTTTCCACTGGTCGGACGAGGCTCGACGTCCGTCGTTCCTTCTATTTCCATGCTTAAAAAGAAAATAAATGGGGGTTGATTAATTGGGATTATAGTCGTCGCGACTATGTAGTTCCAGGTGTAGAGGCCATCTCAGCGGGGAACGATGCCTCCATACGCCGGTATAATTATGTGGGTTCACAGCCTTCAATCTCGCCTTCACCGCGTCGCTTAATTTCCAGTGAGTCAATGAGTGCGTCGATCGATTCCTCCGTTACTGCTGCATTCTGCGCGTTAGCGCCTTTAGTGCCTCGTAAGGCTGGGGATACACCCTCCCCGCCTGAGGATGCGTTTGTATGGCTTTTCGGCCACCACCACGGTGGGCGTCCAGCTCGTGATCGATGGCAGGGCGGTTCAGCACCAGCTTCTCCAGCCCTTGCTTAGGCTGGCCAGTGCCACGGCGATAGGCCAGCGGTACACCAATGTGCGCGTCACGGTCGAGTCCGGTCAAAGTCGCGTTGCAGGCGAGAGCGGGCAGCTTGCAGCTCAGGTGTGTCAAGATGGCATCGGCCACCCTGAGGTTACCCTCCGCACTCTCGAAGTCGATCAGGGTTCACCTTGTGCGGCATGGCCGACGATCCCACTTCGCCCGCTCTTGATCTTCTGCTTGAAGTAATCCATCGAGATATACCGCCATGTCACGACAGAGGTCGATCTGGTGATCAGTATCTCACCGCCGCAGCCCGTCGAAGAGTGCAGCCAAGTTGTCATAGTTCGAGATCTGCGTTGATCCACGCTTCACGCACCAGCTCCCAACCGTTCGCTGACGAAGCGGTCGGGCAAAAGCTCGCCAGTCCGTCTGCGGATAGCCGCATGGTGCGCGTTGAAATTCGCCCGTCGCCCGCCAAACTTCGCTGAAATGGGCACAGCCCGCAGCAGGGCCAGCTGCTGTTCCAGTCGGTAGGCAAACACCTGGAATCTCCTTGCCTAACCGTGTCGGAGAGGCCGGTTGTCCGTGCGTTTTGGCGGCATGGCGATCTCTCCACGCCTCTGCATACCATATAATACGACATCACGGAGTCGAGAGCAGGATAACAGACCTCCTCTAAGGCCTCTTTGACCGAGAGCGGGAGGGCGGTGTTATTAATGTCCTGCGACGTCAGCCCGAAGTGCACAAACCCGCGGTGCGCTCCAAGGCCCGCCGCATCCATGCGCTCTTTGATGAAATACTCCACCGCCTTCACGTCGGGTTCGTTGTCCGCTCGATCTCTTAATGCGCCCGCGTCCGCCATCGAAAAAGTCGGAGTCAAACGCCGCAGCGCCTCGTGTATCTCCGGGCGATTGGCCGCCTTGAGTTGTGGCAACACCTCGGTCAGCGCACAGAAGTACTCCGCCTCACGCGTACACGATATCGGATCAATGCAAATTCAGAGAAACACGAGGCCAGCGCTCTGTTTTGCCCCTCGGTAACGTCCGTCGACGGAGAGATAGCCGTTAATGCTGAAAGAATCATCTACTGGTTTTATTAGGGTGGCAGTATGCCTTTTTAATACCCTCCTCCGCTGGATAGGTCTAATCTGGCTGCATAAGGACGCCGAGGAGTAGGACTCACGTGCGAGTTTTCGCGCTTTATTCCTACAGAAGCCCACCCACGCGTGGTTTTGATCTCCGTACTCTACGGAAAGCCCACCCACGCGTGGTTTTAATCTCCGTACCCCTACGGAGAGCCCACCCACTACGTGGTTTTGATCTCCGTCTTACCTACGTGCAGTCCACCCACGCGTGGTTTTGATCTCCGTACCCTACGGAAAGCCCACCCTATCGCGTGGTTTTGATCTCCGTACCTCTATCGGAGCTCTACGACGTACGATTTTGATACGATAGCTCCCCGTCTCTTATCGGGGAAACGCGTGCCCTGCTATACTTTACGTTTACTTTTGCCAGCGAATCAAAATCAGTAAAAAGGTAGATGAATACAGTAATTTATGTGGCTATCGCTGTGGTCTGCAGCAGTTATGTGCGGCTATTTCTTGTACGCCAATTTCCGGATGAAGCGGCACGTCGCAAGGAATTAGAGGAGTTCAATTCGCGCTTATTCGGGTAAGCTGCTGGCGCAAAATCATCAGCGACTAGGCAGGTCTATGGCGCTGTGTTGGCCTGATCGAGGGCGAATCGGTGCCGTCGATCGATTCAAGGAGCGCATTGAGACGTACCGAGAGGGATGAAGAAAAGTCGGAACATCGTCGACGAACAGTCGGCTATAACAGCCCTGAATGCACTTCTCCAGTTGCAGAACAGCATCACCTTCGACGAGTTTATCCGCACCCATGAGACGAATAAAGAGCTCAATCGTATCTATACGCGGCTGTCGCGAGAATTAGACCTTCCGGAGGAGGAGGAAGCAGGTCTGATCGACGTACGCGTGGGACATTAGCCGTCGCGGTGAACGTGGCCAAGGTGTTTCTGGATTGATACCTGACGGAATCGCACCGCATGGCTGCTTAGACCGTTGCCATGAGATGGTGTCCCGCTTGGGCAAAAGACGACGGGAACACCTGCCCGTTCTTACCGCGCTGCATCTCAGGACGTCAAGCCCGAAGCAGCGCGCCCCGCGGCTAAGGAGCGCGTCGCCGCAATCCGAGACGGGGCGGAGGTGAAAACGACGACGATCCGGATCTGACGGTTTACCGATATTGCCTTTAGTTGAGGTTCACGCTGCTCGCTGATCCAGCGCAAAGAGCATCCGTCGTAAGCGGGATATGATCCATCGGGAGGTATGCGTCCAGCGATTGATTTTCGCGAAGCAGAAGTGGCGAAGCCCGTTGCTGACGAGCAGGAAGGGCACAGCGAGCACCATATTATAGCGCGCGATTTGCTCGAAACACACGCTGCGTGATGGCTACCGAGGGGGCCCCTTGTATTCCGCGATGGCCAGCGGACGCAGCTGACGGTTGTAAACGACCGTGTCGCAACGTCGCGAGAGGGAGTTCAGCGTGATGGGCACCTCATTGGCCGTCAGTTACGCACACCTTCTCCGACAGGTAGGAGTAATGCACTGAAATGCTGGCGTACACCATTCTTCGGGCGTAAGCCACGTATCGGTCTCAGGGATCTAGAACTGTTTGGCGCCCTGATCGGAGCCAGCGCAGCGAACAGGTGGATGAAGTGGGGTAAAGGCTCATTGCGCGATCATAAAAATGTAGGACAAACATAAATGCATGACAGATGAAGACAAAAACAAGAAATCGTAGAGAAACTCAGCTTTCCTCGCCATACATTGATAGAAGCTGAGGACTTTTCAGACCACATCTTACAACCAACTTCACGAAGTATGTGGAGCTGTCGCGGAACATTTCGATGCGCATTTTGGGGCTGCGCAACTCGATGCCGAACGCGTCGGGGTGGCATTACGATCATCAACTTTGAATGGGCAGCCCGAACGCCGCCACCATCATGGATTTGGCTGGCGAAGGTTATGCCGCAAGGCGGTGCTTTTCTTTGGGCAAGTGCGGCGGACTGGAAGCGGGCCAATTCCCTTAGCGACTACGTGTTGCCGATCGCGGGCGATCCGTGAGGGCACGTCGAACGACCATTCGCTGCCCGAGGTGCCGTCGCTGCCAGCCTTCTCCATGTTGCGCGCCATCCGTCGGCCATACGCGACAAAAGGCCACGACTACCGGACGGGCACGATCTGCACCACCAACCGATCGGGTGTGGGAGTACGACAGGTCGTTCAAGGAATATCTCGTCCGCACCCATGCCACGGGTATCGACATGGAGACGGCCACCCCCTGTTGACGGCTGGCTTTTTGCCAATCAGATCCCGACAGGGCACTGCTGATGGTCTCCGATAAGCCGTTGGAGGAGAATGGCGTCAAGACGCAGGAGAGCGACAAGGGCGTGACGCAAAAAGTTCGCGGAACACGTGGAGCTGGGTATTGCCGCCTTGAGACATCATCGACGAGAAGATGATGATCCAGTACATCAAGTTTAACTGGTAGCCGGTAGAGGCTTACGCATGGCAGCCGAGGGAGCAGCCAGACGTTTGACAGCCTTGCCGCGACATTCGAGCGGAGAGTTCAGCCCGATCTATTTGCTGATCGGGAGGAGCCATCTTTCATTGACTGCATCGCGGAGTTGTTTACGGAGCGCGTGGTCAAAGAGGCCGACCGCGATTTTCAACCAGACGATCCTCTACGGCCTGGAGCAAGGCGGTGATCGTGATCAATGCGGCACGGCGCTCCGGATGATGGCCGACAGGCAGTTGGTGCTGTGCTGAGGCGCAGGCGCTGACTGACCTGGAGCTGATCATCGGCTTATGCGCGCAGCTACCGGCGTCGACCGTGCTTGTGCTCTGCTGCGTTGAAGAAGCTGGATGGCTGACGGCGGTTCACGGCTCTCATCTACGGCGGTGAAGAAGGTGGGCGTCGATCTGAGTCGGACAAGATCCTGACTACCGCATGGGAGGCCTCACATCACGGCCGCGTTGAAGGGCGTTCGATGACGGCTGACCGAAAGGTGTCACTACGCTGAATGAGTTCGTCTGTAACGACCCAGCGCGGCTGAACCAGATCTTAGACAAGCTGCAGATTCTCCTGGCCAGTCAGAAGGACAAGACGCTTACGCCGGAGCTGATCGAGCAAACGTGATCAGCAAGGATTACAACAACTTCGAGCTGCTGCACGCCATTGCGGAGCGCGACATCGCTGCGGGCGCACCGGATTGCGTGCAATACTGACAGCGATCCGACCAATCACCCGATACAGATGACGCCCGTGCTCTTCAACTACTTCACCAACTCCTGGATCCGCTATTACGCCAAGGATCGTTCGAGCGGGGACCGATGCAGACCCTTGGGGTTCCGCCTGGTGCAGGTGCGTGACTATGGCGTGATGCGGCCGAAGAACTACAAGGCCAGGAAGGTCTTCCACGTGATTCACGATATCCGTTTGGCCGACGCGCAGTCGAAGGGGTGGATGTGACTTCGTCCATGACCGATGGCGAGATCCTCGCGAGTTGCTACACTGCATCATGCACTGACGTGGAGCCGATCGAGATCCCAAAATTGTTCGCGCAGGCCCTCGTTGAGGCCAGGAAGTTTGCCTGTACCCGGACAACTTCGTTATGGCGGCCGCCGCCCTCGTCGATTAGAATAAGAAGAGCCCCCGCAAACTGCTGCGAGGGCTCTTTTTCGTGTGTAGAGCCCGGCGTAGCGCGATAACGCTACTGCGCGCCGCCACCGAGCGCCTGGTAAAAGCGTGATGACGGACGAGATCTCGTTGCAGCGGTTCGTCAGTCGGGTCTGTGCCGGGCGGCGAGCAGGCTTTTGCTGCGCAGTGAGCACCTCGAGATAGGTGGCTGATCCGTGCTCCATGAGCAGCGTGGTAGCTCTGACGGCGCGCTCGAGCGAGGCGACTTGCTTGTCGTAATACTCCGCCTTTGGCCTCGTAGGTCTGCACCTGCGTCAAGGCGTTAGTTCACCTCCATGCCGGCGCGTGAGCAGCGTCTGGCGGAAGGGGCAGCGGCCGACTCGCGTTCGGCGCGGGCGATTCGCAGCTGTGCGCGCAGGCGACCGTTTTTGGGAAGAGGGGCTGCGTGAGGACGCGACGGCCGACCAGGATGAAATGGCTCGTTGGTGATGGCTGCCCTCGCTGTTCGTCCAGCCGGCCGTTCCGCTCAGCGTGATGGAGGTGCAGAGGCCGCATCGGGCGGCATTGGTCGCATAGAAAGCGGTGGCCAGACTCTGCTCGGCGCGCATCACGTCCGGACGTTGCGCCAGGAGCGAGGCCGGCAGCCCTGGCCGCTGAGCGAAGCTGGCATTTGCCAAGCGTCCATCTCGCCACACGCCCACGGCGTGAATGCTGTCGCCCAACAAGACGGCCAACCGATTCTCCGTCTCGCGGATTTGCTGGCGGAGGGAGAGGCAGAGGCGCTGACGCTGTACCAGTTGGGTTTCGGATTGCGACACGGCGGCGTCGTTGTATCGCCCGGCCGCCATCAGCGCGCGCATGGTCTCGACGTCTTTTCTGCCAGTTCCGCCGTCTCTTCGAGATCTTCAGCCGCTCATCGAGCATGGCCAGCGTATAATAACAGGTAGCGATGCCGAGACGACTGCGCTTGCACCGCCTGTCGGTAGGCCTGACTGGCCAAGAGTAGCGTCCGGGCGCGCTGGCGGGCGTTGCGGAGGCCGCCGAAGACGTCGAGCGCCACGAGGCCGTCAGCGGGAGGCGATACGTCTGCGAGGGCGCGGGCGCCGTCACGCCGCTGGAGCGTGGCCTGAGGCGCCAGCGCGAAGGCGGGCAGGAAGGCCAGGTTGGCTGCCGAGATGACGCCCGGCCTGCTCCACTTGCAGGTGTGCCCGGCTGAGATCCGTGTTGTTACGCAGCCCGCGCTCGATAAGTGCCTGGAGGTGACGTCGGTGAAGACGTCGCGCCAGGGCAGGCTGCCTGCGTTCGATGTCGCCGTCGCTTTTCGGCGTTGCTAGAGAGCCGCCCGTGGACACCGTCGGGGCGTTGATAGTTGCGTAAACGCCGCAGCTGGTCAGCATGGCCGCCGCGACGAGGGTGAGGAAGGTCCGTTTCATCGTCGCGTTCATCATTCTGCTGTGTTATCCTGCGTGTGATGCTTGCGCCATTCAGGCCCCGCTCGCGCTCCAACTGCACTGCGCGTCCGCCTCTTTGTGCATAGCCGGGCGCACCTTCTTGTCATGAACTCGAAAGCGATGTAGAGCACCGGAAATCTGAGGGAAGAGCAGGGCGAGTGTGCCGACGATCACGCTGCCCACTACGCCCGTTCCGAGCGAATCTGTTTCTGGCGCCAGCGCCGGACGAGAACATGAGTGAGCATACCGAAGATCATCGTCACACACCGTCATCAAGACGCGGAGGGCGCACCTGCGCAGCCGAATCAGGCGGACTCGATGATGCCCATGCCCCCGGCGGCGTCGCTCGATGGCATACTCAGTGATGAGGATAGCCGTCTTGGCCAGCAGCCCGATGAGCATGATGACACCCGTCTGGAGGTAGATGTTGTTCTCCAGCCCAAAGAGCTGCGCAAAGAGGAAGCTGCCCATCAGTCCGCACGGCACGGAGAGGATGACGGCGAAGGGGATGAGGAAGCTCTCGTAGAGGCACGAGAGGATGAGGTAGATGAGCACCACGCAGATGCCGTAGATCAGAAGCGTAGATGCGCCGCCGCTCTGCTTCCTCGCGCGAGATGCCGCTGTATTCGTAGCCGTAACCCTCGGCAGAGCTCTGCCCGGCCACCTCCTCGATGGCCCGCATGGCCTCGCCGGTAGAGTAACCGTCGGCTACGCTGACGTTGGCCGTGATGGCGGAGTAGAGATTGAAGCGCGTAGCCACCTCGGGGCCCATCACCCGTTTGAGGGTGACGACATTGGCCGATGGGCGCCATCTCCGTGCCGTTGCCAGGACGTAGAGACCGTTGAGCGATTGCTGGTTGAGGCGATACTTGGGGTCGGCCTGCATCATGAGCGCGATAGACCTTACCGAACTCGTTAAAGTTGGAGACGTACGCACCGCCGCAATAGGCACCGAGTGACGCCCAGCACCGTGGCGGGTGAGATGCCCGCGCGCTTGCATTTGGCGGCGTCCACATCGATGCTGTACTGCGGGAAGTTCATCGCGTACGAGGTGTAAGCCATCGCAATCTCGGGGCGTTGGTTGAGGGCGCCGAGGTATTGCATGGCGGTCTGGTAGAACTTCGCCGCGTCGCCGCCCGTCTTGGTCCTGGAGGTTCGAGGCCGACGGCGCTGCCCATGCCGTAACCGGGGATCATACCCGGCTGGAAGGCGAAGATCTGCGCCTCCTTGATGGTTTGCAGTTGCGCCATCAGCTTGCCCAACACGGCGTCCGAGCGTGTGCGCGCGCGCCTTTGCGTTCGCTCCAATCCTTTGAGGGCGGACGATGAACATGCCGCATGATACGCCTTGCCCAGACATCAGTCCGCTAGCCCGCCACACGCGTATAATGCTCACCTCGGGTGCTGCCCTGACGATAGCCTCAGCCTTTTCGAGCGCTCTTCATCGTCGTGGCCAATCGAGCTACCGGGCGATACGCTGACGTTGACCATCACCACGCCTTGGTCTTCCTGCGGGACGAGGCCCGTTTTCGTCGTCTTCATAAAGCAAACCAGCAGCCCCACAGTGCAGGCCAGTGCTGCCCACGCCATCCAGCGGTGATGGATGAAGAACATCACGCCCTTCTTATACTTCCCATCACGGCGTTGAACGACGCGTTGTAAGCCGCCTTCACCTGACCGTTGAAGCTCTTGGCGCTCTTGTGCCGTCGGCTGACGCACGATCATGGCGCAGAGGGCGGGGCAGAGCGTGAGTGCGTTGATGCACGAGATACCGACGGCCGTAGCCATCGTTACGCCGAACTGGGTGTAGAAGATCCCCGACGTGCCGCCCATAAAACGTGACCGGGAATGAACACGGCCATGAAGACGATCGATACACGTGATGACGGCTATCGTCACGTCGCCCATCGCATCCTTCGTGGCTTGGTAAGGCGACTTGTAGCCGATGTCGAACTTCGACCGCACGGCCTCGACGACGACGATTGAGTCGTCCACCACCGTACCGATGGCCAGCACGAGGGCGAACAGCGTCAGGATGTTGATGCTGAAGCCGAAGCACAGACAGGCAGGCGAAGGTGCCGATCAGCGACACCATGATCGAGATCGAGGGGATGACGGTGCCTTGAAGTCTTGCAGCAGGAAAAGTAAAACCACAGGATGACGAGCAGGATGGCGATGACGAGCGTCTCCACCTACGTTGTGGATCGAGGCGTAGAGGAAGCTCGTTTGAGCTCATCACGTACCGTGAACTCGAGGCCGTCGGGCAGGTCTTTGCTCAGCTTTTGCAGCAGGGGCCGTGATGCGCGCGCGTCTCCGTGGCGTTGGCGCCGGACACCTGAAAGACCATGAACGAGACGGCGCTGGCTTGCCGTCCATCGTGCCGTGGAAGCTGTACATGACTGCGAACCGAGCTCCACCCGCGCCACGTCTTTAGGCGGAGCACATTGCCGTCGCCATCGGCGCGCACGACCATGTTGCCGAACTCTTCGACGCTGACCAAGCGACCGCGATACTCAGTGGTGTACTGGAACGTGTTATCCGAGTTCTCGCCGAGCGAAACCCGTAGGCGACTCGATGTTCTGCTCGCCGAGCACGGCCGTGATGTCCGACGGAACAAGCCCGTACTGCGCCATCACGTCGGGCTCTGGAGCCAGATGCGCATGCTGTACGTGTCGCCCATCTCCATCACGCTCGCCCACGCCCTCGATGCGCTTGATCTGCGGGATGATGTTGATGTCAAGATACTCCGAGAGGAAGCTTTCGTCACTCGCCCGTCTGTGCACGTCAGGGCGTTGATCCGAGGAAGTCGTCTGTCGCTTCCGTGTGCTCACGCCGACGCGCGTCACCCGGCCGGGAGCAGCCCCTGGGCACGCGCCACACGGTTCTGCACGTTCACCGCGGCCATGTCCGGATCCGTCCCCCTGCTTGAAGTACACCGAGATCGAGGCCGAGCCGCTGTTTGTGGCCGTGGATGACATGTAGATCATGTTCTCCACGCCGTTGATGTTCTCTTCTAACGGCATGATGACGCTCTTCTGCACCGCTTCGGCATCCGCGCCGGTGTAGGCCGTAGAGACCATCACGGTGGGCGGGGCGATGTCGGATACCGCTCCACGGGCAGCGTGAAGAGCGAGATCAGCCCCACGATGACGATCAGGATAGAGATCGACACTAGCCAGTACGGGCCGCTTGATAAATACGTTTCCCTTCATCTCGTTTACCGCACTTGCGTTCCTTCCCCGAATCAGTCCAGCTCCTTCGGCGATGATCACGTCGCCCGCCTCGAGTCCGCCTCAGCACCACGCATTCCTGCCCGTCGTTCAGGGGCGAGACGGCAGATGAGCGTGGAGACCGCTTTCCGTCGACCACTTTTATAGACGAGCGTCTTGTCTTGCATTGCACCGTGGCCGTCTGCGGGATGACGATGCAATCGCGGTAGACGGAGGCGGCGATCACATCGCCCGTAGCGCCGGTGTGCAGCAGTCGGGCGGGTTGGGGAACCCGAGCGGATGCTAACTGTTCCTCGTCGCTCGGTCGATCAGCCGCCATGACGCTCTCCACGCGCCCCGAGTCGGTGGACTATCGTGCCGTCGCTGAGCATCAGCGCCAGCTTCCGGAAACTTCTTCGCGCCCGGCTGTCGATCCGTACTCGCGCGCGAGTGTGAGCAGCTCGTTCTCGTTGATGGAGAAATAGACGTACATGTCTTTGTTGTCCGAAACAACCGTCAGCGGCGTCTGCATCGACGGCCCAACGAGCGAGCCCCGCCGTGGCAGCGTACCCACCACGCCTGTCGGCTCGGACTCTGACCGTGGTGGTATGAGGAGGTTGTTTTCGCATTCACCCCAGCTGCCCGCGCTGCGCCACAGCCGCCCTCGGCCGTCTTCAGCGCATTCTTGGCCGTCTGCAACCGCAGTCCGAGATCACCTTGTCATATAGCGTCTGCTTGCTTTGCTAGGTCAGCCGCGCGCTGTAGCTAGCGATGCCTCAGCCAGCCTACGGCCGCCTGGGCCTGATTGAGCGCCGCTCGATAGGGCACTTGATCGATCACGAACAGCGTCTGTCCGCGGCGTACCGTCTGTCCTTCTGTCACGCTGACCTGCGTCAATGTGCCTGACACCTGATGGGCATGGACCGACACATCTTGCCGCCCGCGTATCGTGCCGAACAGGTGCGGGTAAACCTCGTCCGGAGCGCTGCACCGTCATCGTCTTGTACGCTCCGGCGGCTCCTGCACCGCCTCGCGACGCATCGCCAGCTTGTTTCTACTACATGAGACAAGCCCCGGCAGACACCCAAACGGCTAGGGCTAACTACATGAAACTTTACACTTTCTAGCTTCTTCTGCTAATCTAATAATATAATGGCGCGGATTGCTGATTTCAAACACGTTGTTTGCTCTTCTCAAAAGCGCTGGCAAAGATACCAGCGCTTGCTGCATGAACGGCGCTAGAGAGCGTCTCATCCCTCATACTGAATAAGTGCAAGTGTTTTGCGGGAACCTGCAGGCACCAAAAAGTTTTTCTGAGACTTGCGGGACCCCAAAGCGCCAAAAGTTTTTCGTGGGACTTTGCGGGGCCCCGCAAACGCCAAAAGCCTTGAGGCACTCAGGGACCCTGCAAAACACCCAAAAAGTTTCTCGAGAGACTTGCGGGACTCCTGCAAAACACTTCGAAGAAGTTTTGGCTTTGCAGCGTTTCTGCAAAAGTGCTTTTCCCATTTTGGCGTTTGCAGGACCCCTGCAAGAACGGCTTTTCCTCATTTTGGCGTTTGCGACTCCTGCAAGGACGCTTTCTTCCTCATTTTGGCGTTTGCAGAACTTCTGCAAGGGCGCTTTTTCCCATTTTGGCGTTTGCAGAGACTTCTGCAAGGGCGCTTTTCCTCATTTTGCGCTGCGGACTCTGCAAGGACGTCTTCTTATTTTGGCGTTTGCCGTACTCTCCTCCATACTTCGCAGATCAGCGTAGCGCCCAAGGGCGTATCGGTGCAGAAGCGTCGGCGAAATCCGCCCATTTTCGCCCATATTTTATAGATAGAAAGACAATGAGATTTGATGAATTAGGACCTCGATGACCTGCAGCGATTTGACGGACTCGAGGCCATGGAATTTCCTCGTGACGACGACACTCGTCCAAGAACTGGCCATCCTGCCCATTCTCGCGGGTAAGGACTTGATCGGCGCACAGACGGGCACGTGCGACGGTGGCCGCCTACGTGCCAGCTCCATTATTAGCCACAGCTGGAGCCGAGGCGGATATCCACAGGATGCGATCAACGCTGGCCATCATTGCGGCTCCAACGCGCGAACCGGCGCAGCAGATCGATCTGCAGATCGACGGCTTTACCTACTTCGCTCTGTCCCGGCGCGGTGGCCGTGCCTACGGTGGTACCGACGCATCGCCCACGCCCGGCAGGTGAGCGCGGATCGCAGATGGCGCCGACATCGTGATCGCCACGCCTGGCCGCCTGATCAGCCACTTCTGAACATGCAGTGTGGATCTCTCGCACCTCCTTCTTCGTCCTTGACGAGGCGTGACCGTATGCTCGGACATGCGGGCTTCATGACGACATTACGCAGACTGCAAACACCCGCCCAAGGAGTGTCAGGTTGTGATGTTCTTTTGCCACCATGCCGCCCAAGGATCCGCACGCTGGCGCACAACATTCTGGCGCATCCTGGAGGAGATCAGCATCGCAGCATCGCGTCCGCCGGAATCGATCATGCGAGACGCGCGTACATCTGCTACGAGGCGCAGCAAATGCCGCTGAAGCACAGCTAGCTGACGACAGCGCCCGAACGCGTCATCATCTTCTCCTCCTCGAAGATGATGAAGGTGAGAGCTTGCGGCAAACGCTCAAACGGATGAACTACAGTGGCCGCTATGCGCGATCTGGACGGAGAGCGAGCGGAGCAGGTGATGAAGGATTTTCGAAACGCTACGGAGTGGCATGCTCGTGGCAACGGACGTCGGTAGCTCAGTGGCATTGATATCACCGACACTTTCGCCTCGTCATCAACGTCTGCGACATTCCAACGATCCCGAGGACTATGTGCACCGCATCGGGCGTACGGCGCGCGGCACGGAAGGCAGTGGACTGGGCCATCACGTTTGTTTCGGGCAGCAGGAGCAGGCGCGGCTCAAGGAGATCGAGACGTTTATCGGAAAAGCGACATCTACAAGATCCCCATCGACCCTCCATCGGCGAGCACCGACCGGCGAGCCGGAGAAATATACAGTCGCTCGCGTGGCAGGAGAGCGGACGGGGCGCCAAAGTGGTGGCGGCGGGTGGACGCGCGCAAGGCACAATCGACCTCAAAGCCCGTGAGGCGGCACAGGCGGCGTAACAAGCCTCTCAAAACCGTCCAGCGGCACTCCTGACCCCATCCTGTTATGATCTGTTTCGAACGCCACAAAATCAACCTCGGACCGCACTGTCGTCAGCCGTCGCCCCGCACGGCTACCACTGCATCGAGACGGTCTCTTTTACGTCCCCCTGTGCGATGCCTTAGATCGTGCCGGCCGAGGATTTTTCGTTTCACACCTACGGCCTTTGCGATTGACGTAACAGCGGACGATAACCTCGTCATGCGCTGCCCCTCCTGGCCATGCGGTCAGCAGGCGGACATTCCGCCCGCGGCCATCCATCCTGAAGAAGAAATCCCTTCGGCGCCGGACTGGGCGGTGGCCCGGCCGACGCCGCTTTATGCTGAAACTCATTGCGCGACTATGCGTCGCCTCCTCACGACGGCGCTGGAGCGTATCGCCGCACGCCCGGCGCAGACTGTCCCTTCTTCGTCCGTAACCGCCCTGTCATGGCCACGGGATCGGCGATGGTTCAGCCCGGCGAATGTCCGCTGGCGGGCTACCATCATCGCTGCCGGCCGTCTCAGTCTCCACACGCGAGGCCTACGCAGCGATCCGTCCGCGTCCGCGGTGGCCCCTCGACGAAATCATGGTCCGCCGACCCGTCACGGAGCGGCGCGACGTGCTCAAGAATGACTTTCGAAGCGCCTGTCTTTCGCCCTTCACCCCGCGATCGGCGCCATCAGCGCAGTTTCTGAGCCGCCGCTGGCGCCGCCTACGCCGCCATGTTCGATCCGGATCGGCTGCTTTTCGGCCTGTTCGATGGTGAGCCATCGTTGCCCGCCTTGCAGACTGTCTTCGTCTGGCAGGGAAAGCTGCAATAATCCTCCTTTATATACGTTTCATTAGATGTAAATTTTTAACGGATAATATAATGAAAACGAGCGATGATTCTTTTGATTTGTGCGGCCCTTGGTTTGTCGCGCACGCCCATGGACAGTTTACGGTCGGTGCAAAGGCCGGCTTGAATGTGGTGAGTATTGGCAATGTGACGGTTTATCCCAGCAATCCTGCCCGGCGATCTCGAGTCGTGGACGCTGGAGTACGGCTACCCGCCCGGCACGCATGTCGGCGGTTGCGCGGTACGCTCGCCGCTTTTCAGCGTGCAGACCGAGCTGCTCTATTCGCAGATGGGGTATAAGATTAGCATTCCAACGGTGGATCTCGGCGGACACGTCTATGGTAACGTAACGGGCCGCATGCGGCTGCATTACCTCAACCCGCCGGTCTTGCTTCGGCTACGGTGCCTGGCTCCCGACTCTTTGCCGAGGCGGGTCCGCAACCGGGATTATTACTGGGCAGCCATGGATCGGTGATCACCGAATCTGGTGAACGCGTCGGAGAGGTGGCTGGACAGGTGGGACCCGCTACCACCTTCGATCTTTGCGTGTGGCCGGGGCTTGGTTATCGCTGGAAGAACGGGCTGGTCTCTCGGCGCACTATGTGCACGAATTCAAGACGTCGGAGAAGGAGCTCATTCCGTTCATAACTCGGAAATATGCCGTCCAGCTGTCGGTGGCGTACGATATCAAGCATCGTTCTGAACGTCTGCAATCCCATAGTATGATTTTGCGCCCGGAGCATGGTTGCTTCGGGCTATGTGGAGCCAGAAGTGTTCAGCAAGATCGTAGGGCGTCTCTTGTAGATGCATTACTCAACGAAGCGAAAAAGCCCGAGGAAACGGCTCTCCCTGGCTTTCAAAAACCATTATACAAGTATGTGAACAAGTATGTAGAATGAAGGAACTATCTCTTTGGTCTGTCAGCAGTCTGGTCAGCGGACGGCGGCTTTTGTAGGCGCGGTCCGTTGTCGAACGTGACGATGTAGACACCGGCGGCATAGTCAGGCGGCGCGTTTCACCGGCTGACAGCGTGAGGCTGTTCAACAAGTGACCCAGCGCATTGTAGACGTTGGTGCAGGCCGGCGGCTGACCTGATGCAGAGCGTGCCGTCCTCGCCCCAGACGCGTGTGCCGTCCACCCGGCGTTGCTGGACGGTGTACTTGAGCGTCACGGTGAGGTTCTCCTGCACCTTGCGGACGGTGAAGCGATAGGCGCCGTCAGGCAGCACTCGGTGATGACGCCCGTGGCATCCGGAATATGACCGTCGCGGCTCGTGGTGAGCGTCGGGATGTTGTTTCTCGAGGGGCGAACCGTGAGGACGAAATCTTTTCCCGTGGGCACGTCGTAATACTGCCAGAGCGGTTCGACGAGCGTGGGGGAGAGGTCGCCCGTCTCGTTCGAGAGGGTGATCCGCGCGTGATGTTGGGGATAACGTCCGGGAGGCGTTTGCGGGGCTGACGGAGGCTGTCGCCACTTGGGCTCAACGTGGATGAAGGCTGAGCAGCCGTAAGGCAGCCGTACCCATACGTTGATCTCGTCGGCAGCTCATCGATCTGCGATTGGGTGAGCTTTGATCGTCTTCGTTGGGGCCGGAACCATGTGGCACCCTCGTCGAGGCTGTAGTAAGCGCCTGCGACGTATTCCTCGAAGTTGTCGAGGTTTCTGGCCTTTGTCTCTCGGTGTTTATATTATAAACAGCTGCTTTCGGCTGAAGCCTACATAGTTTTCCGGCTGAATCAGTCTCGCCGGAAACGTCAGTTCAAACTTTCCCGCCACCATCGGCCCAGGCGCCTCGAAGTTGAGCGTCGCCGTGGGGCGTTGGAAGTATTGATACTTGATCGTGTCCGTCCTGACTACCGTCCCATTGATCTTGATCCGGCGACGATGGCGCCGGATATCCGTCTTCGTAGACCGGATCTCCGGGCTGAGCGCATAGTGCCTCAAAGAGCATGGGAAAGGCGTAGGCTCGGTGGCGTCGGGCAGGTCGACGTCAAACTCCGAAAAGACTCGGCCCGTAAGCCTGTTCATACGTAATGCTGTCCCTGTATCATCCTTCGGCATGTCTTTTGAAGATCACCTGCCGCTGATGCGGCGGGCACCTTTGAAGGCCGTATCGATCTGCACCGGGCAGTTCTGATAGATGACGCAGCGGCGTGGCCACATAGACATCGCCGCGGGAACGGGAGAGCCTCAGATATGCATAAGGACCGCCGAGGGGAGATAACGTGCCGGAGAAAAGCCGTTTACAGGTGTAAGACCATTAGGCATCATGGCTGGCGTACCTCGCATACACGAGTCCCATCTTCATTCCAGGGCGTACCCTTGACTTGTGATGAAGCGTGCCGGCTATCCCCAAGAGGATGGCGGCGGCAAAATAATAATGAGTTGAGCAGTTTTCGTTTCAGCGAGTTCGGATTTTGCGTGTCACGTCAGTGTCAGCGGACTTTGGCGGCCTTGTAAGCGCGGCTGTTGTCGAGCTTGATCGATGTAGATGCCGACGGGCATGGTGAGGCGGCGCGTTTCACCGGCTGACAGCGTGAGGTTGTTCTCAAAGCGACCGAGCGCATTAGAAGTGTTGGCAAAGCCGGCGGCGGCTGACGCGATGCAGAGCGTGCCGTCCTCGCCCCAGACGCGTGTGCCGTCCACCCGGCGTTGCTGACGGTGTACTTGAGCGTCACGGTGAGGTTCTCCTGCACCTTGCGGATGGTGAAAGCGATAGGCGCCGTCGGGCAACACTTCCGTCTTGACACCGATCTCATCGGACAGACGGCCGTTGCGCTCTGTGGTGAGCGTCGGCACGTTGTTCCCCTGTGGGGCGAACCGTGAGGGTGAAATCTTGCCTGTGGCTACGTCGTAGATCTGCTTGAGGGGTTCGATGGAGTGTGGAGGAGGCGTCGCCGGTCTCGTTGTTGAGCGTGATTTGGCGAGTGATGGAGAAGGGCACGTCCGGCCGTCCGCCACGACTCGGGTCGTTGGGTCGTATTCGGCTCCGACGGGGAAGAACGAGCCGCAACCGCCGGGCAGTCTCATCTTTATTGTTGACTACCTCCGGCAGGTTCTCGATCTGAGACTGGGTGAGCTTGACGGTCTTTCTGTGGCTTCAAACCATGTGGCGCCATCGTCCAAGCTGTAGTAAGCACCCGCAGTGTACTTTTGAAATTGGTCCAGTCTTTGGCTTCGCTACAGTAGTGATAGCTCCTTTCGGATCATACCCTACGCGATTTTTCGGCTTAACGAGTTCGCCTTGAAACGTCATGGTGAACTGTCCCGGTATCCGGGCCCGGACGTTGGTAATCAGCTGGTGACCGTCGGTTTTTGGGCATTGATAGAAGAAATCATGATAAGATATAAAGCCATCCACTTCCATTTTAAAGACGATTGCCACGCCATACCCGTCTTTGTACACCTGATCGCCTTCCGTCAACGGATGATGCACGAATGAAATGGGGAAATAGGTGTCATATCCGAGGCGGGAGCTCTGATTTTCATCATACCTGAGAAAGGACGGCTCGGTCCGGTGTTGGTCAGGTAGTGGCGCCTCAAAATGATCCTTCTGGGCAGACTGGGGATGAACGAGCCAGTGGAATAAAAATTTCATCGAGGAGCCAGTGCCTCGCGACCTTCAGTGTGCGCTTGTTCCCGGGAAGATAAAAACATGGAGTCTACGCGTACAGGCAATCCTCATAGATGCATATAGTTGGCCAGTTGGTGGTATAGAAATACGTGCCTACGGGCCGGTTAGGGCGAGAATACCCATGCCCAATGTCTGTAAATACACGAGTCCCACTTTGCGATCCAGGGACCACGATGTCCTTGGCTTTCACTGTGCCAGCCAACCCAAGGAGGAAGAGGGTGGCGGCAAACTAATACGGTGATAAATTTCTGCTTCCATAATTCGATATTGTTTATTGGGTCAAATATGAGCGCGAATGTGCGCTGTAGAATTAGATCTGCAAGCATATCGGTATTGTTAGTTTTTAAACGGTGATTGATTAGCAGTTCTGATTTCAGATCGTAACTCGGGCGCGGCGGTGCGGCAATGGAGCAATCGGTAGATAAACAGAATTTTGGCGCTGGAAAGGCAGTGCAAAAGGGGGCGAGAGGAGCCGGCTCGTGGAAAGGCCTGTGTGCAATGAGAGGTCGTCGCTTTGTTTTTCGGGAAAAGTCCCATGATTGCGCTGATGGCACACTTCTTTGAAAAGAAAAGCACCTTTGGCGAAGGGGATTCGTAAGTGCTTTGACAGCGGACAAGACTGAGAAGCTGTTTTGAATTTATCGATGATTGTTTTATGGAGCTTCCCCGATAGGCTCCGAAATAAATTCAAAACTAGCTTCTGAAATTGCAGAAAGCGCATTGTGGCGCAACAATGCAGATTGTGGGCAGGAAAATGCTTTGTTGGCCAACAAGGCGGAATTCTGGGTACTAGGAAAGTGCTTTTCTTTGTTGATGATCAATGCCGTTTTTGGGGAGGAAAGTGCTTTGTGGCGCAACAATGCCAATTTCTGGATGCCAGAAAGCGTTTCTCCAAGAAGTACATCATTCATCGGATCGTTGAGAGACAGTGATTTTTATACCGAATATCTATCCACTCAATTTTAAAAGTATACACTATGAAGATTGATGTGCATTCTACGTAAACTGGATGAAAGCCGAAGAAGACTTTCGCTTATCACCAAGTAGTTCAGGCGTGACCCACTCTTGCCGCTCACCGAATCGTGCCACTGAGTTACTCTGTCGGCTCTCAAACGGCGGTGGCCGATGCCTACAATAAAGCCGCTCGAGGAATGGACAAGGTGCTGAGCTCAAATCCATCCTCAGCGGCGCTCGATGCGGCCAAGAAGGATGCGGCGCGCGACAAGCCGCGTGGTGTACCGGCGCGCGCAATTTTAGCCGGCGTCGCGGACATCCGGACGCAGAAGTGAACGAAATCGATATGGTCGAGGCGCTGCGGCATTTTCGACAAGTACGGCGACTTCGATGCGTGGCCACCCAGATGGAGGAACCGGACGCCTGCTAACCTGATCGAAGACCTGCGCGGCATCGGTGCTGCCAAGTTGGCTAAGGCCGGACTTACGCATATTTGTGATTTGCGTAGCAGAACAAGGCTTTGGTCGACGCCTCAAACGTCCGCCGTGTCGACATGAGAAGGGGAGCGCCTGAATCGCCTCCTATCCAAAAGAGACGCAAAGGACGGATGAGGGCTCATCGGCGCTTGGTGGAGGTCATCATCGCGCTCGTTGTAACCGTCAACGGTGAGGCGCCGCCCATCTGGCCTTTGTGAAGCCGGTGAACGCGCTCATTAATGAAATGCGCGCCATCGTTGGCTAATCACCGTCGCACGACGGCCGCGCATGAGGAAACAGAGAAACCCTGGGCGATCCCAAGACCGAAGGACCCTGAGGATCCAAGCACCCTACGACGCCGAAGGATCTGGAAGGACCCGAAGCCGAAGAAGCGGGGGAAGGACGTATCTGTAGTCCGACATTCACTCTCCCTGAGGAGGAGGGTCCGAAAAGCCCGGCGGTGGCGAAGGGAGAGCGGCAAGAAACCCTGAAGGCGGTGTGTGGAACGGGCGGTACTGGTGGCGGCGATAGCGGCGAACCCGACATCCATCTGCCGGAGAATTGAGCAGTCGTCGGATTTTATTTCGGAGGATATTCGGAGCGAAATAGGCCCTGCAAACTAGCCCTGCTGAAATAGAAATCGTGTTTCCGGGCGGTTGGTGCCGCGCGTGCCCGAGCGTGGGGCTCCGGCATTTTAGTGCTCTGCGTTTCGCTCTACCTTTTGCGTCATCATCACACCGACATAATATGACACCATCAAATCCATACAATCCTGGGCATCCGCGGCACCATCGGTGGCGGTCCGGACGAGCCAAACCTCTGTCTATTGCAGTTTACGGCGGCTTACGCCATACGGATCCGCAACCGCTCGACTGCAGGCAAGCAGCACTGCGTTGGTCGTCGGATCGCGACGCCCGCATGTCTGGGCCGCTGGTCACAACCGATCGTCGTGCACGCTGATGAGCATGGGCTTTCGATGTGACTCGACATCGATCTGGCCACGACGCCCACCACCGAGCTGCCATGGCTGCCGTCACAAACGAGCTGGTTTGTGGAGGCACTGATTCTCACCGCGAGCCATACAACCCGAAGCAGTGGAATGCGCCAGTTGCTCAACGAGCGCGGGTGAGTTCCTCAGCGATGAAGATGGGCGCGAGGTGCTCAGACTGGGCTGAGGGGAGGCGTTCGCTTCGCGCGTCGGTCGATTCAAGGCAAGGCAGATCGCTGACAACCGCTGGCAAGGAGCGTCAGCACGGGCGCGCTGGCCCTCGACCTGGTGGACGCCATCCGCACAACTCGCGTGGCGATCGACTGTGTGAACCCGTCGGCGGCCTGGTCATCCCGATCTGCTTTACGCCCTGGTGTGCGCGAGATCTTCGGGCTGCACTGCAATCCGCACGGCAATTCTCTCATAACCCTGAACCGCTGCTGAACACTTGAACGACATCCGGCCTGATGCGCGCGCGGGCTGATGTCGGGTCGGTCGTCGACCCTGATGTGCGGACCGCCATCGCCCCAGAACGGGGGAGATGTTTGCGAAGAATACACGCGGTGGTGAGCGACTATGTTGTCGCACACGCCGGGTAACACGGTGAGCAACCCAGCTCTGTACGCGTGCTCCTGCGCGACGTCACGGAGCGACACGGCGGACAGGCATGCCGCCCTCGCCGTGGGCGAGGTGAACGTGGTAAAAATGGGCGAGACCGGTGCCGTAATCGGCGGCGAGGCAACGGCGGCGCGCCATTCATCCGGCTCTGCATTACGGCCGCGACGCCCTCGTGGGCATTGCGCTCTTCCTGACTTTCCCGCCAAAAGAAGATGAAGGAAAGGAGCTTCGCCGCCGATCTGAATTATTTCATTCCAAGAAAGCGTGGAGCCGATGCCGGGCATTGACGTGACGCGATTTTGGATCGTGCTGGGCAGCGCTTCGCCGTGAGCACGACGGACATCGACGGCGGAAGATCGACTTTGCCGACCGCTGGGTGCACCGCCGCAGCAATACGGAGCCTATCATCCGCGTCTTCCGCGCCGAGGCACACACTATTGAAGCCGACGCGCGCTCGGTCGGGAGTTGATCGATACCATCCAGCCGGTTTACGCCTTCAACGATGCGCCAAAGGTTACGGAGCTGGGCCGACTGACGCCGGAGAGTATCGCGCCGGGCGAGAAGTTGCCCGTCGGTGGTACTTTGACGAGGTGCAGTCGGACAACGTCGGTAGCCGTACGGGCCGACGCGTTCCGTTTGGAAGGGTGGCTGTGGCGGCATCATCACGGCCACGCCGCTTATTGAGATCCACAAGACGGCGCTTGGAGCCGAGGAGAGACTGCCGAGTGGCGGTATGAGAGGGATACGTTGAGGCTGTCGAGGAGTTACGGGCGAGGGCATGTCATCTGCGCCTTGAGCAGGCTGAAGGCAGCGTCTGCTGGAGCGGTTTTCGGGCCTGAGCGCGGGCCGGAAATACGCCGGATAGGTCATGAGGTGAAAGGCGTCGCCAGCGCGTCGATCGTCGACGGCGATAGGTCCGCAGCGGGCACGGGTGCTGCCCGCTCAATGTGCCCGTCGCTGTGAAACTGCTCAGGGAATTTTTCAAGGCTGACCCTGTCTGAACTACCTTTGCTCCGGAAGAAAACTTACCGGTATCCCTGACTTTGGTTTCTACTGGCGAGAGGTGAAAACAGCTCTCAAATAGCTCCAGACAGACCAACAGTATCGACTCGTTCCGCAGGCATCCTGCTGTTCGGGCCGTACTTACTTTTTAAGCACAGATGTCCTGTAGCCCGCGCGAAACCGCCTACAAGTTTTGCCAGGGTTGTATGCCTCGACCGATGGCATCTGCGGTCGACGAGCTTAATGAGCAGCTTGCCCCTGCGACAGGGTGAGCTTCAAACGTATTGCGCGAGCTCCTTTCCATATTGCCGAGGTGCGCCTGTCGCGACTTCGTCCGAGCAATTAATGCATCAGTCCGATCACCGCAGATCGGGGCGAGCGAGGGCAGGGTGCGCTTGACGTCGCGCACGAGCTTTGCGTTGCACTGCTGCCGCCTTTACTGTCTTTGAACGTGAGTTCGGGGAAACGTAAACCGTCGGCAGGTACACATGATGGTGTCGCCGTTTCCACCGAGCCCAGCGCATAGCCGTCGGGGATGACGATGCGTATGCGTTTCTGAAACGCGTCGATCGAGCCGCTGCTTTGTGCGGCTGCACTCCTGCGCGAGACAGTACAGAACAGGGCAAGGAGCAGGGTGAGGATTGCGTATCTGCAATGCTTCATCGCATCCTCGCTTATCCGTTTATTCTCAACGATCTTCATCGACCGGATGACCACATCCTCCAGCGGCCGATCTTCCTTGCCCAAGGTAGGCACAACTTGATGCGTCCACCACGTCCATGCTGTTCATCACCTCGCCGAAGACGCAGTGTAGGCATTGGTTAAGAGATGTGGCGCACTGAACGCGTAGACTCCACGCTGCTCGTGTGAACCTGATGCTTCTCCTGCTCCATCTTGTCCAGCCCCTTCGGCGGTGAATTTTACCCTGACGATGTAGAGTTCGGACGCAGACGCCCGCCCGGGCTGATATCATCGCCCCAACGCGTCAGTGCCTACTTGTCCGGCGCTTGCATAAAGCTTCGGGAAAAGGATCCGGCTGGTACGGTATAGTCCGGTTCCCCTCTTTATTTTCATCCCTTTCGAGCCTCCTTCATGTCGATATGTCCCGCTTGACTGGCGAAATCCTTGATCACGGTGAAACAAGACGCCGTCGTAGAGGTGACCTTGACCAGCTTGACGGTTGTCGCGATGGTGCGGCGTCTCGTTATACAGTTTGATGGTGATCACGCCTTTGTGGTGTGTCGATCGCCGCACCTGGCGTCTCTTTCTCTTGCGCCGATGTTCCGAGAGGCGCACATGCGTACAGCGAGGGCGGCTAATGCATTCTTTTTCATCGCGACTGTTGGTAAGTAGTGGTTGTCTTTATCGGAATACGGCGAAAAACGTTTCCGTAGCGCCTTATCGTCTGCTTTGGAAGAGTCCCGTGCGTGATGTTCTCCCTGCGTCGGTCGGCGCGCTGAGCCGACGGAACACGCGCGCGATCCTCGCCGTGGTGACGCCGAACCACGAGGACGTGGTGTCAGAGCATCGCGGACGCGCGCCGTGCCACTCGGCGATCAGCTCGTCCACCGCCCAAGCGATGTAATACTCGCGCACGTTCGTCCGTGGCGTGATCCGCCAGGAAGCGGCGAAATACGTTTTCTGTATGTGCGCGAAGAGTCTGGCGTGGTCTCCCACATGTTCATCGAAACGGGCGCGCCGTCGAGCATCGGTGCGCCGTGTTCGTCGTGTGAAGCGGACTTGGCGTCCACACGGGCGATGGCGGTTCGCTCCATCGATGCCGGGTTAGGTAGCCCCTTTGCATCCGTTGTACAGACGCCGCGCGGGAACGGTTCCAGACTCGGGCTGAGCGTGCTGCGGCGCGAAAGCCGACCGGCATGCAATAATCGCCCTCCCGACCCGCCGTTTCAGCCAGCGCACGAGCGAAGCGTGGCGAAGCCGTCACGACCGTAAAAGTCGTCACGCTAGTCACACGGCAAAGGGTTCGCGGATGGCGTGGCGGGCCATATCCACACGGCGTGGTTCGGCTAAGGTTTGGTGGCGCGGCGGACGGGTGAAGCCGCCGGGCAGACTCGTCCATCGATTGGTGAAAGAGACCACCTCCGTGGGGATGTGATCGGCGTAGCGCGACGCACACAGGCGCGGATGTCTACCTCAAAATCGCGCCGGATAACGAATGACGACGCGGCCGAAGCCAGCGCGTGCAGCGCCGAGAGACGGAGTAGTCCATGATCGTCTCGCCGTCCGGACCGACGCCGTCCAGCTGCTTCCAGACCTCCGTGGCAGCTGCCCATGCCGGCAGCCAGTAACTGTACTAGTGGGTGTCATATTTGTTAGGTGGTTTATGTGGGCAGGCCTCTCTGGGTCACCCGGAAATTTTCGGCGGCAAAATGTAGGGGCGTATGTGATACGCGTTCCCTCCGGCCTCTGGGCGCACCGGTGTGACAGCTCGTTTTCCAGTCACGCGGTTGGGGAGTCCGACGTAAGCAATCATCTCCGCCAGCGCCTTTCTGGCTCACTTACGACCCAGCGGCCCCGTCAGGCGACTTTTCTTGGCGTCGCTGTGAGGCCAGCGGTGAGCTCGTCAAGCGACTTTTGAGGCCGCTGCGCCAGCGGCCCCGCCGCGACGTTTTGGCGTCGCCATGGGCCAGCGGCTCCGGTCAAGCGACTTTTGGTGTCGCGCTGTGGAGCCAGCGGCCTCGTCAAGCGACTTTTGGCTTCGCCGTGAGCCCAGCGAGCTCCGCTGGCGGACTTTTGGCTTGCCAGAGCCATGGCTCCGTCGAGCGACCTTTGGCGCCACTTCGACCCAGCGAAGGCCTGATGGACTTGCGTCGAACTATTAGGCAACCATGCATGGCTGCATCTTGGGTTTTTCGATTTCTTCGGGCAATTTTGCGTATTAAATAATTCCATCATCCCATCCCATCCCCTGGCCGATTCGATACTGCCCAATACGCTGTGGCTCGGATACGCTTGGCGCCACACGACGGAAAAGTCAAACCCGTTGCCCGCATGCGGCTTCACGTATTATTAATCCGCGGCAGCCATGGCTGCTCTATCCTCAACGACCGCCACGAGTTGCTCGTGCGCCGTCAGCTAACGATCCGCGCGCGGCACGCCTGACTTGCCTGGCGGATTTCGGTGACGCTGGCGCGAGACGGCCGAGGAGGGTGTAGTTCGTGTGGTGGCCGAAGAGACAGCTGCGTGTCCTTCGCGCCGATTTTCTCTTCTTCTCGCCAACAGTTACCTCTTTTCGGATTTCGTGCTACGGTCGACATGTTTGTTGCCGCGTGGCCGAGGACGAGGCCTTCAGCCGGAAGCACACGATGATGCGCGGAATTACTGTGATACCGCTCGATGACTTCGCCCGGCTTTCGGACTGGCTCTCCATCCAGCGGGGCATTCGCTTGGACGGCGCCACGCCTCCTGCTCCATAAGCCGCGTGCGCGGTGGCGAAACGCTTTCTCCCGCTGAGCTGCTTATGCCGTCAGACAAACGAAATCGGGCAGGGGGACCTTTTCGATCGCCCCTGGCCCCATTTCTTTAGATATCACCGGCAGTGCACTTGCACGGTGTGCAAACCTGTTCATCCTTGACGCCCCGCTTTTTTTAGGTTACGGATGGTTGTCTCGGTCGCGTTCATGCCTGACGATACCACTGATGCCCCGGCTTGCTGGCAGGACGGTGACCTGGCGGCCTGGAGGCGTAGATCACGCCGAGGTTGTTCACGGCAACACGTCGCGGTCGGCTGCGAGGCGGTACCACTTGATGGCTCTTCGGTGTCCTGCGGCATGCCGCGGCCGGAGAGGCAGTGACGGCCAGATTGTAGAGTTAATGCGTGATTTTGGCAGCGCTCGGCGGTACCAGCGCACGTCCTTTCAGCGCCGTTTTGCGGCAGTTCGCGCCCAGTCGTAGAGAGAGATACAGCTGAGCTTGTTTTGCTTTTGGCGTCGCCGCTCGCCGCGTCGCGCAATCTGCTGAATATGTTCCGGCCTCCGGTTCGTTATGGTGTGAGAAACCGTCGATCCGGCGGTCGGTTTCGCGACTTCTTCAGCGGCGATCCTGGGGACTGACGGCGAAGAGGGTAAGAATCGGCTGTGGTGGTGGGTGCGGACGGTTCCAGCCGGGGGATCGAGGATCGCCGGCGGCAGGAGGATCAGAGGGTGGCGGGGATGCGGTGTCGGTCGATGGTCGGGGAGGAGGGGCGGTGATTGCTGTCTTTGTGAAGAGCGCAGGGCAGCTGCCCGTTGGCCTGGGTACGAAGCGGCGCGCCGAGAGATTCTCTCCGTCACGTGCCGGGCACATCCATCAGCTCCACAAAGAGGTCTCGCGGGCGTATACCGTAGCACGCCTGCAGAAGGGGCCACGCAGGCGTGGCCAGTTGCGAGCCCGGAAAGTTCCGTGCGGATCGTGTCCGTCAGGTGTGCGACGGACGAGATGCCGCGTCTGAGATCGACATGCCGTAGCGTATGGTGCCCAGGGTCGGAGGCTACATGCAGCCTGGAGCCTGTCGATGGTATTTGCAGCCGGTGCGCAGTCTCGGCGCCGGGGAAGGCGGCGCGAGCGTGTAGCGCGGCGCGCCCGAGGCAGCGTGGGATAGGTCGATCAGTGTGATGCGTCGGACAGACGTGATCGGCAGACCGCGCTCGCGCAGCAGGTCGTGGGAGCTAAACCATCGCGCCGAGTCCGTCGCCGCAAACCGTCAGCCGATCAGTTCGACGTCGTCGCTGGAGGTAAACGCCCTGTAGGTGCGCGAATAAGCTCTGCGGAGGCGGGCCTCACGTACGGCTCCGAAGGCATATGTATAAGCGCAGAGGCGTGGCCTCGCTGGTCTGCTGGCTGCCGTCTCTGCCTGAGTTCGGCAGTGATTGTCCTGATCGGCCTCGGCAGGTCGGTGATAAAGCGATCGGAGAGCGCCTCACTGATGCATACGGAGGTGGGGCATTGATCCGATCAGGAACGAATAATTCGTGTCACTTTCAATCATGCGTGTATGGATGGTGGAAAAGGAGCTTGAGGAGGGGGAGGATCAGCAGCGCCCTGCCTTTGCGCCCGTCATTAATTATTTATCGTAGTTGACCCAGAGTTAATCTAATTTGAGGACTGCTAGGAAGGCCTTTTTGGGGTACTTCCACGGTTCCGATCTGCTCATGCGTTTCTTACCCTCTTTTTGCTTCTCGAGGAGCTTTCGCTTACGTGAGACATCGCCTCGTAGCATTTAGCGGTCACATCCTTGCGGACTAGCCATTGCCCGCTTTCACGGGCGATGATCTTAGCACCGATGGCTGCCTGTATCGCGATATCGAATTGTTGACGGGGAATAAGCTCTTGAGCTTTTCGCACATGCGTCGGCCAAACGACACGCTCGTTGTCGGCGCGTGAGCGCAGAAAGGGCATCTACCGGCGCCTGCCATTGAGCAGAATATCGAGTTTGACAAGTCTCCCCGGGCGGTAAATCGATGTGGGTAGTCGAAAGAGGCATATCCCTTGAGATGCTCTTCAGTTTGTCGTAGAAGTCGATTACGATCTCGCCACAGAGGGAGGTCGTAGAAGAGTTCGACATGGTTTCCCCGTGATGTAATCCCGCTTAATAAGCACGCCACGCTTACGCAGACAAAGGGTCATGATAGGCCCGATGAAAGTGGGTTTGGGTGATGATCGAGGCGCGGATGAAGGGTTCTGTCGATGTGATCGATAAGCGTAGGGTCGGGGAGGCCTCCGTTGTGTCACTTCGGTGCATATGCCCTGCGATCGATACACCTTGTAAGATACGTTCGGCACCGTGGTGATCACATCCATTCCGAACTCGCGTTCGAGACGTTTCCCACACGATCTCCATGTGTAAGAGGCCCAAGGAAACCACATCGAAATCCGAATCCGAGGCCACGGAGCTCGGGCTGAAGGTCAGGAGGCGTCGCTGAGCTGGAGCTTCTGCGAGCACGCAGCGTTTTCAAAGTCCTCCGATGCGATGGGGTAGACGCCCCGCAAAACACCATCGGCTTGACTTCTTGAAGCCTTCGATACGTCTGCCAGGGGTGGGCCATTATGGAGTGATGGTGCTCGCTGACCGCACCCTTTCGAGGTCTTAATGCCTGAGATGATATAACCTACATCGCCGGTACGGACCTCCTCGCGCGGGCTCATCTCGAGCTTCAGGGCACCCACCCGTCGGCGTCGTACTCCGCGACCGGTGGCTGCGAACTTGACCCGCTGTCGCCGCGCCGAATCACCCCGTTTACCACCTTTGAAATAGGGCGATGAATCCCCCGGAAGGGGTTGAAGACCGAGTCGAAGATGAGGCATTGCAACGGCGAGTCGGGATCGCCCTTGGGGGCCGGAATCCGATCGACCACGGCGTTCAGCACTTCCGCCAGGCCGCCCAGGCCCGTCTTTCCGCTGGCGACGAGGGATGGACTCGCGGGGACAGCCGATGAGTTCAATGACGGGTCTTCAATCTCCGGGCTTTGGCGCTCGGGAGTCGACTTTGTTGATCACCGGGATGATCTCGAGGGTCATTTTTCGATGGCCATGTAGAGGTTGGAGATCGTCTGCGCCTGAATGCTGAGCGGCGTCGACCACTCAGCAGTGCGCCCTCGCAGGCGGCAATGGAACGCGAGACTTTATCGAGAAATCGACATGCCCGGGCGTGTCGATCGTTCAGCACCCACTTTTCGCCCTGATATGCATAGTCCATTTGGATCGTATGGTCTTTGATGGTGATTCCGCGCTCGCGTTCGAGATCCATATTAGTCGAGCACCTCCCGGGCTTGCATGTCTTTGGGGAGACTGTCTGTGTATTCGAGCAATCGATCGGCGAGGGTACTTTTCCCATGGTCGATGTGGGCGATGATGCAGAAGTTGGTATGTGGTTCATATTGTGGAATGTTCACTTGAGGGATGATTTCGGCCCGCAAAAGAGAGATAGGATACGGATTGTAATCATTCAGAGTTATCTCCTTCGCAGCATCGGTCAAAATGGCGTAACGCGTAGGTCGTGCCCCTGTGATCTGCCACCGCCTTGCATACAGGTATGCGCGAAGGAGCGATGGACCTGCACGGCTGCAAAGGGCCGAGGGAGAGGATAGTGAGAACGTATATTTCGAGGCCGTGAGGACGGATTGTGCGTCGGTGGTGGTGAGGAGGCTGTCGAGCGGGGCATGCGTGCGATCCATGTATTGGCTGACGATGCGGAGGCCGATCCACGCGCCGAGTCGGCCGGGCAATTTGTCGGAGAGGAAGTCTGACGGCCGATCCAAGAAGTAACGCGCCGTGGCGGTACGCGATCCGGTGTGTAGAGGGCGCTCGACGATGATCCGCCAGATGTCCGCCTCGCTACGCTCCACTTCGCTCAGCTCATCAGGCGTCCAGCCCATGAGCGTAGTCATGTTGAGGTCGGGCAAGGCACGGAGCACAGCATAGCGGAGGGCGCCTTTCGTAGATCATCCGGTCGAGCAGCACGGCTTCATTGCCTCGGTGCGAATTCGACATCAGATAGGCCGCCATGAGGTCTGGCGCCACGCATCGAGGGCCGTCCTGCGGCGCGCATAGGGCGTGAAGAAGTCGGCATAGAGCGGATAGTCTGCGCCGGGTGTTTGTCGATGGAAATGGAGGTAGGCTGTCGCCCACGAGCACATTTTGATAGAGCCCAGAGACGTGCAGGCAGAGCGCGGGCCGACGGAGCCCAGGCAGATCGGCTCGGGCGGGTGAAGGCTGCGCCGAGCGTGTGAGAGAGAGAGTCGACGGCCGAGGTCGGAGTATCGCTCGAGGGCGTCGGCATAGAGACGGTAGGGTGGGCTCGCTGAGTAGTCGGAGAGGCGCCCGAAGTAGTCTACGGTGTGGTGTCCGGGCGTTCAAAAGAGGGGCTAGGAGAGGATGCTGCGGGATGCATTGGGGTAGGTGCGGAGTAGATCGTCGCGCAGGTGGGGTGGTCGCACGTGCTGTCGGCATCCACAGAGGCGAAGAGATCGCGATCAAAGCGAGCGATGGGGCGAGATCGGCGGTCGAATCCCACGTCGGCCGAGTGGAGTGGCATGACGAGGTGAGGAGCAGGATGAGAGTGAGAAAAAGGAGGGTTTACGGGTCATTTCTTTAATAGGACTGTGATACGGAGGGTGAGATCAGAAGAAGATCATTTTCGCGTTGCTGTTTTGAGCGATGTGACGCCCCGCGCGTCGGCCAGCCGGCAGCGAAATCGAAAGACATTCCGCTCGTTGACATAGGGCGAGAAGCGGGCGGAGAAGGCGCTCGTCCGCGGAGGTAATTGAGGTCGTCGGAACGGAATCGGCGGACGAAATTCCTCAACGAGGTGTGTTGGCAATAGGCTGGGAAAGGCGCTGCTGCTCGCGAGAGAGGGCGGCGAGCTCGTCGGCGGTCTGCTTCTATGGCGCGGACGTCGCGCTCCAGGCGTCGCGCATGATGCGAATGAAAAAGTCGAGGAAAAGACGCTGTCGCTCGTCGTCGCCCAGGCGGAGCGTTCGGCGGCGAGCGCAGATCGCCGTGGGCGAGGTGGGCCGTGCGGCGAGCGGCGTCGGGGGCAGTCCGCTGCGCTCGCTCCAAGGCGCGGGCGAGGGCGTCGGCCTCGATGGGTCGGACGTCGAGCCTTTGGGTGCGCGAAAGGATCGTGCCGAGGATCAAGTCTGGCGCGTCGGAGACCAGTGAGGATCACGGTGCGTGCCGGGGGCTCTTCGATGAGCTTGAGCAGTTTGTTGGCGCATGCGGCGTGCATGCGCTCGGGCATCCAGACGATCAGCACGCGGTATTGGGCCTCGTAGATCCGGAGGCTCGTCTTGCGGATCATCTGGTCGCTTTTCCTCGGCGTAGATTAGAGCCTGCTTACCGGCGGTCTCCATCCTGTCGAGCCACCTCGTCGAGGTCAAAATAGGTGTGCTCGGTGAGCATCGCGCGCCATTCACCGAGGTAATCGTCGCAGACGGTCCGCTTCCCTCTTTTTGTCAGCGACAATGGGGAAGACGAAGCGCAAAATCGGGGTGTGCGAGGCGCATCATACTGGCGACAGGAATGGCATTTTCCGCAGGCGTCCGTGTCCATACGGTCGGTGCACTCAGATAGCGGGCGTAAGCGAGAGCCAGCGGAAAGGTGCCGCTGCCTGTGCGTCCGCAAAAAGAGGCGGGCATGGGGATGATGCCCGGCGTGCTGTGTCCGTCAGGCGCGCCTTTGAGGCTCATCCTGCCTGATAACGTTGTGGAAATACATAGGAGAACTAAAATCTGATGCTACGAAAAACGAGGGCGTAGGAGTTGTGTGTGCCCCTGATTTTCTGAGCGAGAAACCGATAGAGCGTGGTGGTAAAAACTGAAAATGGGGGCGTCCCCGGATGAGCGTCCCCATTTCACAGTTCACGTAATCTTAATAGATCTCCTGGCTACGCGGCGGATGCCGTCCGAGGCCATGAGGGTGTAGAAATGGATGCTGGGCACCGTGTGCTACTAGGTCGCGACACTGGGCTGTGCACCACTCTCACGCCGATTCCTCTGGCCTCCTCGTCGGTCCGGCAACGGCCGAGCGCGGCGGCAAACCCGCGGAAGGTGCAGTGGAAGATGCGCGAATGACCTCCAACTGGTCGCGCAGCACGATCGGCTTGATGCCCGGATGATGGCACCGTGACGCCCCTCCGCCTGCATGCGATCGACGAAGGCGTAAACCGTACTGCTCGAAGAACATCTGCGAGATACTCCGCGCCCTGCTCCACCTTCAGCTTTGGCGTATCGGACGTTACAGTCCATCGACCGGGCGTCCTCGTGCATCTCGGGGTAGCAGGCCATGCCGTGCAGAAAGGGCGTCTCGATGTCCGTGATCGGCGAGCCGTCCAGGGGCGATGCGCGGTTGAAATTGCTGACCCGCACCTGTAGATCGGGTGGCGTGATCGTGATAAAGCTCGGCGTTGTCCGGTCGATGGAGCCGCTTGACGTCGCCGCGGAGGAGAAGGAGGGTTGTTTACGCCCAGGAAGTTCAGGTCGATCAGGCCATACGCGTCTCATCCTTGTGCACTTGCAGACGAGGTGTGGCACGGCGGTGATGCTGTAGCGGTTCTGTATGGCCGAGGCGATGGCGAGCTGATCCGCGCTTGCGCAGGTTGACGTGCGCACCATGCTCGTCGGTGCCGCGCAGCTCGATGGCTTCGCTGTGGGTGCGAGGGTGATGTTGATCGTGTCGAAGTCGCGCAGCTTGTCGATGACGCGATAGACGCTCTGATGCTGTTGCGTCTTCAGCGGCGGCAGGATCTCGAACGAGAAGGCCGTGCCCTCGGCTCTTGTTGATTAAACTCGATGACTCTTTCCCATAGGTAGTTTCATAGGTGGTTTGATGGGGGACATACATATAATAAGAGGTGTAGCGCCCGCCGCCCCTTTTCGGTGGGCAAAGCACTGAGACTCGTCAAGCGGCGGGCGGGTCCACCTCCTCTCATCTTTTGTTAAACATTTGAGATCGGCCATTGACAGCAGTCAGGAGGCATGGCACTCGGGATTCCGCCCTCTGACAGCTGTCAACTGAAACAGAATCGAGTTTTGGCCGTTGACAGCTGTCAATGCGCAGAAACCTTAGGGCTTTTGTGCTTTGACTGTAGTCAGGAGAACTCGAGTTTTCGAGGCTTTTGACAACCGTCAACTGCGAAAACTTCGGGGGCATGCCTCTGACTGCTGTCGACGTCTCTTTCGCTATCCGACTTATTTCTACCCGGTTGTAAGGGCGCAAAAGCAGATGCCCCGGGAATCTAGGGCTTCAATCAATAACCAACGATATAATCCCGCTTCAGTCCTCCAGCGTCACGGTGACGTCTACGGACTTCGCCGTCCAAGGGGCGGGTGATGTTTGGTGACCGTAACGCGTAGGTCGGTCAGGCCAGATCGATAGGCGTGCAGGGCGCGGTGGATGCGTCCGGCCACGCGCTCGATCAGGCGCGAGGGACGAGCTACATCTGGCCCTGCACTCGGTCGTATATTTCGGCATAGTTGACCGTCTCCGACAGCTCGTCCGGTCCCGTGGGAAGCAAGAGTGGGCAGGGTGAAGGTCACGTCGACGGTGTAGTATCCGCGATCACCGTTTCTTGCTCGAAAGACGCCATGATGGGCGTAAAATTTCATGCCGCGGCGGGTGCGATTTCTTTCCGTTCATAATTCTATGGATGTTAGGGGCGCACCGTGATGTCACCTGAGTGATGATGAGGGCCTCGCCTCGGTCGTTTGATGTAATTATCGGCCCTCTGGCGGGGTGTCTGATGCAGCGGCATTGCGCTTGCGTCTGTTCGTTCGGCTTTTGCCGCTGAAATGTGTCTACAAGGCGGAAAACCACATATCATGGTACGAACAAAAACGAAGAGATACCGCTGAGCAGCGGCGGGATGCACAATGCTGGCCTGCGGAACGGTCGTAACGGGTAGCGTGGCCTCGGAATCGACTTCTGGGTTGGATGGACGTATCGAGGCGACATCAATGCAAGGGCAAGATCGTCATCGGCCCTAAAGGGTAGTATAGTTGGTAACATCATCTCCGACAATGCTGAGATCTTGCGCGATGTAGAAGGCTCTGATCCGTATCAGGAGAAGCTGGTTTTCAAGTCGACCGCCATCATCAAGGGCGACATCTTTCACGCCAAACGCTGGAGATCGAGCCGGGTGCTCACAACGGTACGTGTCATGTGATCGCCAGGCAAGGTGGACGATCCGCGTACACAGGGCAACAACAAGTCGAACGTCACGCCGCTCAATAGAAGTAAGCCTCCCCACATCTTTTATTCGTTTCACACAATCGCCTTCAATCGGTGCGGTTGCCTCTCGGAGCATCGCACCGATCTGTTGAATGCCTCAGCTCCGAGTAGCCTCGAGTGTGAGGTGCATGCGTAAGCCAGTAATGATCCGGATCGGCGGGGATGCTGATCCGCTCGCGAGTTGGGTCCCCGTGCACGCAGACTACTCTATAGCCAGCCAGTCCTGAGAGGGAGGATAGTGAGGGATGGAGGCCGCCTGAAGGTGGTCGCGAACGAGTGCACCTCAGCGGCTTCGGGCGTAGCTTCTTCATTTTCATTGTGGGTAGGGTAGGATAGGGCCTGCAGGTAGCGGCGGGTGCGTTCGGCATCCTCCTTTGCACCAGAGGGTCAGCGGCGCCATGCCGTGCGTGAGGCAGTAGACGGAGAGATAGGGTGCGCGGCGGAGGTCAGTAAACCCACGCCATAGATCTTCGAGATGCGCCCCAGCCTGCGGCAAGGATGCGCAGGCGGTCCATGACTCGTGCACCAATCGGGGATCATGCGAGATCTTCGCCACAGACGAGCATGTCGGTCGAGGCCGTCAGGGGGCGGAGGCGGCGGAGCCGCGTCAGAAGTCGTGATGACGCACGAAGAAGAAAGTCGGCGTGAGGCGATCGAAAGCGGCGCGCCTCTGATCGGTCAGCGTACGGTAACGCAGCGTGTTGGCGGCCGAAATGCGCGGATGGTGGCGGCCAGCGCATACGGGTCTTCTACGAAAAGCACCTCTTCGGTAAGTCCGTAGAGAGCATCGCGAGGCGCCAGCGGTGCGACCGTCGAGCGATTCTGAAACAGTGCGGCGATCTTTTGCTGGGTGTCACAAAGGCGTTCGGGGCAAGGTGTACGTCGTCGATGGGCATGAGGTAGCGTGCCGTCCACTCATCTGCCCGTCGCAGAAAAGCCCCGCGAGGTGTTCGTGACGGACCATGGGGCGGTGTACGCACTCGAAGGGCAAACCCAAAAGACTCAATCTCGTCCGGGGTGAGCGGTGGGCTGGTCGGAGTGGCCGCAGAGTCCGCGCACATAGTCGAGGGGCACCTCCCAAAATGCGGAAGAAGCTGAGGATATGGTCGATGCGGAAGCAGTCAAGTATCGCTTGAGCTTACTGAGTCGCGCCTTCCACCACGCGAAGCTGTCGCGCTCCATCACCTCCCAGTTGTAGGTGGGCAATCCCCAGTTCCGTCCCACGGCGGAGAAGTCGTCGGGTGAGCGCCGGCCTGCTGCGGGTTGAAGCTACGGTGCGTCGGCCCATGCGTCCACGCTAGCACGGTTGACGCCATAGATGATCGCCCTTTGAGGAATCACGCCCCCGGCGGCGCGCATAGTCGGCCAGCGTCGCTGAACTGTGTGTAGGATGGGCTGCAGGAAGCAGTAGTAATCCACCTGCCAGACGTCTCCTACGGCATCGAAGAGTGTCCGCACCCGGTCGGCATCGTACGTCGCATCGTCGCCCCAGCGAGTGAAATCAATCGTGCCGCAGGTCGCGGTAGTAACGAAGACGGCGTAGGCATGAGCCATGCGCGTTCTCCCTGACGAAACGCGCGATAGCCGGCGCTCTGCGCACCTCGCCCCCGACTCGCGGAAGTAGGCGCGGCAATAGGGCAGATTTCTTCACCACCGCTCATAATCCATCTCCGGCAACGCGTCTAGTTGGCGCCAAGGCTCGAAAGAGACTCATCTGCTGCTTATCTTTCAGTTGCCCGCGTCGGGCAACGAGATGGGCGGGTGGAGGGCGTAGACGGAGATGGCGCTGTGGATACGAGTCGCGGTGCGTACCGGGTGGCCGTCGTGTCGTTCATCGGCAGCACCTGCACGGCGCACTGTCCCGTCCAGCGGCCCAGTCGACGAGGAGTCGTAGGTCGTGCAAGTCGCCCACGCCGAAGCTCGACTCTGATCGCAGGGAAAAGACGGGATCACCGTGCCAGCGCCCTTCCATGACGGACGTGCGTCGTGGGGTGTTTCTGACACGACTCGACTCAGACGCTTCGTGGCGTACTCCCCGTCCACGTATGATTAAAATCGGCCTCCCATTGGTGGTGTTGGCTGTCGGTATTGCGGAGGATGAACTTGTATTCGAACGGGAAGGGTGAGCGTATCCAAGTCTCAAAGCAGACCTCCACCGGGAAGTGGGCGTCGCTCATCGTACGGCTCGCGTGGGATCCCAGTTGCCGGAGTGTCGCAGCTACCGACGGATGGCAGCACGTGCTCATCCTTTCCGACGCGTGCCGGTACATGCAGGATGAGACTGCACGGGTGAGTCGCGTGGTGTGAGATTGTGGCTGCATGATAAAGTGTCGCGGGTGAAGGCCGCGGTGTAGAGTGGGCTGTCGCTGGGGATAGTCTGCCAACGGTCACGTAGTGTAGACAGCGTGAGTCGGGTCGAGCGATACGTGGCGTATCGGTCGCTGAGGCTCGGCGGACGGCCGCCGTCAGCGTCGACGGATTGGTAGGCATAGTCGGCCTCCAGCAACGACGTGCACACGAGCGAGAGCGACCAATGCGACCCGTCGGTGGGAGGTCATCGGTAGACCCACGAGTGGTCAGCACCGGCAGCTGTCGCGATGTCCCGGCTGACAAGCTGCACGGTGGCCCGTCGGTGCGGGAGTAGAAGAGGTGGAAAGTGAGAGTCTGGGGAAAGGTTATCCGCACTCCGTGGCGCCGCAGTTGGGCGAGCAGGCAGCCTTCTTGGCAAACCAGCGTCTCGCTGCCGCAGTTGGGGCACTTTGACCCTTCACCTCGTGCCGTTCGGGAGGTACTTTCTTCAGCGCACGGGCCACGCTGTTCTTCCACATGTGTTGATCGATTCATTGTTCAGCCCATCCTGCACCAGCCGCAGATTAACGCGTGATGGGCATGCCGTAGCGCAGACACCGGAGATCAGCTTCGCGTAGTTCCAATATTCTGGCTCGAACTTTCTATCGAGGCCCTCGAGGTCATCTTTGAAGCCGCGCTTGTCTTGAACTGGAAGTCGTAATGCTTTGCGACCATCGGAGTCGTAACTCTTGATGATGGAGCCTTTCTCGACCGTCTTGGGCTTAACATGATGCCCTCTCGTCGTCGGCCAGACCGGTGAAGATCTCATAGGGGCGACCGTTGAGCAGGCCTACGAAGGCGATCCACTTCTCGCGGTTGTTTTTGGAACTTCACCACGTCGGCGTCAAGCTCTGCCCTGGGCGGGTGGAGACGATCTGCGGGGAGCCATCTTGGTCTCTCCTTTCTTCTTGTCCTCGGCAGAGAGCGAGCACGCCGGCGCGCGATCCGTCGCGATAGACGGTGCAGCCCCTTTGCAACCGGAGCGCCAAAACCTCGACGTAGAGCTGATCTACGGGGTCCTCAGAGACGTCGTTCGGCAGGTTGATCGTCACGCTGATCGAGTGGTCGACCCAGCGCTGGATGCGGCCTTGCATCTTCACCTTCTGCACCTAATCCACGTCGTTAGAGGTGGCCTTATAATAGGTGAGTGCGCGATCGCGTCGTCGATCCCGGCCGAGGTGTACTTCTTGGCGGCGGGTAGCCGTTGGCCAGCATCCAGGTGACGAACTTGTGGTGGAAGACGACGTACTCCTCGAAGGCGTCGCCGTCTCGTCCACATAGTCTATATGTACGTCCGTGTCGTTCGGGTTCACCTTGCGGCGGCGTTTGTAGACGGGCAGGAAGACGGGCTCGATGCCGGACGTGGTCTGCGTCATGAGGCTCGTGGTGCCGGTAGGGGCGATGGTGAGGCAGGCGATCTTGCGTCGGCCGAACTTCGTCAGCGCGTTCGTAGAGGGCCGGGTCGGCTTCGCGCAGGCGGGCGATGAAGGGGTTGTTCTTCTCGCGTTCGGCGTCGTAGATCTCGAAGGCGCCACGGTCGCGGGCCAGCTCGACAGACGAGGAGTAGGCGGCCAGAGCGAGTGTCTTCTGTATCTCTTCGGCCACATCGGTAGCCTCTTCCGTACCGTAACGGAGGTTGAGGGCTGCCAACATGTCACCCTCGGCAGTGATGCCCACCCGTACGTCGGCCCAGCGGGTGTCTTGCGACGGATCGCGCTGCCAGAGCTCGCGTTCGGCACCAGCATGATCTCGTCGGCTTCGGGGTCGGAATCGATCTCTCGAGGATCTTGTCGATCTTCTCAGACTCCCAGATCGATGATGTCGTCCATAATGCGTTGAGCCAGACCGACGTGCTTCTTGAACAGGTCAAAGTCGAAATGGGCATCGCGTGAAGGGTTGACAACATAGGAGTAGAGGTTGATAGCCAGCAGTCTGCAGCTGTCGTCAAAGGGACAGAGGGAATCTCGCCGCAGGGATTGGTGGAGACGGTGGAAACCCAGATCGGCATAGCTGTCGGGTACGGATTCGCGCAGGATGGTGTCCCAGAAGAGCACGCCTGGCTCAGCTGATTTCCATGCGTTGTGGATGATCTTCTTCCACAGCGAGCGGGCGCTGATGTCCTTTTTACCATCGGATCAGGGGCCTGCGATGGGGTATTGCTGGCGATGGGGGTGTCGTTGACGACGGCTTTCATGAACTCGTCGTCGATCTTGACTGACACGTTGGCACCCGTCACTTTGCCCTCCGTCATCTTTGCGTCAATGAATGATTCGGCGTCGGGGTGCTTACGGAGGACGCAGTGAGCATGAGGGCACCGCGTCGGCCGTCCTAGAGCCACCTCGCGTGGTGGAGTTCGAATAGCGCTCGCAGCAGGGCACGAGGCCGGTGGAGGTGAGCGCGGAGTTCTTCACGGGCGAGCCTTTGGGGCGGATGTGCAGAGAGGTCGTGGCCGACGCCGCCGCGTCGCTTCATGAGCTGCACCTGCTCCTCGTCGATGCGGATCACGGCGCTGCAGGTCAGCGTTATGCGCCCTCGACGCCAATCACGAAGCAGTTCGAGGAGCGAGGCGATCTGATGGTCGTTGCCGATGCCCGTCATGGGGCTTCCCTGAGGCACGATGTGGCGGAAGTGGTCGAAGAGTTCAGAGCTGGTCTTCAGTCAGCGGGTGTTGGGATACTTGCGCTCACGCGGGCGATCTCGCGTGCTAGACGGCGGTGCATGTCGGCGGGCGACTGTTCCATAGATGTTCCGTAAAGCATCTTTCAATGCGTACTTGATGACCCAGACTTTGGCGGCCAGTTCGTCGCCAGTGAAGTAGTCGAGCGATGCGGCGTAGGCCTCGTCAAAGGTGTACGTTTCCGTCTCTGCGCCCATGAAGTGAATCTTTTTCATTGAGGTGTATATGTATGCGTTTGTAGATTCGTTTTGTGCCGCAAAGGCAGACTTTTTCTATGCTTTGTTTGTGGAAAGAGGCACCTAAAAGATGGCGCAAGTGAAGAAGTTTCGAAACGATTCTCTAATCTGCTATAAACAAGCGTATAATGATTTTGAGTAGGCCGAAATGTTGTCCAAAAAGAATCACCCAGGAAAAAGAACAATCGACATTTCAAGCATCTTGGATTACTTTTTCAACAAGTTATTATCTGGCTTGAGGCACACTGGCGAGAGGGTAGGGGGACATGAGACAATCGTGTTCCTCACTTTGGATATGGATCCATGTGGGCCTACTTTTTGCGGCTGATGAGGGGCATCATCATAACCACGAACCATCACAGTACTCAATTAGAGGAACATCACCCGATGGCATTAGACAATCTGATTTCAGTTTCATTCACCAGCGAGGCGACGAAGATCTCCGCAGCCATTGAGCAGGTCAAAGACGGCGACAACTCATGCCCGCGGAGCCCGGAAGTATGGCAGCGTGCCGACCGCAATAAGTTGCGCAGTAGACAAGGCCAAATTCATATGGAAAAGAGGCGCCTACGACTGCTACCGAAGACGATCGCAAGGCCGAGTTCGACCGCGACTATGCAGCGCGAGAACAGCTGATACACTCGCTTCGCGAGCTGACGATGGTGGCGAAAAAGCTGCGCGACACGAAGACGTTGCTCGACTTCGACAACCTACAGCAGCACTGTCCTATTATCGTTACGTGGAAATACTTACTTCGCAGAACGAACCGCACGACAAACCCATCTATCAAGACCTGAAGCTGCACTACCCCTGGGGAGGCAAAAAGGCCTCGGATAAAGACACAAGAGCCGAACGAGAAGAAACCGGAGAAAAGAAGCCGGACGAGAAGAGGCCTGATAACGGCGAGCCCGACATCCATCTGCCGGAGGAGTAAATACGGCTCACATAGTGTGCGGAACCACTGAGGTGGGTTCCTGTACTTTGCTTTTTACCCCCTTCCGAGGTGGTCAATCATACGTCCGGAGGTGGTCATCAGTAGTGGGAGGGTCGCCGATACGTTTTGAGCTGGTTGACAATACGTGCGAACGTGGTCCCGACATGCTGGTAGGTGGTCATTGATACGTTCCGAGTATCGTAATACGTTCTGAACTAGTCATCGATAGGTTCAGTATAGTCATCGATACATCGGAAGAGGTTGTCGATACGTATGGAACGTAGTAGTTGATACGTCTGAACAGGTCGTGGGTAGGGAACGAGTCTTGATATGTTTCGAGGTGGTTGCGATACGTTCCGAACGTATTGGAATAGGTTCCGAGGCCCCCGCTGAGAGGAACGGCCCGCACTCACCCGACTATTCAAAATCGCTAAAGAGGTAGTCCACAAAGGCAAGCGATGATATGACCACCAATCCAAGGGCCTGATAATAATCAGCATCGTGTGTATGAGCTAACGCCACCATCCTTACATATGTTATGACCACCATCACTGTACAGAAACGCCTGCGATGAGAGCAACCCATGAATGAAAAGGCTCGCTTCTTCACCTTCAGCTCCCGGCCGCAGCCTCGATACGTCACGGGTCTTTTCATGCCAAACATATCCCCTTAGGCGGAGCCTATTTCCACAATGGGGCACGCATCTTTTCGTCTTGTTCGCATTCAGTACATGAGGTATTCTTAGTCTTGCATCTCTCTCCCTGAGGCGCTCAGTCGGCCGTCACTCGTCGGTGTCGGGTCGAGTGACGCTCGATCTCGCTGAAACCAATCCTGGCGCGATCGGGCCAACTGTTGACCATCGCGCCCGTGTCAGCGTAGCCTGTAGCCGTAGCCGCCGCGGCTGTAGAAGAATAGCCAGGCGCGGACGCCGACCGACTCAGGGGCGCGATAGTAGGAGAGGCTGCCGTCGATGAAGGACTGTCGTCCTCGGCTTTGCACGATCATCGTCGTGCGTTTCAAGACGCGCAGCCCGGGCGCCGTCCGGCAGCTGTCGCCGGTGCCCGTCCCGAGGTGGAGGGTAGACGAGGAGGCAGAGTTGGGGGGCAGGAGGCTTTTGCCGACGGCCCGCAGCGGGTAGGTGCGGCGGTCGAACTGTGTGTAGGCGGCCAGGGCGGCCAGTTGTCCGCCGGTCGAGGAAGCCGAGCACGCCGATGCGCTCGGGTCGATGTTGAGCGAGGAGCGATGGGCACGCACGCAGCTGATGGCGCGCTGGAGGTCTTCGAGGGGTGCCTCGCGGGCGGTCGCCCTCGCCGCCAGCACGCGATGCTTGGAGCTTCGCACGGCCGTGACTGCCCAGACTGTTGAGCCAGAGGCGGAAGCACGGTCGCCCTCCGGTACGTAGGCCCAGGAGGTTGCCCTCCGCCCGCCCGGGCATTGACGACGACGGCCGATCCGGCGGCAAACTCCTGCAGTTGATGATGGTGATCGTCGGTTGGTTGACGTTCGTGATGCGCAGCACATTTCTGGCCGGCCACGCGGTTGCCCTGCATACTTTTCTTTTCGACCAGCGTGTCGGCGCCACCGGGCACGCCTTCGGGAAAAGAGTTTGATGGGTTTGTCCGCGCCGCGGCCGTCTGCATATAGCCCACGCAGACGCATAAGAGATAAAGTGCTTCATCGCTCAATCGTTTGTTTTAGAAGGAGGGGAATCGTAGTGTAGAGGAGGTGAGATACATTATATATATGTGGGAACGGGGGGAGCATCGGCTGCCCGCCCCACGCTTCACTTGACGATTTCTTTTTCTTCCTGCATGTCCAGCCGTTTTCGTCCTGGTCGTAGAATTTGTATTCCAGGAAGGCGAGGCTCTGTCGGGCACGACCTTGAGCTGGTGCGTATATTTCATCTTCCACTTCATGGCCAGCGAGAATATGCCCTTTGTTGATGTAGCCGCCACGTAGGGGTGGACGTTGAGGGTGAGTCGCTTTCACGTTGTGGCGGTTGACGAGGCAGTCGATCTTCCCTCGAGGTTGTCGGTGTGAGGGATGGACGACTTGACCGACGCCTGTGCCAAAGCACGAGGGCGCACTCGGTGGTCTGCACGTCGAGGATGGGGCGCACGCGTTGGCGCGGATCTGCATGAGGCAGAATTTTGCCAAGTGGGAGGATATTGTGTTTGGCGCGGTCGCCGGCCATCGCCTTGGTCATGTGCTCGAAGAGTTGCTGACGGTTCCGAGGCCTCCGCCGAGGTCGATAAAGTCGATCACGATGATGCCGCCTGTCGTCGCGTGTCGGAGCTGTCGGGCGATCTCTTCTGCGGGCGGCGATGTTGACGTTGAAGGCCGTTTTTCCCGCTCGCGTTCCCCTTGACGCGGTTGCTACTCGTGACGTCGATGACGTGCATGGCCTCGGTGTGCTCGATGATGAGGTAGGCGCCGCCTTTTGTAGTGACGGTGCGGCCGAAGAGCGACTTGATCTGCTTCGTGACGCCGAAGTTGTCGAAGATGGGGAGCTCGCCAGTGTAGAGCTTGACGATTTCTTTCTGTTCCGGAGCGAGTGAGGCTGACGTAGTCGTAGACGCTCTCGAAGACGTGTTGGTCGTTGACGTAGATGTTTTGGAACGAGGCGTTGAAGATGTCGCGCAGTAGGGCGACGGTGCGGGCCGTTTCTCAGATGACGAGTGGGGCTTTCGTCTTGGCGGCCACTTTGAGGATGCGTTGTCCTCCCAGCGTTTCTGTAGGATGCGAGCTCGCCGTCCAGTTCGGCCGCGTTTTGCCCTCGGCGGAGGTGCGGACGATGACGCTGAAGTTTTTCGGCTTTACGCTTGATGAGTTGGCGAAGGCGGGCTCGCTCGCTCGATTTGATTTTGGTGGAGACGGATATTTTGTCCGCAAAGGATCAGGACGAGGAATCGTCCGGCGAAGGATATTTCGGCCGTCAGTCGTGGGGCCCTTTGTCGAGATGCGTCTTTGGCTATTTGCACCAGGATTTCGTCGCCCACGGTTAGGGCGTCGCCGCCGATGGTGCGTCCTTATCGAGCGTCGGGCTGTAGGCTGACTTTCTGCACGGAGCTGTCGGCGTTTGGGGTCGCCCCGCCACTGCTTGAGGGAACTTCTGTTGCGTCTTGAAAGGTGGGGGCCCAGGTCTTGATAGTGCAGGAAGGCTTCCTTTTTATATCCCACGTCGACGAAGGCGGCGTTCAGCCCCGGCAGTAGCTTCTTGATGCGTGCCAGATAGATGTTGCCCATGGCGAAGGGAGTCGCCTGCTGTTCCTTTTGCAGTTCCACCCAGGCCCTGCGTCCTCGAGTACGGCGATCGGATCCGTCACGCTTGACGTCTACAATTAATTCGCTTACCACAATTTGATCTTGTTGCTTATTCGTGTAGTAGATGAAATGGAAGAACAAACGTAAAAGCTGAGCGCTCAGAGTTTGTTCTTCAGTTCCCGGTTGAGACTTACTTCTTCTTATGCCGATTCTTTTTCAGTCTCTTCTACGCTTGTGCGTGGACATCTTGCTGTCTCTTTCTTTTCTTTCCGTTTGGCATGACTTTGAATAATTAAATGGGTTATAGTAAGTGTTCCTGTTTTATTTGTTCGCTACTTGATTCTGCGAAGATTCGAGCTGGCTTTGAATGACGGGATGTCGTGCCGGGAATGATCATCGTGGTGTTCTGTGAGATGTTTCTGGCGGTCTTTTGTGCGCGTCTCTTGACGATAAAGCTGCCAAATCCACGAGGTATACGTTCTCGCCTGCTGCGAGTGATTTCTTTACTCTTCCATGAACGATTCCACGCTTCGTCAAGACCGTATTTTTATCTATCCCTCGTGCTCCTTGCGATCCCGCCATGATGTCCGTCGGTCATATCTCTATTATAGTTATATATAATGTATCCGTCCCAATAGCTCGGACTGCAAATATATAGCCATTTGAATAATCTGGAAGGGGGCGCCAAAAACAGTCCGCGGGGAGGGACGGCCGTTCGTTCCGGTGGGGAGGGGCCGAGCTTGCCGCCGTATTCGTAAACCGAGGTCGTCGAGGCGGTGCGGAGGCGGTCTCTGTCACGTCGCCTACGCGGTGGCGGCCGGTCGGGAGATCGAGCGCGAACGGACGTCACGCCGTCCAGTTCAGAGAGTCCTTTTCTACGCGAGCCTGGCAATAGCTGCAACTCATTCCGTTTATTCTAATTCTCATTTCCATATTGGCTTATTCCTTTCTTATTCTATTGGCTGTCGGCCTGTTCCGCAGCGCGGCGCAAAAATAGACCGAAAACGCGGAGGAAAAGGCGGATAGCCAAATCAGAGGTCGCTACCGCTCGGGAACGCTCCAGAAACAGTGATTCTAAGCTGAAACGCTCGGGAATGCTCCGGAAACAGTGATTCTAAGCTGAAACCGTCCGGGAACGCTCCGAAACAGTGATTCTAAGCTGAAAACCACTCGGGAATGCTCCGGAAACAGTGATTCTAAAGCTGAAACCGCCCGGGAATGCTCCGAAACAGTGATTCTAAGCCGAAACTGGCGAAAGCTCCAGAAACAGTGTATCTGCCGAAACTGCTCAGAACGCTCCCGGAAACAGTGATTCTAAGCCGAAACCACGCGGGAGGGCTTGACGGAGGCGATCGGCGGGGTGGAATTTGGAAGGACGCGCCTGATGCTACCTTTTGCGGTGATCAGCCCGACACCCGTGACGCAAATCGGACTACTATATTATAGGTATACATTCAGATGAATCATTTAGAATGCAGGACTGCGCAGCGAAAACCAGTGGTATTGGTATCTGCTGATCCTTCCTGAGTTTCATTTCAAACACCCTCGGCACCATCCCCTATATGGCTGTCCTTGTGTGGAACATCCTGCGGTCGGGGCTGCAAACATGCCGGAGGTGCCTCCGGTGGCAACTTCGTTTTTGACCGAAGGGATTGACTCGAACCTGATGCTTTTCGTGATGCTTTTCGCCTCGTGATCCTGTTGGTGGCGGGCGCTACCTGATCCAGCAGCTGCAGGGCGCACGTGGCGGATGGTGGTCAACGGGACGCAGCGGGTGCGCTGGAGTCATTTCTTCGGTGGCATGCCGTGTGGGGCGTCATCAACGTGATCTCGATGGCTGTGGGCTACGTGACAGATCCGGGCAATTTTGAGTTCCGCTTCGATGCCGCGCGGTTCATCCTGCTGGTGCTAGGTGGCGGTGACGATGATCCCAATCCAGTCCGCCTCGGAGGAGTTCCTTCTTTCGTGGCTATCTGGCCCAGTGTGTGGCCTCGTGGACGGGCAGTCGGTGGTGGGCGCTGGTGGTGCCCTCCGTGTTGTTTGGGCTCATGCACGCGCCAACCCGAGAGTCGCCGACATGGTTTCTGGGATGATGCCGCAATACATCCTCATGGGGGTAGCCTTCGGATTGGCGGCGTTGCTCGACGACGGCATCGAGGTGGCGATGAGGGGCGCGCGGTAACAATCTCTGCGGCGCCCCTGCTGACCACGTATGAGGGGCGGCGATCCAGACGGACGCCCTCTTCATGGTTCGTGAGCTCAATCGATGGCGGATCTGCCGGAGCTGATCCTTTCGAGCGCTATTCGTGGGCCTTTTGGCATACGATATAAATGGCAGTTCGGTGCTCCGCCGGCGGTGCCGCCTCTTCAAAATACGTCTGAAGCTCACCCCGAACAACGACACTCTTCTCTTGAAATAAGAAGCGATGGCTTTACAGCTTACGTGACCTGCTGCCGTTCTATCGGCGCAACCCTCAAGGTGGCACTCTGATTGTGTTCTCACAGCTGGGCGGTGCGCTCGTGCTGGTCGACACGCTGATGGTCGGCCGGCTGGGGCACCGTGCAACTGGCATCGGTCTCGTCGCCACGTCCGTCTTCATCATCGGCTTCGCTCTCTCGATCGGCATACTGATGGGCCTCACGCACTGGGTGGGCATGGCCTACGTGCGGGCGACCGTGCCCGTGTGACGGACCTCTTCCAGAACCCGCTCACCCTGGCCACCCCTCGGCCGTCGCTCAGGTGCAGCCTGCTCTTCGGCGTCATCCATCTAATGCCCTATATGGGGCAGGACGCAGCTGTGGTCAGGACGGCCATCCCTTATTCAAGACCCTTGTTTTTAGCCTGATCCTCTCATTTCACGGCCATCAAGCAGTCTTTTGAAGGCATGGGCAACACCATGATCGCGATGGTGAGTCACCATCATCTCGAATCTCATCAACGTGTTTTCAACTATCTGCTCATCTGGATGGCAAGTCCGGATTTCGAGCTGGGCGTGTTGGGTGCGGGCGCTCACGCTCATTTCACGCCTGACGATGCCCCCTCGCGTTCCTCCTTGCCATCCGTCTTCGCAGCGAGTGGTGGGTCTATTTCCGTGCCTTCCGCATGCACCCTTCAGTTGGCGCCGCCTCATCGAACTCGTGAAAGTTGGTGCCCCATTGCGGCTCACATGCTCCTTGAGGTGTTAGCCTTTGCACTCCTCGGCCATCATGGTTGGCTGGCTCGGTGCCACACCACGCCGCCATCAGATCTCGCAAAACATGTCGCACCTCACCCAGGCAGATCGTGCTCGGCATTGGCGCCGCCACCACCGTCCGCGTCAGCCTATCAGCCCGGCATGCCCTGACTGACGCCGCACGGGCCGGAAACGCCTCCGTCCATCTCTGCCTCTCTCATAACACCCTGGCCGGCACCCTCCTCATCACCTTCCGCCATGCCATCGCCTCAGCCTTTACTCCGATCCAGCCGTGATCGACATCGGCGACGCCCATCATCATGGCCGGCATCTTCCAAGTTTCCGACGGCCTACAGACCATCGGCGCAGGCATCCTCGCGGCCTGACGGACGTGAAAATTGTCATGCTCTACGCCTTCATTGCCTATATTCGCGCAACCTGCCGTTGGTTACCTTTTAGGTTTCTGTCTTCAATTCGGAGCCATGGGCGTATGGGCGGCTTCATTTTTCCGGACTCCAGTGTCGCCGCCGTACTTCTTCCGCCTACGTTGCCGCTAAAAATGTTCCGCCAACTCGCAGCATCAGGCAAATACGCTGAAAACCGCCAGCTGATTGCTCTTCCCTCCCCTCAATATTTGCGAACCTCTCCCTGATACGTCCGGGATGTGGTGTTAGTACATCTCTGAACGTAGTGTAATACGTTCGAGGCGGCCATCGATACGTCCCAAACTATCCCCTGGATAGGTCTCTTGATGTGGTCTCAACAAGTTCCGAAGCGGTCATTGATATATGTTCTGGACGTAGTCTCAACTGCGTTCGGAGGTAGTCATTGATAGGTTTCGAACGTGGTGTTGATACGTTCCGAACGTAGTCTTGATACGCTCGGGACCTATTATTTGGGTACTTCGGAAAGTATCGATGACTCACTTCAGAACCCTATTAAGCGAATGTGGTTCAGAGGAACTCGCTGGTATTTCCGTAAGGGTAAAACACATTTCTAATCCGCATCTGATACATTTTAACATGTCCTCATCCATCTTCCTCATCGATACATAACAATATCACAAATGCTAATGTATACATATATATTCGTATACAATACTGTGTAAATTTACAGATGTTTACCCCATCACATTTACGATTCTGCATTGGATGCTATGAATGTATACCATCGTTCTCCTATTATTATGTCTCCTTGATACGATTGTATATGTAAACAACGTCCAACATATATGATGATAAACACCAATCTATACCTCATATAATGCATAATCGTATCTATACTATCAGCGCTTTATGCACAGATGAATCAAGTGATCATTCAAATATAAATCAGGGTTTGAGTCTGTACCTGAGCATGTATAGCTGGATAGATAGGTATATGAGGAGTAATAATACTTTTTCATCAATCAAATATGGATGATATGAGAAAGTGATTTATATGGATCATATCATTACATTATGCACCAGCCATATATACGATCGATATAATTGTATACTCACAGTATACGAGTATATATTGCTTGAAGTATACAATTATATCCTTCCAAAAACCGAATTGCAATATATCTTTTGTATACCCATTTTGCAAGGCAAATGGTAGATGTGTAAATCAACAATTGTGTATTATGAGTGAGAGAGAATTATGCAGGTGATGGCCCAAAAAGGGTTTACAGCATCACAGTTTGCTGAGGCGATAGGCATTCAGCGTGCGGCTATGTCGCATATCACGTCCGGGCGCAACAACCCGAGCTTAGACGTGATGAAAAAGATCTTGGAGCGTTTCGATATCAGTCCCGGATTGGCTACTGATGGAAAAAGGACCCAGCGAAGCGCGGCTCAGAGCCGGTAGCTACGCCGCCGGAATCGACGACACCCCTCCGGCGCCCAGTCGTCCTTTGTTGTGGGCCTTCCCCTGCAGCGACACCTTCCAGATCGTCGGTTGACTTTACGCGCCTGAGCTGCCCGATCAACCGAAAACCATCACCCGAGGAGTCAGGCAGATCCTACTCTTCTACTCCGATGGCACGTTCGAATCGTTCGTTCCGGAGAGAAAGGAGCAGGGGAGGTGTAGTCGTCCCTCTGCTTTGGTGGGGATTGGGCGAAAGGTTTTTCTACACTAATAACCCAACGCGATGCAACGTTTTCGTACACAAAACGCACTCATCAGGGCAAAAAGTAGAAAAACATGAAGGCATTACTGTTATCATTCTTTGTGGTCGTCTTGTGCTACTCCCTCTTTCTTGAGCGAGGAGCAACAAGCCGCTCCCTCTCAGATAGAACCAACAAAACGACCATGCAAACGGAGGCGTACGACTATGTTCAAGGGCACGATACGACCGCTTTTTATGCTATCACCTCCCTCCCTTGGTCCTGACAGTCGGTGAGTCGCCAGTCAGGTCACGAAAAGTTGCAAGCGGAAACTCACTCGGTTTCTACTTGCAACTTTGCTCTGCAAACGAGTTGTGTGAGGTAAGGTTTACGGGGGCGCGTAGGGTGATTCAGCGGCGAGCATTTTTCAGCGAAAAAGCCCCATTTCCCGTGGCTGGGAAACCGATCTCCAGAAAATTTTACCGCCTTCCCGCCGCTGGAAACCGTTTTTCGAGCGTCCCTTTCCCGCCGCGGAAACCGTTTTTCGAGCGTTTTCCATTTCCCGCGGCGGGAAGGCGTTTTTCGGAGATTTTTCCCATTTCCCGCGGCGGGAAGGCGTGGCGAACGTTTTGATCGGTTTCAGTGCGGCGGAAGGCGTTTTGCGAAGTCCAAAGATCGGTTTCGCGTTTCAGCTTTGGCGTTTCGTGAAACTGAGATCGACTTCGTGTTTCAGTTTGGTGTTTCGCTAAGTCCGAGATCAGTTTTGTGTTTCAGGAGGTGGAATAACGAGAAGCTAAGTCCTCACCCGACCTTTGTCTTTTACGGTGCCAGAAGGAAATGACTTCACGAATAATCACCCACGAGGGTGCTTAAACCGTAGAGAGCATTCACACACACCCCATACCATCCGTTATAAGGCCCTTGTAGCCTGACCATACGGATATGAAAAAGGGGCCATGGCGCTCTGTCCGTGCCCCTTTCGGTGTAGTCTGATGAGCCTTTGAAAGCTACTTACGGACCGCCTCTAACTCCTTTTTAGGCGAGTGATCTCGTCACCCTGATTCTGAATTGTAGTCAGGAGGGAGTTCAGCTCCCTCGCTTTCAATCGAGGAGGGAACTGCGCTTACTGCGCAGGATGAAGTCGGAGAGCACGTTCATGTAGTTGTTGAAGGCGTCGTACGGGTTGTCGTACGGGCTGAAAAGGTTGTAGTGCTTCGTGCTCATACACAGAGGGTGGTCGCTGCTTTGCAGGTAGATCCAGTCCCTGCTTGATACGGCGATTCTCACAGAGGCGCACGCGCTCGCTGATCTCGTTGAGCTTCGGAAGGCCTCCTGTTGCAGGACGTTGCTGAGCCATGAGCTACAATCCTTCTCTCGTCAACCCACGACATGGGGTAGGGTACGGAGATGGAGTCTACGGGGCGCGTCTGGGCAAAGATCTCTGAGGGCAGGGAGAAGGTGATGTCGTTTCGTTCGGCATACTGCGGAAGGGCCTTGAAGAAGTCGAAGATGCCGGTGTCGGCGGCGTGCATGGAGCCGAGCACCTCGTAGTTCATAAAGGCGTTGATGATCTTCCGCGCCTCGGCTGTGGCGGAGATGGCGGAGATGTACTTATCGGCCGTCAGCGGATACTCCTTCCACGAGTGGTCGTCGAAGCGGATAGAGAGGTCCTCACCGAAGCGATCGTCTTGAGCAGCAACTGGGCTGCGGACGGATGGCGGAGGCGTAGACGTAGTTCGGGCTTTTCCAACCCAGGACATGCTAGCGCCTTCGGTCAGCATACCTTCGAGCCAAAGCTCATAGACCAGTTCGGAGATGTCGTCGGAATAGATCAGCTCGGTGTTACGGAACACCTTCGGCTCGACGCCAAAGAGCGCCTTGACCTTCTCGGTGTGCATCCGAACTTGCGCCTTGAACTCTTCCGGGTCGCCGATAGAGGCGAGTGAGTGGGCATGTCTCGGCCAAGAACTCTACGCAGCCCAGGCCGGCCAATTCTGCGGAAGCTGTCGATCACCTCGGGGGCTAGATCTCCATCTGCTCGAGGGCAGTACCGGAGATAGAAGGCAACCTGAATTTCCCGCCGCTCTTGCGGATCATTTCCATGATGGCACGGTTAGCCGGCAGGTAGGCACTTTTCGAGATGCGGTGAAAGATCTCTTCGTTCTGGAAATCGTCGTAGTAATAATGGTTGCTGCTGATGTCGAAGAAACGGTAGCGCCTCAGGCGAAAAGGCTGGTGTATCTGGAAGTAAAAAGCAAATGGTCTTATATACTCTCTTCATTTTATTGTTTACCAAACAGAACTTGATCATAGATTTTGCGGACTTTCTGTCCGGCGTATTCCCATTTAATGTTGTTGACCTCCTTGAGACCTTCGTCGCGGAGGAAAGTGTGCAGCGTGGGGTAGGTGATGAGGCCATACATGGCTCGGGCCAGAGCTTCGTATGTCCCAATAGTCCACCTTGATGGCGTAATCCAAGATCTCAGCGCAGCCAGACTGCTTCGAGATGATGGAGGCACGCCGCATTGCATAGCCTCGAGCGGCGAGATGCCGAAGGGCTCGGAGACGGAGGGCATAACATAGACATCACTGGCCCGGAGGATCCTCATAGACCCTGCTTACCCTTCGCGAATCCGGTGAAGTGGAAACGATCAGATGTTGCGTGAGGCGGCCAGGCGGATCATCTCGTCCATCATGTCGCCATTACCGGCCATGACGAAGCGCACGTTGTCGGCCTCATCAGCGCGTGAGGCGGCCTCGACGAAATATTCCGGACCTTCTGGATCGGTAATGCGGCAAGGAAGGTGATGATCTGTCCTTACGCCGCGCTCGTCAGGGATGGCGAGAATCTCGGGCCAAGCGGCCCACGGCGTTGTGGACGGGGTCACTTTGGCCGGGTCTTGGTGATACTTTTCGATCACCGTGCGGCGGGTTAGCTCGCTCACGGTCATGATGTGGTCGGCGTAGTCCATGCCGCTTTTTCTCGATGCCGTAGACGTCCGGATTGACGTCGCGCGGCTGCGGTCGTAGTCGGTGGCGTGGACATGGATGACGAGTGGCTTACCGCTCACCGTCTTGTGCGTGGATACCGGCGGGGTAGGGTCAAGCCAGTCGTGTGCGTGGATGATGTCATACTCCTCGGTGCGGGCGATGACGCCGGCCACGATGGAGTAGTTGTTGATCTCCTCGAGCAGGTTGTCCGGATAGCGACCCGAGAACTCGAAGGCAACCCAGGTCGTTCACGTAACGATAGCTGAAGTCGGCGTAGATATGGTCGCGTAGGCGGAAGTAGTACTGCGGATCCATGAACTTCGAGAGGCGTTCGGCGACGTAATTATAGTCGACGTCCCTTCCACAACCGGCGTGTTGCATGCCCCTGATGATCTTCAAAAACTCTGGTCTTCGTCCCCACGGCTTGGGGATCACCAGCGAAATATGCATATCCGGCTGCGAGACATGCCGCCATGATCAGGCCGTAGCTGGCTGTCCCCAGACCTCCCAGGATATGCGGAGGGAATTCCCATCAAAACATCAATGCTTTCATATCTGTATATCTGTGCAGAGTGTAATTAGTCTTCAACGTTGTAGGCCTTGAGGCGTTCGATGACGGTCAATATCGAGGCTACACTCATCAGGAACGAGATGGCGCCGCGACCGGTAAAGGGCGGTTGCCGTCGAAGAGTTCGGAGATGGTGCTGACGCAGTGCATGGACATCTCTTCCTCCATATTGATCAGGGGTGCGCTCGGCAAAGGATACGCCTCCACGGCCGAAAAGGCTAGCATGCCGTCAGGCATGCCCGTCAGCCAGGGCCAGACGGGGCCTTGATGGTGAGGCCAGATCACGCTTGTATTGCGGACCGATGTGGTCCGGCCGGTAGCCCTCGCTTTTGGGGCTGAGCGAGCGGAGGGCCTTTGGGGGTGAGCAGCTCCTTGGTGACGATGTCGAGGGCGCCACGCTTCTGTACGCGGGTCAGTGGTGAGTAAGGGCAAGCCAAGGCATGATGACCATGTTTGGCCGCACGCTCCAGTCTTGATTGGCGCTGTTGTCCACGTAGTCAAAGAGAGTTGACTGCGGGTTGACGAAGGTGGCGGGGAAGAGAGAGGTCGAGGGCGGCGATGAGTTGGTGCACCTGCTCGGTGTTGCGTCACCTTGCAGCTCGCGACAGAAGCAGAGGGCATTGTACCAAAGGGCGTTGAACTCCACGATGTAGCCCCGTGCGGGGGACGACGGGCCGGGCCGTTGATGACGGAGTTCATCCACGTCTGCAGGCCGTTCGCGACCGTTAGTGTCAGAGCAGGCCGTTGTCGCTAGGATCAGGTTGGGATGCTTCTGGGCGAGGTAGCTCGATGATCTCGTGAATCAGGTCGCCATAGAGTCGACGCGCCTCTTCGACGCCCAACTGAGGGCGAACTGCTGCACGTTCCATACGACCCAGAGCAGCACGTCGGGTTCGTCGATCTCGCGAATCACGGTGTCGGGTAGACCGTAACGCATAAAGGTCTGGAGGGCTGGGATGGCCGTCCGCATGAGGCGTTCGTAGCGTTCGCGCTCGCCCAGGTAGAGGTGCAGGCCGTCACGGAGACAAACATGTCGCGGGCGCGGACTTTGAACCAAGGGTAGCCTGCCAAGAGGTAGACGTCGTCGCGGTCACTACGAGGGATGTAGAACATCTGGTGGGCCGAGTTCTTCAGGCAATGTAGAAGCTCGATCGGGGGTGCGCTCGGCCACTTCGGCGTCGAAGAAGGCGGGCAGTGCGGCCAGCCCCTCGACCGGCTTATCGCCGCCGCAGAAGACGATCGACTCGCCTTTAGCGATCGGCAGCTCGAAGTATCCCGGCACGAAGAGGTCTTCCTTGTAAGGGTAGCCGCGCTCCTGCTCCTTAGGGGTACTCGATGCCGTTGTACCAATAGGGTTCGTAGACGAACTCGGCGCCTTTGTTGAACTGCATGTAGAGGTCTGCATAACCCGGGATACATGCGGGCTTTGATGCCGTTAGGCACCTCTTCGTACGATCGATCGGCCAGCGCGTTGACCCTGCGTCAGCTCCTTCACGCTGCGGAAGGCCATGAAGGGTCGAAAAGCGCAGCGTAGTGGGCGAGTGCGCGTCCATCAGCGTGTACTTGATCGCTGATTTGATTGTCCGTGTGGGAGAAGATCATCTCCTTCGACAGGATCACTCCGCCGACGCGATAGACGGTCCGTGGGACGGTGTCCATCGTGTATTCGCGGATGTACTTGTGGCCGTTGGGGCTGAAACTTCCGCCTTCATACGCTTGTGAAGGCCCAGGTTGAATTCGGCGCCGTGTTGAATCACGGTCTCATCGAGCGACGAGAGGATCACGTGGTTGTCATCGTCCAGATTTGGCTCCGGCATGACTAGCAAAACCGTGGTATTTCCGCGTGTTGCAATCCACGATGGTGGAGCAGTGATAGGCGCCCTTACGGTTTGTGCGGAGCACTTCGCGCGAGAGGGATTCTTCCAGGTTGATCAGCAGCGTTTTTGTCAAATTTCAGGTAGTCTCATTGTATTCCTTCCTCCTAACTTGTTGATTTGATGCCCCAAAAAGTAGGATTTTAGGGGGCGATTTTGCAAAGTGGGTGGAAGGTCTGAGGCGTATGCGCAGCCAGCGCCTATCGGATTTGGTCGCTCTCCCTCCCGTTCGAATGCCGTGGCCGGTGAGCAATAGGCTCCAAAAATGTATAAATCCGAGCTTTGTCTGCGGACAAACAGATCATATAGATCTATAGACCTCTATCGTCTATGGACAACATAGCCCTATTTATGCGTAAACCCACTAGTTTGTCTGCGGACAAATGGGGTATATAGATTTATAGGATACTAATGTCTATGGACATAGATGCTGTCTATACGTAAACCTCCAGTTTGTCTATGGACAAATAGATTCATATTGACCTATGAAGCTCTATTGTCTATAGACGAAGAGCGTTTCATGAATAAATCCATAGTTTGTCTGTAGACAAAGATGATGTATGGATCTGTATGGCTCTCATTGTCTATAGACAAAGATGTTATTTATACGTAGACCTATATTTGTCTACAGACAAAAAGAGCCATATACATCTATACATCTCTATTGTCTATGGACGAAAAATTTAATTCATGCGTAAATCGAAGTTTTGTCTGCAGACAAAGAGTCTGCATATATCTATCACTTCCGTTTGTCTGTGAGACAATGAAGGTCTATACATGGGATTCACCCCCTTGTCCGCCGTCGCTAAGTGTTTCCATGAAGAAAAGACCCCATCCACGGGAGTGAACGGGGTCAAAGTCCAATTTCGGAGCGAGTGCGCTGCGGTTTATGTGAAGAGAAGGATCATCAGCTGGGCCGTGAGCACGCGCAGGAACATGGTGAGGGGGTAGACGGTGGCGTAGCTGACGGCTGGGGCGTCGTTGCCAGCGGTGGTGTTGGCGTAGGCTAGGGGCGGGGGATCGGTGGTGCTGCCGGGCCAGAAGGCCCCATGAGGGTGAAGTAGTTCAGGCGGAAGAAGCGACGGGCCACGACGCCGACGGCCATGAGGGGAGGCAGGAAGGTGATGAGGAAGCTGTAGCCGACCCACGAGGGCGCCACCGCCGCGGACGAGGGTGTCGACGAAGCCGTCGCCAGCACCGATGCCGACGCAGGCCAGGAAGATGGTGATGCCCACTTCGCGCAGCATCAGGTTGGCGCTGGCCGTGGTGTAGGTCACCAGACCATAGCTCGCGCCGAAACGGCTGACGAGGATGGCGACGATGAGCGGGCCGCCAGCCAGACCGAGCTTGACGGGCCGCGGTATGCCGGGCAGTAGCAGCGGAATGCTGCCGAGGAAGACTCCGAGCGCAATGCCGAGGAAGAGGGGATGAGGTTGGGCCTCGTTGAGCCGCTTCATGGAGTTACCGAGCACCTTCTCGACGGCTTCGATGGCCGAGGGGTGCCGACCACATTGACACGGTCGCCTACTTGCAGGCTGAGCCGTGGCGTGGCCACGAGGTCGATGCCGGCGCGGCTGATACGGGTGATGTTGATCCCGCCACACGATTGGCGCAAGCGGAGTTCACCGAGGCGCTTACCATTGATCTCGGGCTTGGTGACGAGGATGCGGCGGTTGAGGAGTTCGCTCTCTCGACGCAGCCACCCTCTTGCTTGAGGGGCGCCTCTTCGCCGACGAAGGTGCGGACGGTGGGGGCGTCGTGCTCGGTGGTGATGACCAGGACGCGGTCGTCTTCGTGGAGGACGGTTTTGGCCGGAGACGATCTCGGTGCGGCCGTCGCTACAGTAACGGATGCGGGAGAGGACAAAGTCGTAATGCGGCATGAGGGCGGATAGCTCGCTGACGGTGCAGCCGAAGAGGGCGGGGTTCTTGACCACGAGCAGCAGCTGGTGCGCCTCGCGGTCGTGACGGTCGTCCTCGGATTCGAGGTGGGCTGTCTCCTGGTCGTGATTGATGCGGAAGAGGAAGCGCAGGCAGATGATGGCGAGGATGATGCCGACCACGCCCAAGGGGTAGGCGACGGCGTAACCGAGGGCGATGGTGGGGCGGCCCTCGCCGTGGACATCGTTGTGAGGCCTCCTGCGCAGCGCCCAGTCCGGGAGTGTTGGTGACGGCGCCAGAGAGGATGCCGACCATCGTCTCCACCGGGATACCCGTTATATAATGTATGGCGAGCGCAAGGGTGACGCCCAGAAGGACGATGGAGGCGGCGAGCAGGTTGAGCGTGATGCCGCCGCGTTTGAAGGAGGAGGAAGAAGCCGGGGCCGACTTGCATACCGATGGAGTAGACGAAGAGGATGAGGCCGAACTCCTGAAGAAGTGCATGACGACGGGGTCGATGGTGAGGCCGAAGTGGCCCATGACAATGCCGGACGAAAAGGACGAAGGTGATGCTGAGCGAGATGCCTGCCATGCGGACTTTGCCGAGCAGGATGCCGAAGACGATGACGAGGGAAAGCAGGATGACGGAGTGTGCTACGCTGCTGCCCCCATAGGAGATCATTGAACCATTCCATAGGACTGAGAGGGGTAAAGCTGAATGTGAAACGTGTAGTGTGTAGTGTTTATGATGGCGGCAAAGGTAGACCCGTCTCTCTGGAACGAAACACTCATAACGAAAAAACGCGGACCGGGGTACATGCGCTGTATCCGGTCCGCGTCGTGAGTGCAGGTCAGAGTCGGTCGTTGAAGGTCTCTGCGCCGGTGCGTCGCTGGCGGGAGCGTTTCACCTTTGTCCGACCCGGAAGCGGTAGCTGAAGTCGATGCGGAGGTAGCGCGTGTCGGACATGGCCCAGCCGTCGTTATCGATGTTGCCGTAACGGAGCACGTAATGCGAGGTCTCCCAGCGGAAGGGATCGTTTAGCGTGGCCGATAGGGTGCCGCGGCCGCTCCAGAGCGACTTCTCGACGCTGAGTGCCATCGAACCGTACGCTTGGTAGCGCCTCGCCAGATACCAGCGGGGCGTGACGACGTATCCGCTCAGTTGCATTTGCCAACCGCGGCCCCAGTCGAAGCGGTTGTTGACGTATGCGTGGCCATAAAAGGATGCCTGACGGAAGTCGCTGCCCATGAATAGTGACCGATAGGCGCGGTAGAAGCCATTGGCATTGATGTTCATTGTCCAGCGAGAAGCGACGGTGATGGGGACGTTCAAGGAGAGTGTGGCGTTGTCCACTCGGCCGAAGTTCATATGGGTATAGTGCTGCATGCGGGTCGCATCGTCCCGCGAAGGCTCCTGGGTGATCATGTCGTCGGTGCGGGTGTAGGGAGAGCGTGAGGCTATAGCTGCGGAGGCGGTAGACCATTTGCAGGCTGTGGCGATAGCTCGGCTGCAGGTTGAGGTTGCCCTCTTGGTAGGACGTTGGCGATTCGTAGAACCGGAAGGGGTTCAGGCTGCTGAACGACGGCCGATCCACCTTTGCGCGCATAGGGAGAGGGAGAGCGACTGCCCGCGGCCGATGGTGTATTGCACCGAAGCGGAGGGAAAAAGCTCCCAGCGACGGCGCGTGAAGCCGGTGTCGCCCACCTCTTGATAGCCGTCCTGAAGCGTGTGTTCGGCCCGCAGACCGGCCGAGCAGCTGAAGCGTTCGCCCCAGCCACGGCTGAGGTTGAGGTACAGCCCCGCGATCTGCTCTTTATAGATGAAGTGGTTCGACTGGCCCGGATTGTCGATCCATGCGTCGGCCGTGGCGAGGGTGAGGCCCCGCAAATTGTTGTCGCGTCGGATGCCGCTCAGCTGAGCGCCCGTCTCGAGGCGTACGCTGGCGGGCAGGGGCGCTTCGAGGTCTGTCTTCACCAGCCACACGTTCGTCTTTTGGAACACGCTGTGGCCCTTGCCCTCCCGCGGGCGAAGCTCTCGGCCGTCGGGGGCGACGTAATGGAGCACCACTCTGCTGCTCTTGGTTGTGGTCGGCGTAGGCATAGATGACGTCCGTGAGAGGCGCGTCTGCTTGCGGGCGTCCAGACGTGGTTCAGGTCTAAGGTGAGGTTGTTGCTGTAGATATCCATCGTCAGCGGGGCGTGGATGGCGGAGTCCACCTCGGTGCGGCCGAGGCGTCGGATGTCGGTCGTGGTGCGGTTGGTGTTGCCGCCGTCGTAGCGGCCTCCCCGCGCCAGGAAGCCAAGCGTGTGACTGTCCGAGGCGTACCAATCGACGCCGAAGGAGCTGTTGTGGAATGTTCCGCTGGGGCGGAACACGCCGTGGTCGGTGTACTCCAGCGGCACGTCGAGGGGCGTGGTAACGGTTGACGTTGTGGTATTGGTGCTCATAGCGACCCATGTTGCCGCCGTAGCTGCCATAGACGTTCCATCGGCCGGAGCGATAGTTGGCGCTGAGGGCTCGGCTCTACGGCGGGGCCCGTCGTCTTGAGGTAGTAGCTGGCGGAGGCCGTTCCGTTGAGGCCCATCGACTCGTCGCGGCGCAAGCGGATATCGATGATGGCGCCTGAGTGGGCGGCTTCATAGCGCGCCGATGGGTTGGTGATCAGCCCACGCGCTCGATGCGCCCGGCCTGCATGGTCTTGAGGAGTTGCTCGATGGTCGTTCCGGTCAGGTCGGCCGGCTTACCGTTGATGTAAACGATGGCCGGCTTACCGACGATGGAGATTCCGCCGTTGGCATCGACGATGACGCCCGGCAACTGGCGGAGTACGTCGGATGCGTTCTTGCCCGCGGTCAGCATGTAGACTTCGGGGCGGACAATCATTCGGTCAGCCTTCTGCAAGACGGCTGGCGCTGCGGCTGTGACCGTCACTTCGCCCAGCCCGACGCCCGTTTCGGTGAGGGTGATCGTGCCGAGGTCCGGTTCGGAGGCGCGGAGGTCGACGGGTTTGCGCACCGTTTGAAAGCCGATTAAGCGGACTTCAAGTGTATAGCGCCCGGAGGATACGCGGTCGAATTGGAAAGGTGCCCGTGGCGTCGGTGACGCTGCCTTTGAAGAAGGCGGAATCTGAGTCGTAGAGCGCAGCGGTGGCAAACTCGAGCGGCTTACCGGCCGAGTCTGTCACGCGGCCTGTGAACTCCACTTTGGGCGTGAGCCACTGAGAGCGAGAGGCTCAGCCATGCAATAGGAAAAGGAAGTAGTGCTTCATTGTAGTGATGTTTTTAGTGTAGATGATGGGGCTTCGCCTGTTTAGGTGTTAGGCTGCGCCCCGTTTAGACGTTTAGGTGTTTAGGGTGTTGAACCGCTTTGTCAAACCAACGAATAAAACAGATGAACAAACCAACGACTAAACGGGGCTTCAGCCCCAACAACCACCTCTATTCTCCGGCAGCTTGATGTCCGGATTGCCGTCGTCGGGCTTTTTTCGGTTTCTCGCCGGGTTGCTTAGGCTGCTCGCCCGAGCCACCACCGGGCTTCTCCGGCTGCTTCGGATCCTAGGGTTCTTCGGCGTGTCGGGCTGTTTGGGCTCTTTTCGGATCCTTGGGAGTCTTAGGCTCCTTCGGTCTCTTTTGGGCAGCTTGGGTTCCTTCGGATCCTTGGGCTCCTTCTTCTTCGTCTCCGGACGCTCGGCCAGGAGGGCCTGCTGTATGTCCGCATTGATGCTGCTCATCAGACGTTTATAGGGCGCTTCGCCGCCGAGTGTAGCCAGTGCGTTGATCGTGTGGGCCAGGTGGCGATACTCATCGTCGAGGGCGATACGCTTCTCCTTGGTTTGGCCCACGAGATCCATGTTGCGCTGCGTACGGGCGTTGTAGGCGGCTTCAAATTTCTTGTTCGCGTCCTTGAGCTCGTCCAGCCATTTTTCGGCACCGATAAGCGTCAGTTTGGCCTTTGCGTCGGCCACCTCCAAGTCGCTGACGACGTTGGAGACGATGGCCGTTTCTTCGCGTAGGGGCTTCGTTTGCGGCGCCTTGTCGTACTTCAGCAGGATGGCCTGTAGCTGTTGCGCGGCCGTCGCCTTCATCCTCGGGGAAGCCGGTGAAGACGCGCACGTGTCCGTAAAGCCCTATCAGGGCCTTGTCGCGTCGCTCGTCGAGCTTGTTCAGCTCTTTCGTGTCCACATCGCCACGCATCGGTTGCACGGCCGCGTCGAAAGCCTTGTACTTCCTCATCGAAGACCTTGGCCGCGTCTTTTCAGCTTCAGCGTCTCCAGATCTTCCTAGAGAGGAACAGTTGCACATTCGTCATCACCTGATAGAAATTCATCAGGCGGAGCTTGGTGAGATTGAAGTAAAGTATCATTTCTGTAAAATTTAGAGTATAATCCTGTAATTGTAGTAAGCGATACGCCCAACTGACCTCCATTGAAGGCATTTCCTTGAGTAATTTTCACCGACGGACTTCTTTTTGGAGGAATTTCCTTGAGTAATTTTCACTGACGACTCTCTTTGGAGGAATTTCTCCGAGTAAATTCGTCCAAAAGCATTCGGTTGGAGGAATTTCTCCGAGTAAATTCGTTCAAAAAGCATTCGGTCGGAGGAGTTTCTCCGAAGAAATTCGTTCAAAAGCATTCGGTTGGAGAAATTTCTCCGAAGAAACGCTTCGCCAGCCTTCAGCCGGGGCGTATGGCCCGGAGCGCCGGCGAAGAAAAGGAAAAAGATCGTTTGGCGGCCGGGGGAAAAACGGTGAACGAAAAACGAAGGCCGGATATCCGCATTCGGGGTACCCGGCCAACGATTCAGAGCCTGTTTTTCTCTTTCGCCGCGGCGGAGCGGCCGCCGTATTTCAGTTGCTGCTGATTGAAACGATAGATGAGGCTGAGCGAGACGTCCCACTGGGCGTAATATTCGTTCTGATAGAAGCTGAAGCGGTTGATGCGTGCCCGTTCGTAGTAATCGAGCGTGTGGAAAAGGTCGCTGGCGGAGAGTTTGACGTCGAGTCGGTTGCTGAGGAAGCTCTTGCGAAGCCCCGTACTGAGCGACCAATAGGGGTCGAAGCGAAAGATGCCTTGGTTGCCGCCGCTGTTGTAGTAGAAGTCGAGGTTGAAGGTCATGCCGGGCGGCAGCCGGAGGTAGTGGTTCGTCTGCACGCACTAGCCCGGCTCGTTGTAATCGACGGCCTCGCCCAGATAAACGCCCCTGAAGTTGGGGCTTGACGACGCCCGCGGAGAGCGATGGCGACCAAGGTCCGAAGGCGCGGCGGAGGTCGATGCTTGCTTGCCAGAATTCGCCTTTGGGAAGTTCTGCCAGGTGCTGATGATGGCGTCCGGGAGCGCCGGATCGTCCACAAAGAGGCTGGAGATATAGTTGTTGGTGCGGGTGTATCCGGCTCGGAGGTTCAGCCACTGCCACCCGAAGGCCCACTCGAGGTTGTACGAGGTCGAGGGTTTGAGCAGCGGATTGCCCTTTTGGTAGACGAAGCGGCTCTGATAATACGTCCGGCTGCCGAGGTAGGAGAGCGCGGGCCGATCCGTTTTGGTGGAGAGGGTGAGGGAGGTGTTGAAGTGGTCGTCGGCGTAGGAGGCGGAGGCGGAGGGGAAGAGCTGGACGTCCGTGTCGCTGAGGCTTTCGGAGGCGTCCACGAGGTCCGGTGTGGTTGCGGGCGACACGCTCGTAGCGCAGTCCGGCGCTGAAGGCCCATCGCTCCAGGTCCAGCGCCAGCTCGGCATAGCCTCGCGGCCTTGTCCTCAGTGCTCCGATAGTGCGACTCGGGCAATCGGCCGGCATAAATGAAGTGCTGTCCGCTGCCATTGATGCGGCTGTATTCGGCGCCCTAAAGAGAGCCAGAGGGCGTCGGAGAGGTTGAGGTCGGCGGTGAGTTCGGTGGCATAGATGTCGTAGTTGGCCAGCAGCTTCGAGTCGGTCAGGGCCGTATCCCGGGCCATAAGCTCGCGCACGGTCTGGAAACTTTTTTGTCTCGCGAGGAGACATAGTCGGCGTTGATCGATGTCGAAAATCGCTTTGCTCCAGTCGGCGTTATAAAAAGCGTTCAGCTGGAGGTCCGTTCCGCCATGATTCATGCTGCTGGGACTGTCAAACTTCTCCGTGATCACGCCTCCGCGGCTCACGACGTTGTGATCGTCGGAGGTCACGCCCGCGTCGGTGCGCGATCCAATGAGCTGTGCGCCGATCGTATGCCCGGAGCGGATCTCCCAGTCGGCGCTGAGGCTGTAGTCGTGCTCTCGGCTGTAGGGAAGCTGGTGGCTGTCGGTGGTGTATTGGCGTGCGGTGTCGGCTTCTGATTCCTTGGATGGAGAATTGGTGCGAGCGGTTGCGATAGTCGCTATATCCATAGTAGGCCGAGAGGTTGAGGCGCTTCGTTTTGTAGCCGATCGAGGCGTGCTCGCCGTGGCTGAAGCGCTCGCTGAGGCTACCGTTGGCGCCCGCCTCGATGGAGAGGCCCGTGGCGCGATGCAAGGTGTAGATCTTGATCACCGCCGTCACGTCCGCGCTATACTTAGCGCCGGCGTTGGTCAGCAGTTCGACCTTGCGAATGTTCTTCACGTCGAGCATGCTCAGCCCGTACCACTGCGCACACGTCGGTTGTCGAGGTAGTAGATCGGCGAGCCCGCCATAACGGAAATGCCGCCCTGGTCGCTGATGATGCCCGGGATCTTCCCCAGCAGGTCGGTAAGCGTGTGTTCGTTGGCCAGCACGGAGCCTACGACGGTCGTCGTCAGCACGCCGTTGCGATTGGTGATGTTTGGTCGGGCGGCCGTGACTGTCACTTCGCTCAGCCCGACGCCCGTTTCGGCGAGGGTGATCGTGCCGAGGTCTGGTTCGAGGCGCGTAGGTCGACGGGTTTGCGCACCGTTTGAAAGCCGATTAAACGGACTTCAGCGTATAGCGCCCGGGGGATACGCGGTCGAATTGAAGGTGCCCGTGGCGTCGGTGACGCTGCGCTCTGAAGAAGGCGGAGTCCGTGTCGTAGAGCGCGGCGGTGGCAAACTCGAGGGGCTTACCGGCCGAGTCCGTCACGCGGCCAGTGAACGCTCGCTGGGCGTGAGCCACCGAGAGCGAGAGGCTCAGCCATGCAATAAGGAAAAAGGAAGTAGTGCTTCATTGTTGTGATATTTTTAGTGTAAATAACGGCCCCAAATATCGCCCCCCGCCTGTGCAATACCGTGGCGAAAAATGGGTGAATCTCCTCAGAAATAGGTGCGACCGATGGCTACGTGGTAGATCGTCGGTCGCACCTGCTTTGGATGAGAGGCCTACAACGAGATGCCCTCCTCGCGACTGTGGACGACGTTGTCGAGTCGGATCTTCGACTTGACGTTGCGGCGGATCGTATAGCGCAGCAGCACCCACGGGCGGAAGGATTGGCGATCATCTCTTGGCGGAAGTAGGCCGAGTAGCTGTCCGCCCGCGTGTCGGTCTCGGTCGCGAGGCGGCCGATGAAGTAGGGGAGGGCTAGGGGCGATGTGAAGTCCCTTCGTGAGTTGTAGTTCACCTGCACTTGCGAGTATTCAGGCGTCAGCTGGCGGGTGCGCGAGAAAGGCGTGTGAGGTGTAGTTGCGGTAGGAGATGTCGCCGCCCTACGTACCAGCGGGCCCCACGTGCACCATGCGCCAGCACCGAGCGAAAGGCTGCGGCGGGGCGAGAGGCCCTCGAAGTAGTTCTCGATGTGATAGGGCGCTGATGTAGGCGCTGCCGCGGTTGTCCTTGAAGCGATACTGGATCATGCCGCCGGCCGAGAGCGTGGCGTAACGTCCGGCATTGCGGTAGGTGCGGACGAAGTGGCTGGGCGTCGCTGTAGGCGGGCCTGGATGAGGTCCGAGGCTAAGTCGACGTAGACGGCGGGCATAAGGTAGAGGCCGCCGCGGCCGTAGGTGTGCGAAAGGGCGATGTTGTGCCACTGTTCGGGCTGCAGCGCGGGGTTGCCACGGGTGATGACGAGCGGATCGGTGGAGGTGTTGTAGGGGTTGAGTTGCCCAATCGACGGGGCGCGGTTGGTAAGCGTGTAGGAGAGGCGTATGGAGTGTCCGGCGCCGAGGTTGAGCGTGGCGCTGGTGGAGATGCGTGGCTTGAGGTAGGCGTTCGTTTCGTCTCCGGCGGTCAGTCGGATGGCCTCGAGGCCGGCTGAAGCCATGTAGTAGAGTCGACCCAGTCGGCTGCTGAAGGAGGCGTATACGTAGCCGTTCCATTCGCGGTGGCGGAAGACGGGCACGGGCCGGTAGCTGAACTTCTCCACGCGGTCGCTGACGCCGCGCAGCGTGGTGCCGAGGTTTAGGCTGCTGGCCTCGCCCCAAGAGGCGGAATAGTCGGCGTTGAGGCCGGCCGAGGTGCGTCGGTTGTCGTAGCTATAGTCGGTGATGAAGGGATGGGGGCGACGTACACCTGCGGCGATCGCCTTTGATCCGTGTCGCTGTTGCGGTTAGAAGTCGAGGGTCGCCTCGAAGCGTCGGCGGTCGGAGAAGTCGTGCAGGTAGTAGAGGCTCGAGGTGAGGACATAGGCGTCGTTCTTGTCGTACCCTTCATACGTGAAGGCGCCGGGCGTGTTCATACGTAGCTCCCCTGCCCATTCGACTCGGAAGTCTTGTGCTTCTTCCACCTGTAGGCATGCAGCGCCCAATAGTCCCGCGGCGACATGCTCCATTTGAAGAGCAGTTCGCCAATCAGGGGAGCCATCGTTGCTGCGCGTTTGGCCGTTGTACGTCTTGAGGTACCTCACGTCGCTCTGGCGGGAGTCGATACGGCTGTCGTCGTGGTGCGTGCCTTCGGCTACGGCGCGTCCGTAGAGCGAGGGCCTTGGGATTGCCGACTTCGAAATAGACTACGCCGAAGCCGTGGCGCCGCGGAATGTCGTGACGTGGCGGTCTCGAAGAAGAGGTACGGGTCGCGTTTCTTCTTGAGGCGGATGTTGAGGATGTGGCGGACGCCCATCTGTACGTAGCGGGCGCCGACGGCGTCGATCAGCTCCACCGTTTCGATGTCCTTCGGATCGATCGGCGTGATGCCCGAATTGACCATGCGGCCGTCGATGAGCACGAGCAGCTGGCTGCCGTCCATCATACTGACGGTTTGTAGCGACTCGTTGACGGCGAGGCGGGGGATCCGCGGAGGGCGCGGTAGGGGTCGCCCTGAGGCGCGCAGAGTCGGAGAGGCGGAACACCTCGCCGGTGGCTGTGCGACGAACGACGCCCGAGGCCGAGGCGGTGACCGTCACTCATCCAGCCGCCCGGTCATCTCCTCGTTCATGACGAACGTCGTGGAGGTCGCGCGTCAGGGGCACGTCTCCTCGATCGTCGTAAAGCCGGGAAAAATCATCTGTAAGCGGAACGTCCGCCGGCAGATCGGACAATGCGAAGCGCCCTTTGCGTCCGTCGGGCAGGCAGCCATGAGCGAATCGCCGCGAGAGGCAGCACGCGCACGCCAACCAGAGGCTGACGCTGCGTGTCCGTCACTCGGCCGCTGAAGGCGTGATGTTGGGCGTGAGCCACAGAGAGCGAGAGGCTCAGCCATGCAATAAGCAGGGAGAAGTAGTGCTTCATTGTCGTGATGTTTTTAGCGTAAATGACGGCCCCAAATATCGCCCCCGCCTGTGCAATACCGTGGCGAAAAATGGGTGCAAATCGGGCGACGAAGGGGGTAGTGAAAAAGCCGGATACATGTGAGTCGCTCCATATGTACCCGGCTGGTTGAGTTGTTCAACAAATCGTTCTCAGATCGCCCGCCTATTCCTCCGGCAGATGGATATCTGGGCCGCCACCGTCGCCACCCGGCGGGTTTCTCGTCGGGTTTCTTGGGCGGCTCGCCACCACCGGGCGTCTCCGGCTTCTTGGGCCCTTCGGTCCTTGGGATCTTTCGGATCTACGCCCGGAACGCTTCTTTCAAATAGCTAAAGAGCGAGGCTATCGCTACTTTATCGAGCTGGACGACGACTATTTCGAGTTCTCCTATACCTACGCAGCGAATGGAGAGCTAAAGCAACGTAGCATCCGCTCCTTGGATAAGGTGTTTGACGCACTAATCGAGTTTAGGAAGAATGTGGTGCCTTAACCGTTGCAATGGCACAGCGCGGCGACTTTGTCGGAGGAAGAAAACAATATCGTACAGGGCGAGATCCTCAAAAGGAAGGCGATGAACTCTTTCATCTGCGACACCGAACAACCCTTTCGCCTTCGGAAAGATCAACGAGGACGTCAATACGTATGTCGTACTGGGCAGCCGTGGCTCGCTATTCCTTCAGGTGCCACATGTGGCGTTGAATCAGGGTTAGCACGCAGCAGTCATCAGGTGGTATGACCGACATCTATCTCGATAGTGGCACATACGTAAAGTCGTTCTACACCGTCATCGTATGCTCCCGCCTGTGCCTGCATTCGCATGATGGGCACGAAACACCGTCGCCCGCATCACAGCATCAACTGGAACGCGGCCGTCCCCAAGATCATCTCCGAACAATTCAAGAAAAACGTGAAACACCCTCGAAAGTATGGCACGCTATAACAAAGACATCGCCGAGCAGATCTGCCAACGCCTCGAGGAGGGGGAGACCGTGCAAAGCGTCTGTCGGAATGTACATATCCACAAAGACACTTTCTATGAGTGGGTTAGCATAAGGCCGACTTCGCTGACGCTGTCAACAAAGCGCGGCAAGCGGCATACGATCGTATCGGGAGGTGGCGAATCAATCCATCTACCGACTTCTGACAGGCTACGATGTGACCGAGGAGCGCACCGTATCTGTCGACACAGGAAAGCGTGACGCGGAGGGTAAAGCGATCACTCGCGTGAAAGAGCACGTGAAGATCAAGAAGCACATACCGCCCTCGGTCATCGGCCATCATTTTTCACGCTTTGCAATCGTGACCCCTGAACATTGGAAGAATCGCATGAATACGGAGGTGACCGGGAAGGACGGGCGCGAGCTCTTCGCCGGCCTTTCGGATGAGGAGTTGAACGCCCGCATTCGGACGCTGCAAAAAGAAGCTGGGGAGGGCGAGCCGCAATGACACGCGCCGACCGTGAAGCGTACTACGTGATGCTCTCCGAGAACCTGACGCGGAAAGCGCGCACGGATCTGCTGAGTTTCACCGAGGCTACGATGCCCAACTTCGACCCGGCTGAGTTCCATCGCCGCTACTACGCCCGCCTGACGGACTTCGCCCGCGGCGACATAGACCGGCTGATGGTCTTCGTGCCCCCACAACATGGGAAAAAGCGAAGGCTCCACCCGCCGGCTGCCGGCCTTTGTGCTGGGGCAGAATCCGGATACAAAGATCGCCATCGTAGTCGTACAGCGCCACGAAGGCGCGAAAGTTCAACCGGGAGATACAGCGTATCATCGATACGGAGGAATACCGCCGCATCTTCCCCGCAACAGCCTCAATGCGTCCAACGTGACCACAATCGCCGGCGCATGGCTGCGCAATGCAGACGAATGCGAGATCGTCGGACGGGCGGGCAGCTTCAAGACCATGGGCGTGGGCGGGCCGTTGACAGGTGACCCGGTCGACCTGCTGATCATGGATGACATCTACAAAGACGCGAAAGAGGCGTGGTCGCCACGGGTGCGCGAAAACATCTCTGACTGGTACGACACCGTTGCCGAGACACGTCTACACAACCGCTCCCGGCAGCTGATCGTCTTTACCCGCTGGCATGAGGATGATCTGGCCGGCAAGCTACTCCGTGAGCAGGGCGCCTATGATCCGGCGACGAATCCCCGCGGGTGGGAGGTGGTGGTTTATCCGGCTATCAAGATCGGCGCACCCACCGAGGCCGACCCCTCGTCAGGAGGGGAGGCGCTTTGGGCCGGAGCGTCACTCGCTGGAAAAAGCTGCAAACCATTCGCGCCCGCAATCCTCACGTGTTCGACCTGCGCTCTATCAGCAAGACCCGAAGCCCAGCGAGGACTGATGTACGACCGCGGCTTCCAGGAATACGGAATACCCCCCGCCGCGGAGCGCGTCACCCGCAAGGCCTACGTAGACACGGCCGACTACGGGCGGCCTCTGCCGAGGCTGGGAAGTCTGCCGGGTACCCGGTGTAGGGGCGCACCCCTGCCCAGAGAGAGAGAAAAACTTTGCAGCGATCCATTGTTGTCGTGACGAAAGGCCTACTTCACCTTTGCCGCCGAACCCAAAAAAACAACAACTAACAATCTAAAACAACAACCGTATGGACAAAGATTTAGAGATCAAGACCGTCGGGCAGAAGAAGCTCGACAACGCGATGCACGTGACCTATCACACCGAGATGCACGGCATCCTCAAATCGGCCGACCAGGCCAAGACCGGCATCCCGGCCGACATCATGACCGACTACAACGGCGGCATCACCGAGGAGACCGACCTCAACCCGCGAGGCCCAGGCCGACGCCCTGACGGCCGAGCTCGTAGAAGGCCGACACGGCCCGCGACCGCGCCGTGCAGTACCTCTTCGCCACCGTCCGCGCCGCCCGCCTCTCGCCCGACGAGGCCACCCAAAAGCCGCCGCCGCACTCATGCCCACCGTCAGCGCCTATCGTGGCATCCACGACGAGGCGGCCGACCGCGAGACGGCGCTCTCAACGGACTCTCACCGACCTGAAGAAACCGGATCTCGCCGCCCACCTCACCACGCTCGGCCTCTCCGCCCCTGCCGGCCCGACTCGAGGCCCTCAATAAGACCTTCGCCGAGCTGGCCATCAAGCGAAGCGACGGACGTGCGGCCACCCGTCTGCCGCTGGCCTCCAAAGTCCGCCCGCGGACCGACGCCGCCTACGAGCGCATCCTCTTCACCCTCCGCTCCAACTACCTCTTCGGCTCCACGCCCATCGAGAAGCCCGAGCTGGAAAAAGCTGGCCGCCCGACTCAACCAGCGCGCAGCCGAGCTGGACGCCGCCTGGAAGCAGTCCATGGCCCAGAAGAAGCGCACGCCCCGCAAGCCGTCCGACCCCTAAGCTGCCCAAGGAACCCAAACAGCCCAAGGAGCCGAAGGAACCCAAACAGCCCAAGGATCCCAAGCAGCCGGGCGGCGGTGACCCCAAGCAACCCGAGCAGCCGAAGGACCCGAAGGACCCGAAGAAGCCGGGCACTGGCCCCGGCAATCAGCTCCCCAGCCGGGCGGCGAGAAACCGAAGAAACCGGGCGGCGACGGCAATCCGGACATCCATCTGCCGGAGGAGTAGGCGTTTAGTGTTGGGGCCTGGCGGCCCTGTTTAGATGTTTAGATGTTTAGGGTGTTTAGTTGTTGAGATGTTGAGATGTTGAACTGCTTGTCAAGCCAACGAACAACAGATAAACAACTCAACAGGCCGGAGGCCCTCAACACCTAACAATGACCATGTACCCGTGTAGAGGGCGGCCTCTGCCGAGGCAGGGAAGACAGGCCGGGTACCCTGTGTAGGGGCGAATTGCATTCGCCCTCCAGACGTCCCGACAGGGACGGGCACCGGATATATTTATTCGGCCCCACGGGGACCGTCTCAATGTGGGCGAATGCACTGCCCCTACACGGGTACCGTGAAATGACCCTCGCCGCGGGCTTCAAATCGATTTTTGGCCCAAAATGAGGGTCGCCGCAGGCTCCAATTCCGTTTTTGGCGTGAAATGACCCCTCGCCGCAGGCTTAAATCCCATTTTTAGCCCAATCCGAGGGTCATTTTGGGCTCCAAATCAGTTTTTAGCCCAAAATGAGGGTCGCCGCGGGCTTAAATCCTGTTTTTGGCGTAATCCGAGGGTCATTTTGGGCTCCGAAACGGTTTTTGGTGCGCGGCGACCCTCATTTCACACCCAACAACGAACAGCTAACAACGAACAGCTAACAACTAACAAGGAACAACTAACGTCTCAACAACTAAAACACATAAACAGGGCTTTAGCCCTCAACGCATAAACAGACAAACCAACAACTAACAAGCAAACAACCAAGAGCCGGATGTGGCCCCCAGGGCCTTTCCCGGTTAAGCCCGCGCCAGCTTGACGGCGTCCCGGGAGCCCCTTTGGTGAGAGAAGACTTTTTCCGCCGGGGGCTCCTTTTTCGTTCGTGGTCACTGGCCGTTGTTGGCTGTTGACCCCTTTACGATCTTCGGTTGGCAATGCTTCATGCCGTCGATATGTTCAAAGAGTTGCGGGTCCACATTGGCCTTCATCGGATCGAGAATAAAATCGATGCCCTCCCTCCGGGCCAGCTTCGCAGCGGGGACAAAAATCCGAGTCGCCGGAGAATAAAAACGATCGTATCGACAAACTCTTTAACGCTAACGATGCAATGTCTACACCGATTTTCATGTCTATGCCCTTCTGCCTCACTTCAGGGTAGACGTCCTTATCCGAGAGCTCGGATAGACTCTTTTTCCCCCGGAGAGCAAGGCTTTCAATACGCGCGGATAGAGGCACCATTCATTGCTGGCCTTGAGGCGTACCTATCCTCAGGGCCACCTTTCTCTTTCTCTTCAGAGCTTCAATGAGATCGGTTCGAATCTATATTCCTCCGAGCGACTGAAATCGATCGACCGCTTGCTGATGGGGTTGTGCATCTTTTTCCAAGAGGCAGACAGTCATAATAGAAGATGCGATACAAGGTGTTCTGCCTACCTACGTGCATGTGTGCCATTCGGTAGAGACCATTGGGCTACCTCGTCGCCGGTCATCAGTCGATCCTTATTGTATAAGGCGTTGAAGCGCTTTACGAAGAACCCGCCGTCAATAAGCACGGCGACCTTAACGGGTGGAGGTGTATTTCTCATTCCTGTTCAAACAAAAACGCCCATGGGTCGGGCACATCCATTATCAAGCTATGCAGCCATGAGAGCTGCTTCGGATGTGCTTCGCCACGGGCATAATCATGACGCAAATGTAATGGATATCTTTTCATGTCTGCAAATAGGTCGCCTCCGGGGCTTTTCGCCCCTGTTTATGTGTTTAGTTGTTGAGATGTTTAGTTGTTGAGATGTTGAACCACTTGTCAAACCAACGAACAAACAGATAAACAAACCAACAGGCCGGAGGCCTCAACACCTCAACAGGGGGCACTTTTTCGTTTTTGGCTGTTAGCTCTTTGTACAGGTTCATCAGGTGGGCCACGATGGTCGGCTCCGTGGCATCGGCGGGGAGGCCGTAGAGGCGGAGCACGGCGGCGTCGTTGCGCGAGTGAGCGCGGCGCAGGTCGGGCGGCATGGCCGTGGCGTCGTAGAGGTCGGCCAGCGAGCTGTCGGGGTAGGCCGCGCGGGCGTCAGGATGGCCTCAGCCGTGGCTTCGATCTTCGCCCGGTCAGCGTCCGTGGCCGTGGGCCAGGGAAGTGTTGTAGACAATGTCTTTGGAGTAGCGGTACCGCATTTCGAGTCTCCCGCAGACGGCGCGCATCCACGCATTATGCACCGACGAGGTCAGGATACCGAAGTGGTACAAGCCGGCGGAGGGATGATGAGAGTCGCATCAGATGCTATATTCTTCGATTTCATAAATCCTATAGGCACATACTGTCTGCGTTCTGATGAGACTCTTGGAAGAAGCAAGAAAAGGAACATCTTCTGGTTGTGTCCTTTGGGCAAAGAGGTATGATGTATTGGCGAAATCTCGCGTAGAAGCTGCCTTTGATTTCAATCGGAACTCCCTCACAACCGACACCCTTTGGAATATAAACTTGCTCTCCCGGATCGTAGCTGGCGAGGCCTTGGTGAGCCACAGGCAGAAGCGCCGCAAGTCTTTTGAGGGCTTGTTGTTCAGGAACTCCTGTGCGCCCCAATAGGGCCGGATCCATTCGGCCAGCTGAGGCTCAGGTGGAGCGCCTGCTCACGCTCCTCTGGGGATAGAATCAAATGCCCATTGTCTCGGGGCATATTTCCAAAAATTCATTTCAGGGGACATCACAAAAAGGCTTTGACCTGCTTTCTACAAACACATCGTCCGCCTCCATCAGATGAGGCATTGAGATGCTTGACCTCAATAAAGTCTCCGTTGTTATCGTAGATCCGGGGCAGGCGGTCGCTCGGCGCCGCGCTGAATCCGATGATCACGCAATGCACATGCGCCTTTTCGGCCATCTCGCTGTCCCAGCGGAAGGTGCGGTAGGCAAAGTCGATATGAATGCCGAAGCGATCGACAAGCGGCTTCCATACGAAAGCCACCTGCTCACCTTTGTGATGGAATTAGTCGATACCAGCGCGGCGCGGATGGCGGTACCCTGCATCATCTCAGCCGCCTTATAATACCAACCGGCCACATAGTCAATCTTTCCTGCGGCCTTGTAAGGCTTCGCCTGCTTCGTCCACAAATACAGCAAGTAGGTCATTCTTTTTGCTCATCAGTCTGCAATGTCTGCCCCACGAACGGCGGGTTGCCAATGATGTAATCCGGCGAGGGGCAAACGGTGCGCCAATCGATGCGCAGCGCATTGTCCTCGGCGATATGCGCCTCGGAGCGGAGGGGAAGAAGTCGAGGTCGTGGTGGACGATGGAGGCCGTCTCGCGCTTCATGCTCGTTTCGGCTATCCACATCGCGGTGCGCGCCACCACAACGGCAAAAGTCGTTGATCTCGATCCCGTAAAAGCGATCGATCGAGACGCGGATCGGCGTGAAGGCTTTCGCCCAGGGCGGGCATGTCCTGCGTGTCGACAGCCGCGGCGCGCACCACCTCGTTCTCCAGACGGCGCAGCGAGAGGAGGTCTCGGTCAGGAAGTTGCCCGAGCCGCAGGCCGGGTCGAAGAAGGTCATAGCGGCTATGCGCTCCTGAAAGGCCAGCAGCTCCCGACGGCGACGACGCGGTTCGGCGATGGCCTTGAGGTTGTCAAACTCGTCGCGCAGCCGGTCGAGGAAGAGCGGGTCGATGACGCGGTGAATGTTCTCCACCGAGGTGTAGTGCATGCCGCCCGTGCGACGCGTTTCGGGGTTGAGGGTACTCTCAAAAACGGCGCCGAAGATGGTGGGCGAGATGCCGCTCCAGTCAAACTTCTTTTTCTCGTCCACCATCATCAACGCGTGGATGGCCTCGGGACTGAACTCAGGGCACCTCCACGGAGTCGTCCGCAAAGAGTCCGCCGTTGACGTAAGGCAGGGGTAGAATTTGCGCTCGTAACGATCGCGCTGTTCTTGCGGGGTATCGAGTACACGGAAGAAGCGGATCAGCTCGAGGCGAAAGATGTGAGGGAACTTGACGAAGGGCTCGAAGTATTGGTAGAAGAATCCTCGCTTGCCGAACAGCCCCGCATCGTCGGCATAGAGGCAGAAGACGATGCGCACGCAGAGCATATTCAGGCTGCGCAGCGTCTCAGGAGATTGAGCGTCGAAGTATTTCTCCAAAAGCAGACCGTAAACCTTATTGATCTGCTCACCGGCTTTGACAGAGAGGGTCTCTTCCTCTTTGCGGAGACTCTTCACCTCGCGGTTGACGAGGAAGTCGAGGCGGTCAAGTTCATGCTCGAGGTTGGCCAGCGTGACGACGCGCGGCGAGCGCCCTCGGGCGTCTCCATATCGTAGACGCGGATGCGGGCAAAGTCGCTGACCACGATCCATCGGGCCCGCTCTGAGTAGGGGCAGCATGGAGTTGTAGCGCGCCGCCCGACGGAAGGGGGTGAGCAGGGTGCCGTCGCTCTGGCGTTGCGGCGTGTCAAGGTCTACGCCGAGGCTCTTCTGCTCGATAAGCACGTGGGTGGACGGATGAAGGCGTCCAAAAGGAGACGTGCCCGAGCTTGATGTCGCGCTCGAAGCGGATGTAGTCCGTGGGGCGCTCGACACCGAAGACCTCGCCGAGTAGCTCGATCCAAAAGGCCTGTGTGTCGCTGCGTTCGTTGCCTTTGCCGGCCCATCGCTGGGCGAAGGCGCGGGCGGCGTCTTTGTCGTATAAAGGTTGCATAAGAAGGATAATCTCTGAATCGCGGACAAAGGTAGGGGCGAGAGAAAGAATGGGAAAGCACTCTACAACGCATATCCGTTGAGGGGCCAAAGCCCTCAACAACTCAACAACTCAACAAACAATGGAAGTACTCTTTGAAGGCACGCGCTCGATGTTAGTTATCGCCGGCGCCTGTGCCGCCTTTGTGTTTTTGGCTATGCTGATTGATCTTATCAGCGGCATACGTAAGTCTAAGCAGCTCGGAGACGTGCGTCTCGTACACACTCAGCCGCAGCACGCGCAAGTTCCTGATCTACGAGGGCAGTGTGATCATCGCCACGATGGTGGATGTGATGATCCACTACTCGCATCTCTTTGTGTTGATGAAGCTCTATCCAATCGTCGGAGTGCCCGTTATCACCTGCCTGATGAGCATTTTTCTCTGCACCATAGAGTTCCTCAGTATCCGTGAACGCGCGGAGGATAAGGTGCGACGCAACATGAAGAGGACGCTGCAGGTACTCGTCGATATGCTCGGCAAGGAGAATCTCTCGAGCTCTTGAGAGAGAAAGGCATGGATACCCTGCACGGCCACCAGACACCGCCTCGAAACCTCAACAATTCAACCCATCAACAACAATGAACACTCCAACCCAAACCACTATCCCGCCGGAGTTTACCCCCGGCTTATACCCCACAGCTATAAAGGGCAACCCGTCAAGGGCGCCTTTGGGCCCAACACCCGCCCCGCATTCATCAAAGCCAGCGACCGCGCCTATTTCGAGGCTGACAACACGCTCAGCAACGCCATGCGCCAGCTGATGATCTCGATGGACGTGCTGGATACCGGCGCGGGCATGAGACCCGTCGGCGACTTCAATTACTGCAATATCAAAGCACGCCGCGGGCAAAGCGGCCGCACGGGCTTTTGATCCTGTTGAAGGCAGCGATGACCCGTATGCAAACTATGCCAACCACGTAGACTTTGCCCGGGCCAAATTGCAGCTCATTCAGCACCCCCGCTGGGGCGTGAACCTCAAAGCGGACACTCCTCGGAGGTGATCGACAAAATCGAGGGTACGCCCATTGTTTGGGGCACCCTCTTCAGCCCCGCGCGCAGCGAGCACTCGAGACAGGCAAAGGCATCGATGATTTGAAGCTCGACTATGAGAAGGCCGTCGTGAAGCGTTACCGCGCGCTCGGCATCACCGACATCCAGAGCGCCCGCAAGAAGTATTACTGCGAAAAGATGACCGCCATCGGCCGGCAGGTAGGCCAGATGATGGCCGGCGGCGATCCGAACGTGACCTACACGCCCGACTTCGAGCGCAAAGCCCGTCCCATCCCGCCGCGGAACCCCACGCCGATCGAGCCGCCTGTGGTACCCCGATTCGCCCGACTGCACCGGGTGTCCCAGAGGTCAAAGCCTATGCCAGATTTGAAGCAGGGGCCGCTTCCCTCACCGAGGAGGCGTTCGACGCGCTGGCCTTCACCCGCCGCCCGAGGCGCGTCTGATGAATGGACAAAAGGTCACCGTGACGGCCGTCGACTTTGCCAAACGGCAGATCAGCCACCACAAAACGGGCATCCGTATTGGGTGGAGCTGAACCAGATCGCCGCCATCTCCCTAACCAATCGCAGCACGGGGCGCTCCTTCTTTACGCGTAGGGGCGCTCCGCTTCGATAGCGCTAAAAACTTGGCGGCTTCGTAGTACTTGAAGAAGTAATAGAAGGCCACCTTATGCCACTTCGTAAGCTCTTTCTTGCCGTTGGTTATCGATGAGATGTGCACTTATCAATACCTGTATGCCCGGACACGGTCTTATTCTTCAGTCCGAGCCGCTCCATTCGGCGGCTGATCCAAGCTGCGTCCACGGCATCGATATCCGCTCGATCATAGTCCGTAGCTGAAACGGTGAGCTTCCATTCGGCTGGGATTTCGCCGTCAAACATCTCCCGTACACGCTCGGATAGTTCCTTTTTGTTGAGCAAAAAGGCCATTCACGGCGTCTTTCTGTTCCGCGCGGACGATCACACGACCGTTTTTGCACGAAACCACTTCAATAACGATGTGCGCATTCTTCTTGTAAAGCGCGGCAAACGTGTTTAAGCGCGCCTTTGCTTCTTCGCTTACCGGCAGTAATTCGATCCCTTTCATTTCCTGTTCAGATGTTTTTGTGTGTGCTTGATAGAGTAGAGGGGCGGCGAGATCCACCCCCGTCTCCGGTTTTCACAGTTTGATGAGCCCTCAAGTTTGTGATGTCGAAAAATGGCGATCTGCTTGTTCTCTCGTCCAAACTGGATCGCCGCATCGAGGTTGGTAAAGATCCGGACAGAATCAAAGTAGAAAGATCCGGAATCCTCATCCAGCCACCCGCCGACCTTTTTGTCGTGCGCCATCGCATCGTTGAAGCACCTTTTTCCAGCCCCTCGTCACCGAAACAGTTTTGCGTCTCGAGGTAGGCGACTGAAATCCCGCCTGTGACCTTTTTAAGGTTGTTAGGTCAACCGTGAACCCGAGTGGGTTCTGATTTGCCATCTCCTTGATGGACTCTTTCATGACTTTCATCATTAATGCAGTTTTTAAGCGGCGTCACCCGCGTTTTTGACACAGCAAAAATAGGAAAAAGTTTGCGTAACACAAACTTTTCTACGAATAAACTTACCCCGCAATGAAACATCAGCTCCCCTTCATCGCCGCCTTGCTACTTACGGCCTGCCTACCGCTCAAACACACGCAGCCCACTCAGCAGTCGCACGTGGATTCGGTCTTCGTGCAACGGCTCGTGCCTATCCCGGTGCCGTCGGACACGTCTCTCCTCCGTGCCTTGCTGCGTTGCAATGCAGAGGGGCGCGTGGCGATGGAACGCCTATCGATCGAGACTACCCGCAACGCCCGACTGGCTTTCCTGCTGGATAGCCTCAGGGGAGCTGCAGGTCGAGACCGTTGTCCGGCATGACACCGTCTGGGCAAAGGCAGACAGCGTCTTTATCAATCGAGATGTGGTGCATGAGGTTGTGCGAGAGGTAGAGCGAAAGCCTACCCGCTGGGAGCGGTTTGTTCAAGGCTTTGGCACCGGAGCCTTTTTGGGCATGTATTGGTGCACTGGCTTTCATGGTCGTAAAGTTTGGCTTTCGCATTTATCGCCGGCGACTGCCTCTATAACCGTCCCCTATGAAGGAAGAAGACCGCCGTCGGGAAGAGGAAGAGCGCCGCCGGGAGCAACTCTTTCGCGCCATCGAGCAACTGATCTACACGGCCTATCTACAGGCGCTCTCCCTGCCTGCCGTACGCCGTGCCATCGAGCAGAAAAAGGATGATTTCTTTTTCGAGAATAACCACACGGCCAACCGTCAGGTAGAGCGCGTGCTGGGTGTGATGGCCGATCGCATCAATGGGATTCTATTAAACGGCATCCGGCGGGAGTGGGCGTTCAGTCAGGAGGTACTTGAGTCACGCGTGGAGTCGCAGCTGGATCCGTCCACACGCGACAAATACCTGCGTGACCGTCTCCGAATCGATGCCACGCAGAGCAGCCGCATACGGTCGGCCGATGCTTTTGTGCGCGAAAAGCAGCGCGATGGGCTGAATCTTTCCGGCCGCGTATGGAATCTGGCGGGGAATGCCAAAAAAGAGATTGAGGTGATCCTTCAAAACGCCATCAAAGAAGGGAAACGGGGCACGGAGATCGCAAAGGATCTGCGCCGCTTCCTCATCGAGCCGGATAAGCTGTTCCGGCGGGTGAGAAACAAAGAGACAGGCAAACTGGAACTAAGTCAGGCGGCGCGAGACTATCACCCCGGGCAGGGCGTGTATCGCTCTTCCTACAAAAACGCGCTCCGAATGGCGCGCACGGAGCTGAAGGCGGCGCAGTGTGAGGCGGCCTGGCAGTCGGCACAGTCGAATCCGCTCATTGTGGGCTGGGAGATCCGCCTGAGCAACAATCATACGACGCTGCGAGACGGTAAGCCGTGTCCCTTCCACGACATGTGCGACGAGCTGCAAGGCGTGTACCCCAAAGGCTTTCCGATTCCGCGGCTGGCATCCGCATTGCCGCTGCGAGATGTTGCCCATCATAGCCCGCCCGTCAGACAGGAAAGAACTCTATCGCCGCATCTTCAAAGGAGACGCCAAAGAGCGCGCCTCGTGGTCTCCGCGGGCGGTGGAAGAGGTGCCGCAGGTGTTCACGGACTGGGTGGAAAAGAATCGAGAGCGTGCCCGTGGTTGGCACACTCTCCGCGTTTCATTACGGATAATTCGGCCTACATCGTAGGCGAATACGGGCGCCCAAAACCGCGGCCGGTGGAGGTGCCGCCAGAACTCAAAGGCCCGAAGAAGCTCTCTCGCTTTGAAGGCAGCTTTCCAACAGTTTGCCGATGAAGTGCGGGAGAAGAAGCGAAACATCGGGAAAGTTATGTGGATAGGCGTGTTGGATAGCGAAATAGTAGCTGATATGCACGCTCGAGGGAGGTTGCTTTGAAACGCATGATATCGTTGTGCTCGATAAAACGATACTGAAGTACATCAATCACCCGAAAGAAAGTAAGGGCGCAACGGTTGCACCGGATCGATATAATGAGATCCTGAAGGCGATCAACACGCCATTACACATCTACGAAGACACCAACAGCGAAGTGCTGGTTTATGTCTATACGCATCCCTATGAGCCGGGCCGTGTGGTTAAGGTTGTCGTACATCCGAATTTTTAAGCACAAGAGATCGGTTGTCAACGCTGCAAAGTCGTGGGGCGTGGTGGAAGCTATCCAAATGGACATGAAGAATTACCGGAAAATAAAATAGGGAGCATCCTGTAGTAGGACAGCCCCCTATGTGAGGTTATCGGTGCAGGCAGGCGACGACCCTGCAATATGACGCGGCTATGCCGCATCCCCGCTACCACTTTGCGACCATCAGCACCGATATATCGGGCACAAAGATAGATCAAATGAGGCAGCCCCCCGCAGCTTTTTGAAGCGCCAGAACCAACGGGTTCTTTTTCACCCCGCATCTTATCGGAATGGCCGGGCGGCACTACAACTTGGAGCAGGCGATGAATAGTGCTGCGAAACCCGTCAATGCGCCAATAAGCGCGGCAATCGCTCCGACAATTGTCCAAATAAGAGTCCAATTGATCGGATTGTGCAGTGCAGGATTCTCAGACAAATAGAGCTTTCCATCGTCACTTAGCATGACTGCTTCAACGTCACCACCTTCTTCTTCATGGCAGAAGGCGAGACCTTTCTTTTGAAGCTCCATTGCGCCTGCATTGAAATGTGCCTGCAAGACATGCGACGGACAGCTCCTGTGCCCACTTTCGATCAATCGGAATACCGTTTTGGCGCGCTTGGAGAGTTTGATTCGATCTGACATACCTGTTGCTTGTTGATTTTTGTACAGGCAAAGATAACAGGACGCAGGGGCGGGGACTCGAGCCCCGCTATATGCAAACAGGCATTGTTGCCCGAGCCTCGACACCTTTGCGACCATCCTGCGTCGATACCGTAAGTACATCTATTCCCCGAAATACCTTTTCGATCTCTTCCTCTGAGAAGACCTCTGACTGTCGCACCTGTTCGAGTATGTCCTCGAGGTGGCTGTCGCGGAGCTCCCCTACGAGTGTGGTCTGCTTTGCGCCTTATGCTTTCATGCAGATCGTCATAAGCCCATTCCTGCAGGCTTGCACAACCTATGAATGAGGAATGACGGAGGAATGGATAATCGCTCGCTTTGATCTCATATTGCAATGCGAATAGAGCTGGCTTGTTCTCCACTGTGTAGCTGATATTTGAATTGATAAAGAAGAAGCCCACGACACGCCCCCTGTGACACGCCCATCACGACAAAAGAATTTGCTGTGGCCGATCTTCTTTCGGAATCTGTCCGCATTGGAATGAAAGATGGCTCCTCTTTTTGATTAGGGTCTCACTCAGCGCACTCGGCAGCTCCATAGATCACAGCGGAATGGTTTGCAGGCGTGCCTGCTCGTCGGCGTATTGGGCATATTCGTCCGTTTCGCCGTGCTCCTTCATGATATCGAAGAACGACATCGGCCTGTTTCGAGGCGTCTTGTCCCATGCCGATCCGTGAGAAAGAGTCGTGATCGTATTAAAGTCTTTTTCCGCCGTATTCATTCAGGGCTTTATCGAGCGCCTTTATATCGCTTCTTGAAAGCACACGCCGATCGGCGTCTACGAGCGGTGTGATCCTCTTGTCGCTCTGCGCCAAAAAGAGATCCGCAAAAACTCCATTCCCGGCGGCTTTTTCCTTCACTTTGAATAGATCATACAGCGCCGACGGCACGGGTCCAAACTCCCATAGCAACGTACCTGTCGCCCGTGATTGTGCGCCCCCAGTCGGCCAAATGATCTCGGTCGGCGAAATAAAGCACCTTGAAGATCTTATGGTATCCCCGATCGGTGAGCCTCGATGCTACGTATAAAACAGCATTGAGTGCCCTTTTCTGATTGAAACTTAGTGGCTCCATTTCTCTATCTCTATTTGTCGCTCTAATCTTATAGCAAAGGTAACATGCATTCTTTCATTTCGAAAAGCCTGATGACGGCATGTTATGCCTCATCTCTTTTTGCGTCTGATTGCAGGTCGTGACGAACACCCCCATCTACTTTTTGCCGCCGAAACAAAACAACCAACAGATTTCAACATGAATAAGATGAAGATGATTCTCGCACTACTGGCGGCGAAGTTCCCAGGCGTGCGGAAGGACGGTCTGAATATGCTGGCGCGCTTGATGGCGTTACAGACGGAGACCGAGGATGAGGCGAAGGCCGCGGTGGAGCGCCTGACCCGGGACAGGGTGGATGCTTTTGTACGAGACTTTCGCCCTGGGATGTGGATAAAGGAAGTATCCGACGGCACACGCACGTTTGAAGAGAATCTCCGGCGCAAATTTGACCTTGTAGAAAAGCAGTCCGAGCCTCGCGCCGATGAGGTGAAGCCAAAGGCTGACCCTCACCGAAGAAAAGGGAGGGAGCAGACGCTGAGACGGACCTCCAAGCGGTCGTTGCTAACGCTGTCGCCAACGCCGTGAAGCCGCTCGAGAGCAGCTGGAACGGTACGAGCGTGGGAACGTGAATCAGTCGAGGGCTTCAGGCGCTCACCGACCGATTGAACGCATGCAAGGATGAGAGCTTTTCGCACCAAAGCGCTGAAGGATTTCGGCCGCATGACGTTCGACACGGAGGAGGCTTTCAACGAATACTTGACGGACACGGAGACGGATGTGGCAGACGCCAACAAACGCATGGCAGACGCTAGTCTGGCCGGGGGCCTGCGGGCCCCGGGCAGGGCCTCTGCCGAGGCAGGAAGTTTGACCGGGGGCCTGCGGGCCCCGGCGAAGTTTGCCCTGGTACATGTAGGGGCGGCCTCTACCCAGAGGGAGAAAAAACTTTGCAGCGATCCATTGTCAGTGACGAAAGGCCTACTTCACCTTTGCCGCCGAACCAAAAAACAACAACACTAACAACCTAAAAACAACAACCGTATGGACAAAAGATTTAGAGATTAAGACCGTCGGGCAGAAGAAGCTCGACAACGCGATGCACGTGACCTATCACACCGAGATGCACGGCATCCTCAAATCGGCCGACCAAGCCAAGACCGGCATCCCGGCCGAGATCATGACCGACTACAACGGCGGCATCACCGAAGAGACCGAGCTCAATCGCGAGGCCCTAAGCCGACGCCCTCACGGCCGAGCTCGTGAAGGCTGACACGGCCCGCGACCGCGCCGTGCAGTACCTCTTCGCCACCGTTCGTGCCGCCCGACTCTCGCCCGACGAGGCCGTACAGAAAGCTGCCGCCGCACTCATGCGCCCACCGTCAGCGTCTACAGCGGCGCGCCCACCGAGGCGGCCGATCGCGAGACGGCCCTTATCTCCGGCCTCGTGGTCGACCTGAAGAAAGCGGAGCTCACGGCCCACCTCACCACGCTCCACCTCGCCGACCTGCCGGCCAGACTCGAGGCCCTCAACAAGGCGTTCGCCGACTTAGCCACCAAGCGCTCAGACGGACGCGCGGCCACCCGCCTGCCGCTGGCCTCCAAAGTCCGCCCGCGGACCGACGCGGCCTACGAGCGCATCCCTTCACCCTCCGCTCCAACTACCTCTTCGGCTCCACGCCCATCGAGAAGCCGGCCATCGAGGCCCTCGCCGCCCGACTCAACCAGCGCGCCGCCGAGCTGGACGCCGCCTGGAAGCAGTCCGCCGCCCAGAAGAAGCGCACGCCCCTGCAAGCCGTCCGACCCCAAGCTGCCCAAGGAACCCAAACAGCCCAAGGAGCCGAAGGAACCAAAAGACCCGAAGCAAACCCAAGGACCCCAAGAAGCCGGGCGGTGACCCGAAGCAGCCTGAGCAGCCGAAGGATCCGAAGAAGCCGGGCGGTGGCTCCGGCGAACAGCCCCAGCCGGGCGGCGACGGCAATCCGGACATCCATCTGCCGGAGGAATAGACGTTTATGTGTTGAGGGCCCTAACGGCCCGTTGAGGCGTGTAGGGGCGAATTGCATTCGCCCGCACAGACGTCCCGGCAGGGACGGGCAGCGGATATAGTTTATTCGGCCCCACGGGGCCGTCTAATGAGGGGCGAAATGCAGGGTTCGCCCTCACACGGACGCCGCGAAACCCGCCGAGGATTGCATCAAAAACCGATTTGGAGCCCAAAACCCGCCGAGGATTGCGCCAAAAACTGATTTGAAGCCCAAAACCCGCCGAGGATTGCGCCAAAAACCGATTTGAGCCCGAAACCCGCCGAGGATTGCGCCAAAAACTGATTTGAAGCCCTAAACCCGGCGGGAATTGCACCAAAAACTGATTTGAAGCCCCAAACCCTGCCGAGGATTGGGGCTAAAAACACGTTTTTGGTCTGCGGCGACCCTCATTTCACACCCCAACGCATAAACAGACAAACCAACAACTAACAAGCAAACAACTAAGAGCCGGATGTGGCCCCCTGGCCTTTCCCGGTTAAGCCCGCGCCAGCTTGACGGCGCCCAGGGAGCCCCCTTTTGGCGAGAGGAGACTTTTCCGCCGGGGGCTCCTTTTGTTTACTCATCCCCGCTTATTTAGAAACACATCATGGATAAAAACGATCGTAGAGAAACTGGAACAGGAGCGCTCGGAATTGAACGCGCTCATCAACCGCGGCTGGGAGTTTGAAGTGGAAGGATACCACACGGAGCTCATCCCCCGGCGAGGCCTTTGGGGCTGCCTATTGCCGCGCAGACGGCGTACGGTAAAGGCGCGGCAGAAATATCGCATCTCAGAGCCCACGCTGGGCACCCTCGACCGCCTCTCGGCCGAATGGATCGAGCTGGCTATCGATGAAGAGCGCCTGAAGGGTACAGAGGCCATCGAAGAGGCACGCACGATGGCGGCCCGGCATGCACGGCGTATGGCACGCATTGTGGCGCTGGCTGTACTCGGTTCGAACATCCTGAAGCCCACGCCTGGCAAGGGTGGCGCGGTGCACTATGAGGAAGACCGGCGCGCGCTGGACGATCTGACCAACCTCTTTTTCCACACCATCAAACCCTCCGAACTCTTCCGGCTGACCATGACGATCAACGCCATGTGCAACCTGGGGATTTTATTCACTTATTCGATTGATGTCCGCCGCCCGACGACCGTGGCTCTGCCGGGCTGGGAAGTTAGCCGGGTACCCGGGCAAACCTGGCAGGCGTCCCTGACGGCCTCTGCCGAGGCTGGGAAGCTAGCCGGGTACCCGCGTAGGGGTGCAACAGCATACGCCCCCAGACATCCCGCAAGGGATGAGTGATCATATCCGTTACCCCCATTGAATGATCATTCGGCCCCGTGGGTACCGCTATGTAGGGAGAATACAGGGTTCGCCCCTACACACACAGGTACCCGGCCTGCCTTCGCTGGGGCCTCGTAGGGCCCCCGTCAAGGGCGGTGCGGCGATGGATGCCAGCTTCTCACAGATGGCGGCGGAGATCAAGCAGCGGTTCAATAAGGTTGACAATACGATCGACCAGCACCTGTATCATATTGGGGAGCTCAAAAAGGAATACGAGGGCCATCGGACGCACCAACGTCTTTGCCTCCAAGAGCCTCGAGCGGGGCGGCCGGCTCACGGAGCGTCAGGTGGCCATTCGGGAGGAAGTCAAAGCCCGCAAGGCGCTTATCGAAAGAACTGGGCAAAGAGGCTCAGAAGCTCGCCGAGTCGGAATCCAAACTGAAGCAGCACCAAGAGCAGGTGGAGCGAAACGCCGCCGCGCATATTCGCTGCGCTCACGCATCCGTGAGCTGAAGGAAGAAATGGGCGGCCTTATCGATCGCGGCATCAATGAGCAGTCGGCGGCATACCGCGCGCTGGCTGATGAGCTGGGACGCCTGCAAGACATACAGGGCGACGTGGCGCAGCAAGGCCGCATCTTCTCGAATGACGAGGCGGGCTTTCAGGGTCTCATCGCGGGTGTCTCCGCTGGGCGGTGCGCTGTCAGCCGCCACGGGCGCGATGTCCCTCTTTGCGGGGAGAACGACCAGCTGCAACGTGTCGCGGCCAAGGTGCAGGCGGCTATGGCCATCGCCATCGGTACGCAGCAAGTGGCACAGACGCTGAACAAAGACAGCGCCTTCCAGCTCGTCACGCTGAATAAGCCTCAAGAAGTGGTGGGCGGAGATCACCGAAAAAGCAACCGCCGTAAGGAAGGCCGAGGCCGTGCCGCGCTGCAAAACACAGCTGCCCATGAGGTTGAGGCTGCAGCCACTACGGGAAACGTAGCTGCGAAAGCGGCCGATTCGGCGGCTAACACCACGCAGGCGGCCACGGCGGGGGCGAGTGCGGCTGCCAACTGGACGCTGGCGGCCTCTTTCCGAGCCGTGGGCGCCGCTATCGCCTCTCTCCCCGGCGTGGGTGGGTTATTGCTGGTTACGGCGCTCGTGGCCGTCTTCGCCCATCTCATCGAGAAATCCAGAGAGGCGCGCCGGGCGCAGGAGGAGATGGCCAGCCGCAGCCGACGGCGCCGCCAAATCTGTCTCGTCCGTCAACGGCCTGCGCCAGTCTTACCCTCGCCCTCGGTAATGACATGGAGGCCAAAAGCGCTTTATCGAGGATAATAGAGACGCCTTCCGAGAGTTAGGCGTATCCGTTACCTCGGTGCGTGATGCGGAGAATCTGCTTATCAATAACACGCAGCTTTTCGTGGCCTCCGAGATGGCAAAAGCGAAGGCTTCGGCCTATCGTGCCAAGGTGGAAGAGGACACCAAGAAGTTTATCGAGAATCAGGAGAAGATCAACTCCCTGCCGGACAAAAGAGCGCGTACTGATGGGCGGCGGTATGGGTGGCGGAATGTTCGTCACACGGGTAAACAAAGAGAAGCAGGATCTGATCAAGGAGAATCAAGAGCTGACTAAGAACATCGAGGGCTACACAAATAAGGCCGTCGGGCAGATGGCTATCTCCTCCACCCCTGTTGACCGCCGCCGGCATCCGTGGCGTCAACCAGTTCAAGGCCGGCACCGTGGGCGCCATCGAGAAGTCTATATCCGTCATTCAGGATAAACTGAAAGACATGGTGCCCGGCTCGAAGGAATGGACGGCGGCGCAGAAGGAGCTCACCCGTCTGCAAGGGCTGATCTCCCCATCCGGTAGGGGTGGAGGCGGCGGCAAAGGCCGTGGCAATGGGGGACAAAGACAAAGAGAATGCTGAGCGGGAGGCGCTGGAGGCGTTCAAGACGGACATCACCCGTGAGCTCGACCGTGCGCGCACCATCCTCGACGTCTTGAAGACCATCGAAAACCGCCGCCAGGAGCTGAAAGACGATAAGTCAGACCTCGGCAAGGAAAAGCTGAAGTTTCTCGACGATAAAACAGTACGACGCCACGAAAGAGGCACGCCGGCAGGAAGAGGCACTGCTGCAATCCCACATCTCCTACTATGATCGAAAGATCGCCCTTGACCTGAAGTATAACGACGACATCGCCCTGCTCGACCGCCGGCGTCTGGCCGCCACCACCGAGGTGGAGCGTGAACAGATCGAGCGCGCCAAACAGATCCGCACAGAGAAAATACGAAAAAGGACAAGAAGACGGGTGGCGACGATGAATATTCCCGCATGCTGAAGGATTACGGCTCTTTCGAGCAACGCAAACAGGCCATCATCGATGAGTATGACGAGCGCCGCAGACGCGCGCTGGAGCATGGCACGAAGAGCTGGCGGCCTCGCTTGATAAGCTGGCCGCCAAAGCCCTCTCGATCTGGCGAGCAAGGAGCCGACCGGCTCGGACATGTGGGCGCAGCTGTTCGGCAACCCTCGACGAAATGGCCACGTCGCAAATCGAGGTGCTGATCCAGCAGATCGAGAGCCGATCTCAGGAGCTGTCCGGCATCTTCGACCCCGTCGACCTGGCTAAGATCCGCGAAAAGCTCAACGAGGCACGCGATGTGCTGACAAAGGACAACCCCTTCAAGCAGATGGGCGAGGCGCTCCGGGAGATCTTCAATTCTGCGGGCGACGATTCGGCGGAATCGGCCGAAAAGATCAAACGCAACTGGAAGAAGCTGGGCAAAAGCAACCGAAAAGAGTTTCCAGTTTGTAAAGGACGCCGTCGACTCTTCCTCCATACTCAAAGACGCCCTCGGAGAGGTCGGCGAGACGGCCATGACGATGCTGCAATCCGTTGCTGGTGTAGCCGTAGCTGTGGCTGCCGCTGTTAATGCAGCGGAAAGTGCGAGTGTTGTACTCAATATCATAAAAATAGCACTCGCTGTTGTTCAAGCTGTTGCCAGCGTCATCGGCTCGATCATCAGTAGCAAGAATAAGAAGATCGAGCAGGAGATCAAGCGACACAACGAGGCCGTGGACAAGCTAAAGAACGCTCTACAACGGCCTGCAACACGCCATCTCGAAGGCGCTCGGCACGGATACTTACACCAAGCAGAAGGAGGCCATCGAAAAACCTGAAGCAGCAGCAACAGCACCTCAAAAAGATGTGGGAGCTGGAGGAGTCGAAGAGCCGCAAAGAAGCGCGACGACAAGAAGATCGAGGAGTATAAAGAGCAATACAAGTAGGCCGAGCGAGAGATTCAGGACACACTGACAACATGAAGGAAGACCTGCTTCAGACCGACGCCAAGAGCTTTGCTGATGAGCTGGGCGACGCCCTCGTGGAGGCCTTTGGGAAGGGAGAAAGCTCGGCCAAGGCTTTCGAGAAGACGGTCGACAGCATGATGCAAAACATGGTCAAGAATATGCTCAAGAAGCGCTACCTGAGAAGCAAGTCAGCGGTGTGCTGGATGGGCTGGCTTCCTTCATGGACAAAGGAGGCACGCCGACAGATGAGATGATCGAAGCGACCAAAGCGCAGCTGGAGGGTATCGCTGAGAACTATTCGGAAAAAGCTGAAAACGTTCGATAAGCTCTTCAAGGTAGCCCCCGATGACAACAAGACCCTCACGGGCGCCGTGAAGGGCGTCACGGAGCAGACGGCGTCGGTCGTGGCGGGTCAGCTCAACGCCATGCGGATGGTGCAGAAGGAGACAGCCGCGCAAATGACGACGGTACTTCTTTCACCCTCCGGCATCGATCGCCACACGGCGGAGACGGCCGAAAAACACGCGCTACCTGAAGGCCATCCACGACCGCCTGATGCGGCAGTCTGCCTCCGATCCTCCGGGCGCAGGGTCGGGCGTAAGGGCCTGGCGGCCCGTTTAGGCGTTTAGGGTGTTGAAATGTTGAACTGCTTTGTCAAGCCAACGAACAACAGATGAACAACTCAACAGGCCGAAGGCCCTCAACACCTCAACGGGGCTTTTAGCCCCCAGTCCCTCACAAAGCAACGACTTTGAGGAAGCGCAGCCCCGCCTTTGTCCACGCCATGGTCTGGAACGGCGTGTCGCGCTCCGGCCGATCATCACGGTGACGGTCTCCGTGTATCCGTGGCCTTCATGCGGGGAGCAGCGCCCAGTCGGTATAGCGGCGGTGATCACGCGCAGCTCACGCAGGCGGCTGGTCAGGGCGCACGAATCAGCGAACCCCAACCGCCGGGCAGCCATGCCGTTCGTAGAGTCCGGCGGCCTCCAGCTCGGACTCCTTTCGGGCACGGGCACGGGCGGCCTCACATTCGCGTTTCTCACGGCGGCGTCGCTCGTTCTGACAGCTCGAGGTTGCGCAGGGCGATGCGCCGCTGTTCGGCCTCTCGCACCTGCCATTCGGGGTGCGCTTTTCCGCTCTCGTCTCGGTTTTGGCGGCGGGTGCGCTCGGCTTCCCGTTCGGCCTTTTCGCGGGCTATGCGGGCGGCGCGTGTCCGGCGCGCGACTGCGCCAGGACGCGTCTGTAGGCCTTCTCCTCGAGGCGATCTTGGCGCGTGCCTTTTGGCCCGGCGTTCCTTCATGTCGTGCGGCGAGAGCGTCTCGGGGCGCCATTCCGGATGATCGGCGTAGAGGCGCACCCAGAGCCGGCTATGGGTGCGGGCGGAAAGGAAACGCATATCGGCGTCGGTGAGCACGCTGACCGTCATCGGACGGCCGTTGCGCCGGCCTTCGTTTGGCGTTGCTCGAGGGCTGCCCGCCGGCGGCTATTCGGCGCGCTTCGAAGCGGGTATCGATGCTCGACCTCGGTATGGGTGGAGGCCGGTCTGTTGGGCTATTTCGTAGGAGGTAATGGTCATTAGGGGTGATTGAGGTGTTGGGGCCCAGCGCCTCTGTTGATTTGTTGGGGCTGCGCCCGTTGAGGGTGTTGAGGCCTCCGGCCTGTTGAGTTGTTTATCTGTTGTTCGTTGACTGACAAGCAGTTCAACATCTCAACAACCAAACGTCTAAACGCCTCAACAAGGGCTTTAGCCCTCAACTCTATATCCGGATGGGCAGCCCGGCGTAGACCCAAGCCAGGAGGGCAGCGTCACGCATGTCCTGCGAGGTGCGCGCGGTGCAGCCCGTGAACTGGGCCAGCTCGGTGGCGGTGATCTTGCCGTCCGGGCCCCGCCAGCACTTCTGCAAGGGCGCTGCTCGACGGTCTCGATGCCCATGTGGCGCGCCATCTCGACAATCTTACGGCCCACCTCGTGGTTGCGTCCAGCCGCACGTCCGATGGCGGCGGCCTTGCGATGGCTATCGCGGGCGTGGGTGTGCCAGTTGGAGCGGTTAGCCATCCGGCCTCGACGACGACGGTGAGGACTCCCTCGAGGGCGTCCGTGGCCTGCTTTGTGGCGTGTAGGGTCGTCGATCAGTTCGGGGAACGTCTTTGCCTCGCAATGCAGCTCCCGGGAGGAGGTGTAGGAAGGCCACGCCCGACCGATCCACGTCAGGGGTCGATGGCGATGATGTGGCGGGGGCCTGCGGGTCCCAGCGGCCTCTGCCGAGGCAGGGAAGTTTGCCGGAGGTGGTCTCTGCGGGGCAGGGAAGTTTGGCCGGGTACCCGGCAGGGGGTTATTCATCATCGTTTTGTTGTTTGTTTCACTCCGTGTGCGCGTTTAGAAGGGCAGATCATCATCCCTCCGATGGGGGTGCCTGCGGGCACCTGCGAAGTTTGACCCGCTACGTGCTGGGTTGCGGTGGGCTGTGCGGCCGGTTGTGCGGGTGCTGCCGCAGAGGTAGACCTCGCGGGCGTTGACGTTGATGTCTACACGCGTCTGTCCAGTGCGGTCGGTGTAGAGATTGTTTCGCATCGTGCCGCGGACGAAGACCTTTGCGCCTCGCTTGAGGTACTGGAAGGTCGAACCGCCCTCGCCGTACCAATAGATGGACAGCCACGTGGTGCGTTGCGTGGGAGGCTCGCCGGGCTTCTGTGCGCGCACGTTTTCGGTGTGCGCCACGCTGAAGCAGACGTACTTGCCTGAAAAATTCTTTTCACTTCGGCATCCTTTCCGAGGTTGCCAATTACTTCGATTTGTAGCATAGTTGGGGTTGTTGTTTGGGGTTAAAAATCTTTGTTTTCTGGGGCGGGTTAGGATGTCGGGAGGCGAAACGAGGGTCGCCCGGGACCCAAATCCTGTTTTTGGCGCGAAATGACCCTCGCCGCAGGCTTAAATTCCATTTTTGACCCAATCCGAGGGTCATTTTTGGGCTCCAAATCAGTTTTAGCCCAAAATGAGGGTCGCCGCGGGCTTCAATTCCGTTTTTGGCCCCAATCTGAGGCTCATTTGGGACTCCAAATCAGCTAGTGCAATCCGAGGCTTATTTTGGGCTTCCGACTTCTTTTTGGTGTGAAACCCGGCTTCCCGGAGGTGCCTTCACCTCTTGCAGGTGGCGATGTTGATGCGGGTGAACAACCCACTCGGAGTAGGTCAGGCTGCCTTCGTATCCGCGGGCGTATAGCTCGCATCAGCTGGCGGGGCGTGAAGGCCTTCAGATCCGGATTGAGGGGCACGTCGGGGCGCATTTGCACGATCCCGAGGCTGCTCAGCCGCGGCGGCCTCCAGTTCGTCTTCGAAGGTTTGGCGAGCGGCTTCCAGCCGACGTTTGCCGTCGCGGAGGCGGCGCTCCTTGTCGCGTCGGAGGCGGTAATAGACCTTACAGCACGCCTTGCAGGTGCCCTGTAGGTTGTCCGCATTGTTGGTGTTTCGGTAGAATTCACTCACGGGCTTCACGGCGCCGCAATGCGAGCAGCGCTTCGTGATCTCTTTTGGTGTTTGTCTCCATTGTGGTTGTCGTTGTTTGATTCATCTGTGTGTGCGTTTACATGCCCGTATGTCCAAAGCCACCGCCCCCTACACAGGTACCCGGTAAACTTCCCTGCCTCGGCAGAGGCCCATTCGACGCGTTCCGTGACACGTCACGACGAGCTGCGCGATACGGCCGCCATCGTAGACCGTGAAGGGCGTGTCGGAGAGGTTGGCGAGGATGACGCAGATCTCTCCGCAGTAGTCGGCATCGATCGTGCCGGACGTGTTCAGGACGGTGATGCCGTGCCTGATGGCCAGCCCGCTGCGTGGGCGGACTTGCGCCTCACAGCCGGCTGGTAGCTCGATACGGAGTCCGGTGGGATCAGTGCCCGCTGCATGGGTGCGAGCGTTACGGGAGCCTCGAGCGAGGCAGGGAAGTTTGCTAGGTACCAGGTTGAAACTTCGCCGGGGCCCGCAGGCCCCGGCCGCTGATGTAGATTCTCATTTCGGGGTAGTGGTGTTATGCGGTTTGGGCTTCGGCCGGACGACTGATAGCGTCGGCGGCTTTCAGTTGGCAGTATTCGGCGTAGGTGATGGCGCGGGCGTTGGAGGCCTCACGAGCGGCGTCACGCTTTTGCTGCTCGACGCGCTGCAGGTGCTGGGCGCGGTAAGCCATAAACTCGCCGATGGCGCAGGTGACGACGGAGCCCCTGCAAGCGGTTGCCGTACATGTGGCCGTAACGGCCGGCTTTCATGCGGCGGAAAAAGAGCGTGATCTCCCCGGCGTTCAGGTGCCCATACTCGGACGCGATCACATCGGCCACGCTGTAGAGCTGTTCGGAGGTGTATTCGGTTACGCCTTCCACGTTGCAGTAATCTTTGAGGCAGGTAGAGCAACATGCGGGCGTATCCACGTCGTAAGTCCGACCGATACGGGCGAGCGAGGGGTATTCATCGGCGTGTGTCCGATCGAAGATTCGATCCACGTCTTCGGGCGCCTCTCCGATCCGGGCGACACCCTCGGATACCCTCTCGAGGCCTAAAGTGCTCCAGCAGCGCCTTCGCGTCGTGCCATCTCTCGAGCATTGATCTCTGCCATTTTGCGGGCGAAGAAGTCGGCGCACTCCTCGTTATTCCTGTCTCTACGCTGTTCTGCCAGCGTCTTAGTAAATCCTTGTCCATTGAAGTTTGGTGTTTGTGGGTTGAATCATGTGCGGTTGAGGCGTTGGCGTTTCGTTTCTGCCATGTTACGAGGGCAGCCCGCCAGCTTTTCATGGGGTTCTTGCCCACCTTCCAGCCGTTCGACTCGTAGAAGGCAATGAATGATTCCGCGTCCACGCTGTAGCCTTTCTCCGCGATGTAGGTCTGCACTTCTTCCAGTGTAGGGCGCTTCATCGGTGTGCGGGCTGGCGAAGTGGGCCGGGCGTCTGCTGGTGTCGTCACCTCTTCGGCCTCCACGGTTTCAATCTCTCCACGGCTTCGGCTTTGCAGGTTTCCGGGCGAGCTTGCAAGGTTTCGGAAGAAGCATGCAAGGTTTCCGTCGACATCCCATTAGGATCCGCCCTGCCGGGAGCATCCGCTTCGACGCTTTCGGCCTCTACGGGCGTAAGCCACGCTTCGAGATCGCTATCCGCATCCCCTTCCCCGATTCGTTTTTGCGCGCACGCGCATAAAACACACGGTTTCTGCTTTTGCTTTCTTTTCTTTATAGGGGTTATAGGGGAAAAGGTTTCTTTTTCTCTTCCTTTTCCTCTTTAGTTTTTTGCATCGGGGGTGGGTTTGGATAACATCGTTATGCTTTTTCGGATAACATCGTTATCGGCTCAGACTTGTTCCAGCGGGCTTTCATACCCTTCCTTCCGGCCTCCGCATACCGCTCATAGGATTCGTCTACCTCGTTTGCGTACTTAATGAGTCGCTCAGAGTAGAACTTCTTGCCACCGTCGGTGGGGGTGAAGAGGCCAAAATCTTCGACGATAGATTTGATCCGGCGCGCACTCACACGCAGGTCGAAGGCCAGCGCCTTATAGTCTTTTTCTCGAGCACGCAGCCCGGGGCTGCTTGCAGCATCTCTATGAGCATGAAGTAGACGCCGTATCCCTCGGCGCCGTATCGGATGCGCAGGGCGATGAGCTTTTTCATCGTTGCGGGCGTCGCAGTCGTGATTGAAGTAAGTTTTCTGCACATGGCTATGGGGTATATATGATTGTACGCGTGCGCGCGTTCCTTTTTATTTATCTGTGTTATGTGGGTTGCATGCCAGAGAGTCGCATATCCTCTCTTGGCCTTTACTGATGAGCGTGCGGCACCAATCGAGGCGGTGCACACCGCAACGGTTCACACGCTCGGCGAAGTCCACCAAATAGCGCCCCTCGGCGCAGAGGCTGTCCACGATGGCGTTTATTGCTTTCGCGGTGGCTCCGCCTTGCTTTGGCTGTCTTTCGGAGGGCGTCGAACGTGTCCTCCTTCATGCGCGTGTTCAGGTGATGCTTAGCGTCTGCCAGCAAACGGCCGGCACGTGCTACATAGACGGCCACTTGGTTGCCGTATTCGGTGATCTCTGCCGCATCGTCGGTGGTGGTGATGTTCAGGTAGGCGTCCATCTCTTCGAGCTCTCGGAGCATGTCTTCTGGAGGTGATGTGGAGTTCCATTGGTGCGTTGAGGCCTTGCGGCCTGTTGAATCGTTGGGGGTATGGTAGGGGCGAACACTGCATCCGCCCCTCACGAGGTGCATAATCCTTGATAATCCTTCCCTAATCCTTCATAGATTGTGAAGAATGGGGTGCGTCAGCGACTGTTTCCATTTTGGAAAGTGTCGTTCGTGGCAAAAAGATCAGCGCGTGCTCAGCCCTCAAGAAAGGCAGCGCGGAGTGTGGCGCAATGGTGCTCTTTTTGGGGCGTACGGCATGCAGTAAGATTCGTTGCAAAACTCTACATCGAAATCACCACTATCGATTCTCTTGCTTACGTATCTGAATAAATGGTAGAAAATCCTCGAGGAATACAGTGCAGCGTTGCAGCATGGGAGACGTCAAGCCAGATTTTTATTGAGTCACACAGGGCATTCAGCTGCCCCATATCCACGCCTTCTACACGTAACCAAAAATCCAGTGTTTGCAATGTCTATGTCTTCGCCATTGCGTCCAGCCACGTATTCAGTAAGCAACCGCCAAGGCGCAGTCGCCTTTCGTGGCTGTGGCTCTTTATGTACTCGCGCGTGCGCGGTCGTATGCGACGCGGCTCATACGGCGGCCTCCTTTTTAGTCGGTTCTCGATCATTTCAAGGATCTCTCTCTGCATTTCGTTGTCTGCGCGCTTAACGCACTTTCTTCAACTGTCATGCGCAACAAGCCTTTTATTGTGCGGGGCTAAAAGAGCCTGAACAATTACAGAAGCCAGTTCGCTGTAATTCTCGAAATTGTCCCAACAGCTCCATGTATAATTGAAGTCCCCACCTTTTGATGGCGTATCCTCGCAGCCAGCAACAAAAAGAAACAGGCCGGCTTTTTTCATCTCTTTGCACGCGTCGCTCTACATACTTCTCTCACTTTGTCCGCCTCTGTGAAGAATTTCAGGCTATCTGTATCAAACACCCAAACGCCATCTCTTACGCCCTCCTTCTTTTTGGCCTCGATCGCTTCAATGATCGGAGACAATACGATGCTGATTATCTCCACGTCTGCCGTATTAAATGTCATCTCGCGTTGCAAGCGCATATAAGCGAGGTCAAATGTTTGCTCCTCGATCATATAGCGAAAAGCTCTGCTTCTTTTTCCATTCCATAATCATTCATCGCAATGAATACAACCTTTGCAATAAAGATCGGATAATCAAAAGGGCGAATCCCGTAAACCCTACCCTGAGTAAACGCCTCTTTATCTGCATTTTTGTAACGTCCTCTAGTGAGAAATCGAAGCCTTTCAAATGCTCCTGAATGATCGTAGCTGCGTCCGTTACAGAAACGGCTTCAACCGCATACTGCTCTTTACGTTTTCTTTTCTCTTCGTTTTCGTCGATCTTTACGGCGAAAAACGACTTTGCATTTATACCATGCCATGATTCATGCCCTTCCTTTATGCTTTGCGTTCCTTATTCATGCGTGTCTGTTTGGCTTCCAGCTTACGGAAGTCCACGGTTTTCACCTTGGCCACGATGCGGTGGCCGGTCCGGTCGAGTAAGCCCACGGGCGTTTTGGAGTACTAAGTCCCTCGGCGGAGTAGTCGGGTCAGCGGCGATCATCGATGTAAAGCCGCGGCGGACGAACTCGATGGCCTCCGGGATCGTCATGTAGCCCATGAAGGGACGACCTTTATACTCAGTGCGTCGGCGATGCTCTTCCACTTTATCGCGCAGCAACCACCAATCGCCCACGCGAACGTCGAAGAGGATGAAGTCGGCGCCGCCACGGACGTAGCGTCCGCCGCTTTTGGATCTTTTTCCCGTACCCTTCACCGTAAAGCACGATGGTGTCTTTCAAGGGCGCACGGCGGGGTTGAATGCTCTGTCATCTTGTCGACGGGGAAGAGCTCTTCGAGTCGATTAAGCAAGTGTCCGGGGATTTGCGCGGCGTCTGTGCGACCGCGGAACTCTACGCTCACGGGTGCGCCTTCTGTGGCGGGTGGGGGATGATGATGCGGATGTTGGTGCCGTCTACTTTCTCGGTGGCCTCCCATTTCGTGTTGGCTAAATACTCAAACATGGGATCTGCCCACGCATCGGGCATGATCTACATTGTTGCTGTCACGATTGAATAGCGTATTGATCTTCTGATACTCTGTCTTTGTTTCCATAATGATGTGTGATGTTTTTTGTGTTGTGATTATGAGTTCGATCGTTTGCCCGCGGTCGGCGATGATGACCTCGCGGCCGGTGGCGCGGGCGATAGTATTCTTGAATTGGGCCGCGTCGGAGTTGCGGTCGGAGAGGTAGATGAGGATGATGCGGCGTGTCTCGGTGAGGTCGTTTGCCCTGAGTGTCTCCCGACAGGGTGTCGAGGCTCATGTGGCTTTCGACGACGCGGTCGCGCTGCGCTTTGCCGATGACGCCGGCAGAGAGGTTGCTCTCGAGAATTTCCTCACTGTAGTTGCATTCGATGAGCCACGTGTTAATGTGATCGAATAAGAAGGGGATGAAACGCGTGTCGGTGGCAAAGAGCAGGGAACCCATGTCGAGGTGCTTCCTCACTGTAGTTGCATTCGATGAGCCACGTGTTGATGTGATCGAATAAGAAGGGATGAAACGCGTGTCGGTGGCAAAGAGCAGGGAACCCATGTCGGGGTGCTTTGATGTAGAAGCCCAGCGGCTCGGCGGTATCATGGCGCACGACAAAGGGGAGCACGTTGAAGCCGCCCAGCTTGAATCTTTCGCCGTATTGTATGGTGTGCCTAAAAAGTGAGCCCCGCACCTCGTCGGGCAGGTGCCAAAATGTGCCCTCGAGGCGTAGGAGCGGCAGGGCGGCCTTGATGTACTTCAGGGCGTGCCGGGCGTGGTCGCCGTGCTCATGGGTGAGGAGTACGCCGGCCACACGCCGGAGGTCGAACCCCACGGCGCGCTGGAGGTCGGCGAGCGGGCACCCGCATTCGATGGCGAGTGCCTCGCGACCGTTATCCAACACGTAGCCGTTGGCGGCGGATGAACTTCCTAATACGATGAGTCGCATGGCGGTGAATCAAAGCGGCACTGCCGCGGCGGCGGGTACCGGCGAAGTTGGGCCAGTGGCGGGTGGTACGTTATCGATGCTGAGCGGGGTGCGGTTGGCCTCGGCGGCCTTCTCGCGCTCGAGGCGCTGGGTGACGTCTTCGTAGGTGGCGTCTTCGGGATGCCACGCTCTTCGGCGGTGTACATGGCGCCGAGCTGCGTGGGGAAGGCTTCGCGCAGGGCTTGCACGACGGCCGTCTTGCGGATCATGGTGGCGCGCATGGCATTCCAGGTGGACTGCTTGCGGTCGTACTCGGTGAGCGATACGCGCGCCGTGGAGGGTACTTGCGATCCGTCCTGTAGACGCGCGCCCAGCCGCCGAGCAGCTGATCCTCGGGGAGGAGCAGTGCGCCCTCTTCCTCGACGATGTCGCTGCCGCGCTTGACGATCAGGCCGGCCTGCAGCCCGTCGAACTCAGGGGTAGCTCTCGGCGCGCTTCAGCAGCGCTTCTTTCGAGACAATCATCTGGGCCGGCTTGTCGCCGTACTTGACGAGGTAGGCCTCATTCAGGAAGGGGTTCAGGCGGTTGTATTTGCAGATGGCGATGAATTGTACAATGTCTGCCCGGGGGACGTTGCTGCGCGGGTGAGGAAGTCGGTGACGATCTTCTCGCTCAGGGCGATCTCTTCGCCGTTCACGGTATAGCGGGTGATGCCTCGCTCTTCTGTCGTTGCTGTGCCCTGCGGCTGCATGGCCGGGGCGGCGGGGTGGTTTCCATTTTTGTTTGTGTGTTGGGGAGCCCTAACAGCCGGTTTATTCGTTGAGATGTTTATGTGTTGAGGTGTGAAATGAGGGTCGCCCGAGACCCTAAATCCTGTTTTTGGCGTGAAATGAGGGTCGCCCGAGACCCTAAATCCTGTTTTTTGGTGCGAAATGACCCTCGCCGCAGGCTCCAAATCGATTTTTAGCCCAAAAATGAGGGTCGCCGCGGACCCAAATCCTGTTTTTGGTGCGAAATGACCCTCGCCGCGGGCTTAAATTCCGTTTTTGGCCCAATCCGAGGCTCGTTTTGGGCTTCAAATCAGTTTTTGGCCCAATCCGAGGCTCATTTTTGGGCTCCAAATCGATTTTTGATGCAATCCTCGAGCGGGTTTCGGGCTCCAAATCGGTTTTTGGCGCAATCCTCGGCGGGTTTTGGGCTTCAAATCGATTTTTGGTGTGAAACCCGGCGGGTACCGTGAAATGTCTGGCGCCCGTCCCTGTCGGGACGTCTGGAGGGCGAATGCAGGGTTCGCCCCTACACGGGTACATGGTCATTGTTAGGTGTTGAGGCCTCCGGCCTGTTGAGTTGTTTATCTGTTGTTCGTTGGCTTGACAAGCAGTTCAACATCTCAACGACTAAACACATAAACAACTAAACGCCTAAAACAGGCGTCCGAAGACGCCCCTACCCGCATCGGCCGGACGCCTTGCGCCACCTTGAGCAGGATGGCCTGATGATCCATCCGGGGAAGTGGGTCACGCGCTCGGCGCCGTCCACAAACACGGGGGCCGATACGCCGGCATGCTGTTGCAAGACGCGGATGATCTCCAGCCCCGCCCAGACCTGCGCGGCCGTGTTGGCCACCGGGTAGGGTACGCCGTCGTCGCCCACGAGCGGCACACAGGTGTCCACCTCGCCTCCCTCGTTGGTGTACTCAAAGAGGCGGAAGCGAACCGTGCGGAAGAGGCTGTTTACCCGCTGCTCCATGGCCTCGATGCGGGCGCGGGTGTAGCGGCGCATGGTGTCTTCGTCGCGATCGACGTCGGAGAGTTGCTGAGCCAGTGTGCGCGCCTCTTCGTCCAAGCGCCGGATCCGGCGCGGAGGCTGTCGGCGGTGTCGCAATCAGAGAGCCCGCGGCGGATCGTGTCGCGCTCACGGTTGAGGGTCGCCAGTCGGGCGGTGATGGCCTCGCCACCATTCGGCTCGGACGCCGGCAGGGTCTGCGGGCATCAGCCTCCATCGCGGCCAGCTCTTCGGCCATAGCGCGGTAGGCCTCATCCGCCATCGGATCCACCGCGGCTGGCTCCACGCGGTCGGGCATCCGGCGAGCTCCCTCCCGGAGGATCTCAGCACTTGCTTCGGCGTCGAAGGCATCGGCGGCAGCTCTGTCCAGCCGCGCCTCGGCAGTCTTCATCTCCTCTTCCAGCCGGGTGATCTCCGCCTTCGTCCGGTGGCCGTCGGTCTGGATCTGGCTGAGGCGCTCGTTTTTTCGACTCCTCGAACCGCCGGCGATTGTCTCGCTGCATCTCCTCGGGCAGCGGCTGAAGGCAGTGCGGGCACACACCGTCGCCCGTGTAGGCCGGGCGCTCTCGGCGTACCACGTGGCGCGCAGCCGCTCGCAGGCCTCTTCCTTTTTGGTTGATCCGTAGGGCCAGCTCGTCCACCTCCCCTTTGGCGTCTTTGAGTCTACGCGTCGCCCTCGGCATCTGCTGCCTTGAGGTCTCGGAGACGCGCCTCGACTTGTCGGCGCCCCTCATTCTTCTTTTCAGCCTCCTCGATGGCGGCCCGCTTCAGCTCGGCCGTGCGGCGGGCCATGCGGGTCTTGAGCGCCTCGACCTCCTCCACCCGGCGACGGGCCTCGGCGCCCCCGCGCACGCTCCCGGGCGGCAAAGTCGGCCGCCTCCCCGGTTCAAGTCGGCCAGTCGGGCGTCCACGTCGGCCAGCCGGCGCTCCCAGACGTCGCGGGCGTCGGTGGTGGGGATCATGAGCCGCGTCTGATCCGACCGCGCGGGGATCTCCTCGAGCGCTTTCCTGAGCTTCCGCTTGCGGGCAGCCAGCTCCCGCTTGTAATCTTCGAGCGACTTATCCGAGAGGCGTGCCAGCAGATCGCCGAGACCGTCTACGCTGGCCTTTACGGCCTCCTCGTCCACGCCGCCGGCCAGCTCAAAGAGCTTCTCGCGCTGTTTCTCCCACTTCAGGCGGGGAAGCAGCCGGCGTCGGTGAGCAAACGGAAGACATCCGCGGGCGCCAGATGTTCCGCCACCCAGGCGTCGAACTCGCTCATCTTTTTGGGCACATCGTTGATCGTGTACTCCGTCTCGTTGCCTTTTGAATACGGGCTCCGTAGCGCCGCGTGGTTTGCTCCATACCTCTCGGAGGGAGCGTCGTAGGGTGTTCTGTTGGCCGTCCACGTCGATGCGGCATTCCACCGTGGCGTCCGTGCGTCGGAGTGTCTCGCCGGCCTCGATGCGTTTGATCTCGCAGTCCTTCCGCTCTTCCGCGTCCTTGCCGAAAAAAGCAGCCAGAGGAAGGCGTCCATCAGGGTGGACTTGCCCGTGCCATTATCGCCGCTGACGATGTTCGTCCCCGCCGCGAAGCTGACCGGACGTCCCGCGCACCGCGGAAGTTCCGAAGGTGCAGCTCCTCAATCGTTATCCTTTTCATTGTTGTGTTCGTGCTTAGTGTGTGTGATTACTGTTGTGTGTTGTGTTACGCCGCCGAAGCTGCCGCGGAGGCTGAGCGCCGGGCGGTCGTTGTTGTCGTGCTTGCTGTCGTTCGATGGAGATTCCGGTTCGCCGTCGCCGTCGGAGAGTTCCGGCAGATCGATCCGGCGTACCATCCGCACGGCGTTCATGAAGTTCAGCGCCACGGCGATCCAGACCCATACGGGCGCCTCTTCCAAGATGCCTATCGCGGTGAGCGAAAGGGCGAAGTAGATGGCCACCCAGCGGTCGCGCCACGTGAGGCGTGTCCAGCCCGTGGACTCCAGGAAGAGGTAGCGCGCCTGTTCGAGTATAGCCTTCATGACCGCACCCTCCTTCCTCGCCCCAGCGTCAGCAGGTCTGCGTTGGGACCTACCGGCAGCGCCTCGTTGAACTGGAACTCTCGCTCCATGACGCGGTCCAGATCGCCCCGCCGGTAGGTGATGCCGCGACCATCGCGGCGTACGCCGTAGCGCACCACGCCTGCCTGTCGCATCCGTTTGAGCGTCTCCACCGAGACGCCTGTGCAGATCGCCGCCTCGCGCTCGCTGTACCACTCTTTGGTCACGGCCGCCGCCTGTCGGCGCTCCGCTCGCCCGTTGATTTTTCGTTGTTGTTGCCATGTCTGTGTCCTCCTTTCTTACGCCTTTGCGGCCTTCCTCTCGGCTGCAGCCCGACGGCTCTCTACGCGCCGGCGGATGTTATACATCGTTTGCGGCGTCCTGAACTCGAAGGCCTTCATTGCGTCATACGTGGCGCGGGTGACGTTTGCCCCTTCAACCAGCTTCTTTTGAAGTAGGTGTAGACGCGCTCGTCTTTCTCTGCTTGTGTCAAATACTTTTCTCTGTACTCCATATCGTTTCGTGTGTTTACGCTTTGTCAAATCGCTTTTCTGATCAGTTCCGTGATGAGGCGCACCTCCTCGAGGCGATCGGGGTTGTTCTCATAGTGCTGTTTGGGCCCATCGGATGAAGTTCGGCAGGGTGTACCAGCTGCCGCCGAGGATTATGGACGGCATGTCGTTCGTATCCCGATAGGCGGTCAGGGGCCTCCTTCGTGGAAGCCTTGGAAGGCGATGTAGTCATCCGAACTCTCGACCACCCCACTGTAAATCTTCGCTGCACTGTGCACCACCGTCCCATAGCCAGGAATGCGAGAATCTCCTGCCACTTGCGACGTGTCCATGAGTGTGCACTTGTCAAAGACTTGGGCGTTATCGCAGGCCAGCGATCTTTCCAATAGGTAAGCGGATCCCCAGACTTTGGCATTATCGGCCACCCATGCGTCGCCTCTCAGGTTGCGCTCGCTCTTTCACGAAGCCGCCTTTCTGGCCGACCTTCGCCCAGTAGCTGTCTCTCGTTGCCTCGATGCGGTGCAGGTTGCGCCCTTGCCACTGGATCGTCTCTTCCGTCAGCTTGAAATGCTTTTTCCATCTTTCTGTTTCTATTTGTGTGTTGCTGTTCTTTACTTATTTATTTCTCTACTTTTGTATCAAATCATGGCGCAAAGATATAGATAGTGGAAGTATTATGTAAGTATTTTTGCGAAAACATTTTGTGCAAAAGTGATTGCAATTTGCTTGCACTTTTGATATGGAAGGGTTTAGTGAAAGGTTGAGACACCTGATAGATAAGGCTGGCATAACACCTTACGAAGTCTCGATGAAAAACAGGGATCTCGCAGTCCACATTGAGTCGACTGCTAAACAAGGCTGACGTCAAAGCCAAACATTAAAAACGTAGAGATACTTTGCGAATTACTTCTGCGTGAATAAGGTTTGGCTGCTCACTGGCGAGGGCGAGATGCTGCGCAACAGCGATCCAGCGCCCGGTGGCGAAAGCCCCATGCAGCGGCGCATTCGTGACGTGATGCAGGATCACGGCCTCACGGCAGATGATTTTGCCGAAAAGATCCGCGTGAAGCCCGCCACCTTTGCCGCTGAAATGGCTCCCTGGGGCACCTCTTCGGACGCAACGCTGTTCGGCATCTCTCGAGCCTTTGGCATCTCCCGTGCATGGATCATGTCTGGCGAGGGAGAGATGACTGACGCGCGGTGGGGAATAGACGAGAGCGTCTCTCTCATTGATACATCTTTGATGAGACCCCACCCAAAGGCCGCAACCCTGATCCCCTTCTTTGATAGTGTCCAGACGATGGGCGGTCGCCTCAATGGCGACGCCGATGTGGACACCTACTACGGGAGCACGGCTGAGTATATCGACGCCGGCGATTGGTTTCGCGGCGCCACGTCCGCCATACGCCACTACGAAGACAGTATGGACGAATATCCATCCGGCTGCATACTTATCTTGAGGGAGATCTTCGATCCAGCCTACATCATTCCAGGCGTGACTACGTAATTGAAACAGACGAGTACCGCGTCACGAAACGCCTGCGCCGTGGACGAACCCCGATGTACTCATAGCCGAAAGTACCAACACGGAAAGAAAGTATGAAGACGGCAGCCTTATGCACCCGCCGTTTAGCATTCCCGTGGCTTTCAATTCGTCACATCTCCCTCGTGCTGGGCTACGTGGCTATGACCATTGGCAACACGGTCGTATTCAGCAACCGGCGGTAAGGCACAACGAGACAAAACGAACACATAGAACTATTTATATAAGTAAGAAGATGAAGAAGTATTTACTATTGGCATGCGTGGCGATAGCCATGCTCGCAGTTGGTTGCTCGAAGACAACCCGAACAATCCTGACACTCCGCCGGAAGTGCAATTGACAGTGACACCGAATGTGTTGACCCTCACACATGACAAAAACGGCTAAATTAACGGTTGAGGGTAGCACTGGAGAAACCGTTACTCACAAGAGCGAGAGTCCTTTCATCGCATCCGTCTCGGAAGACGGTACAGTGAGAGGTCGGGTGAGAGGTGAGACCAATATAGTCGTGTCGTCAGGTGGTAAAAAGCGCGCTTTGCAAGGTGACGGTTAAGACTCTGATCAATTTTATCAAGGAGCCCATATTAGAGTTTGGGCAGAGTGTTGAATACATCAAATCGAAATTCCCGGAATCTTCAAAGGTTTTTGGAGGAAGATAATGTGATCGCGTATAAATCAGAAAGCTCCGATATTGTTTACGCCTATCAGTTTGAAGATGGAAAGCCTCAGTTCTTCGGCTATTATGATTCCCGTATTGTCTGATGATGTTAAGTCTGTCATGGATTTTTGCTGGAGCGATATGTCGTTGTGGAGCGTACCGGCACCTATTCTTACATGCTGATTTCTCCAGATAGGACATTGGGAGTAAGCGTATCGAAATCTGGAAAAGAATTGCTCATTATATTCCTTCCAGCTAAGGGAAATTCATAAGAATTCCCTCCCCTTGAATGGAAATCCTCTACGCCAGTCGCCAGCTAAAGAAGCTCTGCACCTCAGAGCGAGCAGCCGTAAAGAAATACGGCGAGCGATGTGCGCGCACGCTCATCTTTAGGGTCGGGCAGATGAAAGCGGGCCGAAAACGTAGAGGATCTCATTGGCGCTCCGGGTCACTTCCACCCGCTTACTGCAGACCGTAAGGGGCAATGGGCTTGCCGCCTACAAGGTGGTCTCCGATTGATTTTTCGTACTCGGCGCAGACGGTAAAATGTTACTCAAAGAGATTGCCGATCCCTATCTGACAATCCTCGAAATCACAGACTATCATCATTAGAAACGAACCGAAATGGAAACAGAAAAAGACTTTATATGAGCCGTGGCCATCCACCCAGGGCGAAAACGTCCGCGAATGGATGGAAGAAAACGGAATGACGGTCGCAGAGCTGGCCAGTCGTGCCGGCATATCTGAGGCATCCGTCCGGCGCATTGTGGCCGGCTTTGGAGGACATCACGCCTGAATCAGCCGCCGCTCTTTGGAGCGGGGAACAAGCATGTCCGCCAACTTCCTACTGCGCTTTCAAAAAGCTCTGACGAAAACACCTCAAGCACCTTGCTCGCCAAAAAGCAGCAAAGATTCCTCGGGGCTACGCCGCATGCGCCGCCATTCGGCTGAGCTCACCCCCGCCGGCGTGTGAGATCCCTCGAGAACTTGAGGATATGGGCAGCAAAACGCCAATTTGGGTACACGTCGGCCTCGATAGGGCAACAAACGGCGCTTTTGGGTACACGTCCCCCCATTGAAACACCGGGCGACCGCGTAGATCTCACCCTACACGGCCGCCCGGTCACACAAATAGGAATACTAAACTATAAAGAAATGAGCAAGATTAATATCCTAAAGAGAGACAATGCGAACGAGATGTTCAAAGGATATCCCACCCCTGTACACTTAGAGAGAGTGCCGTCGGTAGGTGAAAAGGTCATGTGCGAGAAGAGAATCATGAGGAAGACGTCGTTAAGGGGATCGTATACAAAGTTATCAATGTGCATTACTGGGAAGGCGGAGCTGCAGACGTCTTTGTCGAGCGCATGGAGGATAGGATGATATACGACAGGAAGATCGCAGGACGTGTTTAGCCGGGGTATCTCGTTTCGAGAACAAGATGGATGTAGTCATCATCTACACCCACGGTGCCTATTAGCGCCCTGAGCTCTTCGGCCTGTTTGGGGCTTAATGGAGCACCTGTAAGACCTGGCGCGCCTCCTTTCTTCACCATGCGAATGATTTCGCGCCACTCTTCGTCTGGGCGGTAAGTGGCACTGTCGGTCTTACATTCCTCTTTGCAGTCGAGCTTTTTCAGCGATGCTTTTGAAGTCGCTGCAAGCATCCCCAGAGACGGAGTCCATGTCCTGCCCGGGATGGCGGAGGCGCTCGAAATAGATGCGCAAAAAGAGTTTCTTTCTGCGCCGGCGCTTGTATGCGCGAAGAAGTGATTTGAGAGTCATAGTAAAGCAATGTGATATATGGAACGATATGAGTTTTCAGAAAGGGAAAAGCAGCTGCTCCGAGCGCTTTCGAGGGCAAAACGCCCGAAGAGTTGGAGCAGCTGTTTGATACGGATGTGCTGAGACAGATCTGAATCGGCTGCAGGAGCTGGAGATGGCCGTGGCTCATTTCTCGGAGGATGGCGTCGTGGCCGCCTCGGCTTACATCGAAGGGATCCGCCCATATGAAAGAGAATTCCAGGCTGCGTAATCCTGTAAACTATCAATGGGTAATGGCGATGGTAGCCTTACTCTCATTGATAGTGGCATTTCTCGCTTGGGTTACTCGCTGCGGAGACTGAGAGCAGTTAGTCGTACCGGCGTCTAATCCAGTCGGCAATACACATAAAGATGGCAGTTAAAGCCAGCGCTATAGCAATGCAATTGAGGATGGTGTTCATGATTGATCTTTTTAGGATAGGTGGTTTCTTACTTGGATTGCTCGCGAAGTGAATCCATATCGCCTCCGAGCTCTACAAATGCCTTTTTCTATACGCCTACGCTACGGTGTTCCTCATCAAGAAACCCTTTGTAAATCTCGAGCGTTTCTTTCGTATGCTTGAAGTCCTTAATAAGGTCAGGCGTTTCTACAGCAAGGGTCAGATCACTCTTTAGCTCTGCAATATCTCTCCGTTTCTCGCTATGAGCTGATCTTTTATCTCGATTATTTTCTCGCTGGTCGTATTGATCCGTTTGTAGTATGCCCCACAAATCATTAAGTACAACGGGGAAAAACGGAAAGAGCTGAAAACAGAGAACTGAGAAAAA